>Ga0181517_10001174_pt1 | contig 30173 bp, 27 predicted proteins | sample PEATcosm2014_Bin_31_FD_119748 | JGI IMG/M metagenome (GOLD analysis project Ga0181517, IMG submission 119748) | Peatland microbial communities from MTU Mesocosm Facility, Houghton, MI, USA - PEATcosm2014_Bin01_30_metaG | ecosystem: Environmental > Terrestrial > Soil > Wetlands > Peat | place... | reverse complement strand
GCTGTATATGCTCCTTTTAACAAGGAGGCTCAGTAGCCCAAACGGTTACTCATGTTATTTTAGTAACCGGTCCACTGGACACAAAAGTTTTAGTTTCCTTCATAAGGTTCATCATCCTTGTGTAATTCATTAAACAGTTGTTCTTCTATGGACTGTATGTCATGGAACGATACTTCATTCTTGCCGTCATGAACTTCGTCCGAGTCCATCCAAACCGCCAACAGTTCATTCAATGATTCAGCCTGCTTTCGGCTTATATCCAATAAGATTCCGGGTTTTACCTGGGGTATACGCTCAATACCAACTATTGTCTTACGTTTTTTAGGCTTCATATCTTTTCAAGATCCATGAATCGGTTAAGATTGTCAATAAGATCAAAAGTCCCCTTCCTGACCTTGGCGTTGCTTTCCACCCCGATGCGATAAGCAGCCTTGAGGTTTAGGAAAAAGTTTTCTCCGTCGTTTAATATCTTGTAACTTTCATCGCTTACGTATGGCATGTGGAAGGCGTTTGGTGCGTTTATAGACATCCTAAAGCATTGCTTTGATCCTACCCCGCCTCTATATTTTTCGACTGTCATAGGCCCAGTGTAAAAGTGCCTGCCGTTGTCTTGGCCGACATGACAGATCTCCCTTGCGACAATGATTCTTTAGCTGCGCGATATGCCGCCGGACTGCCTTTGGCTAAAAGCTTGCTTGGAATTCTGTGAGTAAAAATATTGGCTCGCCGTTGCGGTTATACTATACTTGAGAGATGTATCAGCCGACTCGCCAGGTTCTCAGGGAGATTCTACAAAGTGATGATAAGGTGCGGCAGCTTATGGGCGAGTATCATAAGCACTCGTATCTGGTCATGACTGGGCTTATGTATGAAATGATTAAGAAGATGATTCGTGGGGTCTTGGAGTCGGTAGATGGTAGCCAAGAAAGATGCTTGGACTTTGTACAAGGGGTTTATGACGCCATGAGAGAGGAATTCACGGCCAACAATCCAACTACCACGGTAAACACTATGGACTTCTTCCGCGCTTTCTATGCGCATTTTCGGCAGAATCCCGAATATGCGGCCACCGGCACACTAACGGATGCGTATGAACTCCTAAAAAATATCGGCTATATGAAGCCAGGCATCGACATCAACGCATTCTTTGAGGCTATGCTAGAGGCTGACTTTCTTATGGGACTTTACTCTGCCTCTACCGAAATGTTCGGCGTGAGCCTGGATACTGTAGAACCCAAATGAACCTACAATCGGATGTCTGAATCCATTCCATTAAACATTCCCTACAAATTAAAGGATCACTTCAAGGAGAAGTACGGCGGGGCGTTTCGTTGGAATCCACAAGAGAAGCATTGGTACTGGCAAAGCCTGCAGCCTTTGCCTGAAGATCTAAAACCTTATCTTACGGATCAAGTTCCCATTCCTGCTACCAGTAGTGGCCCTCCAATGCTTACTCTAGACCTCATACCGCATACCTGCTGGTTTTCTAACGTCCGCAACCACCTAGAGAAAGAAGATTGGGACAGCGTTCGAAAGAAGGTCTTTCAAGACGCCAACAACGTATGCGAGGTTTGCGGCGGCAAAGGCCGTAAGTGGCCAGTGGAGTGTCATGAGGTCTTTGAGTACGACGAAGGCCGAAAGATTCAGAAGCTCGTGCGGCTCGTGGCACTCTGCCCAGCCTGCCACCAAGTAAAGCATTTCGGAAAGGCACAAATGGACGGGAAAGAAGATGAAGCTCTGACCCACCTTTGCAAAGTCAATGGCTGGACACGCAGCTATGGCCGGAAATACATCAACGAGCAGATGGATATTTACTACCAGCGTTCAGAGATCGAATGGCAACTAGACCTGAGCTATTTGACAAAACACTACAGTGTTCCCGTAAAAGAAGAAAGCTCTCAGCAGCGCCGGGGGCGTGCTGATGCGTATTATAAGAAACGACAGCAGGAACTCTCAGATGGAGAGGAAGGTCGCACAGGGCCTCACGCTAGCGGCGACTATCGAAACTACGATGACCTGCCGCCCCTGCGGGTTGCTGTTCCGTCTCCGTCCGCAGGCCAGGAAATGAAACGGATGCTCGGGTGGCTGAGACCTTTTGGACTTTTTAAAAAGTTCCTAGGATTAGAGATTAGCTGGCATAAGATGCGGAAGAAAAAATAAGCCTCTCAAGCTGCGTGCGATCCATCGCAGTAGGGTTTGTTGCTGGATGTACCGCATCGGCACAATGTCATTCGATTCCGAACCTCATAATCTTTTCCATCAGCAGAAACCACTTGAACACCACCACGAACCCATATCGGCCCGCTGACCTGCTTGGCGGTATCTTCGATCAACCCAAGCGATGGTTGAAATCTTGGTTCGATGGGTTTGCCTGTTTTTTTATCCCAAGCCACTAGCCGCCCGGCGGGGCAATGTCCTGCTTCGTGTTCTACCAACCGACGGGCTTCCGGGGTATCTGTCTGCTTAACCAGATTCCATATCCTGCCCTTAGGGTCACAGAACCGCGCGAATGCGCATAAGTTCTCCTGATCAGTAAGCAGCATTTCAGGGCCTTCGATAGTCTCTGCCTGCTCCAGATAGGGCTGATGGCTGGCTGTTTCTGTACCGTCGAATTGCACTTTCATATGTGTTCCATCACAGAAAGGCTTGTTGGCGGATTGTCCACAGCGGCAGAGCGCACATTGCGGTTGAGCCGGATATTTCTTACCTTCTCGGTATTCGAGCGATTCTCCCTCTGCGTTGGTTGCAATCCACTGCTCGCTAAGTGGCAAGCTTCCACTGACGATATAGGGACCATCTTTGGTGACTTGGATCTTTGCATCAGCTTTATCATTTTTCTTCATATGTTTACTTTTCTTATGTGCGCGCATGGTAGTCTGTTCTTAGGGAATGTCAAATGATTCAAATAGAGTTATATATGGGACATTGATATTAAGATGTGGTTATCAAGACTAATGAAATCTCTTGACTATTGGGAATCCAACGATAAACCACATGCTTGTCGCTTTCACAAATGTTGGATCCCAATAAACTAACGGAGGCCGCGGGGCAATTGTTGGTTGATTCCACCAATATCGCCAAGACGGCGCGTATTACAGAGGTCAGCCCTTGGGCTGTCCTTAGGGCGGCGCTGCAAAGCGGGGACGGCCCGTGGGTGAATATCCTTATTGAGCGCAAAGCGCTCAAGGCTGTAGAACTTTCGCTTTCCAGAAAACTTGAGCAGCAACCGCATTATGACAGCCAGGGCCAGGCTAGGTTCGGTGTCGCGATGGAAGAAGTCTTTGATAAAGCAGAAAAGATTCAGAAGGAGTTGAAGGATCAGTATATCGCCCGTGATGTCATCGAACTGGCGTTAATTTCCGATAGAGAAGTGGCAGAATGGGTTGGCAGGTTTGGAATCAGCGAGGCGCTTCTGCGCGATGAACTGGAACGACTCCGAGCGGGATCCAAGGCAGACAGCCCCCAAGCAGAAGAAGCCTATCGGCCTTTGGAGCGCTACGCAGTCGATTTTACGGCCCTGGCAAGGGCGGGAAAGCTGGAGCCGGTCATCGGACGCGATGAGGAGATTAGGAGGGTTATTCAGATTCTGAGCCGCAAGACGAAAAACAATCCTGTCTTAATCGGAGATCCCGGTGTTGGAAAGACCGCCATTGTCGAAGGACTAGCCCAGCGGATAGTCCGCGCCGACGTACCAGAGAGTTTAAAGAATAAGCGTCTATACAGCCTTGATATGGGATCGCTTCTGGCTGGAGCCAAATACCGAGGTGAGTTTGAGGAGCGCTTGAAAGGGGTTCTCAAGGCTGTTGAAAAGGCGGATGGGCAGATCATTCTTTTCATCGACGAGCTTCACACGGTCGTGGGGGCGGGAAAGGCAGAAGGATCCATTGACGCGGCGAATCTTTTGAAGCCGATGCTGGCAAGGGGACAGCTTCGTTGCATCGGCGCGACGACCATTGATGAATACCGCAAAAACGTGGCCAAGGACGCTGCACTTGAAAGGCGATTTCAGACTGTTACGGTTGATGAGCCAATCGTTGAAGAAACAATTTCTATTCTCCGTGGACTCAAAGAACGCTACGAGTTGCATCATGGAGTGAAGATTCAAGACGCAGCGTTGGTAGCCGCCGCTACCTTCGCAAAGCGCTACATAACAAATCGATTTCTCCCGGACAAGGCGATTGATCTGGTTGACGAGGCGTGCGCCCAACTGCGCACTCAGCTAGACTCCTCTCCTTCGGCCCTTGATGACCTGCGCCGCAGACAAATGCAGTTGGAGATTGAGGACGCGGCATTGTCGAAAGAAAAGGATCCCGCCAGCGCCACACGGCTTAAAAACCTGAAAGTGGAATTGGAGGATGTCCGTGGTCGGGCAGAAAAGCTCAAAACCGCCTGGGAAGCAGAGAAGGCGCAGCGACGCAAGGCTCAAAAGCTACGCGAAGAGATAGAGGCAACCAAGCGTGCAATTGAGGAAGCAGAAGGTGCCTATGACCTCAATCGTCTGGCGGAACTTAAACACGGGCGGCTGCCGGAGCTTGAGAAGAAAGTTAAGGCGGCTGAGGAAAAGGCCAAAGGAGAACTTGTGAGCGAGGTCGTGACCCCCGATGCGATTGCTTCGATTGTAGGTCGTTGGACAGGAATACCGGTTGAGAAGCTTACACAAGGAGACAGGGAAAGACTGACCGGCCTTGCTGCACGTTTGGGAAAGAGGGTCATCGGGCAGGACGATGCAGTAAGGGCGGTCTCTGACGCTATCCTCCGCGCAAGGGCTGGGATCGGCGACCCTAAAAGGCCTATCGGCGTATTTTTATTCTTGGGCCCCACAGGAGTCGGCAAGACTGAACTGGCAAAGGCGGTTGCAGCAGAGCTTTTTGACAGCGAACAGGCACTCGTGCGAATTGATATGAGCGAGTACGGTGAGAGGCACTCCGATGCGCGACTAATCGGGGCTCCTCCTGGCTATGTTGGTCACGAGGAAGGCGGCCAATTGACGGAAGCGGTGCGCCGTAGGCCTTACAGCGTGGTTCTCTTTGATGAGATAGAAAAGGCCCACCCGGAGGTACTAACCGTCCTTTTGCAACTAATGGACGACGGACGGCTGACCGATTCCCAAGGACACACGGTGGATTTCAAAAACACCCTTGTCATCATGACCTCTAATCTGCTGGAGAATCAATTGAAATCGGCGCTAAGGCCGGAGTTCATCAATCGGATTGATGAAATTATTGTTTTCAAACCGCTGGGGAAAGATGTCCTCAAACGCATTGTTGGGAAACTTCTGGAAGAACTCAATACTCGGATGACTGCCGAGCAGATAACCCTTAAGCCAACAGAGGAAGCGTTAGCGTTTATCGCACAGGAAGGACATGACGAGGCCTACGGAGCCAGACCCCTCAAGCGTTACATACAACGCGAAGTGGAGACGCCCCTTGCAAGGGGCATCATTGAAGGGAAATGGAGTCGCGGAGACGAACTCAAGCTTGATGTGACAAAAGGTAAACTAGCGATAAAGAAGTCTTAGTATTGAATAATACCAAAAATGAACCCACGTCCCGAATTTATGGAACGTGGGCAAGGGGGCAGTCGTAATCCGACTAGAAACAATTCCCCTTTTAAGGGCTGTGATGCCAATCGCTGTCATTTATCTCTATCACGCCAGTTCGTCTACTTTATGTTTTCCTGCCTTCTGGCGTGCTATAACAATATACTCACTATCTGGAATTCGGTCGTGAATTATGTAGATATATGAAAAAATACTATTCTATGCTGTCAAATCTGCTCTTAGGTATGCAGATGTATGAAAAACGACATATGTTTATAATATGTGCATAAGATTATGGGAATATACATTGACACTTCGTCAGCCAAGCACACACTACGCACAAGCCCTAAGTAATACAACAAGTGTATATTAAGAGATATATGTCAATATATGAAACACAACACCCAATGGTTAGCCTTCTTAGTCGTGGCGTTATTGTGTTTTCTTGCGAGGTTCCAGACCTACATATTCGCTGTTTCATTGGCGACAGTATTTAAAGAATTTGGCGTAACCATGATACTCGTGTCATGGATGGCGGTATTCGGAACATTTGACAATTATGCAAGCCGTCGATGCACCCAACATAAAAAATCTTATGCGTAAATTACCGCTATACCCAAAGCTATCACCTGAAATCGCCTTGCCAATTCACCGAACTGTTGTTCCACCCTTCGCATGGAGGCTTATCACATTCATCCTATTCATCGCTAGAGCGCTACCGGGTAGCAGAAGAAGAGAGCTCAAGGGTAGGACTGAGTTGCTTTTGGGACCAATGAGCACGCGAATCAATCCCATACAATGCGACTCCAGTAGTATAGCGGCATACGCACCATCGGGAGTACAGAGTATTGAGAAGGAACCCTCCAAAGGAGACGGGGAATAATTTTATGCATAAACTACTCATGGCGGATAAAACATTGCCTGTGATAAGGCGCTTAACCACGGAAGACGAAAAGCAGTCTCCAATAGGTTTGTTTAAGCCTTTCCATTCGCAGAATCACCATGTTGTTTCATCGCTTGATATTAAGCTTATTTCAAAGGTCATATTTGCGGCACGAAATGGCTCATGGAAGAACTAATCATTATGACGCATATATTTAAATCAAAATTTCTGGTAGATCCCAGAGGGGCGGGATGGTCAATTGCGATTAGCATTCTGATGATTGTGGCTGGTTTTTTCGCCATAGTCTCTCCATCACTGGCAGGAATTACCGTGACCTTCATTGTCGGCTGGCTGCTCATTATTAACGGCTTCGCTCATTTCGGTTTTGCTTGGCACTCGCGAGGTGCCGGAGGAATCGCATGGGAGGGACTCATTGGTATTCTCTATCTTTTCCTTGGCGGGTACCTGCTGATCCATCCTTTCATAGGCGCGGAATCACTAACGCTTGCATTGGCGATTTATCTAGTTGTGAAGGGTGCACTAGAGTTCATTCTCTCGTTCCAATTGCGTCCGTTTTCGGGGTCTGGCTGGTTACTAGTGGATGGAATCATAACATTCATCCTTGCCGTCATCATCTGGCGGATGTGGCCGCTAAACTCGTTGTTTGTCATAGGTACTCTGGTCGGAATTAGCATACTATTCGGAGGGATCGCCCGTTTGATGCTTTCATTGGCTGTTCGCCGCCTAGCTATCGAGTCGGCCTAATTATTTATGAAAATAAACCAGCAAGAATCAAAGTGGAAACCATATGGCTCAGGAGAGCACGGTCGCCTCACGACTGCCCAGAAGAACGCTTTGCCGGATAGCGCATTCGCGTTTCCTCGTTCGCGTAAGGAGCCAATGACAGACGCCATTCATGTCGAAGAAGCCATCGCAAGATTCAACCAGGTAGCAGACGTCACCAGCCTTGAGCGAGATATTGCGTTCGCGAACATTCAAAAGGCAGCCAAGCATTTTGGCGTCAAAATGAAGGCGACGAAACGGCGTCAGCTTACAGCCTGATGGCACGTAAAGTGACGCATGTTAGAATGAAGCCATCTTTTTCGGATGGCGGAAGCGCTATGCGCGTTACTGCGGGCAACAATGCCAAATTCTGTCATGTCTTTGGCGATGCAACTTATCCCGTTGGAAAGGGAAACAAAATTATCGCCCATCTATGCAATGATATTGGCACGTGGGACGCAGGTTTTGCTCTGGCCATCTCGAAAAGATGGGAGCAGGCAAAGACAGAGTACCGAAAAGAAAGAGCCACTCGATCCCTGACACTGGGAGCAGTCTCGCTCATACAGGTTGAGAAAAGCATCTGGATTGCGAGCATGATTGCGCGAAGAGGTGTCAGGGCTCTCGCTGGCACTCCGCCAATCCGCTATATCGCGCTCAGACAATGCTTGGGAACAGTTGCCATCAGAGCGGAGGAATTACAGGCGAGCGTTCATATGCCTCGGATCGGCTGCGGTCTTTCAGGGGGCAGATGGGAGCTAATTGAACCGCTGATCCATAGGGAGCTAGGTCAAGCAAATGTCTTCGTATATAACATCCCAGTTTAAACAATTCTTTATGAAAACACATCATCATCCTTTAGGTAAGACACATCCTACAAGTGCGACACCGCCGGGAAATGAAGCTATCGTTGCGACTGATTTGACAAAATGGTTTGGTGAAGGCGAAGCGAGGATGGTTGCCGTCAATGAGGTTGGGCTTGTGGCTCATTTTGGCGAGATGCTCTTTATCATAGGTCCATCTGGCAGCGGCAAGACAACCATGTTGAGCATGATTTCCGGTATCCTACGACCCAACTCCGGAAGGGTAATGGTCAAAGGAGCCGATATTTGGACTTTGAGTAACGATCAGTTAGCTGATTTTCGGCTGAACACAATCGGTTTCGTTTTTCAGGACTATCATCTTTTCCCCCGTCTAACGACAGCCGAGAATGTCGCCATTCCATTGATTCTGAAACAACGCGATTGGAATGAATCCATTGCGGAGGCAAATAAATACCTAGCAATTGTTGGGCTTAAAGACCGTGGGGAAATCCTACCAGTAAAGCTGTCGGGCGGCGAGCAGCAACGCGTGGCAATCGCACGAGCAATCATCAGCAGCCCGGAGATATTAATTCTCGACGAACCAACAGCGTCATTGGATGGCGATACGGGGAAAATGATAATCTCCTTTGTAAAAGAGAAGATTCTCAATGAAAACCGCTGTATTTTGGTTGTTACGCATGACGCCCGTATCAATGAATACGCTGACAGGATACTTCATATGGAAGACGGACATCTCACGGCGACAACTAGGAAAGGCAACGAATGAAAGAGGACCAGTCAGAACCTGAGAATGCGAAGCCTGAGGAAGAGAAGGATGATAATTCTATTGCCAAGGTTAAGGGCAAATCGGCAAGCACTAAGGTTAAAAACAAAGAAGTTGATCCAAAGATTAATGTTAAACCTATGCCCAACGCAGCGGAGCCACAGGCCCAAAATAAACCGGACAAGCCCAAGGGTGGAAATAGGATTCTCTTCATTCTTGCGATATTGGGCATCATAGCCGGACTGGTTAGTGCCTATCTTTTTGGCATGGAGAGAAAAGCCCAGCCCCCTGTGTTTAAACCAGTCAGCAACCCCTATGACTCAGCTATCTACGCCAATGGCATGATCGAAAGCGACCAGCCCAGCGGTGCGGACATCAATATCTTTCCCGAAGTCTCAGGCCCAATCACCCAGGTCTTGGCGCAGGAAGGTCAGCAGGTATCTGTAGACACTCTATTGTTTAAAATCGACGACTCAGTACAGAAGGCCAATGTAGCGCTTGCTGAAGCAAACCTGAAGGCAGCCCAAGACCAGTACAATAAACGCCGGGCCGCGTACGACATTGATCCGCAAGCGATCAGCAAGGACGTGCTTGATACCGCCGAAGACGCGGTTATTCAAGCTGACTCCGCGTTAAAAGCGGCCAACGCATTGCTTCAGTATTATTCTGTCAAGGCACCCATTGCCGGAGTTGTGCTGGCTGTTAATACGGCAGTGGGCAGTTATGTGTCGCCGCAGGGCAGTTATGATACCTACACGGAACTGTTTGACCCGCTGGTGGTCATGAGCGGGCCGCAGGACACCATGGACGTGCGCTGTTATATTGACGAGATACTGGTCTCACGACTGCCTTCAAAGTGGCATATTCAGGCGCAGATGCAAATTATCGGTACCGACATCAAGGTGCCACTGGAGTTTGTCCGCATTCAGCCCTATGTATCCCCAAAAATTGAGCTCTCCAATGAGAAACAAGAACAGGTAGACCTGCGCGTGCTGCCGGTAATATTCAAGTTCAAGAAAGAGGATCTCCCTGTTTATCCGGGTCAAATGGTGAATATCTTCATCGGACAGAAGTAGCCAATGCATATTTTTCAATTATCAGTCAAGAAAGTCGGTTGTGTCGTTATCATGGCGATGCTGGGCGGCTGCATGGTGGGACCAGATTTTGTGCGTCCTACGCCACCTAATGAAGAGAGCTATACTCACGAACTACAACCGCAATCCACGGTTATAGCGGATGGTCAGGCTCAGAATTTTATTTCCGGTGCCTCTGTTCCAAAAGACTGGTGGGAACTCTTCAAATCGGCGCCCTTAGACGCGGTCGTCCAGCAGTCAATTATCAACAATCCGACTCTCCAAGCCTCCGAGGCAAGCCTTCGTCAAAGCCAGGATGAGCTGCGTGCCGGTTATGGCGTATTCTTCCCACAAGCCCAGGCAGGTTTATCTGGAGGTCGGCAGCGCGTTTCGCCCTTACAGCAGGGCTCGCAGGCCCCCAGTACAATTTTCAATTTGGTGACAATCAGCGGTACTGTCAGCTACGCGCTTGACGTATTCGGCGGGGAACGACGGACAGTCGAAAGCCTACAAGCGCAAGCCGACTATCAGCGTTATGAGAGCAAGGCGGCTTATCTTGCGCTCACAGCCAATGTGGTCAATACCAGTATTGCGCGATCCGCCTATGCCTCACAGATATCCTCAACTAAAGAGCTCATCGCATTGGAAAAAGAGCAGCTCCGCCTCACGGAAGCGCAAGTCAGCGCGGGCATGGCACCCTACCAAAACGTGTTGAATGTGCAAAGCCTGATAGCATCCAATCAGGCTTTACTGGCACCCTTGGAACAGAATGCCAGCCAAGCAGGACACTTATTGGCGACATTGGAAGGGCTTATGCCGTCAAAAGCCGACCTGACGGACATAGAATTGACAGGACTGCTATTGCCTTCTGACCTGCCACTTAGCCTACCATCCGAGTTGGTGCGCCAGCGCCCCGATATTCTGGCGGCAGAGGCTCAAATGCACGTTGCTAGTGCCAAAATCGGTATCGCGACGGCCGCCATGTTTCCCAGCTTTAGCCTGAGCGGTACCTATGGTTCAGCAGGATCTGCCAATCTCCCCGCATTGGGTAGCACTTTCTGGAGCATTGGGCCGTCTGTCACTGTCCCGCTACTCAATGGAGGAAGCCTGTGGTATGGACGGAAGGCGGCTATTGATGCATATCAGCAATCGCAGGCGAATTATAGACAGGTCGTGTTAGGAGCCTTTGCACAAGTTGCCGACTCACTAAAGGCGTTGGAACATGATGCGCAGGCCTTACAGGCACAGGTCGAAGCAAAGCGTGTTGCCAGCCAAACACTCAAATTATCACAGGAAAATTATCGCGCTGGAATGGTATCTTATCTGGATGTTCTAGTAGCTGACGTGCAGCTTCATGAAGCGACAATCAGCTATCTGCAGATAACTGCTCAGCGTTATCAGGATACTGTCGCGCTGTTCGCGGCGTTAGGAGGGGGCTGGTGGAATGACAAGTTGCCTGCTGACAAAGGAGTATCTCCATGAGATACAGCGGTATTTTTCGGATTGGCTTCAAGCTTTTGGTGAATGACAAGGCCAAGTTTTTCACGCTTCTGAGTGGAATTACATTTGCGGTCTTTCTGATGATGCAGATGATCTCGATGTTCGCTGGCGTACTGAATCGCGCCTGTTCGACGGTCACAAATATACCCGCGGCAATGTGGATCATGGATCCGGCGGTCAATACCGTGGCTAGCCCAATTCCCATGCCTGGTTACGTACTGGATGCCGCTAGAAGCATGGACGGGGTCAGCTACGCAGTCCCGATATTCATGGGAGGAGCGCTGGTTAAACTTAATAGTGGTTTTTACCAATCTGTTGCAGTCGTTGGTTTGGATGATCAAAGCCTCTTTGGGCGCCCTACTATTGAGCAGGGCAATATTCAGGATATTTATGCAGACAATACCTTTTTTGCAGTTAATGACACTGAATTTGCAAAGTTGGGTAGCCCAAAGATTGGAGACTCCTTTGAGCTTAACGACCATCGTGGCACGATTGTGGGCATTGCCAAGGTCGCTTCCAACGGGCTCAACGGGGTCCCTACCCTGTATACTACATATAACCGCGCTATTGAGTACATACCATCGACGCGCTTTACCATGTCCTATGTCCTGGTTCAACCCAAGAGCGATAAGGCTGTGGCCGGAATCAAACAGCAAGTTGCCAAGCTTGGATATGTTGCCCTTACCAAGCCGGAGTTTAACCAACTCATCACCAACTATTACACCTATAAAACCGGCATTGGAATCAATATTCTATTAATGACTGCGATCAGTTTTATCGTCGGGCTCTCAATTTCAGGACAGACGTTCTATGCGTTTATCCTTGAGAACCTGGAGAAGTTCGGCGCGCTGAAGGCCATTGGCGCGAAGAACCGCGAGTTGATCTACATGATTTTATTCATGGCGGCTTTTACCTCTCTGATTGGCTATGGGCTGGGCATTGGGTTGGTGGCACTGATAATCGTGATTGCCCGGTCATGCATGCCAAGCTACGCGTCCATGATTACCTTTTGGAATCTGGGGCTGGCTCTCGGTATGGTCGTGCTTATCGCCGGAATCTCAAGTTATATAGGAATACGCAAGGTTCTCAAAATTGAACCATTCGACATCTTCAGAGGATAACCGGCTTTTATCATGCCACTGACACAACCAAATTCAGATAAGCCGACAAATCACAAGAATCAGAAGGATTCGATGATCCTTACCATCAATGGCGGCTCATCGAGCATAAAGTTCGCGGTGTTCTCCGCTGCGTTGCTTCCCAATCGACAATTTAGCGGTCAGGTCGAACGCATTGGAACGTCAGGTGCCGCCTTGTCAGTCACCCGCGATAATTCCGTTGAGCGTGATACGCTTCCAATTGTAGCAGCGTCATTCCATGAAGGTATTCAAAACATCCTGTCATGCTTAAAACAGCGACTCGGCAATTCCACAATTGGTAGTATTGGGCATCGCATCGTGCACGGTGGAATACACCTGCTTGATAACCAGCCTGTCACCCCGGAGTTAATTGCAGAGTTAAAACGAATGGAACCGCTCGATCTGGCGCATCTTCCCCGTGAGGTTGCGCTGATAGAAGGTTTTCGGAAGGCGTTCCCCGGAATCCCACAGATTGCTTGCTTTGATACCGCCTTTCACAAAAACATTCCACATATCGCGCAACTGCTCCCGATACCCAGACATTATCAAAATGCAGGCGTGCGGCGATTTGGTTTTCATGGATTGTCCTACACCTATCTTATGGGCCAGCTTGAAACTCTGGCTGGGTCAGATGCCATTGCGGGTCGAGTTATCCTCGCTCATCTTGGGTCGGGAGCAAGCATGGCAGCCGTACGCGATGGCAAGCCGATTGATACAACTATGTCGTTTACGCCAACGTCCGGCTTGGTTATGGGAACGCGCCCTGGCGATATGGATCCCGGACTCTTGGTTTATCTGATGAAGGATCAAAAGCTTTCCCTCCTAGAAATGGATAAATTTATTTCTCAACAATGCGGAATGCTGGGTGTCTCGGAAATAAGTGCCGACATGCGCGATCTCATTGCCATGCGCTCCAAAGATCTCCGCGCCGCCGATGCTGTTGATTTATTCTGCTACCAAGCCAAGAAGCATCTTTGTGCGCTCACATCGACCCTTGGTGGCTTGGATACAATTGTTTTTGCCGGTGGCATTGGCGAGCATGCCCCGGAAATACGAGAAGGAATCTGCTCCGGACTGGAGTTTCTCGGTCTTGAATTGGACGCATCCAAGAACTCACGGGGCTGCGATATTATTTCTACGGACAAGAGCCGCGTTACAATACGGATTATCCCTACAGACGAGGAAATCGTGATTGCCAAAATTGTTTGCTCAATTAAGTAATCAGATGGCAGAATCGTAACAGTAAATAGATAGAGAGGACTTAGCTAGTGATTTTTATGAACACGTTTTTCTGACAAAATACCTGCAGCTACCGACGACTTCCGTGCATATTCAAACCAATGCGACATTCGACATTTTTTCAAAACTCGTTAGTTTTTATGCGAAGGAGCACACGCCGGTTTCCAGGGGGTCTCGCTTAAGGAATTCACCCCTTACCCCCCAGTAGGCCATTTTTACAACAACGGTTTGGCATATTTCGGCCCTTTGAATCTCCAAAGGTACTAAAGGGTGGCGTGAAACTGGAATGCCTTCCTAGCCAGAACCGTACGGCTATTCACCCCAAAGAGGAACCCATCCTTTAGCTTTTGCTTCAGCCTCTTCGGTTACAGACTTGGCAGCATGGCACTCTCGACACAAGGACTGGTGGTTCTGCGGGTCTGTTTTTGAGCCGCCATAACGGATAGCCTTGATATGATCCACAACATGCGCCAAGCGCCCACAACGCACACAGAAGGGATGCTGACTCAGATACCAGCGGCGGTAGGTGTTCCATTTGCGACCATAGCCGCGTGTCTTAGTCGTAGGACGCATATCGTCTCTAGGATCATATTTCTTACAACAGTTAACCTGCGGCAACCGTTCAAGAATGCGTTGACTGGATTCAAAAGAGTTGAATTTTCTGATACGACCGGGAGTTGGCATATTTATAGTTGTTTTTGGTGATTGATGAAGTCTACCGATGTTGTGCCAATGTAAAAAAAGAACGGAAACTCGTTAGTTTTTATGCGAAGGAGCACATGCCGGTTTCCATCTGCGGTTTCGTTAAGACACCCATCGCCTCACGAACTCTCTCCAGCCATTGTTCGTCTGTCATACTGTCTCCATTGAGCTTTAATGCTTTCCAGTATTCCCAATGGGCATTGAGTTCTCTCAGTTCCGCTTCGGTTGCTTTTAATTTCCTGAGATCGCCAAGGATTGATGGTGCAATATTCGGGAACCGATGATCGATTGCGATAAAACCATCAGGCGTACGCTTTGGCTTTTCTAACTGCATAGAGCCAACAGCCTCCCAAGGTCGCTGACGTAAAAATTTCAATGGATAAGGAAAGCCTGGCTCAAACTCGTTATGTTTCCCATCCCGGCGATAGGCCTCCAGTCGCTTTTTCTTTCTCTCAATCGTCGCAAATATCTTTTCTGGATCCACGCCTTCGGCTAACACTTTGTTTAACGCTCGTCGAATATCTGCCTTTGTATTGCCGCTTCGTCTGTCGCGATCATAGATATCGTAGAAGCGTTTAAAGATTTCTTCTTGTTTTGGATCAACTTCACAAACTACCCCCGTGGGGGCCTTGTTTGTATTCCTAAGTTCTATTCCTTTATCCATTCCTAGGGTGACACTCATGTCATGGGGGCGCGACACCGGTGTCACAGGGGGTATGACATCCGTGTCATAGGCTTCTCTGTTCCCAATTACAAGGTGGCCAGTAATGACAATCCGTCTGTTGCCGTTTTTCAGAGGGAATGACTCGACAAGACCAGCGTCCACTAGTTCTCGGATATACCTTTGAATCGTCCGCCTGCAACAGCCAACATAGTAAGCAAAGCGAGCGTTACTCACAAAGCAACCCTGCTTTGCGGACATGGCAAAACTATTGATGTAGGAATAGACAAGTCGTGCCTGCGGAGATAGCTGGTTATTTCTAAGAATAACGCGCGGGGCGCCGTCAAGGCCCGACTGATACTTCTCGTCGTCATGAAACTCTTGCTCAGGTTGACGTCGCATGGAGTGCCTCCTGTTCTTTATATCGTGTCATTGCCTTCTTAAGGCCATCATCACCTGCGGCCTGCTGATCACTTGAGTAATACCAACCACGTCCACTGCCAAATCGCTCGGAAGGCGGATAGGATTCTCTCAATGGATACACCCGACCTGCCAGCATGCATGGCTGCTTAATGATCGGTCGGATGACTTCATAGCCTAATAGTCGTCCCGAACAATAGACTCCATAAAGAGCCACAGTTTCGCTGCGCCTGATCTGCTTATACGAAAGCCGCCCTTGGCGATATTCCAATTTCAAAAGCTCAGGTTTGGCGCGGGGCGCGCCCTGTCGGGGTATGGGAAAAACCGTTTCAAGTTTAGACATTCAATAATCCTTTTTTGATTGGTGCCTTTCCCGACGCTTCGCCACCATTAGGCTGAGCAGCAATGAATTCCATGAGCGAGGCAAGCTCTACAAGTCGGATACCACGACTTGCATATTGCTTCTTGATGACTTTGGAGGCAACCGGCGGCGCAAAATTGTTCGCCTTGGTCGGCAGGATCAACGAATTCATATAGCTTCGCGTCATTCCCGAATGCGGACACAACTCACGGTTGCGGGGCAAACGGATATATTGCGGAACTGGAGGATTACTCATGGGAACCTCCCTTCAAAGTAGCACTAAGACCAGGAGCCTTGGTAACGTTTAAGAGCCTTATTTGTACAGCGATGATTGCCATATGCCAGCAAGTCTGGCATCGTTATTACAAGCTCACAAGTATTCGCGTTTACGATGCCAGCAAAGATATTACGATGCTGGCATCGCGATTTTGTGCTGCATGCTCTTGGGCCGAAAGCGATTGAGGATCGCCAGCACGCGTTCACCAAAAATCGTCTTATCAAAGATTCCGTGTACCCGCGCCAAGGCCACCAGCTCCGTATCTGACCATAGTGTCTCCGACACGGCTGCAGCATTTGTGATTTGCTTGTTGTAAGCCCGTTCTTCGGGCTCCAGTTTGTTATCGAAATACTCCAGCACAGGATCACGCAACCATGAGCCCTTCCTAGAAGCATTTTTCTGAGAGATATTCGGCGGTATAAATATCTGTGTCCCCGACTCCGCGTAGGCCGATAGTTTCAAGATAGATTTCGCCAGGCGTCCCATGACTCTTGTCTGCCATTGTGGCAGCGCCTCCGGCGGCAGATCGGGCGTAGGACAAAGTTCAGCCTCCCTCTTCTGCGTCAAAAGAATAAAGATCTCGCCGAGTAGTAGAATCTGCAGACAAATAATAACACGCGCAGGATCCTCTACAGAGTAAGCCTTGCTAAACGATCTTATGAAATTTCGACCCTGAGGCGTTTGTAAAAGCTCGGCTAAAGCCTGCCCGTCATCAAGTATCGTCGAGAAAACGTTAAAAAAAGCTCCAGACCAAAGATCTTCCGTGCTGATATATGATGCGTTTACAAACTCTTTGTATTTTTGCACTTCCCTCCAGACTTCCTGCGCCAGAGGCCGAATTGTATCCAGTGGTAAATTATAATATCCAATGGCTGGGAATTCTTTGAAAAGCATCAATCGAGCCTGGTCTATGCAGCCAAAGACTTCATCATAAATGATATCATGCTTGATTTCATAAAAGTTATTAATCACCGAGTTTTTGCCATCTCGCAAAAACAAAGGTTCAATGATCATCCATTTCTCAATAGTTCCACGATAAACTCTGTCCTTCTTTTTGCCAGGGAAAAAGTAGAAAAGAACTCCTTCATCATCTACAACGGCAATTAGCTTTGTGAATCTCCCCAGAAAAGGAGGGTTCATTCGCATCCTCTTGAGTATCGTCATAGATAATTGTTGTTGTCTCAATTATCCGTGGATGACCTATCAGGCCTCAAGAAATATCGTATATTTATGGCGTGGTTCTAGGACGATAGGTGTAGTCAGTGTCTTCGGTGTGAGTTATTACAAAAAATATTTTCTAAGAAATGCCTTTGATTCGTCAAAAATCGTCAGCTGACACACTCCTCAATCTTCGGCATTTTATCGACCGCTTCCCTCAATGTTTCAGTTTCAAGGTGAGTATATCCCTCGTGAACTTTGAGCGTGCTATGCCCCGTAACTTTCATTCTTAGCTCCGGCGATACACCTGCATTCGCCATCACCGAAGTTGCCGTGTGGCGCAAGGAGTGGAACGACAATGGAGAAGTCGCACGCGCTCCAGTACTGCTCTTGATCATCTCGCGTTTGATACCTGCACGTTCCATGATGATCGCGAAGCGATAAGACAAATGGCGTGTGCGTCCAAAGAGCGTGGGGAAGACTGGCATCTTCCCGTTGATGCCTACCGGCTGAGTTTTGAACCAAGCGTAAAGTTGATCGCTAATCGGGATTGTAACGACCTTGCCGTGCTTGCGGGTTTTTGTCGGCGTCAGACTGATTATTTTCTTTTCCAAGTCTACCGACTTCCATTGCAGATTCGTTACATCCGAAAGGCGCAGCGCTGTGTAGTAACCCACAAGGATTGCCCCGTACCAGTCGGTATCCTTGGCTTCCTTAAGCAAGGCGCTCAGCTGCTCCGCCGTGAAAGGCTGGCGGCCGGTTGCGTCCAGGCCTCTCGGTAATAGGTCTACGGCAAGCGCCGGATTGCGACTGATATAGCCAATATTCTGAGCCTTGCCCAAGGCCGAGCGGATAATCTTTAAATCCATGTTAATTGTCGCCGACCGTTTAGCCTGCCGGACAAGTTTGTCCCGGTAATCAATGATATGCTGCGGCGTGATGCAATCCAGCGGCTTCTCCGCCATATTCCCTAAAAGCTCTTGGAAATTCTTCAGGCAGAATTCATAGCGCACGTAGGTTGTATCTCCCAAGGCCAGCTTCTTGCCTTCCAGCCATTGCTTAAACCATTTCTTGCACGTGGGAGTCTGGCTATCAATGCCCAGGATCCGCCTCGTAAAGTCGTTAGCCAGGTAACGCCGCCAGCTCTCATCCATCTTGTGATCGCGGGCGTCTTTTTCCTCCAATTCAAAACGGTGCGCAATATCCAGGGCCTTCGCCCGGCTAATTTGCTTCGTTGAACGTCTCATTCGGTGGCCGTCCTTGTCTACCCAAGAGGCCCTGAAGTAGGGTGAACCGATGTCTTTATAAACGTGCGCCATATACTGTGAATTTTTAAAAATTTGCTATGACAAAAAGTATGACAAATCGTTTAAAATTCTACGATATCCAGCGGTATTCGCAAATCTATAATGCTTTTATTGATAACATCTTACGACATATACGCCAAGGGGGATTGTAGCCGGGGGTTCGAATCCCCCCCTCTCCGAAGTTGTTTATATTACGTTACTTACGATTTATAAAAGTATCAAAATAGCCTTAGTCATAACCATAGTCATAAGAACGTCAAAGCTGATTATCGACGGAATTTGTATTTTCTCTTACATCCCTCTGCAAAAAACATGGAGAAACATAAGGGGATTTAAACCTACTTTTTTATAATTTCTCTTTAATTATTCCATACAAGGCGAAGTTGAGAAACCAGCCAAATAGTAGGGCTAAGTGTATTTCTCCTTTGAGTTATGACAAATAAGACAAGTAGCAGTCGGAGCGCCTTACGGCGCAACCGACTGCCCACCTAAAGTCTTTTTACAAACGTAAAAGCCAACCGCCTCCCCCAAAGTCCTCTGAAAATTCTAAAGTCCATTTTACGCAGTGAAGGGGAAATCATGTCTGCTGGAGATTTCTAAAGTCCTTTAGCCCAATCAAGCGGCCAGTATTTCAAAGTACAGGGGAGTTCCGCCGGTTGCTATCCGACGAGCGGATAGCACGCACGCTAAAGTCTCATGGCCTATCACGATAAATTCCAAAGTCGTTCTTGAAAACTAGAGAAATCTCATTTGACTATGAGTTTAAGAAACCAAATACTACTGCTATGAGAATTCTTCGTTTCATTATAGTCATAATATTAATAGGTATTACATACGTACTATGGAACATACATCAAAGGGAAAATGGATACAATACTACTTCCAAAATTTCTGCAACAAATAATACCTTGTTCTTTCCGTGGAAGGAACAGATATACGCTATAGATCTTGATGGACATAACCTTCGCAAAATCACGACTGATAGCCAAAGAAAATTTGATCCAGTAGTTAGTGCCGATGGGACAAAGATATGCTACTCTAGGCAAATAGAAGGCCAGACTTACGATTATGCTGACTTGTATATTGCCGATTCTGACGGCAAAAATCCCCAGCGAATTTTTGAAGGTAAAGATTCTTTCATAATATATCAACCAATCTTCTCCCCGGATGGAAGGAGGATTGCTTTCAATTGGCATAATTCAACGAATCTCCAAGCAGAGCTGGTAGAAGTAAATACAGATAACAAGACTTCAAAAATTCTATCTAAAACAAGCGTTTGGGATGTTGACCCCCTCGTATACTCACCTGATGGCTTGTTTATTTTAGGTGGAAAACATGATACTTTAATAAAGATTAATACCAAAACCCTAGCTCAAGAGGACACTAAGTTCCCCTCAATGTATGGACAAACGATTTCCACAGACCTTAAGAAAACAATTACTAAAGACGAAGGTGCTATAATAATTTCAAACATAGATGGGAGTGAAACTGTTTCACTTATGCCTGGATCTCGCAATGACAATACATTGCAAGCTACCTTTACTCCTGATGGTCGTAGAGTTATTTTCTTCATGAAAGGGTCTCTTTATATTGAGAACGCTGATGGGAGTAACTTGAAGACACTCGTTCCAGTTGGTTCTACGCTATAAAAATAACGGCCTCCCCCTATGGCTAGGCGAGAGGCCGGCGATTTATCCGGCCATCAGATAATCGTTGAGACTGGGAACAAAGAAGAGACGGATGCCTCTTTTCGCTCCAGCTTTGGCAATCACCTTTGACCGAACTTTGCCAGCGAGACACAGCTCAAGAATTGTCGTTCTTGATAAGCCGTAGAAACGCTGGCGGGCTTTTGGCAACCAAAACAAATAGCCTTGAGGCGTTAATTTATTCCTGCTAGCCTTATTCCCCATGCCAGAGTTCCTACACATAGTCTGGTCGGTCTTCCTGATCGTCCTATTCTTCGGCGGCTCCATTTTTGTGCATGAGTATGGCCACTATCTGGCTGCGCGCAAAAGGGGTCTGCAGGTGGACCGTTTCTCCATTGGGTTTGGACCCACACTGTGGACCTGGAAAGATAAAGGGGGAGTTGAATGGTGCGTGAGCCTCTTTCCGTTGGGCGGCTACGTGGCGCTTCCCCAGCTGGCCGATCTGGAAGGAATTGAAGGCGAGTACAAGACCGACCCCAAAAGCCTGCCCAAGATCAGCTATGCAGACACCCTGATCGTGGCCGTGATGGGAGTGGTTTTCAATATGATCTTCGCGTTTGCTCTGGCCACAATCCTGTGGGGCGTGGGCCGGCCCACCACCGACAGCCAGCAGACCACCACCGTCGGCTCGGTGCTTGAAAAGATTGAAGACACAAACGGAAAAGAGATCCCCTGCCCCGCCGTGGAGGCTGGCATCAAGCCTGGCGACAAGATCCTTTCTATCGACGGCATCAAGGTCTTCAACTGGAAGGACATCAAACAGTTCATAGTTACAAGCGTTGGGCGCGGTGCCAACCATGAACCCTCATTGACTTTGCAGGTGGAGCGCGCCGGGAGAACGCTGACCCTCATCGTGCGTCCTGTCCTCTCGGGGCCAGAAAAACTCCGCTCTCTGGGGATACTCCCCCAGGAGGAGTTATACATCGGACAGATTTTCCCCTACTCGCCCGCGGCCAAAGCGGGGCTCAAAAGCGGCGATCAGATTACGGCCATCAACGGCAAGGCGGTGATGAGCTACTACGATTACGACGCGGCAATGGAAGCTACAGGGAAAAAACCGTTGACACTGACGGTCAGGAGGCAGACCCAGTTAAATAAGGCCCATCCCACGCCCCTTTCCTCAGGGGAGGAAAATAATATTGGGGCTTCGCCCCAAACTCCAGCATCGCAGAGCGAAGCCTCAAAAGTCAGGGATGCCCAAAGGCTGGATCAACCCCAGTTCAGCGAGATCACCTTCTCCATGACGCCGCAGGAGGTCAAAGTCGGCAAAGACGGCACCAAGCAGCCGCTTCTGGGATTTGTCATTGAACCCAAGACCATCATTGTCTACCAGAATCCGGTTGACCAGATCGTCGATGCCGCCACCCTTACCTGGCGGACGCTGGCCACCCTTGTCCACCCCGACTCCGATATCAATCTGACACATCTTTCCGGCCCTCCCGGGATCGCCTGGTTCATCTACCGACTGTCAACAGATGTGCGCCAGGTACTCTCCTTTATCGTCCTTATCAACGTGAATCTGGCCATCCTCAATCTGCTGCCGCTTCCGGTGCTCGACGGCGGGCATATCGCACTGGCCACGGTAAACCGCATCAGAAACAAGTCTCTCTCTCCCAGATTTGTGGCGGGGCTACAGAACGTCTTTACCGTGCTGCTTTTGTGTCTGATGACTTATGTGATCTTCTTTGCCGACGTGCCAAGACTCAAAAGGGAGTGGGCTGAACAGCAGGCGGAAAAGAAACAAGAGCAAAACATGATTACGCCTGATTTCTCGCCGGAGAAAAAGTAAAAAAATCCCAGCCTGTTTTTTCAGCACCCATTGAAACCGAGGGTAATAGGCATGGGGCTCTGGCTCTGTCAAAAAACCTTTGCATTCCGGCTGAAAGCAACTTATTCTGTAGGGAATGACACTCCAGCAGAAAACCATCCTGGGCATAGGGCTTTTGTTCGGCTCTTTCGCCGCGGGAATAGTGGTCGTTTCCGAGGCACTCCTCTCCAAAAGCTACAAAGAGCTGGAACACGACGAAGCCAGACTTCAGGTAAGATACCTCTCCGAGGGCTTCAACCGCTTCGGACAGGAGCTGGCCACCTTCTCGCATCCCTTTGCCACGTGGAAACCAACAACCACGTTCCTGTCCAATCCCGCCAGTCTGCCGGAGTATCCCAAGCGTTTGGATGCGCATGTGCTCGCGCAGCAGAATGTCAACCTGTTGATCCTGGCCGATGTCGACGGAAATATCCGCCTGAAAAGCTACTATGATCCGGTCATGGGTGATGGCAAGACCCTCCCCGATGAGGCCTTCACGGACATTCTGGCCTCCATACGAAAGCTCCCCTCCTCCGGATCGAGAAGCAACAGGGGTCTTACCGCCCTCAAGATAGCCAACGACAGTCTGATCCTGTGTGTCGAAAGCGAACCGGTCATGAATCCGGATACTCCCGGAGTTCCAACCGGAATCCTGGTACTGGGCCGCAAGTTGGAAGACGCCGACATTCGCGGCATTCACACGCTCGAACAGGCCAATCTTGATTATACGCTTGCCTCAGCCCCCAATCTTTCTTCGGATTGGAAGGAAGCCAACAACGCGTTCAATCGCGGAGAGGACAGCTACATCAAGGAGAAGAGCGACTCGACCCTTTGCGTCTACAGCACCCAGCGCAATCTGGACGGCAAACCCCTGCTGGACATCAAGGTGGAATCTCCCCGCGTTTTCTACCAGCGGGGCCAGGACACCCTGCGGCTCTTCATGATCCTGACGGTGAGCTTCGGCGTGCTGGCGATTATTCTCTCATACGGATTCCTTGAGCGATATCTTATCTGGAGGATTCGCCTGCTGGGAAACCAACTGGCAGCCATCCGCCGCAAAAAGAACCCCACCCTGCGGTTGACCGTCACCGGCCGGGATGAACTGGGGACTCTTACCGAGGATATCAACCAGACCCTGACCGCCCTAGACGAAGAGGAAAGTCAGCGCGAAATGGCCCAGCGCGAACACAAGATCATCATTGACTCCCTCAAGGAGGTCATCTTCCGCATAGACAAGGAAGGCAAATGGACCTACCTAAATCCCGCCTGGAAAGAGCTCACCGGCTTTTCCGAAAAGGAGACTTTGGAGAAGTATTTTGCCTCCTCCATCTACAAAGACGACTCCATCCAGGCTCAGGACCTGGTCAACAATATTCTGGAGAGTCGGACCGAGTCGGGCTCCGTGGAAGTGCGCTACCATACCAAGAGCGGGGCCATCCGCTGGGTGCAACTCTTTGCGCGCAGTACCCGCGACGGCACTGGAAAGGTCAACGGTCTCACGGGAACCCTCTTCGACGTCACCGAACGCATCAACGCGGAAAAGAAACTGCGGGAAAACGAAAAACTGTATCGGCTGGTTTCCGAAAATTCCACCGACGTCATTTTCCGGCTGACCCTTCAGGGAGACATTCTCTACACTTCGCGCGCCAGCATCTCCATCCTGGGATACACCCCCGAGGAGCTCAAGAACACCTGGATTTACGATTATTGCCATCCCGAGGACTCCATCCGGGTACAAAAGGCCTATCAAAAGATTTTGGAGCGCGGCGGCACCTCCACCGTCGAACACCAGATCCGCAGAAAGAATGGGCAGTATCTGTGGGTGGAATCCGTGGGCAAACCCATCACCGATGAGAACGGAAAGCCCATCGTCGATGAGGCTGGACGCACCATGGAGCTTATCATCACCACCCGTGACATCACCGAAAGAAAGAACAACGAAAAGGTGCTGCTCCTGCGGGAAAAGGCGCTCTCCTCGGCCTCCTGCGGAGTCCTCATCGCCGACGCCTCCAAGCCCGAATTCCCCACCACTTACGCCAACACCAGCTTTGAGCGCATGACCGGATATGGGTCGGAGGAGTGGATGGGCAAGCCCGCGCATTTTATTGCCGGAGAGAAGACCGACTCAAACGCCCTCGACAAGATCAAGACCGCCTTCGCGACCGCCACTGAGACCGACCAGACCTTTCTGTGCTACCGCAAGGACGGATCGACCTTCTGGAATCACATGGCCATCACCCCGCTCTACGACAAGACCGGAATCCTTACGCACTTCATCAGTGTCCTTACCGATGTCTCCGACATCAAGTCGATTCAGGACGAATTGCAAAAGGCCAAGGATATGGCGGAGAGCGCCAGCAAAGCCAAGAGCGAGTTCCTGGCCACAATGTCGCACGAGATCCGGACTCCAATGAACGCGGTTATAGGCTTCACGGACCTGATGGGTGGCACACCCCTCAACGAACAGCAAAAGGAGTTCCTCTCCAATATCAACCTTTCCGCCAATTCGCTGCTGACCATCATCTCCGACATTCTCGATTTCTCGAAGATTGAGGCCGGCAAGCTGGATCTCGATCCGCAACCGACGGTTCTCTCGCAGATCATCGAGGAGTCGATTACGACCGTCAAACCCAAGACCGACAGCAAGGGACTCAAGCTCTCCTACGATATAGATCCCGCGGTGCCTTCGATCGTCATTGTGGACGGCCCCCGCCTCGGCCAGGTATTCCGCAATCTTCTTTCCAACGCCGCCAAGTTCACCCAGCGCGGGCATATCACGATCAGCGTCAAGAGTCAGAGCATCGACAGCACGCACGAGAGGCTGTTTTTTGAGGTCGCCGATTCCGGAATCGGCATCCCCCACGACAAGGTAGGCAAGCTCTTCCAGAGCTTCACCCAGGTAGACTCCTCCACCACGCGCAAATATGGCGGCACAGGATTGGGGCTGGCCATCTGCAAAAAGTTCTGCGAAATGATGGATGGCTCGATATTGGTGGAAAGCGTTTACGGAAAAGGCTCCACGTTCAAATTCAATATCAAGGTGGGTATCGACCAGGAATTTCTCTCTCCGCCACAACAGGTTGTTGTCAAGTCCCCCCCTCTTCCGGAGGGCTCCCCCTTCTCTCCCGTTCCACAGGCCACAACCAAAGGCAAGACCGCCTCCCCGATTTCCGCCAAGGGCAAGACCGCCTCCCCCATCAAAACCAAATCTCCCTTTGTTGCCCCAGCAGCCCGTACCGACGACCAGCCCTACCGGATTATGATCGTCGAAGACAATCCGGCCAACCAGCTGGTGCTTCTCAAGATGCTCGCTCAGATGAACCTGGCGGCGGATATGGCCAATCACGGCAAAGAGGCCATGGAGCTATGGCTGCGACAGCCCTATCATATCATACTCACCGATCTTCAAATGCCCGAGATGGACGGCATTGAGCTCACCAAAGCCCTCCGTGAGCGGGAAAAGGGCATGGGGAACGGACATCCGACCTACATTGTCGGAGTGACCGCCAACGTTCTGCCGGAGTACCGCGAGAAATGTCTGCAGGCGGGAATGGATGATTTCCTAGTGAAGCCGCTCAGGATTGATACGCTCAAGAAGGCGCTCATGAAATACCAATCAAAACTGCAAGTCTAGAGTTCGGAGGAATGTTCTACACAGCAAGGGGGGGGTATCGGCGTACTCAACACCCCCTATAAACTCCAGTCGAAGGGGGGTATACACTAGAATCAAAGGGTCAAAACGCCAAAAACATTATTTATCTATCTCGTTGGCAGTAATTTATAATTAGGCAACGGTCTTGGAGAATGATAGTAAGAAGGAAAGAGAGAAACATAGAGAGAATTCTTCCTCGTCCTACGAGCACGGGACTGCGATGTGTCTCTTAATTTTTAACACTCTGCAGTAAGTCTAGTCCGCTTTAGTCACCTGCCAGTATTCCAGCTCCACAGGAGTCAAACGCCCAAAGATCGAGACCATCACCTTGAGCTTTCCGGTCTCGGGAGATATCTCTTCCACCTTGCCAGTCAGATTCAGGAAAGGTCCGTCAGTAATGCGAAGCTCCTGGCCGACAGCGTACTCCACCTTGGGCTTCTCTACGCCCTCTGCGGCCTTCATCTGTCCACGGATGCGCTCGATTTCCTCGGTTTTGAGGGGCTGGGGCTGCTCGCCGCCCACAAAGCCAATGACGCCCTCAACCTTCTGAATGAAGTACCAGGGCTTTTGCATCACCTTGCCGTGATCATCATAGAGGCGCATCTTGATGAAGACGTAGCCGGGATAAAATTTGCGGACGACGGAGCGCTTTTTGCCGCCCTTCACCTCGCTGACAGTTTCGGTCGGCATCAGGAGTTCCTCAATATACTCTTCCATCTCCTCAACCACGCGGAACTTCTCCAGGTAGCGCTTCACCTTGGCCTCCTGATTGGAAAGCGTCTGCAAAACGTACCACTCTGCGGGCTTGGAGGAATCGGTGGCGGACTTGGCCGCTGGGGCAGGTGCCGGCGGTGTCGCGGAAACCTGGCTATTCTGTGGGGTGGGAGGTGTAGCTTCGTCGGTCATGAAAAGAGTTTGTTAAGGGAGGTATCTTAGCATATTCCGCAGACGGAGGAAAGCTTCATTTTATGGATTATTTCCATCTGGCTTGACCCCTTCTGATCCGTTCATGCTTTTTACATCACCTTTATCAGGCGGGTCAGCATCGTAACCCACTGGAATACGGAGAGGTCGGAAATGGCCACATACAGACCCAGGATAAGAACCGATACAACAATAACCAGTGTCGATCCCTTGAGTTCATTGAAATCCGGCCAGGAAGCCTTTTTGAGCTCACCGACTGTTTCCGTGTAGAAAGTGCGGGTCTTCTGGAAAATATTCGCCATATGGGGCGTATCCTATCAGGAAGGGGGAAGAATGGAAAGAGTTTTTTTAGAGCCTGAACAAACTCCAAGATACCAGCAACTAACACTTGCACTGAAGATTTTATTATGATACTATTTGGTCTTTTCATGGAAGTATTCGCGCAGCAATGTCTTGATCTGGCCCGTGCCATTCTGCAGCACACGCTGCCCGCCATCAATGAGGACGGCACCATCACCCCGACGGAAGGCGAATCTTCCACCGCCTCGGACTCCGGCAGGGCGGCCCTCTGTCTGGGCGAATTTTACAGCACCACACAGGAGACAACCCTCGGGCAGTTTGACCTTGTCGATCTGGCGGCGCGCACCATCACCGCGCAGGTTTATACGGAAGCGGATCCCGAAGAGGGGCTCGGCTACCTGTCGGCGGGACTCCTATCCTTCGGCCCCTCCAAAGAGCGCAACGCCGTCTGGGAGCGTCTTCTGGATCCCACCCGAGAACAGATCGACAAGAAGCTTTTGACGCGTGCGGACTATACGGATTTTCGCCAGGCCTACAATATTGCCAAGGCCATCACCCGCTTTTCCATAGGGCTGAGCAAAAAGGACGAGACCAGCAGATTGATTGACCTGATTGTCCAACGCGCCTCGGAGAAGAGCAGCGAGGGCTTTGTCGACAACGCTGCAGAAGGCTCCTTCCCTGGTCTGTACGATCTGCGCGGTCTTTGGGCGTTCGTCTTCATACGCCAGGCTATACAGATGCACGCCAACATCCATCTGCGCGACAGGAAGATCTCCAGCCTGCGCACTGTCTCCGAGAAATATCTAAAAATTTTGCCGGACATGGTAAGACCCGACGGCATCGGCTGGGGATTCGGAGAGGGCATTGGACTGCGCACCCAGATCTCCTGCATCTCGCTTGTATTGCAGGCCTTCAAAGACAACTGGATCCCGCCGGAAAAACAGCAGATGTATGCCGACTTGTTCCGCAGGCTGTTCGCGAATTTCTTTTCGTCCTATATCGATCAGGAACACGGGTTTGTATCGGTGCTCGACTCCGAGAGAGACGCCGGTGGGGGCATTGGGACCGTCATGGCGAACTTCGACACCGCCCGCGCCCTCTCGCAATGGAGCAAATTGAGCCGCACGGTAAATATACCGGACGCGATGCCAGCTCCAACCACAATCAAAAGCCCATCCGGCAGATGGATATTCTTTGACAGAAGCGCGAAGAAAGAACAGGGAGTCTTTACCTACAACAACCCGGCGCAAAACATTTACCTGCATCTACCTTTGACGGCCAGTCTGCCCGGACAGTCCAATTCCCTTCCCTACCCGCATATGGCCGGAGTCTTTGATGCTCCTGTAGACAAGTATATTCCCGTCATCTTGCCGGAGCTCACCACCAGCGAAGGGACCCTCATCCCCGCGTACTATGGAAAATGCTGCTCGGCGGGCCTGACACCCACGGGTGGATTCTTCTTTAAATACGAACAGCCGGAGGCGATCTCCGCGGAACAAAAATTGATCAACGGACTGGGGTCCTGGAAGGTCAACTGGACATTTAAGGATGCCAAGATCACGGGGGAATTCGTTTTTACGCCCAGGAAGGCCCTCGATCTGGCAAAATTCCGCTTTGTGCTTCCCATCAGCGCGCCGCACTCTCATTTCACTCCACCAGGGCTTTTGAGGCTGGGCGAAGAGGGCCAACGTTGCCAAATACTGAAAGACGATTTTCAGGGAGTGTGGAAGGATCCGGAAGATGTCTCCGGAGATTCCTCCTATCGCAGCCCCTATGGGAAAATCCATTACCTGCAGGTGTTGGAAAGGGATCATGCGATGCCAATGAAGCCGGGCAAGCCCTATAGCTTTTCGTTCAGTTTTGAACCGTCGGTGGTGGCGGGATAGGATAACTTGACAGACACCCCATAGAACGGGTATTATATGCCTATGGTGAGGCTCTCTATTATCGGGTTGGGAGAACATTGTTTACAATCCCACCTTGTTCATCTGTTAAGAAGAGATGATGTGCGGATTGCTGGTATTTACGACCCTAAGCCAAAGCCAATTGAAGGGTTTTCCCCAAGATATTTCCGTTCTTCTGAGGAAGCGGTTGAAGCGGCGGACGCCATACTCGTGGCAAGCCCCGACAAAACACACCTGGAAAATATCGAACTGGGTGTCCGAAATGGCAAACACGTTTTCTGCGAGAAGCCCCTATGCACGGATGCGGACGAAATCGGCAGACTGCGGCAGGCATTGGCTACCGCTGAAGAACGAAATCTGGTTGTCTCCTCCTGTCATCCACGCCGCTTTGATCCGCCATATGTGTTCGTCGAAGACCGATTGGGGAGTTGGACGAATTCATTTGGTCCCCTTCTCAACATAAGTTTGGACTTTACCTATCACCGCCCATCCGAGAAGGCAACTGGACTGCATGGCGGCAGCCTTCTGCAGGATCACGCGAACCATGAGATCGATTATGTCCATTGGCTCTTAGGTAAAGGGAGATACCAGGCATTCAAGTTAAGCGACTCCGTGGATCAGTATCAGATGAACGGCAGTTTCAATGATACCGTTGGATTTCATTTTACAGGAAGTCGCGGATTAGAAGCTCGAAAGTTTCCGGAAAGCGTTCATCTGAGGTTCAGCCGAGGTGAAGTCCATGTCGAAACCTATGGCAGCGGAGTGGAGGGCAACCCGGCGCACGGCACAAGTTACATCTTTGACCATGAGACTGGGAGACAAAGCCCCATCCAAGTGCCGGGGACTGATTACTTGGCCAGGTTCATGGCTATTAACCGAAGTTTTGCTAAGGCGACCCAGGGTAAGGCACCCTCGTACCTCCGACACGACGAATTGATAATGAACTCCTGTTTCTCGGTAGCCTTCCACAACTCGAATTCCTTCAGCTACGAGGCTACAAGATAAGGTCGCTTGGATTTTGTGTCGAGGGTATGGCGGTATAATACAGCTCGTTGTACCCTATATTAAGCAGGTGTATTAGGGTGGACAGCCAAAAAACCATTGGGTATGCTGCGTCAGTATCATCCGGTTATACTAACTTGCCATCTGTAATGAAGTAATAATCCAATCAAAAGAGGTTAGAGATTGGAGAGTTGAGGGTGAGTTTTCGAGGTTATGGAGAGCGTCGACGAGGACGGCTTCAAGGTCGTCCAT
>Ga0181517_10001163_pt1 | contig 30314 bp, 26 predicted proteins | sample PEATcosm2014_Bin_31_FD_119748 | JGI IMG/M metagenome (GOLD analysis project Ga0181517, IMG submission 119748) | Peatland microbial communities from MTU Mesocosm Facility, Houghton, MI, USA - PEATcosm2014_Bin01_30_metaG | ecosystem: Environmental > Terrestrial > Soil > Wetlands > Peat | place... | reverse complement strand
CCCCGAAACGGCTATTGTCATGAAGTTTCATTCATGTTAAGTTGGCCGATAGGCGGTAATGCCCGTCTTTAGAGATAACGAGTTTGCCCACCGAGTCCCGCATCGCCCGGCTCGGCCCGGCAACTTCTCTGGGAGGAAATGCCCATGATGGAACGGAACGCACAGGAAGAGTTAAGAGCGCACCTGATCGAAACAAATGAGGAATTTGGCCGGCTTTTCAGCCAGCATTCCGAGTTTGCCAGGAAGTTGGACGCCCTGGAAGCGCTGCCTCATCCAACCTACGACGAAGAGTTGGAGGAGACGCGCTTGAAGAAGCTGAAGCTCCGCTTGAAAGACCAGATGGAAGCGATCCTGAGCCGGTACCGGTCTCAGCAGGTCGCCTAGGGTCGGGTGCGCGCAGCCGCGATACTGTTCTTACGGCCCGGTCAGCTTCGGCTGGCCGGGCTTTTGGTTTCTAAGAGGGGAGCATGGAACCGGAACCCGAGCCAGTCCGCGTCCCGATTACGGACGTTTTCGACCTTCATACGGTCCCGCCGCGAGATGCCGAGGAAGTCGTCGAAGAATACCTGAGCGAAGCGCGCCGGATGGGCCTCAAAGCCCTGCGGATCATTCATGGCCGCGGCATCGGGGTGCAGCGGGAAATGGTCCGCGCCATTCTGGCCCGCACCGGGTTTGTGGCCGATTTTGAGGACGCCCCAGCCGAAGCGGGTGGCTGGGGAGCCACGGTTGTGACGCTAAGGTAAGAGCGGTCTGCAAACTATGGGCATGTCTTAGTTTAGGGGTGAACGCTTGCGCCAAGGAAGAAGCCGGCGGCAGGATGAAATCCCGGCCCCATACAAAACGCAACTACTGGCGTTCAGTGTTGCCGAGAAGTGGCGGGACGCGCTTCCGACCGGTCGTCGCCGCGCTTGATTTGCACCCGCCGCCTTCCCTGTTCCAGATTGGCGGCGGCTTTGGCCAGCGCCGCTTCGCCGATCTGGATGCGATTATTCACCGCGGCGGCGCCGCCGGTTTTAGCCAGACGCGTGGCTACGCCTTTGTGCTGGATGACGTTCGTCCGTCCTTCGATGGTAGCCACGCCGCCTTGCACATGGACCTGGAATTTATCCCCATTTATCTTCGATTTGGCGAACTTGGCGCGGATGGCCGCCTCGACGGCCGCATCCGATTGCGCGGACGGTCTGGGGGGCCTGGCAGGCGCCTGTACCTGCTTCGGAGCGGCTTTCAACGGCATGCTTTGCGCCGCCGCGCCCGCCGCCGCCACCAGACACACAAACGTCGCCGCACAAGATCTTTGCATGACAATACAGTTGCTCCACTCGCCTGTTGCTCTCAGGATTCTGTGCTAAAGTGAGGGATTCCCAAGGCTTTTCTGGTTCGCATGCCCGAACAGATCCTGTTGCAAGGCAAAATCCTGGGCACAGAGGAATTCCTTCTGGCCGGTTCGGCCGATGGCCGGTCCACGCGCTCCGCCGGCGAAGAACTGCTTGCCGGGCGGTCGCAGTGGATCGCATTGCTGTGCGAAGCGCTCCCGCGCGCCCTGCTGGCCGAGCTGGGCCTGGCCCGCATTCTGCTTGGTTCAAGCGGCGGCGGACAGTTTCTGGTGGTGCTTCCAGGCGAAGCCCGACAGGCCGCCGGAGACTTTCTCGAGGCGGCCGCCCGCCAGGTCGCCGAACTCAGTTCCGGGCTGGTGAAGCTTATCTGGGCCGTCACCGACAACCTGGGCGATTGGGCCGTGATCCGCAAGCGCTTGAACGAAGAGCTGCGGAGCAAGCGCACCGCGCCGCTGGCGGATGGCTCGGGAGACCCCGGCGCGGGATTCTTCCAGCCGTTTACACGGGTCTCCAACGCGGAGGCCGATGCCTATTTTGCGCGGGAACTGGGGGCCAAGGTGCGGGAAGCCTCGCGCATTGCATGGTCGCCCGAGGCGCCTGGAAAAGTGACGCCCGGCGAAGGAAAGTACTCCTGGCCGCTCACCTCCAACCTCTCGCCCGAAGGCATCATGGTGGCGCGCCACGCCGCGCCCTCCGATGACGCTAAATCCATGGCTCCGGTGCAGACCCTGGCCCGCCGCGCGCAGGGCCGCTCCATCTGGGGGGTGCTACGGGGCGACGTGGACAACTTCGGCCTGCGCCTGCGGCGCATCCACAGCATCGAGGAACACGTTCCACTCTCCGTGCTCTACAAGCAGTTCTTCGCGGGCGAGTTGGAGGTGCTGTGCTCCATGCCCGAGTTCTGGCGCAAGGTGAGCATCATCTATTCGGGGGGCGACGATTTCGCGGTGTACGGCGCCTGGGACGCGCTGATCGCCCTGGCGCGCGAAGTGCAGCGGCTGTTCCACCGGTTCACCGAAGAAAACCTCAAGGAGTACCCGGGGGCCGAGGGCAAGACTATTTCGATGGCCATCGCGCTGGCGCCGGAAACACACTACCCTCTGGCCGCGGTTTACGAGGAAGCCGGCAGGAGCCTGGACTTGGCCAAATCGGCGGACAAGGATTGCATCTACCTCCTGGGCCGTATCCTGGAATGGCGCCGGCTGACGGACGCTTCGGAGCTGAAGGACACGGTGGTGCGGCTGGTGCACGATTTCCGCATGTCGCGCCAGTTCCTCTATCAATTGCGGAGCTTTTACCGGCGCCAAGCCTACGCCGGCGGTGGGGGGCCGGGCGAGACCCAGCAAGCGTGGCGCTTTGAGCGCCGTTTCAACCGCATTCTGAGCGGTACGCGCGACCGCGAATTCCAGAAACTGCGCACGCATCTTATCGGCGAGCTGGCGGGGCGCAAGTCGGCCGAAGTGAAACTGCGGCCCGCGGGCCTGGTGGCCCTGGAATGGGCCAGATTGGTGACTGAGGTTTAACATATGGCGCAAGAGCAGGAGCAACGCAAGGAAGCCCGGCCTCCACGCGAGGGCCGCGGCCCGCGCGAGGGAGGGCCGCATGGGCCCGGAGATCGCGGCCCGCGCGAAGGGCATGGCGGCGAGCGCGGCGGGCCGCCTTATGGGGCCCGCGGCGGCGACCGAGACCGCCGCATGGAAGGGCCGCCCGAGATCGAACTCGAGAAGCTGATCTCCGACAGCCTCTACCTCGACAACCAGGCGCACGCCGTAGTGAGCCGCATGCGCGACATGGATTCCGGAACCAAGACGCAGTTGCGCCGCCTCTACAGCGCCGTGCGGCGCGCCGTGCGCACGCCGGAAGCCGAGCGCCAGCACGAGTTCGTGATGCTGCGCGCGCGCCTGGCTTACACCATTGCGCGCCACGGGCTGCGCAGCCTCGACCAGCTCGAACGGCTGCTGCTGCAGGTTACGCGCCGGAACGACATCCGCGGTTACGAACGGTTCAAGGATCTTTTCGAGGCCATCGTGGCCTACAACGAGTAAAGAGCATGAGCGCACATACCTCCCAAACCGAGTTGAAACTGATCGGCAAGCTGATCCTGGAAGGCGATATCACCTGTGAAACCGGCCTGCACGTAGGCGCAGGCAAAGGATCGCTCGAGATCGGCGGCTCCGATAACCCCGTTGTCAAGGACGCCTTCGGCCGGCCGTACGTGCCCGGCAGCTCCCTTCGCGGCAAGATTCGCTCCCTGCTGGAGCAGTCCTCCGGCATGGCGGCGCCGGGCGAGCTGGTGTATATCTCTCGCCGCAAAGGGCAGGAAGTGCGCATCCACCAGAGCGACCGGCCGGATGACGAAATCTGCCTGCTGTTCGGCCGCAATCCCGGACGCATGGAGCGCGTGCAGGGCGAAACCCTGGAGACCACGCAAGCCACGCCGGCGCGCCTGGCGGTGTTCGACGCGCCCCTCGATGCCGAGAGCATCACCCCGCAAATGCGCGAGAACCTGGACGACGAGCTGACCGAAGTGAAGAGCGAGAACGCCATCGACCGCATCACCTCGCAGGCCAATCCGCGCACCCTGGAGCGCGTGCCCGCCGGGGCCCGCTTCCGCTCGCGGCTGGTGATGGACGTGCTCTGCGAGGAGGACGCTCCGCTGTTCCTGCGCGTGCTCGAAGGTCTGCGCCTGCTCGAAGACGACGCTCTGGGTGGCGGAGGGTCGCGCGGCAGCGGCCGGGTGCGCTTCGGCAACCTGCGCTTGGTGTGGCGCGGACGCAATCACTACGCGGCCGGCGCTCCGGAAAAGGAAATCGGCGCGGGCGCTACGCTCGCGGCCATCCAGAGCGCAGTAGCGGGTTCGGCTTTCGCTTTCCTGCGCGAGGAGTAATGCATCCGGGGCTGGTTGTAAAACTCCGTCCCTCCGGTCCGTGGCGCATCGGCCCCGATTCGGGGGCCCGCAACCGCGTGGACGTCGTCTATCACAGCGACTCGCTATACTCGGCGGTGACTTCGGCCATGGCGCGCCTCGGTTCCATCGAAGAATGGCTGGACGCCACTGGGCGGGCGCCGGAACCGGTCGTGTGCTTCAGTTCGTGCTTCCCGCTCCTGGACGATATCGCTTACGTGGTTCCGCCACGCACCGTGTGGCCGCCGGCGTCCCAGGCCAGTTCCGCGCGCGTGCGCTGGAAGAGCGCGCGTTTCGTGCCGCTCGGGGTGGTACAGGCGATCCTGGCGGGACGCAAGTTGGACGAGAATCAGTGGACCATAGACGGCCCGAGCGAATGCCTGGCGCCGGCCGGAAGTTCCGGTCCGTTTCGTACCGCGGTGCGATGGAGCGCGGCGGTGGACCGGCTCACCGGCGTCACTGAACGGCACGCCACCGCCTGCCTGGAGTTTCGCCCTGGTTGCGGATTGTGGACGGTGGCGTCTTTCGCCGATGAAGCGGCGCGCGACCGCTGGCAGGAACCCATCAAGGCGGCTTTCCGCCTGCTGGCCGACACCGGTTTCGGCGGGGAGCGCTCGCGAGGGTGGGGCCGTTCGGAACCACCAGAGTTCGTGGAAGGCACGCTGCCTGAGCTGATCTTGCCCGCCATTCGGGAAACGGTGGCGGAAACAGCGCCTCCGGCGCCGGTGGAAGAGGCCGCCGGTTGGCAGGCGGAAGCGCCTGCCCCACAAGACGAGCAGCCGGCTGTCGAAGAACTGGCGGCCGAGCCCGCCGCAGCGGAAGCATCGGTCGAGGCGCCGTCCGAGATCGCGCCGCTCGTGGTCGAATCTGGGGACGGTGGGGCAGGCGGTTCCGCCTGCCAACCGGCGCCCGAACCCACCGATTCAGTACCGGTCCTCGTACAACCGGCTCCGTCGGGGATTCCGGCCCCTGATACCGCGGGAGTGCCTGAGCAGGAATCCCAAGCCGGCCCGGCAGACGAAAGTCCATCGGAAGACGCGCAGGCCTGTGAGGCAGAGGCTTCCGCCTGCCCACCGGCTCTTGAGACGACCGATTTCGTACCGGTCCCCGAACAGCCGGCGCCCTTGGCGGCCTCCGAGCCGGAATTCGCAGCCCCTGACGTCGGAGTCTGTGAGGAAGCTGCTGGGCAGGGAGAAGCGCCTGCCCCATTCGAACCGTCGCCGCTGGCGATTCCGGCCCCAAATGCCGAGGCCGTGTCCAAGCCTGAAACCGCAGCCCCTGCCGGCCCGCCGGCTTGTGGGGCAGGCGCTTCCGCCTGCCAACCCGAGCCCATAGCCCCAAATGCCGAGGCAGTGCCCGAGCCGGAATCCCCAGCCGCTGCCAGCCCTCTGGACTCAACTCCGCCGGAAGAGGTGCAGGCCGCCTGCCAGCCCGATATTCACGAGTCGCCGCCTGCCCCACCGCAGCCGGCCGCGGCCCCTGAGCAACTAGCCCCCGCTCCCGGTTTCGAGAATGCCCAGCCGCACTGGCTGCTTTCCTTGTTTACGCCCGCGCCGGCCGATGCCGTGGACTGGAAGCGCGGCGATTACGCGCTGCTCTCGCGCGGCGGGCGCGTGGAGAGCCCAGCCGGTTCCGGCGAGCTCAAGAAGCAGGTTCACATGGTGGCCGAAGGTTCGGTGCTGTTCGCCGTATCGGCCCCGCGCGGCCTGGCCACCGACGTCGCGCCCGATGGCTTCGCCCACCCTGTGTACCGCGCCGGTTTCGCCGTCGCCGTTCCGCTGCCGAAAGGGAGCTGATGCGCTACCGCCTTACATGTCTGACCCCGCTGCTTGTCGGCGATGGCCGCAAGCTCAGCCCCATCGACTACATGGTCTGGAAAGATCATGTCAACGTGCTCGACCAGTGGCGCATCTTCCGCCTGCTGGCCAAAGGCCCGCGCCTGGAAGGATACCTCTCTCAGCTCAAGAAGGCGGATAAGCTGGATTTCGCCTCCTGGGGCGGATTCGCACAGAATTTCGCCGGCCGCCGTATACCCTTTGAGAACGCGGCTTGCTCGGTCTACTGGAACCGCGCCGCGGGCGAGAGCCTGCATATCCCGACCTTCGCCGCGGGGGCTTCCGGGCCTTACCTGCCGGCCACGGCAATCAAGGGCGCGCTGCGGACGGGCATGCTGTTCGCCCACTGGCGCGACGGCATGCTGCAGGGTATTTTGGAGCGCACCAAGGGCGAGCGCCCGCCGCGGCGCTTCGCGGAAGAGGCGGAGGAACAGGCCCTCGGCCCGGCCGGGTCAAACCGTATGCGCTTCGTGTGCGCCGGCGATTCGGCCCCGGTGGGAACCGCGCCGTTCAAAGTGTACCTGCTGCGGACTTCGACGCTGCTGCCCCGCGGGGCCGGTTTTTCCCTCGGCTGGAAGCTCAGCCCGCGCGGCGCCGTGGATGGAGCGCGCGCCGACGACAGCACCCCCGCGTTCGCCGAAATGGCCGTTCCCGGAGCCGCTTTCGAGGGCGATTGGAACGAGAAGACGTTCTTCCTCCAGCCCGAGGTGCGGCGTTCGATACGCTGGCCGGAATCCATGAACCGGGCCCGCGTTTTCGAAGCCGCCAATGTTTACGCCTCGGGACTGCTGGCGCTGCAAAGGCAGTACGCCAGTTGGGCCGGCATGGGCCTGCTCGATAAGAACCTGGACGAACTGGAGCAGCGCCTGGCCGCCGCGCGCGAAAAAGGCGCCTGCCTGCTGTCCCTGGGTTGGGGCGGCGGACTGCCCACCAAGAGCGCCTGGCTGGACTCGACCAACGCGGATTACCGCCAGATTCTGCACCAGTTCGGCCAGTACAACAGCGCTTTGGCCGGCAACCTGCCGTTCCCCAAAACGCGCCGCATAGTGTTCCTGAACAACCGCCCGGCCACCCTGCCCGGTTGGGTGGAACTGACGGTGGAAGGCTGAGGGCATGTCCGAAACGATTGACAGGCGAAAGCGCCTGTCCCACCTTGCTGTCGAAGGACTTCCATCCTCGGGTGGGGCAGGCGCTTTCGCCTGCCAATAGGTCCTTGCGCGCCTTTAAGAGAGCGGTTGGCCCCGCCTACCGGCCCGCGGGTGGCGGCGCCACGAACTTACTCCACGACGTACTTACTCAGCGTGATGCCGGGCAGCTCATACTCCACGATGGCGTAGCCGGTCACCGGCTCGGGAACGATCTCAAGCTGCGCTGTCGCAAGCACGTCTTGGGGAACCAACCACCGCGATCCCCGGTACTGGTATCGCTCCTCCGTGGTCAGTTGGAAGAACGTGTCGCGGTGATTGAGCGGCGAAAGCCACGTCATGCGCGGATACACGAGGGAAGAGACGGCGGATCCGAGCGGATCCTGCCACTCCCTGCCCGTATTCGGGTCCAGGAGCGTCACGTGCGTGAGGTTAGGAATTGCGGCCGGGGATTCGCAATCCACCTTTGTCGCTTCCTGCCCGAACCGTATTTCCGTTTGGATGGTGGAACATGTTCCCACGCCGGGAACGGCGGACCGCGCGCCGACGGCCATCCGCGAAAGCGTTCCACGGCGGTGGAATTCCGCGATGAGCTTGCCCCTCAGGGTTACGGTTCGATCCCCGATCCGGCCATAGAGCGCGCGGCCGAACGTCAGGACCTGTAACGTGGGCGTGGAATTATAGGGCGACAGATACGCCTCCAGGGAGACCTTCTGATTGTACAGTCCGGGGAAACCGGCTTGGTAGCGTTCTCCACCGGGAGCCCGAATTTCGAGCGCAAGCTGACTGTAGCGAACCATGGCGCCGCTGGGTACTCCGGAGACTTCGATAGGAACCGAGGCGAGCACAACGCTTACCGGCGCGCCCAGATTCCTCCGCTCGGCTTCGGTGGGCGGCCCCTGGCGGGATGAGAGGCTCACGGAAAGCGTTCCGCCGGCCGGCGCCGGCGAGAAAGCAGCCGCCACCTCCTCGCGGGGAAGCCACACATAAAGCGCCGCGGCGCCAACCGCGGCCGCGACGGCAAGCCATCGGGAGACGGTTGTGCGCCGCCAGCCGTATTGCAGCAGGGTGATCGCGAAAGCGCCCGAGGAGGCCAGCAACAAGGCGAGCCTGGCGCTGCTGGCCTCAACCGGCATTCGGTTCGCGAGATAGGCGCCGTAGGCATACGCGTTCATCAAGACGACCGCGGCGCATGTCAGGACGGCGATGAACAGGAACTGCATCACGTTTTCGACCAGCGTTGCCACGGCCACCGCGGGCAGCGTGAGCGCTGCCAGCAGAAGGACCTGTTTCCAGAGAAGCTCCGGAAGATAAGTGGAAGGCGAGAAGCCTCGCGCCCCCAAAATGGCCGCCTGGGCCAGGAAGTACGGAAGATGGATGAACGCCAGGAGGAAAAGCGCTTTCGCCCCCAGCATAACCGTCCGCCGGCAGGGGAGCGTGGGCCAGAACTCGCGGTCGCCCACCAGCGGGTCCTGAAGAATCAGGAGGCCGATCAGGTAGATCCAGGCGAAGGGCAAAAGGACATCGAGCCATCCTTCCGCCAGACCCGGGGTGGCGTCCGCGCGCCAGCGGTCCAGGTGCGCCACCCAGGCCAGCAGGCCAAGGGTGACAGCTACCTGCCAGCACAGCCGCCGCGCGTCTTTCTTGAAAATGGGCCAGATCAGTCGCATCGCTCAACTCCCTCGGTGATTCTTCTTGGCCGACTTGGCTAGCGCGACGAAGATCGCGCGCAATGGAATGGCGCGGGCGGAAATGTCGTGCGCCCCCGGCAGGAACTGCCGGATTTCGGCGGCGCAGCGCGCCTCTTCGTACCGCGAATGGACGAAGCGCACCACCAGCGAAGACTGCTCGGCGTTCAGCCAGGCGGGCGGCAGATTCGGAGGCAGTTCGGCGGCGGTTTCGAGCACCACCTCGACCTCGCGGAAGCGCTCGGAAAGCGCCCCCATTTCCTCCACGAATTGGATGCGGCCCTGGTCCAGGTATCCCACGTGGGTGGCAAAGCTTTCCAGTTCCGCCAGATCGTGCGAGGCCAAGAACACGGTGGATTCCGCGGTCCGCTCCAGAATGCTTTCGATGACCTCTTCGCGCACCAGCACGTCGAGGCCGCCGAACGGCTCGTCGAGCACCAGCAGGCGTGGGCGGTAGGCCAGCGCGGCGGCCATGGCGGCTTTTATCCGCATGCCGCGCGACATGGCTTTCAAGGGGCGGTCAAGCGGGAGGTCGTAGAGACGGACCAGCTCGGCCAGATCGCCGTCCCGCCATGCCGGGTAGAACCCCTTGCAGTAAGAGAAGAAGTAACCGGCGCTCATCCAGCCGGGCAGACGCCGGTTTTCAGAGACGTAGCCCACCTGCGCCAGCTCGGCGGGGCCGAGCTTTCGGGAATCCACGCCCAGAACCTCGGCGCGCCCGGCGGTGGCGCGGAGCAGGTTCATGACAATCTTGATGGCCGTGGTCTTGCCGGCGCCATTGGGGCCGATCAGTGCGAACACGGCGCCCTCCGGCACATCGAGCGTGAGGTCCGCCAGCGCCTCGACACGTCCGTATTTCTTTTTGAGTCCTTCGGTGCGTAACATGATGTCAGGACTTCTCCTGTGTTTCCCCGCTCTGCAGCTTGCGCCATTGTTCGGCGACCTGCTCCTGCAATTCCGGCAGACTCACGCCCAGCTTGATGGCTTCCACGGTCAACTGCTCCACGTCGCGCGCCAGCAGGCGCCCGCGTTCCGCGCGCCCGGCGGGCGGCCTCTGCGCCACCACCGTGCCTATGCCCGGCCGCACTTCCAGCAGGCCTTCCTGCTGCAACTGCGCAATCACTTTCTGCGCCGTGTTGAAGTGGATTTTGACGGCCTTGCTGAGCGTCCGGACCGAGGGAAACGGATCGCCCGGACGCAGTTTGCCCGAGATGATGGCCTTCTTGGCTGCGAACGCCACTTGCTCATGCGCCGGCGCGCCGGATTGAAAGACCACCCGGAAAGGGATCACATGTGTAATATAGTGCTTGTTACACTAAATTGCAAGAAGAAAATCCGAAAACATTCGGTGGGGCAGGCGCTTTCGCCTGCCAACCGGGCTCCAGGGCAGGCGGAACCGCCTGCCCCACCCACACCCTTGCCCCGGGTTCTCAGGTCCCGGGTTGCAGTAACAGCTTCTCCAGGCCCGCCAGCGCCCCTTCCAGGCGCTGTGGCCGGGTGAGCACTCCCTCGAAAAGACCGCCCTTCGCCGCAAAGCGTTCCCGCGCATTGGCCAGGTTGAACTGTCCCGGATGAAGACCATGGCGCACTTCGCTCCATTCGAGCGGCGTGGCCACCGGCGCGCCGGGGTAGGCGCGCAGCACGTATGGGGCGGCGATGGTCTTCGAGAAGCCGTTTTGCAGGTAGTCGAAGTACACGCGCCCGCTCTTTCTCTTGGCCACGGAACGCGGCGTGGTGAATAATTGCGGCTGTTCCGCGGCCACCACCCGCGCGATCAGCTCGGCGAACGTGCGCGTCTCTTCAAAGGAGTAGACCGGCTCCACGGGGACATAAATGTGCATGCCGTCGCCGCCGGTGGTCTTCGGATATCCGGTCAGCCGGATGCGGTCGAGCGCCCGCTTCACCAGCAGGGCGGCGTCCACGATCCGGTCGAACGGGCACTCCTGCGGGTCCAGGTCGATGAGCACGAAATCGGGGTTCTCGAGCGTGGGCGCGCGGCTCATCCAGGGGTTCTGGTCGATGCAGCCCAGGTTCACGAGGTAGAGCAGGCTGGCGCGGTCCTGCGCGAAGGCGTAGCGGATGGGGCGTCCGTTGTGCTCGGAAGGAATCCGCTCCGTGCGGACCCAGGTGGCGAACTTTTCGGCCACGTTTTTTTGAAAGAAGAACTCCTTGCCGATGCCGTCGGGGTAGCGTTTGAGGGAGAGCGGCCGGTCCTTGAGGTGCGGCAGAATCAAGCCCGCCACGGCGTCGTAGTAATTCAGGACGTCGCGCTTGGTATAGCCTTCGTCCGGATAAAACACCTTGCCCAGGTTGGTGAATTTCAGGGAATGACCGTCGATTTCGAGCGCAGCCTCTTTCGCCTCCGCGGGCAGGAGATCTTGGGGCGTGCCGGTTTCCATGGCGACCTGGCGCGCCGCCACGTCCGTGCGCAGCCCCAGAAAGACGGGCGCGCGGAGGCGGCCATCCTGCGTCCAGTTGGCAAACTTCACCTGGCATACCAACTCGGGCCTCAGCCAGGTCATGCCGCGGTCGGGCTTGGGGCGCTCCGCGAAGGGACACTCTTTTACGATGAGCGGCCGCATGCGGGCGTGGAGGTCCGCGAGCGACTTCTGGTCGAAACCGGTCCCCACATTGCCGGCCCACCGCAGCCGGCCATTTTCGTATATGCCCAGCGCGAGCGCGCCGAAGAAATCGCGGCTGCCTTGCGGCTCGGTGTACCCTCCGATCACAAACTCCTGCTCGCCCACGATCTTGAGCTTGAGCCACTCGCGGCTGCGCCTGGCTTCATAGAGGCTGGTGACGCGCTTGGCTACGATACCCTCGAGTTGGTTGGCGCGGGCCGCCTCCAGCATCGCTTCTCCGTCCGCCGGGAAGGCCTCCGAGATGCGCAGCTCGGCGCAGGGCGTCACCACCGATTCGAGCAGCTTGCGGCGCTCGGCGAGCGTCACGTTGCGGAGATCGTATCCGTCCAGGTAAAGCAGGTCGAAGACGAAATACACCACCGGAGTGGAGCGCGCCAGGTGCGCCACGGAGTTGGGATCGGCGTTCGAGATACGCGGTTGAATCAGGTGAAAGCGCGCCACGCCCCTGGCGTCCAACACCGCGATTTCGCCGTCGAGCACGGCCTGAAGCGCCGCGATGTGGTGAGGGATCACCGCCAGCTCGGGATACTGCCGCTCGCAGCGCAACCCATTGCGAGACTGAAGCCGAAGCTCCTCTCCATCGATGAAAGCGATGGCCCGCACGCCGTCCCATTTCACTTCGAAGAGCCAGTCTTCGCCCTTCGGCGGCCGGTCGGCGAGGGTTGCCAGCATGGGCTCGACGGCGTCCGGCATTTCGGCTTCCCGCGCGCCTTTGACAGCGCCAAACGCTTTGGCGCTGTGGCGGCGCGTCTGTTTGACAGGGACGAACTGCGCGGTTTGCGGCTCCCGTTTGGCGGCGTGCGCCGGCCCGCTTTTCCACACGCGGTCCGGCGCGCCGGCGGTTTTCCGCTTGGCTCTGCGGGCCGGCAGGTTGCGGGCGATTTCTTCCTGGGTGCGGCCGGAGAGTACGCTCGATGCGTAGCTTTCCACATCCCAACCGGAGGTGGCGAACGCGTCCCGCTTCTTGATGAGCAGCCACTCATTGCCTTTGCCGCGGCCTTTCATAAGCACGAGGGCGAAATCGCCGTTCAGTTTCTCCCCGTGGAGGCGGAATTTCAGGTCGCCGCGCGCCAGTTGGCGCTGGGCGTCGCCGTCGCCCAATACCTCGAACGTGCCCCGGTCCCACAGCATCACGCTGCCCGCGCCGTAGTTGCCGGCGGGGATGTTGCCTTCGAAATCGCCGTATTCGACGGGATGGTCCTCCACATGCGCCGCCAGGTGGCGCACGGCCGGGTCGAGCGTGGGCCCCTTCGGAACAGCCCAGGATTTCAATACGCCGCCGATTTCCAGCCGAAAGTCGTAATGCAGCCGGGTGGCGTCGTGCCTCTGCACGCAGAAGTAATTGGCGCGCGGCGTGCTCGGTTTTTCGCTTGGGGGAGGCTCGGGAGTGTTCTCGAACCGGCGTTTCGCGGCGTACTCGTCGAGGGCCATAATTCGCTGCAACCCCTTTGTTTACATTTACATCTTATAAAGGTTTAGAGTACGCATCGCACTCGAAAGTAAGGAGCCGCACATATGGCATCGAGCGTCTGGAAGGGCCACCTGACATTCGGCCTGGTCTCTTTTCCCATCCGCCTGTTCAGCGCCGCGCGCAGTGAGACCATCGGTTTCAACCTGCTGCACAAGGAAGACCATTCTCGCATCCGGCAGGTGACTTATTGTCAGGCGGAGGATAAGCCGGTCCCGCGAAACGAGCTCGTGAAGGGCTACGAGTACGAGAAGGATCGCTATGTGGAGATCGACGAGGAAGACATCAGGAAGGTGGCCCCGAAGACTGCCAAGGTAATGGAGATTCTCGAGTTCGTCAAGTCCGAACAGGTGGACCCGGTTTACCTGGAGAGCTCCTATTACGTGGCCCCGGATGAGGGCGGCGAAAAGCCTTACGCGCTGCTGTTCCAGGCTCTCAGGGAGTCGAAGTTTTATGCGCTGGCCAAGGTGGCCATGCACAATCGGGAGCACATCATCGTGCTGCGTCCCGGCGCCAAGGGCATTCTTTCCCACACCATGTACTATCAGGACGAAATCCGGCAGGTGGACGAGTTTCGAACCGATACCAGCCTGGTGAAGGAGAAGGAGCTCGACATGGCCAAGATGCTCATTTCCTCGCTGGAAGCCGATTTCGAGCCGCAGAAATATCACGACGCGTTCCGCGACAACGTTCAGAAGATGATCGAAGACAAGATCGAAGGCAGGAAGGTGGTGGCCACTCCGGAGCCGCGCGTGGCGCCGGTGATCGACATCATGGAAGCGTTGAAGCGAAGCCTGGCGGAGAAGCGCAAGCCCGCGCAGCTAGCCACTGCCAGCGCCGGAGCGGCGGACGCGGCGGAGGCCGAGGCGGCGCCCCGGAAACGCGCCCTCAAGAGCGGGGCGTCCTGAGAAGGCAAAAACAATTCGAATTAGGATTGATTTATTCCGCGCGCTGTTGTCAAATAGGTCCGATGGCCACCAAGAAAGTTGCAACGCCCAAACCGGCAGTGAAAGCCCCGGCCAAGAAGAAGAGGGCTGCCTGCAAGACCAAGGCCTGCTAACGGCCCGCTAATCACGCGGCAGGCGGCGTCCGCGGGCCTGCCGCGACGCGTCCCGAAGAACGGACGGCGATCAGGCCCTCAAGGCCTCCTCCACGCTTCCGTAGAACGAGAACACCGTATCGAGAAGGCTGACGTGGAAGGATTCGAAGATGTGCCCGGTGGCGCCCGCCATGCGCATCTCGCCTCCCGCGGCGGCCAGTTTGTTGAAGCTGGAAATGAAGCGGCCGATGCCGGTGCTGTCGATGGCGGTCACGGCGGAGAGGTCGAAGACCACGAGCCGGGTCCCCCGTCGCAGCAACTCCTCGACCAGAGTGACAATCTGTTCGCTCGCCGGCCCCATCATCACCCGGCCCGAAAGCGTGACAACGACCTTCCCCGGGGCCACCTCCTGGTGACTGATCTGCATCGACATGGCAGCGACCAGTTTAAGCCGTTGCGCCGGAAAGCGCTAGTTTTTACTTGGCGTACAGGCCGATGATCCGCTCGATGGCGCGGCGGCACACCGCGCAGAAGCCCACCTCATCGCGCGTGAACATGATGCAGTCCTGTTGCGGCCGGTAGTAGCCCTTGGCTTCGTACAGGGCGCCTTCAAAGGCGCCGACCTTGCCGGCGTTCGGTCCGCTGGAAAGCAGGGCGGTCTCGCGCTGGCGCTCCTCGCGAAACAAGGCTTCCATTTCCTCCTCCGGGCGATGCCCGGCGCGGATGGCGCGGCGGCGCGCCAGAGTATCTTGCTCCATCTTTTCGAACTCAAGCTTGGGCCACGGCGATGGCAAGTTGATACCGGCGCTCAGTAGTTCCTTCCACTTGGCCGCTTGCGGATCGGCCGTGGCGTTTGGCTCCCAAGGCTCGGGGCGTTCAGAGGAGCTGCCGTAAGCCACGTCCGAGGTATAGTATTCGTCCGCCAGACCGGCGAAATGGTGCCCGAACTCGTGCACGAATATATAGGGCGTGAAAGCGTTGTCGGCGGCCACGGTGGCGTACAGATTGAAGATTCCGCCGCCGCCGTATTTGCGGTCGTTGACCACGATTTCGACGAACTCGTAGGGGGCGGCCGCGGCGATCTCGCGCCACCGGTTGTCGAATGCCAGCACGTAGCGCTCGGACCCGAAGGCATCGTACGCGGCGCCGAGAGGCGAGCGGCGCCAGACGCCGTCCGAGGGCCGCCCCACGCCGCTCTCCTGGGCCGGCGTGTCGATGGCCCACACATTGAAATCGCTCTTGTGCTCCTTGAAGGGCGACGCCGCAAACAGGGTAGCGGCCAGGCGCCGCGCGTCGCCGTGCCATTTGTCCATCTCCGCGGCAGTATAGCCATCGCCCAGCAGGAGCAGGTCCACCTTGTCGCGCGGTGGCCCGTTTTCCAAAACGGCCCACACGTTGAGCTTGGGCGGGGCGGCGCGGTTGATGGCCGGGTCTGCGGGGTCCACCATCACCGACCAGATCTCGCGAAACTCGTTGCGGGGGCCGCGCTTCTTGATCACCACCTGCACCGGCGCGCCCGGCGCCGGAAAGCGAACGCTTTCGGGAAATGCGCGCCGCACCAGTTTGGCCTCGTCGGTGGTTTCCCACTCGCCGTAAACGCTGGCGAATCCGCGCGAATAGATCAGCCGGTTGGTGGCGCGGTCGATCACCTGGAAGTAGTACTTGCCGAGGTTGGTCTCGTCGATCCAGCGGTCGAGCGGTCCCGGCCACGGGCCTTCGAGCGAGATGGATTCGAGCGCCAAGGTCTCCTCGGAGGCCGTGCCGGAATGCACGTAGTCGAGCCGCATGGTGCGCGGCGTGGAAGGCTGAGCGCCGGCCAGCGCGGCGGCCGCGGCGAGCGTCAACAGGAATCGGGTCATGACTTGCTTCAGGATAACGCCAAGGGCGGACGGCTCCCGGCGCCGGGTTCCCCGAGTGATTGCAATGATATCATCGATGTATGGCGAGCATCACGATACGGCGCCTTGAAGACACGGTTAAGACGAAGCTGCGCCTCCGGGCGGCTGGCCATGGCAGATCCATGGAAGAGGAGGCGCGTGAAATCCTGAAGGCCGGTCTGAGGGCGAAACGCCTTCCCCGTCTCAATCTCGCGGAATCGATTCGCCGGTACGTCGAGCCTCTCGGCGGCGTGGAACTCGCGCTCCCGCCGCGGGAATCTGTTCGGCGTCCACCGAAGCTCGCCAAGTGATCGTACTCGACACAAATGTGCTTTCGGAGGCGCTCAAGCCCGTGCCTTCCCTCGTGGTTCTGCGTTGGCTGGGAGCGCAGGAGCCCTCGTCCGTGTTCACGACGACGATCACTCAGGCGGAAGTCCTGTACGGCATAGAGACGCTGCCGCTGGGCAAGCGCCGAACGCGACTGCTGGCGGCCGTCGAGCGGATGTTCGCCGCGGAGTTTGAGGGCCGGATACTGTCTTTCGATGAGGACGCAGCCCGCGCGTTCCCCGGAATTGTGGCCGCACGAGACGCTGCGGGCCGCCCGATATCGCAGTTCGATGCCATGATTGCGGCTATTGCGCGCTCCCATCGCGCGGCCGTCGCGACGCGGAATATCGCCGATTTCCAGCATTGCGGCATAGACGTCATCAATCCATGGACCGAATAGACCGCCGCTGGCTGGCGTTCGTCGCATGGCGCCGGCTTCTCCGGCGATTGCTGGGTTTCCTCGACGTGCGCTCGAAGCGGAGCGCTTTCGCGCGCCCTCAGGCGGCGAAGAGGCGGCGGACCATGGCCTCGCGTTCCCTTAGCCCGTCTCCCTCGAACTCCGCTGCAACCTGTTCGAGCAGATCCGGAATTTCAAGGTCCTGAGGGCATTTCTCCAGGCAATCCAGGCAGCGCGAGCATAGGGAAGCATAACCAGGGTGGCCTGACACCACGCCGCCCGCTCGCAGAGCATAGAGGAATCCAGCCTCCTGGGTCTTGCCGAAGGTGTGAAAAGCGTTGAAAATGTCGAAGACGCCGGGTATATCGACGCCCGACGGGCACGGCTGGCAGTACCCACAGCCGGTGCAGGCAACCTTCATGATCTCGCGGTATTTCCGGGTGACTCTCCCGATCAAGTCAAGTTCCGCGGCAGTGAGCGAACCGGGACGCGCATCGGCGGCGATCCTGAGGTTCTCCTCAATCTGCGCCTCATGGTTCATCCCCGACAATACCACCGTCGCCTCCGGGTGGTTCCAAACCCACCGCAGAGCCCACTCGGCGGGCGTGCGGCGCCGTTCGGCCTCCCGCCAAAGCGCGTCGATGGCCGGCGGCGGGGAAGCGGCCAGCACGCCGCCGCGAAGAGGCTCCATAACTATCACGCCGAGGCCCTTCGACGCCGCGTACTTCAGCCCCTCGGAACCGGCCTGGTGCTCTTGATCGAGGTAGTTATATTGAATCTGGCAGAATCCCCAGGGATAGGCGTCGACGATGCGTTTGAAATCCTCCCGGATCCCGTGAAAGGAGAAGCCGGCATTCACGATCCGTCCGTCGGACTTTGCCCGGTCGAGAAACCCGGCGACGCCGAGCGCCGCGACCCGGTCCCAGGCATCTCCATTGAGCGAGTGGACCAGATAGTAATCGATCCGGGAGGTGGCGAGCCTCTGTAGCTGCGCGTCGAGAAAGCGGTCCATATCCGCGCGGCTCTTAACCAGCCAGGAGGGCAGCTTGGTAGCGAGTTTCACCCGCTCGCGGCATCCGCCCGCGAGGGCCCGGCCGGTAAAGGGCTCGCTTTCGCCCCCATGATAGGGCCAAGCCGTGTCGACGTAATTTACTCCGCCTTCGATGGCGCGCCGGATCTGGCGGGCAGCCCTTTCCTCGTCGATCCGCCCATCTTTCTGCGCCAGGCGCATGCAACCGAATCCCAGGACCGACAATTCGTCTCCCGTCCCCGGCGCCTTCCTGTAGAGCATTCGTTCTCCCTGAGCGCTTATTTTATCGCCTGGCGCTTCACGCCCTTTCTTTCTTACCGCCAGATTCACTTTACGAGACTTGCGCTGACCATGGACTCAAGAGCAACGGCGAGGGGGTCGCGAGCGGACGGGTCCGGGAAGACGAAAGGTCCGGCATTTTTACGGGTTCTTTGGCGTCCGGTCCGCCGTTATCGTATCCGTCTCCAAAGCGCCGGTTATCAGGCGGGCGCCGCGGTCGAAGGTCAGGTAGTGGAATCCCCATTGAATGAAGACCACCACGCGGCTCTGGAACTGCACCAGGTACATCAGGTGGATGAACAGCCAGACCAGCCAGGCGAGAAGGCCCGACAGGCGCAGGCCGAAGATGTCGGCCACCGCGGAGCCGCGACCGATTACGGCGAGCTCGCCCTTATCGAAATAGCGGAAGGGCGGAATCTCCTTTCGGCCATCGAGACGCTGCCGAATGGCGCGCGCCACGTAGGATCCGCCCTGCATGGCCACCTGCGCGACGCCGGGCAGCGGCTTGCCTGCGCCGTCCGTGGTGCAGGCCAGGTCGCCCACCACGTAGACCTCCGGATATCCAGGGATGGTGAGGTCCGCGCGCACCGCGATGTGGCCGCACTTGTCCGTGGCCGCGTGCGTTCGGGCAGCCAGCGTGCGGCCGAAGCTGGTGACCGTGACGCCGCCGGCCCACAGTACAGTCTTCGATTCGTACCGCTGTTCGGGGCCCTCGGCGGCGCGGAAGGTCACTCCGCTGGAGTCGAGCGCCACCACTTTCACGCCGCTGCGCACGCGCACACCCAGCCGCGCCAACGATTCCTCGGCGCGCGCGGAGAGGACTTCTGGATAGTTGGGCAGGACGCGGGAAGAGCCGTCCAGAATGACGATGCGCGCTTCTTCGGGACGGATGGAGCGGAAATCGCGCTTCAGAGTGTGATGCGCAATCTCGCCCAGAGCGCCGGCCAGCTCCACGCCCGTGGCCCCCGCGCCCACGATGACGAAGGTCAGCCATGCCTGGCGCTGGGCGGGGTCGCTCACCCGTTCGGCGGCTTCGAAAGCGTATAGGATCTTGTGGCGGATAGCGGTGGCCTCCTCCACGCTTTTCAGGCTGGGAGCCCATTCGCTCCACTGGTCGTGGCCGAAGTAGGAAGTCTCCGAACCGGTGGCGACAATCAACGAATCGTATTCGAATTCCGCGCCGTCGCGCAGGACGATGCGTCTTGCGCCGGGTTGGATGTCGGCCGCCTCCCCCAGCAGCACGCGGACGTTCTTCTGGCGGCGGAGTATGCCCCGCAGCGGCGCGGAAATGTTGGCGGGCGATAGAGAACCGGTGGCCACCTGATACAGCAGGGGTTGAAAAAGGTGGAAATTGCGCTGGTCGATGAGGGTGATGTCCACGGGGGCCCGGCGCAGCGCGCGCGCCGCGTAGAGCCCGCCGAACCCACCGCCGAGAATGACGACGCGATGCGTGATGACTCTCAGGATAGCGGGGCGATGGCCGATTCGAGCGTGAACTCACGCACAAAGGGGCTGATGGACCGCAAGGCAGCGATCGCCTGCCTCAGCCGAGGCATGATGGGGTCGAAAAAGGCAGGCGATTTCGCCTGCTGACCCGGATCTTCATGAAATACCACGGGCCGAAGGCCCATCCCAACAGGCTACGAACGTCGATTGTCTGTGCCAGCGCCGGGCTTTTTCAGCATCCCATTCAATTCACCGGCGGCTCGGGCAGGTGGATTATCTTCTTTTGGATGGCGTACTGCACAAGCTGCGCCTTGTTGTGAATGTCGAGTTTGCGCATGAGATTAAACTTGTGCGCCTCTACGGTTTTGACGCTGAGCTCGAAGCCGGAGGCAATTTCCTTCACGGATCCTCCTTCCGCGAGCATTTTGAGAACCTCCCGCTCGCGTTTGGTGAGGGCTCCAAAGCGCATCTGGCGAATGGGCGAGCGGCCCAGGAGGCGGAAGCCATCCACCAGGCGCGACAGCAGGCGCGGGCTCAGATAGCTGCCGCCCTTTTGAACCTCGCGTATGGCGGTGAGCAGTTGGTCGGCGGGGCTCTCCTTGAGGATGTAGCCGCTGGCGCCGATCTCGACGCACTCCGCCAGGTATTCCTCGTCGTCGTACATCGAAAGGAAGACTACCCGTGTTTCCGGGCGCTCCTTGCGAATCTGGCGCGTGGCTTCGAAGCTGCTCATGCCCGTCATCCCGATATCCATGAGGACCACATCGGGATGAACCTGGCGCGCCAGAGCGACCGCATCGGAGGCATTGCCGGCTTCTCCGGCGACCTCGATATCGGACTCGGCGGAAAGCAGCGTTCGAACGCCTTGCCGGAAAAGAGTATGATCGTCAGTTAACAGAACGCGAATCTTCGACATGGTTTTCCATTTCCGCGGATGCCCGCGGCAATTCTAAGAGCACGGTGGCGCCCTTGCCGGGAGCGCTGCGAACGACGAGCGTTCCGCCGATCAGCGCGGCGCGGTCGCGCATACCCGACAGACCGAATGACGCCGGTTTCCTCTTCGCTACATCCGTTCCGAAGCCGGCGCCATTGTCCGCGACGCTCAGCCTGATATTTCTATCGGAGGTTCGGAGCGAAAGCATTACACGGCCGGCCCCGGAATGCTTGGCCACGTTCTGCAGGGACTCCTGCGCCACGCGGTACACGATCTCCTCTACCCTCCTGGGCAGGCGCGCCGGAAGGCCGGCCAGGCGAAGGCGCAGCCGGCCGGGGTGCATCTTGCGGAAGCGCGCCGCCAGTTGACGCAAGGCGGAGGCGAGCCCCAGGCGCTCCAGCACGGAAGGGCTCAAGGCGGCGACGATTCGCCGCAACTCGACGATGGTACGCTCGATCACTTCGCGCGCCTCGCGCAGAGGCGGCGCCAGCGCCTGGGGCGCTTGCCGTTCCAGCATTTCCAATTGGAGGCGCACGAAAAGCAGGCTTTGGCCGGCTTCATCGTGGAGCTCGCGGCCGATGCGGCGGCGTTCCTCCTCCTCGGCGCGGCGCCACTCGGCCTCCAACCGTCGGACTTCCTCCTCCAGGCGAGCCCGCTCGATGGCTTCCCGGCAGCTTCCGGCCGCGGCCTCGAGCAGGGTCATCTCGCGCGGCAGCCAGGGACGCGGCTTGGCGAACCCGACCTGGATCACAGCCGCCCCGGCTGGGTGAGACCAGTAGGAGGCATAGCGATGCTCGAGCGCAGCGCTGTCAATGAGCCGCTCATTCGGATCGCCATGCTCGATGTAAAGCGGACCCGCGAGTTTTCCCGAGGCGGGCGCGGGCAGCCGGACCAGGCGGCCGGCGCGCGCCCGCACGGCCCTGGACAGGGCTCGCACTATAGCTTGCAGGGCGCCGTCCAGCCCATCGGCTTTCGCCCGCGCGCGGTGGAACCCGAACAGGGCCTGGGCTTCGGACTCGCGAACCTGGTAGAAGGCGTTGTTCAGGGCCAGACTCGTGGCCAGACGCAGTTGCTCCCGCGCCGGCGCGAACCGGCCTTCCAGGATGGGGTCGAGCAGCGCGCCGAAATCGGCCAGCGCCCGATCCACTTCCTCCGGGCCGGCATTCAACTTCGCCAGGCGCCGCCCGTGGTACTCCACTTGTTCCAGAAAACGCGGGAGCGAGCGGAAACGGGACGCCGCCGCCGGCGTAATGGAAACCAAGGCGAGCACGCGGGCGTCCTCGCGCCGGTCATCACCAAAGATGGGCCCCTCGTTGCCCAACAGCGCCGAGAAATCCACGTCCAGCCGGCGGGCGTAGGGAGCAATTTCCCGGAGCATCTTCGCTATGTGACGGCGCGCGGCGGGCGTGAGTGGCGGCTCAAACATCTCGTGCCACTCAGTGGATCGGCGGAATCCGCGCCGCGCTTTAGGAGAAACGCCTTACTCGACGTACTGCACTTCCTCTTCGAGCTCGATGGCAAAGCGCGTGCGCACGCGCGCCTTGAGGTCGGCTATGAGGGCGGATAGATCGGCCGCCGTGCCTGCGCCGGCGTTGTAGATGAGGTTGGCATGATAGGGCGCCACGTGAATGTCGCCGCGTACCAAGCCCCTGGCCCCCGCCCGCTCCAGAAACCAGGCGGCCGCCACCTTGCCCTCGCGCACGGCGGTGGCGGGGATCCCGGCCGCCACTTCAGCGGGCAAGTCTCTCACCATCAGGTTCTTGAAAATGCTGCCGGCGCACTTCATGGTGGCCGGGAACTTCTCGTTGCGAATTCTCAGGATCTCATCGGCGGTCTGGCGCAGGGCCCCAGAATCGCCGGGATCGAGCAGCAATTCGACGGAGAAGATCACCCACGCTTTGTTTCGCTTGAATTCGCTGCCGCGGTACTCGAAGCCGCACTCCTGGGGGCCGGCGAAGCGGATCTCGCGGCCGTCGTAGAAGCGAACGCCGGCCACGCGCTCGGAGATGGAATGGCCGTACGCGCCGGCATTGCCATACACGGCGGCGCCAACGGAACCGGGGATGCCGGCCAGGGTTTCCAGGCCCTGCAGGCCGCGCGCGATAGCGAAATCCACCAGATCCTCGAGGACCGCGCCCGCCCCGGCCACCACCGATCGGCCGGAGGCGTCGAGATGATCGCCGCGGTAGCGGAGCACGATGCCTCGGAAGCCGCGGTCCGACACAATGAGATTCGTGCCGCCGCCGATCACCACCGTGGGCAGACCGCTCGTGCGCGCGACGTCGAGCGCGGCGACGAATGCTTCCGCGCTGGCGGTCTCGGCGAAAATATCGGCTTCGCCACCGATGCCGAAACGCGTGTAGCGAGCGAGCGGCACGCCCGCGGAGACAGCTACATCGGGGAGTTCGGCGAGGCGCGCCCGGGCCTCCTCCGTGGTGGACATCTCACTTCAATTATAAGGGGGCCGTTCCCAGGTCTGTTAAGCTGAAGGCCACGGATGCGCGTGACGGTGGACGCCGTGCCCCTGCTCTATAGGAGCGCGGGCGTCAAGAACTACCTCTATTATTGGATTCGCCACCTGCTGCGGGAAGCGGGCGACATGGAGATTCGCCTGTTTCCGTTTCTGCGAGAGCCGCGGTCTCTCGATCACGACAGCTCCGGCGCGGATTTCCTCACCACCTTTACGCGGCTGGGCCTGATGTTCGCGCTCAACCGAATTCCGCTCGGCCTGGCGCAATGGATCGGACCAAGGCCGGACGTGTTCCACGCTGCCAAGCTCAAATACCCGCCCCGAGCGGCGCGGCTGACGGCGACGGTGCACGATCTCACCTGGAACACCATGCCGGAGATGCACTCACCGGCGAATGTGGCGGCGGAGCGGATATTCGCGGAACGCGTGCTGCGGCGCGCGGATGGGCTTATTGCGGTCTCCGAAGCGACGCGCGCGGACGCGGTTCGGATCCTGAGACTGGCGCCGGAGAAGATCCGCGTGATTCACCATGGGGTGGCCGAGGAGTTCTTTCGAGCCGGTCCGGCGGAAGCGGAGGGGGCCCGGACGCGGCTCGGCTTGCCGCGTCCGTATGCGATGTTCGTGGGGACCGTCGAGCCGCGCAAGAACGTCGGCCTGCTGCTGGACGCGTGGTTGGGGCTTTCGCGCATGCTCCGGGACGAGTTCGATCTGGTGATAGCGGGCCCGGCGGGCTGGCGGCAGCGGGAGACGCTGGCTCGGCTGCGCAATCCGCCTCCGGGGGTGCGGTATCTGGGCTACGTTCCGCAGCGCGACTTACCAGGGCTAGTGGCGGGGGCTACGGCTTTCGTGTACCCGTCCTTGTACGAAGGCTTCGGGTTTCCAGTGGCGCAGGCGATGGCCGCCGGCGTCCCGGTGGTGACCTCGGCGGTCTCGTCGCTGCCGGAAATTGCGGGCGGCGCGGCCGTGCTGGTGGATCCGCGCAGCGAAGCGGAGGTGAGGCGGGCGCTGGAGGATGTGCTCACTTCCCCCGAGCGGCGCCGCGGAATGATCGAGCGGGGACGGCGCAACGCGGGCCGCTTCTCGTGGAGCGAGTGCGCGCGGCGGTCGATCGCGTTCTTTCGCGATGCGGCGGGATGAAAGAAGAATGCCCGTGCGGGTCTGTGGCTACTTGCACTTGGCGTCCAACGCTTCGGCCGCGGCCTTCAGCATTGCCGCGCGCGGAGCCGCGTCGCCGGTCCAGATCTCGTACTGGCGCTGAGCCTGTTCGATGAACATTTCCAGTCCGGGGATGACCTGCTTGCCCTGCTCCCTGGCGCGACGGATCAATTCGGTCTCGGCCGGATTGTACACCATATCGAACACCACGTCGGCCGGTATTTTGCCGTCGAAGAAGCACTCGTTGACGTGCGGGAACATGCCCAGAGGCGTGGCATGCACCAAGGCGTCGAAATGCCGCGAATCGAGCTGCTCGCGCAGGATCGCGTCGGCGCCGCAGACTTTGGCAAGGGAGCGGACGCGGTCGGCGTTGCGGCCCACCAGGGTGACCTTGGCGCCCGCGTCGGCCAGTGCGAACACCGCGCTCCGCGCCGCCCCGCCGTTGCCCACCACCAGCACCGAGGCCGTCCGCAACCGCACCAGTTGGCCCAGCGGCCCCGTAACTCCGGCGGCGTCGGTGTTCGCGCCGCGCCATTTTCCGGATTTCCGCCAGACGGTGTTCACCGCTCCGATGCGCCGCGCCAGCGGTTCCACCGAATCCAGGTACCGGACAATCCTCTGCTTGTGCGGAATGGTGACGCTGAAACCGGCCAGCGGCAGCCTCTCCGCCAGCGAGAAAAAATCGCGCAGATACGCGGGCGAAACCAGGAACGGCAGGTATACGGCGTCCAGGCGGCGGAATTGGAAGGCGCGGTTGTGCACGGCCGGCGAAATCGAGTGCCGGATGGGGTCCGCAATCACGCCGTAGATCTTCGACGCCTTCCCCAGGCTCTCGACGTGGAACAGGCGCCGCAGTTGATGCCCGCTCACCTGCCCCGCCGCGGTGCCTTGCGCGTACATGGGCGCCGCATACGTGAAAGCCCCGCCAAACACCGGTGAGAGCACGCGCGTGGGAAAGCCCAGCTCGCCCATCGCCAGCACCACCAGCCGGTGCTTGGGCAACGCCTTGGCGACGGCCAGCACGCGCATATTGTCCGAAGGTTTGCGCGCCGTGGTCACCACCTTGTAGGCGTCGGCCTGCACCCGCATCACGCGGCCCACCACCGTATCCATGGACGGAGTCGCCTCGAAGTTGTGGTACGAGACGATCAGGCGCGCCCGGCCGCGGAACTGATTGAGACGCTCGTCGGCGGCCTCCGCCGTCTCGATCTCGATATCCACCGCCTGGGCGCCCGCCGCCGTGGCCCGTTCCAACAAGCCGAGCTGTTCTTCGATGCTGCCGTTGAACTTGCCATGGTTCTGATGCCGCCGGCACGTGGCCAGTACGATGCAATCCGGAAACTCTTCGAGGAATCGCCGTATGGCGTCGGGACCGTCGCGGGGATGATCGAGGAAGTCCAACCGGAATTCAAAGAAGGTCTCTCCGGCTTCCGCCTCTCGCCGGGCATGGTCCAGCAAGGTGGGAACGTCCGGAAGGCCCAGTGCGACGCAAATCCGCGGGAACGACCTGGTCTGCGGCATCGTAGATTCGGAACTTCCCAGAATACCACGGGCGCCCCCGCCGCGAATTCGCCGCCGCCGGGCCGCAACGACGCTTCGGTTGCCGAGCCAATGCTCGCCGCTTCCCTCTACGCACCACCGAGAGCCACCCGCAGCGCGGGTTGGCGGATCGCGCCGGCGATTGCCGCCAAACTCTTAAACAGTCTCTTGTCGATTTGGACTTTCAGCGCCTCGGCTATTACCTGCGTCCAGCCGTGCGCCGGATCCCTGTGTGGGGCTCCGCCCGGTGTATGCTGGAGGGGAAAACTCGGACACGCCTCGAGATGAATGATCCCTTAGCCAGAATCCTGGTCGTCGATGATGAGCGAAACCAGCGCTCCGCCCTGGGCAGCGTGGTAACCCGCTGGGGATATCAGGTGGAAACCGCGTCGGACGGCGCCGAGGCGCTGGTGAAGCTCAAGGACTTCGACGCCGACGTGGTCATCACCGATCTCAACATGCCCAACCTGGACGGCAAGGGACTGCTCGAGGAGCTGCGGAAGCTGCCCTCGCCGCCTCCGGCCATCGTCCTCACGGCGTTCGGCAACCTGGAAACGGCGCTCGAGACGGTGCATCAGTTGGGAGCGTTCTGGTTCATCGAGAAGCCCCTGCAGCCGCAGGTGCTGAAGATGGTGGTGGAGCGGGCGCTCGACCGCCGGCGCCTGGCCACCCACGCCGGGCGTCTGGAGCGCGAACTGGCTTCGCGCGGGGTTCTGGGCGAGCTGATCGGCGAATCGGCCTCCATGCGGGAAATCTTCGCCATGCTGCAACAGGCGGCGCCGGCGAAGGCCACCATCCTGATCACCGGAGAAAGCGGAACCGGCAAGGAGATCGTGGCGCGCGCCATTCACCAGCTCAGCCCCCGGCGGTCCGGCCCGTTCTTCGCCGTGAATTGCGCTGCCATGCCGGAGTCGCTGATCGAAAGCGAGCTTTTCGGCCACGAGAAGGGGGCCTTCACCGGCGCCTTGGAACGGCGCGCCGGATGCTTCGAACTGGCCCGCGGCGGCACGCTTCTGCTCGACGAAATCGGCGACATGCCGTTGAGCACGCAGGCCAAGCTGCTGCGCATTCTGGAGGAAAGCCGCGTGCGCCGGCTGGGCTCGGCGCGTGAGATCGAACTGGATGTCCGGGTGCTCGCTTCCACCAACAAGAACCTGGCCGACGCCATCGCCAAGGGCGCGTTTCGCGAGGACCTGTTCTTCCGCCTCAACGTCTTCGAGATTCACCTGCCGCCGTTGCGGGAAAGGAAGGAGGACATTCCGCTGCTGGTGCGCGAGCTACTGTCGGGTCTGAACCGCAAACACGATTGCCGCGTGACCGAAGTCTCGCCCGATGTGTTGGCGATTTTCGAACGCTACGATTGGCCCGGCAACGTACGGGAGTTGCGCAACGTGTTGGAGCGCGCCGTGATACTGGCGGGCGCCGGACCAGTGACGCCCGCCCACCTGCCGCGTGGTTTCGCCGGGCATCCGGAGCCGCCGCCCAGCGATCCCGACGCGCCGGTTGTGCTGGAGCCGGGCATGACCGTGGACGAGGCGGAGCGAGCCCTGATCGAACTCACGCTGCGCCACACCAAGAACAACCGCACGCGTAGCGCGGAGATCCTGGGCATCAGCGGCAAGACGCTGTTCAATAAGCTGAAGGCCTACGGCGCAAGCGAATGACGCTGCGGACGCGGCTGCTATCGCTGACGTTGTCGATGGTAGCGGTGGTGGCGCTGACGCTGGTTGGCCTCAACCTCAACAGCCTGGTGGCGACGTGGCTGGATGTGGCGCTGGAGCGCTCGGAAACCGCCGGGCGGCAAGTTCAGTCGTTCATGCTTCGGCGCATCGAAGCGCGCGCGGCGCAGGCGCAAGCGCAGGGGGCGCCCGGCATGCCGGCCGAGGCCAAGCGCGTCTGGTCGCGCATCGTCGCCGAGGATGCCGACCTGAGCGCACTGCTCGAACAGACGATGGCGCAATCGCGATCCATCGTGGAGATCGACGTCGCCGGCGAGGACGGCATCATCCTGGCCTCTTCCAGTCCCGCGCGGCGCGGCGCGGCCATGATCGCCAAACAGGATCTGCACCTCCTGCGAGAGGCGAGTCCGGTGGGCCGCATCACCGCCATCCTTTCTTCACGCGACGATTACGAGAGCCGGATGCTGTTGGGCATCGCGGGCCAGAAAACGCCGGTGTTCACGATCCAGATTCTGGTCTCGCCGGCGCTGCTGCGCGCCGCCACCCTGCCGGAGTTGCGCAACGCCGGCATCGCCTCCGGGGTGGCGCTGGCGCTGGCGTTCTTTCTCGCCTACTGGTCCGCCAGCCTGGCGCTGCGGCCACTGGCGCGCATCGGCCACTTGATCGACGGCATCGTCAGCGGCAAGGCGCCGGAACCATCTCCGGCGCCCCGTGAGGACCGGGAATTGGCAGTCATCGAATCCAAGCTGAGCCTGCTGGGCGAGCGCTTCCGCGATGCCCGCGAAGACGCCAGCCAGTTGCGCGCCAACCTGGAAGGCGTGCTGGAAAAACTCGATGCCAAGACGCGCCGCCATTTCGAGGGTCAGATCGCGATGGCCCGCCGCCTTACCGCCATCAACAGCCTGACAGGGCGCGTGGCGCATGAAATCAAGAATCCCCTGAACTCCATTGCCTTGCGCCTCGAGATGCTGCGCTCCCAGGCGGCCGCGGAGGGGTCGGAAACCGGGCCTGAGATCGCCATTCTGTCCGAAGAGGTTGCCCGCCTGGACCGGGTGGTCCGCACCTTCCTCGACTTCAGCCGCCCGGTGGAAATGGAGCCGCGGGACGTCGACCTCGCCGAAATGGTGGCGGAAATCGTGCGCCTGCTCGAACCGGAGGCGGAGCGCGGCGGCATCCGCATCCGCTACGCGCGCCCGTCCAACGCCGTGGTGGTGAATGCGGACTCGGGCCTGTTGCGCCAGGCGGCGCTGAACATTGCAGTGAACGCCATGGAGGCCATGCCGGGCGGCGGAAGCCTCACCTTTGAGATCGTCCCGAATCCGGAAACCTGCACGCTGGCCATCACGGATACCGGTCCCGGCATCCCGTCCGAGCAGCGCGAGAAGATCTTCCAGCTTTACTACACCACCAAACCTCATGGCAGCGGAATCGGACTTGCCATGGCGTTCCGCGCAATGCAACTCCATGGAGGGACAATCGAGGTTGACAGTGAGGCCGGGCATGGGGCCACGTTTCGTCTCATCCTGCCGCTCACCGAAATGGACAAGACCGCATGAGGCTCGCCAGCGTTCCGCTAGCCATCGTCCTAAGCCTGACCCTGAGCTTGAGCGGATGCTGGCTCGGAAAGAAGACCAAGACGGCCGTCCCGCCCGCGCCTGCGCCTGCGCCGCAGCAAGCCAAGCCGGCTCCTCCGGAAGTGCAGCCGCAGCCTCAGCCTCAGCCGCCGGAGGAGAAGCCGGCGCCAACATCCCCGCAGCCTGAAACTAAAGAGCCTGCCCAGATACCCCCGCCCGCCCCCAAGAAGAAAGCGCCCCCGCGGCCGGCGGCCAAGAAGAATGCTCCGCCAACGCCCGCCAAGCCGCAGCCCCCTCAGCCGGCGGGACAGCCGCAAGCGCAGCCTTTGCCGCCGCAACTCGGCGAGATCCTCTCGGACCAACAGCGCCGCCAGTATGAAGCCGAGTACGCCCAGAGTCTCGCGCGCGCCCGGGCGGCGCTGCGGCAAGTATCGGGCAAACCGCTCAGCCCGACGCAAAGGGAAACGGTGGAACGGATCGGGACATTCATCCAGCAAGCGGAGGAATCGAAGGGGAAAGACCTGGCTACGGCGTTGCAGTTGGTGCGGAGGGCCGACGTGCTCGGGCAGGACCTGCTGAAGGACTTCCGGTAAACGACAGGCGATTTCGGTGGAGCGGGAGTCCCGCGACCCCCGCTCCACCATCCCCGCAAAACCTGTCACTTGGCGGGGCTGGTGTTGCGCGAAAGCGTGACTTTCGGCGTTGCCAGATACCCAATGACTTTGTCTTTCTGCACCTGGTTGACAACCAACTCGTAGGGCTGGCGGGCTTGGGAGGTGTAGAATTGCACGGGCTCGTTGATGGTCTTGTCGCGTTTCTCCACCAGCCGGTCGTCGGCCCGCACGTCCAGGGTGTAGCGATTGCGCTTGGTGTCGACCTTCTTGAGCGTCACCTGGATATCGCCCACCTTCTGCATGCCGGCCGTCCTGAGGATGGTGAATTCGTAAATGTTGCGATCGCCGAGGTCGCGCAAATACTGAACTTCCTTCGAGTTGGTGGCGATCAGACCGCTCATCACGCCCATGTCGCCTCGCGCGCGCTGCAGTTCGCCCTTCGTCTCCTCGATATTCGAGCGGGCTGAGGCCACGTCGGACTTGACCGCGCCGACTTCGGTGGAGATTCCATCCAACTTACCATCCAGCTTGGTGGTTGTCTCGTCCAGCTTGCTGGTTGTCTCGTTGGCGGACTCCTTCACCTTGTCTAACTCGGCCGATAGTTGTTCTCCCTGCTCCTTCTGCTGCTGAGCGATGCGGCCGGCCACCAGGTCGGCGTGCTTCCTGACCGAGGCCTGCGCCTTAGTCAGCGCCGAGTTGGTGTCCTGGCGAGTGCTGGCCAGTTCTTCGCGCACCGCGTCGAGCGCTGTTTGCAATTCCAAATCCGATTTGGAAAGGCCCGAGCGGAGCGCCGCATTGTCCTTCTGGTACGCAACAACCTGGCGCCGGAGGTCTTCCGTCTGGGCGTTTTCATAAAAGAAAGAGAGACCGCCGAGGGCCAGGATTGCAACCGCGAGAACGGGCGTCCAAGGGAAAGTGCGGGGCCGTTCGGTCCCAT
>Ga0181517_10001161_pt1 | contig 30327 bp, 25 predicted proteins | sample PEATcosm2014_Bin_31_FD_119748 | JGI IMG/M metagenome (GOLD analysis project Ga0181517, IMG submission 119748) | Peatland microbial communities from MTU Mesocosm Facility, Houghton, MI, USA - PEATcosm2014_Bin01_30_metaG | ecosystem: Environmental > Terrestrial > Soil > Wetlands > Peat | place... | reverse complement strand
TCGCCCTGCTCTTCGAGGTAGGCGGTGAGGAACTGCTTGTAGTCGCCGCCGGGGATGAAGCAGATCTCCTGCGAGTCGGGCTTCTCGGCCAGCTTCAATCCACGCTGCCGCGCCACTTCGCGCACCTCGGGCTTGGTGAGCCGCCCCAGCGGAAACATCGTGTGCGCCAATTGCTCCTGCGTCAGCCCGAACAGAAAATAGGTCTGGTCCTTGGCCAGATCCGCTGGCCTCTTGAGGATCCACCGGCCGCGCTGCTCGTCATACTCGTTCACTGCATAGTGCCCGGTGGCGATGCGGCTGGCCCCAATGCTGCGCGCCGTCTGCAATAGCTGGTCGAACTTCAGATGGTTATTGCACAGCGAGCACGGAATCGGCGTCCTCCCGGCAAGGTACTCATCCACAAACGGCCGCACCACATCGCGCTCGAACCGCTCCTCCTGGTTCACCACGTAGTAGGGAATTCCCAGGTGCTCAGCCACCTTGCGCGCATCGTACACATCGTCGAGTGAGCAGCAGCGCCCCGCCTTCGGCGAATCGGGAATCCCATGCTTGCCGGCCAGCCGTGTCTGGTCCCAAAGCTGCAGCGTAAGTCCCACCACCGTCTCTCCCGAATGGGCAAGCATCGCCGCCGCCGTCGAAGAGTCAACGCCGCCGGACATAGCCACCGCAATTGTCGTCTGCTCACTCATAGGGAAGAAAGTCAAGCTCCTAGCCTCTAGCTTCTAGCTTTTAGCTTCTTGCTCTTGTGAACGATCGAGGTTCCCGGTTTAAGAGGCTAGAAGCTAAAAGCTGGAAGCTGTTTTTATCCCGCCGCCACCGGCGAAAGCGCCCTCAAACGTTCCACCGCTTCCGGAACAACCTTCAAAACATGATCCACATCCGCATCTGTCGCCGTCTTCATCAGGCTGAAGCGCAAGCTCGCCCGCGCCGCATTCTTGTCCAGGCCCATGGCCATCAGCACGTGACTGGGCTCCGTCGAGCCGGAGTGGCATGCCGACCCACCGCTCACCGCAACGCCCTTCAGGTCCAGTGCGATCACCATCGCCTCGCCCTCCACCTGCTCGAAGGCGATGTTGGTCGTATTCGCTGTGCGCGGGACGCGTTTATCGCCATCAAACCCGCCGTTCACCCGTGTGCCCGGCAGTTCCAGAATCCCCGCCTCCAACCGGTCGCGCCGCCCTGCCAACCGCTCAATGGTTCCATCCGCGAGCGACTCCATGGCCAGTTCCGCGGCCTTGCCCAGGCCCACGATTCCCGGCACATTCTCCGTCCCCGCGCGCTGCCGCCGCTCATGGCTGCCGCCCACCATCAGCGGCTCAATCGGCGTTCCGCCCCGCACATACATAGCGCCAATGCCCTTGGGTCCGTACATCTTGTGGGCGCTGATCGAGAGCAGGTGGCAGCCGAACCGCTGCACGTCGAAAACCACCTTGCCCGCGCCCTGCACCGCATCGATATGGAAAAACGTGCCCTGATCGGCGGCAATCTTCCCGATCTCTTCCACCGGCTGCAGCACCCCGGTCTCGTTATTCGCCAGCATTACGCTGATCATCCGCGTGTTCGGCTTCATCGCACGCTCAATTTCCATCGGATCGATGAGCCCGCTCGGCTGCGGCGCCACAAACGTTACTTCGACCCCACGCCCAGCCACCCGATCTGCCGCCCGCAGCACGGCCGAGTGCTCGATCGACGTGGTAATGAAATGGTCGCCCGGACGCAGCAGCCCGAAGATCGCCGTATTGTCGCCCTCGGTCCCGCCCGAGTTGAACACCACCTCGGCCTCGCGGCAATTGAAAAACTCCGCCAGCGTCTCCCGCGCCTGGTCCACGGCCCGGTGCGCCGCCTGCCCGTGAATGTGAATCGAGGACGCGTTCCCAAAGTGTTCCATCCAATACGGACGCATCGCTTCCATCACCTCTGGCAGCAGAGGCGTAGTGGCATTGGCGTCCATATAGACTCGAAACATGGCGGCGTTCTCTCCTCTTTGATTGTACGGGGAATCGCGCTTTTTCGCCCGAAATGAACCGAACACGAGGGTGCAGCCAGATGAAGGCAATTAGCTGTCCACCGTCCACTGTCCACTGTCCACTGTTCACTGTCCACTGTTCACTGTCCACTGTTCACTGGCCTTGCTTCCTTGACCCGGCCCACCGACCTTTCGTATGCTTCCAGCGTTTACGCTCGGTGGATGGTTCCCCAGTCCAATCCGCGCAGGGAGAATCCCCATGAGCACCATTTCCCCAGCTTCGACTCCCACTTCAACTCCGGCCGCTGAGCCTTTGATGGTGCGCCGCGCCGCCGTGCTGGGCGCCGGAACCATGGGCTCCCGCATTGCCGCGCACCTGGCCAATGCTGGAATTCCCGTTCTTCTCCTCGACCTGCCTCCGAAAACTGCAACGGATAACTCGCTGGCAAATGCCGGCCTCGAAGCCCTCGCAAAATCCAAGCCTGCCGCTTTCTATGACTTGGCGAACGCCACGCTCATCACCCCAGGTAACTTCGACGACGATCTTCCGAAGCTGGCGCAGTGCGACTGGGTCATCGAGGCCGTCGCCGAGAATCTCGAAATTAAGACCGCTCTGCTGGCCCGCGTTCTGCCGCATCTTGCGTCCAAGGCGCTGCTCACCACCAATACTTCCGGCCTGCCTGTCGGCCGCATTGCCCAGGCCCTCACCAGCCACCGCGACCGCTTTTTCGGAGCGCACTTCTTCAACCCTCCGCGCTACATGCGGCTGCTTGAGCTGATTCCCACCCCCGAGACCGACCGCACATTGCTGGTCGCTTTCGCTGCGTTTGCCGACCGCAATCTCGGCAATCAGGTGGTCTTCGCGAACGACACGCCCAACTTCATTGCCAACCGCATCGGCGTCGCCGTCATGTTCACGGCCGCGAACCTGATGTTGAAGCAAGGGCTGACCATTGAAGAAGTTGACGCGCTGACCGGCCCAGCGATCGGCTGGCCGCGCACCGGCACCTTTCGCCTCGCCGATCTGGTGGGCATCGACATCCTGGCGCATGTGGCTGCAAACTTTCCACAGGGTGTATCTCAGGGCGGTTTTTCTCCGGTTCTTGAAGAGCTGATGAAGCGCAAATGGCTGGGCGACAAAACTGGCCAGGGATTTTACAGGAAGACGCGGGACGCCGGCGGTAAAGAGCTTCGCCAGGTTCTCGATCTCGCGACATTTGAATACCGCCCCTCCACAAAGCCTGCCCTGCCTTCGCTCGATATGGCAAAGAATGCGGCCACGCTCGGTGAGCGTCTGCGGCTTTTGCTGGCAAACGATCCGGCCAAGGACAAGGCCGCCGCCTTTCTCTGGCCTTTTCTCGCCTCGCTCTGGAACTATGCCGCCAGCCGCATTGGCGAAGTTACTGCCGACGCGCCTTCCATCGACCAGGCCATGCGCGCAGGCTTCAACTGGGAGATGGGACCGTTTGAGATGTGGGATGCGGCCGGCATTGCCTCCACCGTCGCGCGCATGAAGGCCCTCGGCGTCACTCCCAGCGCGCGGGTTGAAGCAATGCTTGCCGCCGGCCAGACCTCCTGGTACGCCTCTGACGGAAGCGCCTGCTTCCAGCCCGCCACAGAAAAGCTGGAACCCGTCGCCAAAGTTTCCGGCCACGCCCGCGTCGCCGACTTCCGTCGCACGCACAAAGTGGTCCGCGCCAATGCAGGAGCATCTTTGGTCGATCTCGGCGACGGCATCGGCTGCATTGAGTTCCACTCGCTCAAGAACGCCATCGGCGGCTACGTGCTCTCAATGATCTCGGCGGTTCTCAATCCCGCCTCCGATGCAGTGCGCGACTTCGCCGGCTTCGTTATCTCCGGGGACCGCGACAACTTCAGCGTCGGCGCAAATTTGATGCAGCTCCTGATGCTGGCGCAGGAAGGCGAGTGGGAAGAGGTAGCTGCCGTCATCCACGGCTTCCAGCAGATGACCGCGGCCATCAAGTTCTGTCCCCGCCCGGTGGTGGTGGCGCCCTTCGGCCTCACGCTCGGCGGAGGCGCGGAGATTTGCCTGCACGCCGCTCGCCGCCAACCCCACGCCGAGACCTACATCGGCTTGGTCGAGGCGGGCGTTGGCCTCATCCCCGCCGGAGGCGGCACCAAGGAAATGTTGCTCCGCGCCGTTGACTCCGCCGCCGCTCTCGCCCCGCCCGATCCGCGCGATCCGCCTTCGCGTTTTGCGCAATCGGCAGAAATGGGAGCAGCTCTGCGCCGCGTCTTTGAAAACATCGCCATGGCCAAGGTATCGACATCGGCGGCCGAAGCCCGTGCGCTGGGTCTGCTAGCCCCCGCCGACCGCATCACCCTCAACCGCGAGCGCCTGCTCCTCGACGCAAGAGCCCACGCGGCCGCGCTGGCCAACGCTGGCTACATCGCTCCGCAGCCGCGCACCGCGATCCCGGCTCCGGGAGCATCGGCCTTGGCCGCACTCCAAACCGGCGCATTCCTGATGGGCGAGGCCGGCTACGCCTCCGAGCACGACCAGAAAGTCGCCCGCTGGATCGCCTACATCCTCGCCGGGGGCCGCGTCACAGCCGGCTCCCTCGTCAGCGAGCAATATCTACTCGATCTTGAGCGCGAGGCTTTTCTCTCCCTTTGCGGCGAGCGCAAGACCCAGGAGCGCATCGCCTTCACCCTGAAAACCGGAAAGCCGCTGCGGAATTAGAATTGACATACATACGTACGTATGTCACGATGATCTCTAAGGAGATCCATCATGTACCACGACCCAAAAACCGTCCTCTCCCCAAAAGCCAGGGTCAAATCCCTGGAAGTCGTCTATGATGCCGGGCCCGTCCCAGGGAGCTGGTCCGTGGCGAAAATCGAGTGGGATGGCTCCCCCATTGTGGGCATTCGTTGGAATGGGGATGAAAACAGCACCAAAGGCTTGCCCCAGGCCCGTGGAAACCCGGCGTGGTTCATCCTGCCGCAGGATATTGCTCATGCCGTTCTTGAAAAGGCCAGGGAACTAAAACGGAAAGAAGACGAATCCTTGTTGGAGGGTTACCGTCAAATGGCCGCCGATCAGGAGCATGAAGCCGAAGCCGAGGAGTGGACGGAAGGGTTGATCGGCGATGCCTATTGAACGCGGCGACATTTACTGGGTCGCTTTTGACCCCAGCCTGGGCGGCGAGATTCAGAAGACGCGCCCTGCAATCGTCATCTCGAACAACGCGGCCAATTCGGCTTTGAACCGGGTGCAGGTTATTCCGATTACCTCCAAGACAGACCGTGTCTATCCAGGTGAAGCGCTTATAGATGTCAGGGGAGAAAAGCGCAAAGCGTTGGCGAACCAACTGGCAACAGCAAGCAAGCAGCGATTCGGTGATAAACTTGGCGTTCTTGGCTCCGAGGATATGGCGCGAGTAGAGGCCGCAATTGGCGTTCAACTCGCCCTGAATCTTAAGCCCTGAATCTTGAGTAGGTGCTATGCAAGGATGGCGGGAAGTCGTCTTCGTTGGGATTGCTGGTCTGTCCCTTCTTCCCTTGCCAGTTATTGCGCAGACCGCCTTGTCTGTCGAAGGAAGTTCTCCAGCCCAGCTCATCGAGTCCGGCGAGATCCTTGTTGGCGGTCACCCAGCCCACTACCTCATTCGCCATTTGCCCGTCAGCTCGTTTCCGTCATTGCCGCCGGCAATCCAGGAAAAATTGGACCTCCGCGGCTGCCTCATTCCGCAAACCTATGAGGCCCACCAGCCTGAGAACGTAGTGCACGCCAGCCTTCAGCGGCAGGGCTCCTCCGATTGGGCCGTGCTCTGTTCCGCGCAGGGAACCGTATCACTGCTGGTCTTCTTTGGCGGCGGCTCAAGCCAACCCTTCACGCTCGCCTCGGCGCCGGAGACCGAGCGCCTGCAGAGCCACGATCCCAGCGGCGTTCTAGGATTCAACTGGGGCATCGACCCCGCATCGCCCGAGCAGGTGCGCGAAGGCCAGGCGGGCATGGAGCACCGCCCGCCGCTCCTGGACCATGACGCGCTTGCCGATACACTCGTCGACCACCACACCATTTACCACTTTTATTTGAAGAGCACGTGGGTGGTGCTGCAAACGCAGGATTGACAGTTGCCTGGAACATTCCGGGTGCCCCATCCTTGACGTAGTTTTATCGCGTCTAGGGCGGGTAGGATTCAACACCATACAATCGCGTAGGAGCAACAATCATGCCGGAAGCCGTTCTCGTCAGCGCAGTTCGCACTCCCGTTGGCCGCGCGCCCAAAGGCGCCCTCTCCACCACCCGCCCCGACGACCTCGCGGCAATCGCCCTGGGCGGAGCCTTGGAGCGGGTTCCTGCCCTCGACAAATCCGAAATCGACGACGTAATCCTTGGCTGCGCTCAGCCGGAGGGCGAGCAGGCGTGGAACATTGCCCGCTGGGCCGTCCTGCGCGCCGGGCTGCCGATCGAGATTCCCGGCGCGACCGTCAACCGTTTATGCTCTTCGGGCCTTGAGGCGATTGCGATCGCCGATCAGCGCATCCGATCCGGCGGTGACCGGGTTGTGATCGCCGGGGGCGTCGAGTCAATGAGTCTGCTCCCCTTTGGCGGCCTCAAGCCCAGCCCCAATCCGTGGATGGCCGAGCACTATCCGGCTTCGCTGCTCACCATGGGCTTGACCGCCGAGCGCGTCGCCCGCCATTACCAGGTTTCCCGAGACGGTCAGGACGCCTTCGCGCTTGAGAGCCATCGAAAAGCCCTCGCCGCGCAGGCCGAGGGGCGCTTCAACGACGAGCTGATCCCGGTAACCGTGACCACTGCGATTCCCGGCGCAAAAGCCGGCAAGCCGTCGATCTCGGAGAGAGTTTTTTCTGCCGACGAAGGCCCGCGCTTTAACTCCACCGCCGAAGCCCTCGCCAAACTCAAGCCTGCCTTCCACGCGCAAGGCACGGTAACCGCGGGCAATTCCTCGCAGACCTCGGATGGCGCTGCTGCCACTATCCTGATGGAAGCGAGCCGGGCGCAGGAACTGGGTATTCGGCCCATCGCGCGCCTTGTGGCGTACGCCGTGACCGGCTGCCTGCCCGAGGAGATGGGCATCGGCCCCGTCGCCGCAATACCCAAAGCTCTCCAGCGTGCCGGCCTGACACTCAACGACATCGGCCTCATCGAACTGAACGAGGCCTTTGCAGCGCAAGTCCTCGCCGTCATCCGTACCCTTGATCTCGACTCGGCCCGCATCAATGTGAACGGCGGGGCCATTGCTCTGGGTCACCCACTCGGCTGCACGGGAGCCAAGCTGACGGCCACCCTGCTTTCCGAGATGCGGCGGCGAAAGCTTCGTTACGGCATGGTCACGATGTGCGTTGGCGGCGGCATGGGCGCCGCCGGCATCTTCGAGCGGCTTGATTGAGGACACTCGTTCTGCGCCATACGCCCCCGAAAGACAGAAACAGCCAGGATCGCTCCCGGCTGTTCGTCGTTGTCGGATCTTTCTTGAGTCTTCCGGCCGCGCCCAACTACGCCTTGGCGGTGGCCAGGGCCTTCAGCCGCGCGTTCAGGCGGCTCTTGTAGCGGGATGCGGTGTTGTCGTGGAGAATGCCCTTCTGCACGCTCTTGTCGAGGTTCGAGACGGTCTCGCGGAACTGCGCCTGGGCGGCCTTGACGTCGCCCTTGGTGAGCGCCTCGCGCAACGCCCGAAGGCTGGTGCGCACGCGGCTGCGGTTGGCGCGGTTCACTTCGGTCCGGGTCACGGTCTGGCGGGCGCGCTTCAGCGACGATACATGGTTTGCCATTGTTCTTCCTTAAGCTTGAGCCCTGCTGTCAGGGGCGAAAACTACCCGCCCTGTTTCAGGGAAAATGATGCGGTTAAGAATGCAACTCGAGCCGCATCCCTCGCAGTCTCTTAGTTTACTTCGAATCCAGGGCCTGGGTCAATCCAGAACGCTCGCATCTGTCCTGAGAATGGCTTCAATTTGCCGCCAGTAGTTGACCCTCGTTACGGCACTCGCCTCCCGGGAGGTACCTCCCAAGGCATTGGCCGCATAGAAATTAAACTTGAGGTGATTGACGGCCCGGCCCGGTCGCGCTACTCTCAAGCCCAGATAAAGGATTTGGTCGCCTACGCCAACCCGCGGTCCTTTGATGCAGCCCAGAGCCTTTGCTCGGTTCTGCGTCGCGTTTCCGGAAACCTTCTCGCACCTCCTGCCTTGTCCCTCTCCTTCTGCCGTACTGCACTTTGTCGTTCCACTGCCGATAAACTTGCCAAACACGCGCCGGACGGGTCCGCCTGCGGCCCCGCCCGGTCCTTTTCCTGCTTTCAACGCCCTACCGGAGGCATACGATACCTTTGAAGATCGCTCTGGAGATCACGCCCAACCTCGAGCCCCTGTTCGGGACCCGCGATGAAAACCTAAGGCTCATGGAAGACAAGCTCGGCGTTCGCATCGACCTGCGTTCCGACGCCGTGCATGTGGAAGGACCGGACGAAGGCGTGCTTAAAGTCCAGCGCATCTTTCAGGACTTCGAAGCCCTCCGCCGCCAGGGCGTCAATCCCCACAACGGCGAGCTGAACGGAATGCTGCGCCTGGTCGTGGCCGATCCCGCCACCACCTTGCGCTCGCTTTCAGACTCCGGCAAGCAGCGCTCCGCCGGGGTAAAGCGAACCGTCCAGCCGCGCTCCATCAATCAGCGCAAATATGTTGAAGCCATCGAGCAGAACGACATGGTCTTCGGCGTTGGCCCGGCCGGCACCGGCAAGACTTATCTCGCCGTCGCCATGGCCGTGGCCGCTATCAATGCCAAGCGCGTCAGCCGCATCGTCCTCGTCCGTCCCGCGGTCGAGGCCGGCGAGCGTCTCGGCTTCCTGCCCGGCTCGCTGCAGGAGAAGGTCGATCCTTACCTGCGCCCGCTCTATGACGCCCTCTACGACCTGCTCGACGCCGAAAAAGTCGACAAGATGCTGGAAAAGAATGTCATCGAGGTCGCGCCGCTGGCCTTCATGCGCGGCCGCACCCTCAATGACGCCTTCATCATCATGGACGAGGCCCAGAACACCACCATCGAACAGATGAAGATGTTCCTCACCCGCATGGGCAACAACTCCAAGGCCGTCATCACCGGCGACATCACGCAGATCGATTTGCCCAATCCGCGCAAGTCCGGCCTGCTCGACGCGATCAACATTCTGGATGGCGTCGAAGGCATAACCTTCTGCCACTTTGAAGACGGTGATGTGGTCCGCCACGCGCTGGTGCAGAGAATCGTCCGCGCCTACGAGTCCGCCAAGCCCCAGCAGCAGGAACTGCCGCTAGCTCTGGGCGAGACCATCGAGGTTGGCTCACAGCAGCGCGAGAATCCGCCGGCGACGCAGAGCATTCATCCGGGCAAGCCACAATAGTCGCTAACCAAGGAACGGGTGCCCAGATCCCGAAATTGAAGCCTGGGCCCCAGGTACCGGAAGCTCCGTATCAGGACGGGAATGTGGTGCATGGCGCGGCTGACAAGTTCGCATTCGAAGAAATTGACAAACCTGGAAGCTGCTTATTCTCTGCACTTTGTACACCGCAACTTTCGCGGTATTCCCAAAACAACGTGTCTGACGCCTTCTATGGAGAGTAATCCCACCAACCGTACTTGGAACTTGCGAGAATTTTTGAGTTGACAGGGTGCAGATAATTTCTTGTACTTCTGATAGACTTTTCTTGAGTCGGTAGTGCATGCCGATGGCCCTAGGAGCTTTGGGATCACAGAATTCCAATGTCCCTTTGCAGCGGTAGGAAACTTTTTGCCATCCAACCCATCTAAACAATGGAAACTATCAGCCGATGATATGAGCTGAGGAGACCATGGTCAAGAAAGTAAAATCGGATTTTCTCTTTGCACAGCCGTCATTCGCTTCTGGTGCCGCGCGCAACCTCGACCTGTGGGGTCAGTTCGATGAATACAACCGCAGCGAGACTCCCGCCGAGGCAGATGCCAAGGCCATTGCCGCTGACTGGCTTGTAATCGGCCAAGATATCGCTGATGTCCTTGAGCAGCACGAATGCGAAGTGGTGTAAAATTCCGTGAGCGGCAAGCGCTATAAGAAACGTCGAATCACCCCCGCCACACCAGCGAAACTCGAGCCCCCTAAAACAGCGGAATCCACATCATCCATTACGGCAAGATATCAGGCGGAATTCTTTTCCGGCCCCGTTCCTCCGCCGAGCCTTCTCGCTAAATATAACGACGTTGTTCCGAACGGTGCAGAACGCCTGATGGCGATGGCTGAGCGCCAAAGCGCTCATCGTGAATCGATGGAGTCCCAAGTTGTTTCAGGGAACGTGACTCTCCAGAAACAAGGAAACAACCGAGCATTTATCCTCGCTCTGGTAGTCATCCTCGGTGGAATCTACCTAATGGCTACTGGGAAGAGTGGTTGGGGGTTCGCTGCAATCATAACCAGCCTTACCTCCCTTGTTTCCGTCTTTGCAATTGCAAAGGCAGATCAAAGAAAAGAGCGCGTAGAAAAATCAACCGCTCTCACCCAGCGCAGAAACCGCTAAACCCCAACGCAACTGCATCAGAAGACGACCCAAACTTTGGATTTAGGACGGCGGTCTGCATTGCCACGGGTACCAAGAAGCTTCAGCCGCTCACGGCGCGACGGCCAAAGGGGATCCGACCACCCCCTTTCAAAGCTAGGGAGCCGCGAGCTTCTCACTTCGGCAGCAACCCGCGCGCAATCGCATCCAGCATCCCATTCAGAAAATTGATCGACTCCGGCGCCGAATACCGCCGTCCGATCTCGAGCGCTTCGTTGATCACAATCGGAAACGGCGTTCCCTTGAACCCGATCATCTCGCCGACAGCCATGCGCAACAAATTCCTATCGACGGCAGGCATACGTTCCAACCGCCAGTGCTTCGAGTTGGCAACCAGCAGTTCGTCGATCTGTTCCTGGTGCGCGATGGCGACGCGGAAGAGATCTTCTGCAAAGCCGCGGACTTCCGGCTCGACATCGTCGCCGGCCGTCCAGAACGTGGCGCGCACCTGGTCGGGCGTCTGCTTGCCGATGTCAGCCTGAAATAGCATCTGCATCGCGAGTTCGCGCGATTTACGGCGGCCTGCTCCACCGTGATGTTGACCGGAGGTCACCTGATGTTGACCGGAGGTCACCTGATGTTGACCGGAGGTCTCATGATGTTGACCGGAAGTCAAGTTCGGCCGCCAGTCTGGACGTCGCTCGCGGGCAATTTGCGGCGCAGGCTCACCATCTCGATGGCGGCTGCGGCGGCTTCAAAACCCTTGTTGCCGGCCTTGATGCCCGCGCGGTTCAGGGCTTGCTCCAGCGTCTCGCAGGTGAGCACGCCAAAGCTGTGGGGAATGCCCGTCTCCTGCTGCGACTGGCCGATGCCGCGGGCCACTTCGTTGTAGATGGCTTCGTAGTGGGCAGTTTCGCCGCGCAACAGGCAGCCCAGCGTCACAATCGCGTCTACATAGCCCGAGCGCGCCATCGCAGTGGCCGCCGCCGGAATCTCCCATGCGCCCGGAACGCGAACCACCTGAATATCGGCGCGCGCGGCGCCGCTGCGCAGAAGCGCGTCGAGGGCGCCCTCAAGCAGCCGTTCGGTGATGACGGCATTCCAGCGCGCCACAACGATGGCGAACTTCATGCCGGCCGCCGAGAGGTCCCCCTCGACCGCTACAGGCTTGCCTTTGACGGGATCGGTCCAGGCCCAGAAGCTGAACGGGAATCCGGGCTCCGGTTCGACGGTGAAGATGCGCGATTTCCAGTGCGTCTCCGTGATGTTCGAAAGGCGCGCGACGCCTGCGTCGCCGGCTTGCGCGCGAAGCCACGTTTCCGCGGCCTGATAAACGGCATCAATCGCTGTGACTTCGACCAGGACATCGGCGGTCGACGGAAACCGGCCATCGACAAATTCGAGATTGCCCAGTGGGGCCAGAAAAGCGGCGCCTCGACTCGTCGGGGTCCCCAACGACAGGTCTTCGTCGTTGGGGTGGCTGTCCTGCTCTTGCCATCCCTTGCCCAGAGCGAAGCCCAAAGCGGCAAAGAAACTTGCAAGCCGGTCATAAGCCTCAGGGCTGCCAGCGGGACGTAGAAAGGAGATGCCCTTGATCATGGTTTGATTCTATCGTGCGACGTCCGGGAATCCGGAACCCAGGGATCAGTGCGTCGAGTCTTTCCCCACAAACTCCCAGATCAAAAAACCAAAACCTGAATCGACACCTGCAGAGTCCGCAGTTTTTATCGAATACCGGCAAATTCAGAATCGAAAAGCAGAAAGGCCGGCTCGTGGCCGGCCTTTCTTGTCCGCAATCGACTGGCGGGGATCGCATTACGTGGTGGCGCGAGGCACTATGGCGATGCCCGTGGCGGGAACGATGGTTCCAGTGCCATTGAAGGTACAGCCGACGTCAAGGCCGCCGTTGGCGATGGATGTGCAAGCGGGAAGATTTGGGCTGATCTGCTGGGTATCAGTGGGCGGCGCGGCGGCCGACGGGTTGGCGGGGATGTTGATGCGATGGATCAGATTGTCGCCCGCGGTGGAGACGAAGAAGCTGGAGTCGTCGGCGGTGAAAGCGCCGGCCAATGGCGCAGTGATGGCCGCGCTGCCGGTGAGCGTGACGTAGCCAGCCGTGCCAGGCGCGCCGCCGGCGCTGGGTATGTAGTAGGGCAACTGGGCGCCCGTGCTGGCGCCGGTGTAGGTGATGAAGGCGAGGTTTGAAACCGGTGAAGCCACGATTTGGTTGATGGCTGTGGCACTCACGGTGAGAGCAGACTGCGTGTAGGGCGTGGCGGCGTGCTGGATGGTAAGCGGCAATAGAGTCTGCGTACCACCGGATGTGGAGGAAGGACATGCGCCGTCGGGAATAGTGACCGCAATGTCGTTCAGCGTGATTCCGCCACCAAGCAGCGCCGCACTAAGGATATGATTGCCGTCCGTCGTGGCAGTCAGCACATCGGACTGCACAGGCTGGTCATCGCCGCCTTCGGTCGCCACGGTGGTGCTGGGCGGATCGGGGCCGGGGTAGAGGGCGGTAATGGTGTTGCCGGTGCTGGTGACCGTGCCGGTCGGGCACCAAGCATGGGCGACCGTAGGAGTGCCCCGGAGGTAGGCGGCCACGCCGGGAATGGTGAGTGCCGGCGTTTGCATTGTGGGAGAAACGGCCACGTTGGCCGCCAGCGCGTCCGAAGGAATGGAACCGGAAGGCAGCGGGCTAGGCGGGAGCGGGTAGGTGCTCCAGCCGTTGCTCTGGCTATAGACGTAAAGCGTGTCGGTATGCCCGGTGATCGTGGTCCCGTTGTTCAGTGCCGCGTTATCGGTGATGTAGAGCGTCTTGGAGTCCGGCGTCCAAACTGCGGCGTTGCCCATGCCGCCTTGGGTGGCAAAGTTGCCGGAGCTTGCGGTGTAGAGATAGAAGAGCTTCCGCACCTGGTCGCTGATGAGCAACTGCACATTATTGGGCGAAACGGCAAGCACCACGCCCTGAACGTTGGGGTCCTGCTTGCTGAGGGTGTTTGAAGATGTGCTGTACACCATCAGTTCGCGAGCCGACCCGAAGTAGAGATTAAGGCCGTTGCTGTCCATGACCATCGAGTTGGGCACGTAAGGCAGGCGAACTGTGGAGCTAACCGTGCCGGTGAGCAATGACATGGTGACGAAGTACTGCGACAGGCCGGGCGAAGCGAACCACACATAATCGCTGATGGTGCCGGGCGTGGTGATGTTCACCGGGTTGGAGGAGACGGAAAGGCCGGTGCCGTTCAACCCCAGCACATTGATCGGCGCCGGATTGCACGCCGCAGGCTGGCAGATTGCGTACACTGACGCAACGCCGGGATAACGGGCAGAGACGCTGCCACTGCTGCTGACGCTGATGTCGATGGGATTTGTGGACTGGTAGTCCAGGTTCAGTCCCGTAAGGGGCAGGTTATTCGTGTCGAGGATCGTGGTGGTCAGGTTCTGCTGCACGCCCTGGGCAATGGTTCCCTTGGTAGTCCCGTTGGCAAGGGTAACGTTGATCGATTTCGGCGGGCAGGTCGAAAAGAATCCAGCCGAGGAGCCCGAGCCGGCGATCGAAGCGTTAATGGCCGTCGTGCCGGGCAAATTGGCTGTGATCTGATTGGTGTTGGTGTTGATGGTTCCCACACTGGACGTGCCCACGGTAAAGTTGAAATAGCCAATCGCCGAAGTGCAGTTCGGAGTGGTGGCCAATGTCTGGCCTGGAGCCAGCGGGCAGGCAAGGCTGGGAGACGGAGCGGTGGTAATGGATGACGGCGCGCACATCAGGTACTGCTGGCCACTTACGCTATAGCAAGCCTGCGCATCGAGGTTGGCCGTCTGCGTTTGGGAGACGCATTGCTGGGGCCCGACCAGGGCAACAGAACTCACCTGGGCATGAACGAAAACTTTCACCGGGTTGGAAGTCACCGCGTCAGCCGACGCAGTGATATAGGCGACGCTATAGGGTAGGCAATCGGTCGAGTTGGGTCCACCGCAAGTTGAAGGAAGCGGATTGGGAATATTGCAGTACGTATAGTCGGCGATGCCGCCGCCGGTGTTCCGGTTCCATGTGCCGGCGCAGAGGTTGCCGGAAGGCGAGATATCGACCAGCTTGTTGTTCGTGGTTCCGTAGGTAATCTGGCTTGAACTGACACTAGCTCCCGAGCCTGTGCAGGTGTAGGCTGAGGGCGACTGCACCTGCTGGGTCTGGCCATAAGCCAGCGAGATGCCCGTGGTCAGAGGCTGGAGCGTCATCGAGGCCACGTCGGTGTTCTTCAAGCCGTAGGCGAGGCCATAGCAATAGTTGCCCGCAGGGTTGCGGGTGCAGCCGGAGATCGATATCCCTGCCGGAATGGCCAGGCACAACATAAAAACAAGCGTCAAAAACCGCCGCATGAATCCTCCCCGCCCCGCTTTGTCGAGCCGCGGAACGGTCTGTCCGAATTACGTGAGAAGAAATGATTTATAACACCCAACCATAGGCCATAAGTTAGCCTGCGGCGGGTGAAAACCGCCCCAACTGCCGGACCCCGGCTAAATGCGCCTGCATGCAGCCGTCCGGCAAAACGCCCTCTCAAAGACTCCAAGGAAAAAGTGTATCAGGACGAGCCCCTCTCTGGCTTTAAGCGCCCCCGCGCGGCAATCTCGCCCGGCTCTCTTCTCCAATAAGACTGCCCCGGAAGCAGTTTGGGAGCATCACCCGGAGGGAGCAGGGTGGCTTCAGCCCCCTGAAAAACCGCAAATAAACGTGGCCTTCAAGCCCGGACCCTCACCTTTGTTCCAGAACCCGTGCGAAGTCCAGGGTTACTTCGCCGCTGGCAAGTAGCGGGCGAACCAGTCCACGGCGCGCTCCATCACATCGCGGTTGTGGGCCGGATCGACAAAGCCGTGACCTTCATTGGGGTAGACCACGAGTTCCGATGGAACGTGGAGGTCGCGGAGGGCGTGCCAGAACTCGAACGACTGCGGAGCGGGACACTCGCCGTCCCGATCGCCAACCACCGCCAGCGTAGGGGTGTGGGCTTGCTTGATGTAGGTGATCGCCGAGCTTTTGGCGTAGACCTGGGGATCGTCGTACACCGAAGCGCCGAAATAGGGAATCATCCATAGGTCGATGGAGTTTTCGCCATAGTAGCTCAGCCAGTCGGAGATGCCGGCCCCGGCCACCGCGGCCTTGAAGCGGTTGGTCTGGGTAATGGCAAACATGGTCATGAAGCCTCCGTAGCTCCAGCCGGTGATTCCAATCCGGCCGGGATCGACGGGGTATTTGGCAAGCACGGTATCGACGCCGGCCAGGATGTCGCGAAGATCGCCGTAGCCGAAGTCCTTGCGGTTGGCCTGGGTGAAGGCCTCGCCTTGTCCATAGCTGCCGCGCGGGTTAGGCATCAGCACAAAGTAACCTAGAGCCGAGAACTCCGTCGCGCTGAACCCGCCCGCGTCTCCGCCCCAGCGCCCGAGCACCGCCGATGCCGGGCCTCCATGCACCTCGACGATCATTGGGTACTTCCTGGCCGGATTGTAGTCCTTGGGAAGCATGAGCCAGCCCTGCACGCGGAAGGCGTCGCTGTTCCAGTCGAGGGAGACGGTTCTGCCCCAGGCGGCGCCCCGGGTAGCGCCCCAGGAGGCCTTGACGCCGTCGTTCAGGTGCGTAAGCTGGGTAAGGCCCGAAAAACCGTCGCCGGAAGGGGAAGAAGCCTGCTCGCCCGGCTTTGCCGCATAGGTTTCGGTGGGGCGGTCAAAGCTGCCGGCGTTGAAAACAAACAGCGAACGATCGGCGGTAGCGGAGAGGCTTAGCTCCATGCGGCCGTCGCTCGCACTGCCCGGAACGCTGAAAACCGGTTTGCCTGCGGTAGCGGAGACGCGGTCTCCCGCGGTTTCGCGATTGAGGGTGAGGCGCACGAGTTGGCTGTTGCCGCCCGCGATTTCGTTTGCAAAGAGACTATCGTTGCCGTCCCACGTAATCCAGGCAGCCGAAGTGGGCCACTGCGGAGTCAAGTCATAAGGTTGGCCGCCGGATGCGGAGACCATCCAGACGTCTCCACCCGTGGCTCCCTGGTCGCTCATCAGTCCGCCGATGAAAGCGATGGCCTTGCCATCGGGCGACCAGCGGGGCACGGCGATCTGCAGCCCGTGAAGCGGACCGGAGACCTCGGCTGGCGCGAGAACGGTTTTCGGTTCTCCACCCGGCGATTGCGTGTAGAGTTTGGCCACCCACCAGTTGTTTTCGCCAGGAGGATCGGCGGCAATGTAAGCGAGAGACCTCGAATCCGGCGCCCAGTCGAACTCGTAAACATGCAAGTTGGCAGGTGTGGCGATTGTGGGCGGGGCGGCTTGCGGCGCATCGACCTGGGCGATGGCCACCCGCTGGATCTCGACCCCCTCCTCGCCGATAACCCCCGATGGGGGTTTCATGGCAGCCAGTGCTCCAGCGGGCCGGGTGGCTCCCTCAACGTAGAGAAAGGCGATTGCCTTCCCATCCGGGGAAAAGGCGGGGTCTCCGGCGTAGCCCTTCAGCTTGGTGAGACGCCGGGCAGGGCCGGCAACATCCAGGCGGGCAAGGTAAACGTCCTTCTGCCCGGTCGATTTGCCGTCTTCATCGACGCGTTCGGAGAAAAACGCCAGAGCCATCGAGTCCGGAGACCAGGTGATGTGACCCTCGCGGCAATCTGCGTCGGGAGTGGCAGCCGCGGTAATCCGCTGGCTCTTGCCTAAATCGCCGAAGGGCGCCACGCGAATCTCTCCACCCACGCGCCCACCCACAACCCATGCCAGCCGCTTTCCGTCAGGCGAAACGGCGACCTGGCCAAGGTTGTTACCGCGATTCAGGCTGCGCTGAACCAGATCGGTAAGTTCGTGGCTGGACGGCTGTGAATCCTGGCCCAAAGCCGCGTGCGTTGAAACGAGCAGCAGCGCCGCGGTAAGGGGCGCGCCCATGTACTTGCGGAGCGATGGAAAAAACATAGGGAAATGCTAACAGGGGCAACGGTTAGGAATGGAAGGTTCGCAGTTCATTATTTCATCGGCGGATCGTGAGCAATCAGCTGGCAGGCGCCTGCGGCTTGGCGGGCGGCGTAAGGACGAATCCCTTGCGGACCAGAACGAAGCCTTCCTGCGGGAGTTCGGCCTGCAGCAGTTGGTTTTCGGGGCCTGAAAACAGGTCGGTTTTGGCGCCGGCAATCGTCGCAACCAAATGATGCACTGTGATCGGCTTGCCGTTTTGGGTTCCCTGCTCGTCCGCGTAGGTGGCCAGTTCAATGGGAGCGACCGAGCCGGGTTCGGAGCCGGTTTGCTTGGGGATGATGGCCCACAGGTCGCGATTATTGCGCGTCACGGCGAGAGCCAGCAGCGTTTCCAGCGCGCCTGGATCGAAATCCGGCAGGAAGACGGCGGCTGGGTACTCGGCCAGGCGCGCCGTGGAGCTACGGCCGTTGGCGGAGACGTTGAGCAGAAGCTGAGCCGAGTCGGGCGCGGCGGTCACGTTCACGGCCGACCCATTCACGGTGGCGCTCAACTGCACATGCTTAAGTTCGTTGGCGGCGGAGAGAATCTCAGTCTTCGAGAGGGAGTAATCCAGCCCCTGCATCGCAACCCGCACCAGCGAGGTGGAGTCGTAGCCGTCTGAGGTTGCGGAGAAGTTGAAGCTTGCGGTACCCACGGTGTGTCCGCCCTGCGCAACCTCAAAGCTGCCCGACTGTGCCCAGGCGTTCGCGGCTGAAATCAAGGCAAGAGAAACTGCAAAAGCATAAGAATCGAAGGTGCGCACGGATTTTCTACGACCCTCCTGCCTGTTTAGACGGAAGCGTGAGGAAAGAGTTGCGGAAGACAGCTTCTAGCCTTTAGCCTCTAGCTCCTAGCTCCATTTTGGGAGAACCAAAAGTCAGCTTCTAGCTTTTAGCTTTTAGCTTCTAGCTTCTAGCTGTATTTTGGGAGAACCCACTGTTCATCTCATCCCGCGGCGGGCACAAAGACCGCGGTTCCCAGGGCAAAAGCTAGAAGCTAGAGGCTAGAAGCTGCTCTTTCACCCCTTCGCCGTAGCGAACCGCTTATTCACTTCTTCCCAGTTGATGACGTTCCACCAGGCGGCGAGGTAGTCCGGCCGGCGGTTCTGGTACTTCAGGTAGTAGGCGTGCTCCCACACATCGTTGCCCAGGACGGGATAAAGTCCCTGCGAAAGCGGCGAATCCTGGTTGGCCGTGGTGATTACCTTGAGCTTGCCGCCGGTAAAGACCAGCCAGCCCCAGCCGGAGCCGAACTGCTTGGCCGTGGTCTCGTTGAAGGTTTTCTTGAAGGCGTCAAAATCGCCAAAATCGGCAGAGATCTGCTTGGCGATTGCGCCCGAAGGATGGCCACCGATGCCGGCGGAGTTGGCCGGGCCCATCAGCTTCCAGAAAGCGGTGTGGTTGGAGTGGCCTCCGCCGTTATTGCGGACCACGCCGCGGATATCTTCCGGAACCGCAGCCAGGTCGCTGATGAGGTCGTCGACGGACTTGGCGGCCAGGGCGGGGTGGTTGGCCAGGGCGGCATTCACGTTGTTGACGTAAGCCTGGTGATGCTTGTCGTGGTGAAGCTTCATCGTCTCGGTATCGATGAAAGGTTCCAGGGCGGCGTAGTCGTAGGGCAGCGGTGCTAATTCATAAGCCATTGGGGAATTTCCTCCGTTTGAATTGTACTGTGAGGGTTTGGCCCTGTGCTCCGCGACAGCAAACAAGGCGTTGGGGCCTGATGTTCTGCAACAAAATTCTCACGCGCGGCAGTTGTGCGTTCTGTTCGTTTGGATGCAAGAAAAGAACACGGGGTTCAAAAGCAGGGGGCAGTGATCGGAGATCGGCGGTTAGAGAAGGGCTGCGCCGATGGAGAATCGACGCTGGAAAGGAAACCTTTGCCCGGTGCGTAACATCGATATCCCGGACAAGCGGCAATTTGAGGTGATTTGGATCGTGGCCGGCTGGAAGACCACGCAGACCGCGCTCAGCCGCAGCCAGGGCAACGCGAGCTTGAGCGCGGACATCAAACCAGGTGCCACCGTGGAGTGGACTCTTCGCTGGCCCGAGCAGGCCGCCTGGCTTGGATACAATGTTGTAGTTAAGGTTGACGCCAATTAAACAGTTCCATGGGTGCAGAACGCACTCCGCTGAAAGGATGAGTTTCAGGCCAATATGACTCCCAGCCTCACCGACACATCTCTCGATACATTGTCTGTTGACACGTTGCGGCTGCTCGCCGTCGACACCGTGGAGAAGGCCAAAAGCGGCCACCCCGGCGCTCCCTTGGGTTGCGCGCCCATTGCGTACCTTCTGTTTCACAAGCTCATGAAGCACAATCCGGCTCACTCCAAGTGGGCCAACCGGGACCGCTTCGTACTGTCGAACGGCCACGCATCGGCGATGCTCTATTCCACGCTGTTTCTTACCGGTTACGACGTCACGCTCGACGACTTGAAGAGCTTCCGTCAATGGGGATCGCGGACTCCGGGGCATCCCGAGTTCGGCGTAGCCGACGGCGTTGAAGCGACCACCGGCCCGCTTGGTCAGGGCCTCGGAATGGCCGTAGGCATGGCTATGGCGGAGAGGCACCTGGGCGCGATCTACAACAAGCCCGGCTTTAACGTGGTAGACCACCACACCTATGCACTCGCGGGCGACGGCGACATGATGGAAGGCCTCTCCCACGAGGCGGCCTCGCTGGCTGGCACCTTGGGCCTGGGCAAGCTGATCGTGCTCTACGACGACAACCTGATCTCGCTCGACGGGCCTACGGAGCTGAGCTTTACCGAAAACGTCTACAAGCGCTTCGAGGCCTACAACTGGCATGTGCAGCGGGTGATGGACGGCAACGACCTTGCCGGAATCGAGGCGGCCATTGAAAAGGCCAAGCTGGTAACCGATAAGCCTTCGCTGATCGCTGTGCGCACGGTAATCGGCTACGGTTCGCCCAAGGCGGGCTCCAGCAAAGCGCATGGCGAGCCGCTGGGCGCGGTCGATGTGCTGGCCACAAAAAAATTCTTCGGATTTCCAGAGGACCAGAGCTTCTATCTTCCCGAGGATGCCCTGGCCAACTGGCGGCAAGCAGGCGCGCGCGGCGCGGTCTTTGAGACCGAATGGAAGAAGCTGTTCGCGGACTACGCGGCGGCATTCCCCGATCCGGCAGCGCAGTTCGAGCGCACCCAGAAGGGCGAACTCAAGGCAGGCTGGGAAAAGACAATCCCCAGCTTTGGCGTGGAAAAGAAGGTAGCCACGCGCAACGCCGGCTACGCGGTAATGAACGCGATTGCCGAGAGCGTGCCCGAGCTGTTTGGCGGGGCCGCGGACCTGACCGCCTCCACCAAAACCATCTTCAAGCCCGGAGTTAGTTTCCACGTAGACCCGGCCGGCCGCAACGTCTTCTTCGGCGTGCGCGAGCTGGCCATGTGCGCGGCGGTCAATGGAATGGCGGCGCACGGCGGCCTCATTCCATTTGGATCGACCTTCTTCGTCTTCTCCGATTACGCCAAGCCGGCCCTGCGCATTGCCTCTCTCATGGAGGTCCACTCGCTGTTTGTATTTACCCACGACTCCATCGGTGTGGGCGAGGATGGCCCGACGCACGAGCCCATCGAGCACCTGATGGCGTTGCGCGCGGTGCCGCACATTACGGATTTTCGTCCTGCCGACGCCAATGAAACGGCGGCCGCATGGCGTCTGGCTCTGGAGCGCAAGGGGCCGTGCTTCTTTGCGCTCACTCGTCAGGACGTGCCTGTGCTCGACCCCGCCACGCACGATGCCTACTCCAGCGTCAGCAAGGGCGCTTACGTGCTTGAAGATGCGGCCAACCCGCAGTTAGTGCTCATCGCCACCGGCTCTGAAGTCTGGCCTGCTCTCGACGCGGCCAAGCTCCTGGCTGCCGATGGAATTCAGGCGCGCGTCGTCAGCATGCCCAGTTGGAGAATCTTTGAAGAGCAGACCGCTGCGTACAAAGCCAGCGTCCTGCTCACCGGCGTACCCCGGCTGGCCGTCGAGGCCGGAGCCACGCTCGGCTGGTGGAAGTACGTCGGTCTGGACGGCGACGTAATCGGCCTTGATCGTTTCGGGGCCTCGGCCCCCGGCCCAATCGTAATGAAGGAGCTAGGCTTCAGCCCCGAAAACGTAGCCGCAAGAGCCAAGAAGCTGCTGAAGTAAGCGCGAAGCGGAGTTAGCAGCTTTATATGAGAGAGTTCACTGGCCATCGAACTTCACCGGTACCGCTAACACGCGCGAAGCGCGGCTAACTCCGCTAACCCCGCTTACTCCGCTCCAATTGCCGACTCCGCTCCTGAAAGGACCATCTTGAAACTCGTCATCGCCTCCGACCACGCGGGCTTTCCTCTCAAAGAAGAGGTCCGCGCCCATCTGGCTCAGTCCGGCCTCGAAGTCCTCGATCTCGGCGCCTTCAAAATCGAACCCCAGGACGACTATCCCGACTTTGCCGAGCGCTTAGGTCTTGCCATCAAGCAGGGCGATGCCCCGCGCGGCATCCTCATCTGCGGTTCAGGCGTGGGCGTCTGTGTCGCGGCCAACAAGATTCCCGGCATCCGCGCCGGCATGTGCCACGATACCTACTCCGCCCACCAGGGCGTCGAGCACGACGACATGAACGTGATCGTCCTCGGCGCGCGCATCATAGGATCCTCATTAGCATTCGAAGTCGTCGATGCGTTTATCAAAGCGCAGTTCATCGTCACTGAAGAACGCTTTAGACGGCGCTTCAAGAAAGTCCTGGCCATCGAAGCAAAGTACATGTGCGGAGACGGCTCCACAAAAACCGCTTAGTACTTCAGTTGTAAATCGGTAATTTCGGAGGGAGCAGGGGGTTTCAACCCCCTGAAAGAGAGCAAAATAGCGCGTCCTTTAGGCCCGGGCCGTCGAGAATAGTCCAGGGCCGGGGCGAGACGGCGGCTCCGCAAACCCCGCTTAAGCTAATTTGCTGACTTTGTTCCCCAACCCGTTCGCGTGGAGGTCCGCGATTGAGTTACCGCACCAAACTTCATCAAGCATTCATCGCGTTAATGCACACTGAAAGGCGTTGATGTTCCCCTTCGACGTGATCCTCTTCGACGTGGGCGGAGTCCTGCTGACCAACGGCTGGGACACACGCGAACGCGCGCTTGCGATGGAACATTTCCACCTTGATCCAGCCGGCTTTGAAGCCCGGCACCACGAGGTCGATCGGGCCTGGGAGAGCGGCGCAATTCCGTTGCAGGCCTATCTCGACGCAACCGTCTTTAACGAACCGCGCGATTTTTCCCGCGATGATTTCTTCGCATTCATGCTCGCCCAGTCCAAGCTGCTCCCCGGCGGAGCGCTCGGAACTTTGAAGCAGCTTGCCGCATCCAATCAGTACGTGTTAGGCGCGCTCAATAACGAAGCGCGTGAAACCAACAAGTACCGCTTTGAAACTTTTGGCCTGTTCAACTATTTGAAAGTGGCGTTGAGTTCCTGTTATCTCGGATTATGCAAACCGGACGCAGCCATTTATCAAGCCGCACTCGATATTCTCGGCCGCCCGCCAGAACGAGTTCTGTTTATCGACGACCGGATCGAAAACGTCACCGGCGCAACCAACGCAGGCATGAAAGCCATCCGATTTGAAGGCGAAGCAAGTTTGCACAAGCAGTTAGCAACTCTCGGAGTAATGTAAGGAACATTTCAGGCATTCGCGTCTCGTCGTTGCAGAGATTTAGTCACCGCGGAAAGCTGATCCACACAAGGATGCAACTAAGCTTTGTATCAGGGCATGACCGGGGTACCCTCTGGGTCGCCATGCCGAAACAGCAATCGACAAACCCGGGGCTTTAGCCCCGAAACACCGCCGGACCCGCCACCAATCCGCAACAACGCAAGTGGCCCACCCCGGCACGCACAAGCTAGAAGCTGATAGCTAGAAGCTAGAAGCTGCTTTTCAGGAGGGCGTTATGCAACTTGGATTGATCGGCCTGGGCAAGATGGGCGGAAACATGGCGGAGCGGGTGCGCCTGGGCGGCCACCAGGTAGTCGGCTTCGATTTCAACGCGGAAGCCGTGTCAAAGTTGACGGCTACTGGCAACCTCGGCGTTAATTCTCTGGAAAATCTGGTCCAAAATTTGAAAGGGCGACGAGCCCTCTGGATCATGGTGCCGCAAGGCCCTCCCGTCGACCAGACCATCGCGGAACTTGAGCCCTTGTTGAATCCGGGGGATATTCTTATCGACGGCGGTAACTCAAATTACAAAGACACCATGCGCCGCCACAAAGAGGTTACCGCCAAAGGATTCCAGTTTGTCGATGTAGGCACCTCCGGCGGCGTGTGGGGATTGAAGGAGGGCTACAGCATGATGATCGGCGGCGACAAGGACCCTGTCGAATATCTGCGCCCCATCTTCGAGACACTCGCCCCCGCGCCTGACAAGGGCTGGGGACACGTCGGCCCCGGCGGATCGGGCCACTTTGTCAAAATGATTCACAACGGCATCGAGTACGGCATGATGCAGGCCTATGCGGAAGGCTTTACCATCCTGAACAAGAAAGAAGAGTTTGCTCTGGACCTGCCGCAAATCTCCCAAATCTGGCGCTATGGCAGCGTGGTGCGCAGTTGGCTGCTCGACCTCACCGCCGATGCGCTCTGCAAGAATCCCAAGCTCGATGGCCTGGAAGCCTTTGTCGAAGATTCCGGCGAGGGCCGCTGGACCGTGATCGAAGCAATCGACTTGAATGTCTCCGCCCCCGTCATTACCGAGTCCCTCATGCGCCGCATCCGCTCGCGCGAGCAGAACAACTTCACCGACCGCATGTTGGCCATCATGCGCAACGAGTTCGGCGGCCACGCCGTCAAGAAAGAATAGGGAACAAAGATCAGGGGCTTCTAGCTAGTGGCTAGAAGCTGGCGGCTAGAAGCTAAGTGGAGGAAGAATGGCAACAATACATGCAAATGTGCGGCCGGAAGATCTTTCGCAAGTCACCAAGGGTCCTGAGCGGATTCCCGATCCTGGAATACTGGTGATCTTTGGCGCCTCCGGCGATCTGACCAAGCGCAAGCTGCTGCCGGCGCTGTTTCATCTACGCCAGGCGGATCTGCTGCCCAAGGAGTTTGCCATTGTCGGCGTAGCGCGCCGTCCCCTCGGCGACGAGTTCGCGGCCGACATGCGCGCCGGCATCGTCGAGTTTGGCGGCGTCGATACCAGCGACCCCAAGCTCGACGACTTCATTAGGCACATCGGTTATTTCCCTCTTAAGTTTGACGACCCCGCCGACTATGCCGGCCTGAAGGCAGAGCTCGATCGCATCGACAGGGAAAGGAACATCGGCGGCAAGCGAGTCTTTTACCTCGCCACGGCGCCGGAGTTCTTTGCCGGCATCGTTGAAAATCTGGGCGCGCAAAACATGGCGCAACCTGAAAAGGGTGTTGCCTCGGTAGTTATCGAAAAGCCCTTCGGCCACGACCTTGACTCGGCGCGCGAGCTCAATCACCAGGTCAATGCTGTCTTTCAGGAGAGTCAGGTCTTCCGCATCGATCATTACCTGGGCAAGGAAACGGTGCAGAACATCTTGGTCTTCCGGTTTGCCAATGGCATGTTCGAGCCCGTGTGGAACCGCAATTACATTGACCACGTGCAGATCACGGCGGCCGAAACGCTCGGCGTCGAGGGACGCGGCCCGTTCTATGAAAAGGCGGGTGCGCTGCGCGACGTGGTGCAGAACCACATGATGGAGCTGCTCAGTTTCGTCGCCATGGAGCCGCCCTCAAGCTTCGATTCCGATGCCGTGCGCCGGGAAAAAGTGAAGGCCTGGCGCGCCATTCCCCCGGTGCCGATCCTCAATGCCGTGCGCGGACAGTACGGGCCTGGTCTCATCGATGGCCAGCATGTCGCAGGCTATCGCGACGAAGACCGCGTCAATCCAAATTCAGGCACGGAAACCTATGCGGCGCTGCGCCTTGAGATTGAAAACTGGCGCTGGGCCGGAGTTCCCTTCTATCTGCGCGCCGGCAAGCGCCTCAAAAAGCGCGCCACCGAGATCAGCATTCAGTTCAAGCAGCCGCCGCTGCTCATCTTCAACCGCATGGCCGGCAGCGGCCCCTGCCAGCAGATTCAGCCCAACCTGCTCACCATCCGCATCCAGCCCGATGAGGGAATTTCGCTCCGTTTTGGCGCCAAGGTACCCACCACGCCAAAAATGGACGTCTGCCCGGTAATCATGGATTTCGACTATGAAGCGGCCTTCGGCAAGTCGATCGCCAACGGTTACGAGCGCCTGCTGCTTGACGCCATGCTCGGCGACCAGACCCTCTTCTCCCACCGCGACGGCGTCGAAATCAACTGGGCCTTGTACACCCCGATCCTCGATGCCTGGGCGGCAAAAAAAACCGAAGTCTTCCCCAACTATTTCGCCGGCTCCTGGGGCCCCGAATGCGCCGAGCACCTGTTAGAGCGCTGGGGGCATACGTGGAGAAACGACCTGGGGCGCAAAGTGTGAGAAAAGCAGGGAATAGGGAACCGGGGAATAGTGCTTTCGCTTGCGCGTGTTAGGTGACTAGGTTCCGGGGTGGAAGACGCGGCCCTGAGATTGCAGTTCGAATGAGCTCTGCCCTGCTCCCGTAGGGAGCCGCCGAGAATAGCCTAGAGTGAAGTCCGATGCGGCGGACGCAACCCTGGGTAAGCCGCACAAACATTGCACCAGCCCCATAGGGGCGACCGAATTCCCGCACACAACTTTCAGCTGAGCCGGGCATCCCATCCTTGACGCGTTCTTTGCGTCAAGGGTGGGACACCACGACCCTCGACCGAGGCGCTTTTCTATCCCCTGTTCCCTGTTTTTCCCGCTCCCTTATCCATAGCCTCATTCGCCAGCCGGTCGGCCTCTTTATTCCCGCCCCGCAACGTATGCCGCATCTCGAAGCCATCCAGCCGACCAGCCATCCGCCTCGCCTCCTGCCACAAAGGCAGCAGCCCCGGGCTTTTCACCTTGTAGAGACCCTTCATCTGCTTGACCATCAGCTCCGAGTCGGAAACCACCCGCAGCCGCTTCGTCCCATTGGCGAGCGCCCACTCCAGCACCGCCAGCAGCCCGGAATATTCGGCGTAATTGTTCGTCTGTATGCCCAAAAATCGGTTGAGGCGGGCGACTACCTGCCCCCGGGCGTCTTCGACGACAGCACCGTAGCCCGAGGGCCCGGGGTTGCCGCGGGAGCCGCCATCGCAGTGCGCTGTAAACCATTCGCTTGTTGCAGCAGGAAGAACTGAGTTTTCAAACAGATTTCCGGTCATCGCTTTCCAGTGTAGCCGGGCGCCGGGCAGGCGGGTTTCGCGGTGTGAAACCGGGCAGTCTCAAAAACCGTCCGGTAACCTCCAAAATGGGTTACCAAACCGGCGCTTCAGCGTCTACTCCGGTACAGACGCTTTCTACGGTATTTTCCGGATTGCCGTAGGCCAGAACTTGGTATTGCCAGGCGGCGCCAGCGTGGATCTTTCCTTGGGGAAAGCTTCCGTGGGAAGAGCCCCTGCAGCGGTTCTGGCAGCGTCCCGGCGTCGATTGGGGAGAAAGAGCTCCCTTGGAAACACAAATTCGGAAGATCGGAGATTCGATGGCGGCAGAGGTTCAAGTCTACCCGGTTTCTCCGGCCGGAGTTTCGCTTGGCTCAGCGTGGCCCTCCACGCGGAAGGTACAATCCTCAGCAGGGATGGCTGCGACGAGGGCGATGGGCGGAACAGGGCGGGACGGCGCTAAAGGCGATGCGGAGCGCCAGCAGGCTCGCGCCCAGGAGATGGAACTCATCCGCGAGGCGCAGGCCGGCTCCCGTGTAGCCTTCGACGCGCTGGTCCGCCAGTATGAGCACCAGGTTTTGCGCCTGGCCCTGCACCTTACCGGCAGCGAGCACGACGCGGAAGACATTTACCAGGAGGCTTTCTTGAAAGCCTTCCGGTACATCGGAAACTTCCGCTTCGAATGCTCTTTCTATACGTGGATTTACCGGATAGTCACCAACCTTTGCCTTGACCAGTTGCGGCGCAAAAAGACCCGCCGCGAAGATCGTTCGGTGGTGGTGGACCACTCAGGCGACGAAATAGACCTGTTGGCTTCAGTCTCCGACAACCGGTCGTTTTCCAGTCCCGCCAAGGAGCTCGACCGCAAGCTTCTGGGACAGAAGATTCAGGCGGCGCTCGTCAAGCTGACGCCGCGCGAACGCATGGTATTTGAGCTGAAGCACTACCAGGGATTGCGGCTGCGCACCATCGGAGAGATGCTGCATACCACGGAAGAGACGGCGAAGAACACGCTTTTCAGGGCCACAAAGAAACTGAGAGCGCAGTTGTCGGATTCGAGATAGTTTTTGGGTTTGTTAGTCGATGCACTTGATGAGCAAGAAGATGGCAGTTGCGGAACAGGAGCTAAAAGCTAGGAGCTAGAAGCTAAAAGCTCGTTTTTGTAGGACTCTCTTGAGGCTGGAAGGACGTAGATTATGAATTGCGAACTCGCACATGAACGGATTGTAACGGCTTCTTATGCGGAGCTGCCGGACGACCAGGTGCACGACCTTGAGCGCCACCTGGGCGACTGTGCGGATTGCCGTAAGGAGCGGGAGCAACTGCTGGCGATGAAGGTGCTGGCCGATGCGCTGCCGGTCACCGAGCCGAGCCCTAACCTTGTGGCGCGCAGCCGGCTGCGGCTTGACGAGGCGCTGGACGCGCTGCCGCCCAGGCGCTGGTATGAATTCCTGGCGCAGAAGATGATGAACAACGTGGCCAGTTTGCAGGCTGCCCCGCTGGCCGCCTGCCTGCTGCTGGTTGCAGGCATTGGAGCTGGCAGCCTGGGCGGCTTTGAGTTTGCGCAGAGCCGCACCGCGCACGCCGCCGCCACTGCGGTGCCCGCCGTGAATTCCGCGCGCGTGCAGCAGCAGCCGGCATCGGAGCAACCTGCCATTGCCAACGTTGCAAATGTATCGAAAATTGTCAGGCAGCCGGGCAGCGAAATGGTGGACGTAAGCTACAACCAGCTTGTGCCTGAGCACATCCATGGCTCGCTGGACGACCCGGCAATCCGCCAGTTACTGATGCTGGCAACGGAAAATTCGTCCTCGGCGGGCGTGCGCGACGACTCGGTGGGTCTGCTCGCGGCCGAGTGCCGTGCTGGCCACAGTTGCCAGGCGGCCGGCATCCGCGACGCGCTCATGGTGGCGCTGCGCTATGACAAAAATGCCCGCGTGCGCGAGAAAGCGCTCGAGGGCCTGGAACCTTACGTGGCACAGGATGTGCGGGTGCGCAACGCGGTCCTCGAGGCGTTGCTCAACGACAACGATCCGCGCATTCGCACCGAATCTATCAATCTGTTGGAGCCGGTCGAGGCTGACACCAGCGTGCGCCAGGTGCTCTACTCGGTCTCCACGTCGGACGATAATCCCCAAATCCGCGATGTTTCCCGGCAAGTCCTGAGCCGGGTTCCGGAGATTCAATAACAGTGTTTGACCCTCCTGCAACTGCGCCGTCAGAAACAAGAGCGCCGAGCCGGACGAGAGAAGCAACCGCTGGAGAAGAAACGATGAACCACTTATTGAGGCCGTGCCGGCATTCCAGTTTTGCAATAATCCCATCTGCGATTTCCTTCGCGATCCCTTCGGCAATCCTTGCCGCTCTCATTGCCGTAGGGATGGCGATCACGGCGCCCGCGGCCCAAGCGCAGGCCAACGACCTTGGCCCGTTGATAGAGAATTCCGGCCATATGCTGCTTTCCAGTTCACAGGGCTACCTGGGCGTGGAAATCGTCGATGTGGACGCGGATAAAGCGCAGGCGCTCAAGCTTAAAGAGGTGCGCGGCGCCATCGTCACGCTGATTGACCACGACGCTCCAGCCGGACAGATCGGGCTGAAAGTCAACGATGTGGTGCTGCAACTGAACGGGCAGAACGTTGAAGGCGCCGAGCAGTTGGGCCGCATGTTGAAGGAGATCCCGCCGGGCCGCAAGGTCAGCATCGAAATCAGCCGCGACGGCAACATCCAGACCATGGCTGTCGAATTGGCCGATCGCCAGGTGCTGGGACACGACGTTTGGAACAAGATCGACAACCGCGGCGATGTATTCGCGCAGCCGCCGAGCATGGGCATTCTTCCCGGTGCCGGCGACGTGCCGCCGGCGGGTGGTGGCTTTCATCTGCCCTTTTTCGGCAGCAGCCTGAACGTTGGCGCGCTGCTTGAGCCGCTAACCTCGCAGATGGCCGAGTACCTGGGCGTGCCTAGCGGACTGATGGTCAAGCAGGTGGCGCGCAAGAGCGAGGCAGCGCTGGCCGGCCTGAAAGCCTTCGACGTGATCCTCAAAGTCGGCGCTGAGCCGGTGACGAACCTTGCCGGCTGGGACCGTGCGCTGCGCTCCAACCAGGGCAAGCCGGTGCAGGTAACCATCCTGCGCGACAAAAAGCAGCAGTCGCTCACCTTGCAGGTGGACTCCAAGCATCGCCAGGGTTCGCTGCGCATGGACCACATCCCGCCATCCGGCGAAATCTCGCAACTTACCCACGCCGGTACGCGCCTCGACAAATTCGTCTAAGCTCCTTCAGCAACAGTCGAATGTCCGGACCTGGGAACTGGGTGCCCCATTCATCGCAGTCTCATCGCGATGAGTGGGATCGGAATCCTATCGTCTCCGAGACCCGTCAACTCTCCTTGCGATAGAGCATGTCCCGTATTGCCTTCCGCCGCGCCTCATTCATCTCGCTAGCGGATTTGCGATCGCCCGGATCCACACCACCCGCCGCGCTCGACTCCGCCTCTTCCGGCTCGCTGCATGACGGGCAGCGATTCGCAAAGCCGGGCTTATTCGGCCTCAGCTCGAACTCTTCCCCGCACACCACACAAGTTTTGATCGGAAACGCCATTTCACAATTAGAATAACGCCGTCGCTCCC
>Ga0181517_10001158_pt1 | contig 30351 bp, 22 predicted proteins | sample PEATcosm2014_Bin_31_FD_119748 | JGI IMG/M metagenome (GOLD analysis project Ga0181517, IMG submission 119748) | Peatland microbial communities from MTU Mesocosm Facility, Houghton, MI, USA - PEATcosm2014_Bin01_30_metaG | ecosystem: Environmental > Terrestrial > Soil > Wetlands > Peat | place... | reverse complement strand
TTCGAAGCGTTGCCGCTAGGGACAACGTCGGTGTTGACGATGCGGTCGCCGGGAGTGGGCACTCCGGTGAGCACCGCGGGGTTGGCCGTGCCGCCCCAAACCACGGCCTTGGTGACCAGCCATTTGCCGGGCTTCCGTGCATCGACGAGTTCCCACCCGTCGAGATTCCTGCCGTTGAGCAGCGGCTTCCAACCGTCCTCGGCCAGAAACGACGGGTCGCCGTGATCGCTTCCATCTGTGAGCGGAGGAATATCCGCGCCCATGGCGAGCCAAGCGAAAGCGCCGGCCAACGCGGCGCCGATCAGGATAGGTTTCATGCGTGTATTTCCTCTTTTTATCCGAAATTGACTTTCATGATTGCCTTTCGCCCACGGCCGGGCGAGTGTATACTGAGTTTGCCCCAACGGGCCGCGCCGTCACACGGACGGAACGCGAACGGAGAATCCTATGAGAACAGCAATGATAGCGCGCCGCAGTTTCCTTGGCGCTTCGGGCGCGGCGCTCTTTCCGGCATCCGTGCGGGCCCAGACCGCCGCCGCGGCCGGCGTCAAACCGGCGGACCTGCCCAGCTTCACCATCAAAGAGGTAAAGGTCTACGCGACCGCCTCCGGACGCCTGGCGTCGATCGCCACGGAGGGCGGGGTCGAAGGTATCTGCACGCTTCAGACCAGCGTCTTCCACGCCAACTGGGACAACTCCGGATGGCTGGATTACGCCAAACGCGCGCTGGCCGGCAAGAACGCCCTGGATCATCTCCAGTTCACTTCCCAGTATGTTCCGGTCCGCCGCCATTACGGCCAGCCGCCGCAAGCCGCGGCCATCGACATCTGTCTGTGGGATCTTCTCGGCAAGGCGACGGGGCTGCCGGTCTACCAGATTCTGGGAGCCTACAAGGACCGCGTCCTGGCGTATGCCAGCTCCCAGCACCTCCAGACCAAGACGCCGGATCCCTACGTGGAAGCGGCGCTGAAGGCCAAAGCGGAGGGATTCCAGGCGTTCAAGATCAACCCGCCGCCGGTCGGCGCCGACGGCGACAGCCATCACCGGCTGGATATGGAGATCTGCAGGGCGGTGCGAAAAGCCGTGGGCGACGACTTCATGCTGATGCATCACGCGGTGGGCAACTACACCCGCAGCGAAGCCATGGAGGCGGGACGCCTGCTCGACGAGCTTCACTACCGGGGATACGAGGACCCTCTCCCCTCCACCGACGTGGAGGGTCTGGCGCAATTGTGCCAGGAGTTGAGAACGCCGGTGATCGTGGGCGAGTTCATGTTCTCGCTTTACGACTACCCCGAGTACATCCGGCGCGGGGCGGCGGACACGCTGCGCTTTGTGGTGGACAACGTGGGCGGGATTACGCCGGGCTTGAAGATCGGAGTCCTGGCGGAGTGCCACGGAATGGAATGCATGCCGCATGGCGTGGGGAACGTGCTCCATCAGGCCGCCCATCTGCATTGCGAGCTGGCCATGCCCAACAGCGCTTTTGTTGAGGTTCCTTATCCGCAGGGAGCCCGTGACGCACAACCCTACATGAAGGACATCGTTCGAATCGCGCCGGACGGTTACGTTCATGCTCCTTCCAAACCGGGGCTCGGTTATGAGATCGACCGCGCCGCGCTCGACAAAGCCATCGTTCGAATCGAACGCTGAAATGGGACGAGGCCGCCGACGAGCGAGCGACCGGCGTCTCCGCAAAAGGGCTTCACGCCGGATTTCGCCGGATATTTTGCGTATAGTGCAAATGTATTTGCAGAGAGAAGTCTAACGCGAACCGCGGGGGAAGTCAACAAATGGAGTCTTATATTCCCGATTTGACGGCGGCAGGCGTGACGGACCCAATCAAACCGTAGCGGCTGAGAGATCCTGGTTGAGCGCGGTTGCGGGCGGCGCTTTGTGAATCAGCACGGAAATTGGCTCCATGACGCCTACGGAGCGCTGGCAATTGTTCAAGCGTACGATGGCCGCCTCGGTCACCTCCTGGCCTTTGGCAACCAGCAATAGCCCTTTCTTGTTGAACACGTCGGCGTTGACCTGCATGCCCCTTCGGAGCTGGACGACCCTCACGGCGCGAGCCTCGGTGGGCGCCTGCTCGACCTGTACCTGTTGCAGGGCCGAGAGGTACGAAGGGTTGTAGTGGCCGCTGGCGCGCATCGCCGAAAAAGTCTCGTGGACATCGCGGCCGCGCATGACCTCCTCGTCGAAATCCGCGGCGATTTTCAGCAGGCTCGACCCAACGCCGACAGGGTCGGAATCGTTCGTTCCGCTCCACGGAGTCCGCTGGGCGGCCACCATCTTGGCCACTTGCTCCAACCGCGGAATCTTGACGAGCAGATCGTGAGCCACGGCGCAGTGAGAGGCAAAGATGGTTTTCTCGTAATCGTCCAGGGGTTCAAACGCGTGAATCTTGTCCAGGATGTCGGCCGGGACGGTGACGCAGCCGATTTGGGACAGCAGGGCGGCGAGTTCGTACTGCCACCGGTTGGGCAAGCCGAGCGCCGTGACGATGTGCGCGACGTAGCGGCGAATCCGCAGCGCGCGGCCGAACGCCGGGGGGTTGACCAGGCTGAGAATTTCGCTCAATACCTCGACGCTCCCCGTCAGCGTGCGTTCGAGCAGCTCCCGCTCCGCCTTGATCAAGCCATGCTGTTCCAAGGCGGAATCGAGGGCCCGGCCGAGCATTTCAGGAGGGCTGGGTTTGGTGAGGAACTGGAAGATGTTGCCTTGGTTTACGGCTTCAATGGCGGCCGTCAGATCCGCGTGGCCGGTGAGCATGATGCGAACGGTGTCGGGCGAAATCTCGCGCACGCGGGCCAGAAACCGGACGCCGTCCATGCCAGGCATCCGCAAATCGGAAACCACGACGGCGAACGGACCACGCTCGGCGATCGCCTGCAACGCAAGATCGGGCCCAACGGCGCTGGTGATGTCGAATCGCTTGCGAAACTGGCGCTCGATCGCGTGCAAGACGTTGGGTTCATCGTCCACACATAGGATGTTTCTGGTCATCGCTGCCACCTCGGTACTGCCAACTCGTTTTGGAGCCGCCGCCAACGGGGCAGTTGCTCCATCAAACCCGCATCGCCAAGGGCCTTGGCGTCTAACTCCGGACTGGCGTGATTGTGGGCCAGCGCATCGGCGACATGGACGGCCATTACGGCGCCTCGGAACCCCTCCGGTTTGTGGTGCAGCGCGACAGCCTCAGTTACGCAATCGGGAAGGCCCCACAGCCATAGCAGGTATGCGCCGACATCGGCGTGCGTCGCGCCGAATACCCGCGCCTCCGCCGCCGCAGCGGTCAGGCCGTTCCTTTCGGCTATTTGCAAGGCATCCTGGAATTCGGCCGGGCGATTGTCGGCCAGAATCAGCTTCCCGATATCGTGCAATAGCCCGGCTACGAAGCAGCCGTCCGCGGTGACGCCGGCGAACTGCGAGGAGGCCGCCATCTCCCGGGCGAGAATGCCCACCCGCAGACTATGCTCGGTCAGTTGCGTGGCGAAATGGGCTACCTGTGGATCGTGGAATTGAGAAAACGCCATTACGCCGACAGCCAGGCTCTTGACGGTTTCCATCCCCAGAAATGTCACGGCCTGGGCGATGCAAGTGATCTCCCGCCGGGCCCCAAACAAGGCGGAGTTCACCATTTGGAGGACCTTTGCGGTCATGGCCATATCCTGGGCGATGATCTCCGCGACATCCTTGGCGCAGGCGTCGTCGGATCCCAGCGCCTCGTTGAGCTTCAGGTAAATGGCCGGCAGACTGGGCAGCTTGTTAATGCCGGAAATCAACTGTTTTAGAGCTGTATCCTCCAGCATCTGGCGCACCGAGCAGGTGCGCTCCAGGGTGGCGCGAAGGGTCGCGGCGTCGCACGGCTTGCACAGGTACTGGTGGGCCAGGGTCGCGGTGCGCAGCGTGAGATCCAGCTCCGTGGTGCCCGATAGGACGATCCGGATGGTCTGCGGAAAGCGCTGTCTGACCTCTTCCAGCAACTCCGCGCCGCCCATCTGCGGCATGCGCGCGTCGGTAACCAGAATGTCGAATGGGGCCTCTTCGAGCCGTCGCAGCGCCTCCCGGCCGCTGCCGGCGAAGACCATCCTCCACTGGTCGCGAAGCGGGTAGAGCATCCGCCGCAGGCCGTCCAGGACATTGGGTTCGTCATCCACGAAGAGTATCCGTTTCATCGCGCTCCCAGGGTCGGTTATTCAAGCGGGAGTCGGATGAGGAAAGTGGTCCCCGCTCCCACTGAGGATTCGAAATCGATAGAGCCTTGGTGTTTCTGCACGACCACGGCGTGGGCGATGGAAAGCCCTTGTCCGGTCCCTTTGCCGACTTCCTTGGTGGTGAAAAAGGGATCGAAAACCCTCGGCCGGATCTCCTCCGGTATGCCGGTTCCCGTGTCCCGAATGCGGATTTCCGCCCAATCCCCGTTTCGGCGCGTACTCACCGCGATCGCGCCTTTTCGGCCGGTGTCCCGGACCACGTCCCCCACCGCGTGGGCCGCGTTGACAATCAGGTTCAGGAACACCTGGTTCATCTCCCCCGGCACGCACGGGACGGGAGGCAATTCCGGATCGAATTCCGATTGCATTTCCGCCACATATTTCCACTCGTTTCGGGACACCAGAATCGTGCTGTCGAGCGCCCGGTTAATATCCACGCAGATCTTCTCTACCGGTCCGGGGTGAGAGAATTCCTTCATCGCGCGCACGATTCGAGCGACGTGCGCGACGCCTTCCTCCAGTTGCCCGATCGCCACCGGCACTTCCTGCCGGAGATAGTCCACATCGACGTCCCCGGCCGAACATTCGAGTGCGGCCGCGGCGCCGCCATTCGGCCCTGGCCGCGAACCCGCCTGTCTCCCCGGCTGCCCGATCACCCGGAAAAGGTCCAGGAACGCGTCGCTCAGGAACTTCGCGTTGTCGCCAATGTATTGGATGGGCGTGTTGATCTCGTGCGCAATCCCGGCGGCCAGTTGCCCGATGGATTCCAGTTTCTGGGATTGAGCCAACTGCCGCTCCAGGCGCTTGCCCGCGGTAATGTTCCAGGCTATGTGCGCCGAGCCCGCCACCTTGCCTGCATCGTCGCGGATGGGCGAGGCGGTCAGCATGATGTCCAGGCGTTCCCCGGTCTTGGCGATGCGAACGCTTTCGAGATGGTCCACTTCACTGCCGCGCGCGAGCGACGCTTCGATGTCTTCCAGCTCTTTCACGCGGTCCGGCGGCACGAGGGCGGAGGTCGTCCGGCCAATCATCTCCGCGGCTCGATACCCGTACATGCGCTCCGCCCCGCTGTTCCACGTCAAGATGCGCCCCGAAGCGTCCTTCCGAACGATGGCTGCGTCGGTCGATTTCACGATCGCGGCGAGCTCCGCATTGGCCTGCTCGGCGGCTTTGCGCTGGGTGACGTCCCGGATCACGCCGATGGATTTCTTCCGGCCGGAAATCGGGTCCCGGCTAATCGCGGCGCGTATTTCCGCATAGAGAGTCTGGCCATCGCTCTGCGGCATCCGGCACTCCACTTCCAGGGGCTCATGGCTGGCAAGGTGGCTTCGGATAGCCTCGGCGGCGCCTCCCCTATCGTCCGGGTGCACCATCGGAAACCACTCCGCGAGGGTCTCCGGGAACACCAGATTCGGAAAACGCGCCTGTACGCGGTCGCCGAAGAACTGAATTCGGCCGGTATCGATATCGAATTCATATATGATATCGCTGGCGTTTTCCGCCGCCACCCGGAACCGCTCCTGCGAGGTCCGCAGCGCATCCTCGGCGTTCCTGCGTTTGGTGATGTCCAGCAGGGCGGTGCGGATGCCGGTGGTTTCGCCCGCCGCATTGCGCACCAGGACGTCGTGGATTTCGACCCACAACTCGCCGCCGTCGTGCCGGAGGTAGCGGCGCTGGTAGGGTTCCAGGGGCCGCTCCCCGGACAGTTTCTGGCGAAATACCTCGCGGCTGGCTTCTCTTTCCGCCCCGGCGATGAAATTCCATACCGGCCGCCCCAACATCTCGCCCGCCTCGTAGCCGAAAAGCGCGCATTCGGCCCGGTTCACCCGGCGCACTATGCCGTCCTTGTCCAATTCGTGGTACCCCACCGGAGCGCAGTCGAAGAGCTCGCGGAAGTTCGCCTCGCTATCCCGCAGCGCCTCCTCGGCATGCTTGCGTTCCGTGATCACGTCGAAAACCGCGATAAAGAACCCCTTCTCCGGGCTATAGAGAGAAATGGAAAGCCACATTCGCATGGCGGCGACGTATGTCTCAAGCCGCTCCGGCCTTCCGGTTTGGGCCACCCTGCCATGGACCTCCAAGAAATCGGGATCGGTTTCCCGGATGCCGGGGAAGATCTCGCTGGCCCTCTTCCCGAGTACGTCTTTCAGCCCGGTCAGGGTCTCAAAGGCGCTGTTTACGCCGAGATAGATGAAATCGGCGGCCTGGCCGTTCTCGAAGACCATTTCACAGTAGACGAACCCTTCGAGCATGTGCTCCACCAGCCCGCGATACCGCCCTTCGCTCCTCTGAAGCGCCTCGCCGGCCAGCCTCTGTTGAGTGATGTCCTCCTTCACCGCCAGGTAGTGGGTCGGAGCGCCCGACGCATCGCGTATGGGGCAGAGAGTAGCGGTTACCCAGTACAGTTCGCCGTTCTTCTTTTTGTTGTGAAACGTCCCCTTCCATGCCAGCCCCGATTTTATGGTTTCCCACAGATTCCGGTATTCCTCTTCGGAAGTTTCGCCGGACTTGAGAATTCTCGAGTTTCGGCCCAGAACTTCCTCGAATGCGTAACCCGTAATGGCGGTGAACTTGGGGTTGACGTACTCGATGTTGCCGTCGAGGTCCGTGATTACGATGCTCACCGGGCTCTGTTCCACAGCCGCCGAAAGGGACCGCAGACGTTGGTCCGCCTTTCTGCGCTCGGTTATATCGCGGTATCCCCATACGCGGCCCACGCATTTCCCCTGGACGCGCCGCGGCTCGGAGTGCCGCTCGAAGACGCGGCCGTCGGCGAGCTCGAGCACGTCGTGAGTTTTGGCTTCGGGTTCCCTGTGAAGCCTTCGGGTAGCCTCGATAAAGGCGCCGGGGTCCTTCAATTGGCCGGCCACATATCCGGTAAACTCGTCGTCGGCGTCGGCGCCGGAGTGCGCGAGGGCCTCGGGGAGACGCCACATTTCCAGGCACTTCCGGTTGTAACCGGCGATCCGCCCTTCCGAATCCACGGCCAAAATCCCTTCCTCCGTGGATTCCAAGACAGCCCGCAGCGTCTCGGTTTTATCCTCGACTCGGCGGCGCAGAACGACGACCCAGAGCAGGATTAGAAAAATAGCCCCGCCGAGCGCGCCCAACAGCACAAGGATACGCGGTCCGGTCATCCAGGGAGCCGACTGGAGCACCGCAATGTCGGCCGCCGAGCGCAGCAAAATCTGGTGGGAAACGGGGCGGCTGGCTTCGTCGGTCTGCACCCACAAGACACCGGTCAAGCGCAGTTGGCTGCCATCGCGGATCGAGCGCACCCGTTCGGCGCCGGCCGCCTGGTCCAACCTGCCCGTGAAAATACGGCCGCCGAGCTCCATGGTAAAGGTACGGATCTTTCCGATAAGGGATTGGTTGAGCAGCCGGCCGTCGATCCGGACAAGCTCCGCGTCGTGATCGCCGGAGGAGAGGCTGGCGGCATCGGCGAGTTCCGCCGGCGCCGGCGGGAGGCCCTTGCCGATCTTTCGAAAACTGCCGCTCTCGAGGATGGGGGCGTAGTGTCCAGCGGTGGGAAAACCGGCGGCATCGACCAGGTCGCCAAGCGCGACGGACGCTGCTTGTTCGCCCTCCACGAGAACGCCGCCGCTATTATCCTGAACGAAGGCCGAATTCGAATTACGCAGCGTGACCACGCCTCGAACGTGCACGCGCCGGCCGAAAGCCCGCTCCGGGCTGAACTGGGTCAAACTCCCAATGGCAGCCTGGGGGAGCGCGTATACGTCGGCTGCCGGCGTATCCACGGTGAGCTGTTCGAGGCTCGGGACGAAGAGCTGCACGCCGCCAAGCTGCCTCCGGTTGTTGAACAACGCACCGCAGACGCCTCGCACCGTGACGCCGGCGCCCACCAGCCGGCTGTAATCGGCATTGCGGCGGAACTCCTGGATCCTGGCCTTGAAACTATCGCTTCCGAAATGGATGTCCAGGACCAGTTGCGAAGGACCGCTGCGCATGTCCGGGGGCAAGCGATCCTCGATGGTCGCGGTATGAACGATTCCCTGGACCTCTACCCACTGGCTGTCTTCGGCGCCTGTCAGCAAGGCGTCGATACTCTTGGGAGCCGCGGTTGGCAGGGGCGTGCGGCCGAGTACGCTGATTTCGGCGGGTTCGATCGAGGGCGCGAATTCGCCGGGCGTGGTACTCCCATCGACTTCCACCAGGCTCCCGGCGCCCATCTGAAGATGCGGAGCATCGTAAATGAAGATGCCGGCCGTTTCGTCCTGGAAGAAGGTCACCTTGTATTCCGGCGCATGGTAGGTGATGACTCCCCTGAGACGGATGGGATATTTCCGTTTGGCCTCTTCCGGGGTGAGTCTCCGAATCTGGGCCACCTGAGTAAGGGCCGGGAGGTTCTCGGCGGGGCGCTCCTGACTCCATACGGACCCCGCCAGCGCCGATATCATGGCCATCGCGGCAACGGAAACCAGGGCGTTCCGGCGTGACGCGCGAACTGCGACCGGTTCGTGTTTCATAGCGCCTGCCAGGCATCGGAGCCGCGACCGTCGCGGAGCGGTGGTTGTTTCATCACGACGAGACCTAGTTTCTTAACGCGCGGCGGACCTTATCGGTAATCGAGTGGAATAATTCCAGATCTTCCACGCCTTCCTGCGATCCTCTCTCGCAGACCAGCGCGGCCTCGCCTTCAGCCATCGCCGGGACCTGGGCGGGGTCGAAGGCCGCCAGCACCGCCGGGTCGTAGCTGCCGCGGGCGCGCAGTTCGGCAAGGGCGGCTTGGGGCTCGGCGCCGCCCAGGACGAGCTGGTCGAAGTCCAGCGCGGCGCGCAGAATTTGTCCTCCGAGCGCAACCGCGCGTTCCCCAGGCGGCAGACCGGCGGGGTCGAGGTACTCGTACCGCTGGAAACCGATCATTCTGGCGACCGGTTCCATGCGGGGGATCATCGCAATCAAACGGCGTCCGATCGCCGGAATGGACAGGAAGCAGCGTTGCTCCTCCGGGGAGAGTTCCTGGTTCGCCTGCTGCTTCCTCAGGACCTCGGGCGGTGTGGAAATGGATCCGATCTGGGATAGCATGGCCGCCGCTTCGAACTGCCAGAGGTTCTCGGGGTTCAACGCCAGGCCTAGCTGCCGCACGTAGCGCCGGATACGAGCCGCGCGGCCGAAGGCGGCGGGATGCGCGGTGGCAAGAACCTCCATGAGAACAGCCACAGCCCCGGTTAGCGTGTCTTGAAGCAGTTCCCGCTCGCTGGTCTGGAGCCGATACTGGCCGAGAGCGTCGTCAAGAGCCGTGGTAAGCACGTCCTGGGGGCACGGTTTGGTGAGGAGCCGGAAGATGTTCCCTTCGTTTACCGCGGAGATTGCGGCGTCGATATCCGCACAGCCCGTCAGTAGGACGCGGACGGTGTCGGGCGCGATTTCCTTGACCCTGGCAAGGAAATCCGTGCCCGGCATGCCCGGCATCTTCAAGTCCGATACGACGACGGCAAAGCCGCCGGATTCGGCGATCGCGGCCAGAGCATCCTCCGGGCCGCCCGCGATCTCAATCTCGTAGGATCTGTAAAGGCTGCGCTGGAGCGCGCTCACAACTCTCACGTCATCGTCGACAAACAGAATTCTTTCGTTCATATGCGCCTTTCAACCAACCGGCCCGTCGGTGAAACTACAAAGATATTGACGAGGGATGCGGCAAACAAGTCCGCCTGTGGTGGTATGCCGCAGGTAAACCGAAGTTAGCTCCGGGGCATAGGCCGGGTCTCGATCTATGAGACCGAATCGGCGGCTTCGGCGAGCGGCGGAGCGACGCTTTCGATGAGGACCGCCATCCTGTTCGCCTGCGACGTGATGCATCCCTTGAATTTCGGACGTCCTGAAACCACGATCGTGGCGGAACTGTCGCACCCCACGCCCAGATCGACCACGTCGCCCGCCTTGACCGCCAGAAGATCGCGTAAACGGATTCTGGATCCCCGCAGCTCGCAATCCACGCCCAGCACCAAGCCTCTAACCAGCTTCTCCTTGATGGCGGTTTCCGTTTCCCGGCGGGCAGTTCGGTGGAGCGTCGACCGTTGATCGAAGTTCTGCCGCATGGTCTTCAGGTTGATGGATGGCACGGCGAAGTTGATCATGCCGGACACCTCTCCCACGCGCACCCCCATCATGATCGCGACCACGGCTTCCGTTGCCGGAATCTGTCTCGCCAACTGCGGGTTCGTCTCCACGTTGACCACGGCGAACTCGATCGGCGCAACTGTACTCCATGTCTCGGTGAGATCGTGAGCGATGATCCGGAACAGCCCCTCCTCAAGCATGTCTTTTTCAAGACTGCTGATCTCGCGCGTGATTTCCACGTTGTTTTTCCCGTTGCCGCCCAGCACGATGTCCAATATCGGTGAAATAAGAGACTGATTGACTTCCAACATGCACTGACCGTCGTACGGTTTCATAGTCAGGTTCGCCATGCAAGTCGGGGTTGGCAGCGCCTCCAGGAAATCGCCAAACGGCAACTGCGCTGCGCCGATCAGGTGTCCCGTCACATAAGTCCGGAGATAAACCGAAAGGCTGGAGGTCATTGTCCGTATGAACTGTTCATGCAGAAAGCGGACCGCGCTCATCTGCGATTGCAGTATGCGGTCGACGCGGCGAAAGTCGAACAGGACATCCGAGGGCTCTTCGGATGTTCCGTTTCCGGGGTTCGTAGTCTGGAGATACTGGTCGATCTCTTCCTGGCTTAGCCGTTTCGACATCGGTCACTCCCACTTCGAAGATCCGGTTTGAAACGAAAGAATCTTCACGCCGTAGTTGCCCTTGCGGACCACAACCTGGCCCTTCGCAATCAAGTTGTTGTTCCCGATAATGTCGACCGGCTCGGTGATTCGGCGGCCCACTTCGACCACCGAACCCACCGTCAGCTTGAAGACATCGCCCAGTTTCAGATCGATTCGGCCGAGCGTCGCGTGCACAGCGACGGGCAAATCGAGGAACCGCTGCGGCAGGGGTTCCGACTTCTTCGACGCCGCTTCCACTTCGGCGGCCGCGCGACTTTCGTCCTCGTACTCACTCGTCATAATGCGAGCTCCGCAATCCGTATGGCCAGCCGATCGTCTATTACGACGACTTCGCACAATCCCATGACAACGTTGCCAACCCTCAGTTCCAGCGTGTCTCCCGCATTCCGGTCGAGTTGGATCGTACTTCCCACGGTGAGCGACGCCACCTGGTCCAGAGACATCACACACTGGCCGATCCGCGCTTCCAGGTGCGCCGAAACATCGGCGAACGCGTCAATCCTGTCAGGGTCCGGGCTTTCCGTGGGCATTGTACTTTTGCGCCGCTCCGTCGCTTGCATTTCGATCTCCAGTCGCCGGCGCCCCCCGTCAATGAGCCACCGGCGTCCAAGATCCGGGTCGAAACCGGCGGCGGGTTCTTGACGCGTCAAATATTTGACGGCCCGCCGGCGTTGGAGCGCGGTACGAAAGGGCCTCGCGCAGCGACAGGAGGCCGCTTCCGGGCGGGACCTTCGAACGTCTCTTCGCCAAGGGAGAAAGGCATCGCACTTGCTAATGCCTGTTCGATGGCGACAGCCGCACCCGCAGTTGCACCCACTTCAGCGCCTCTGGCGCTCGCTCCTCCGACGGGGTCGGGCGCCACCGGGACCCCGGGCGTTCGTAAAGCGGCGATCCTGCTGACGACGCTCGCTTCCGACAACAGCGCGGCGGTTCTGCGCCTCTTGACGGAAGAGGAGGTGCACGACATCACTCGTGAAATCAGCTCCCTCAGGAGCGTCGGCGACCCGGAGCGGACCGCGACCCTGAGAGAGTTCCTGGAGAAAGCCGAGGACAGCGGTCACCCGATCGGCGGCATCGAGTACGCGACCACCGTGCTCCTAAAGGCCTTTGGCCCGGAAACCGGCAAACGGCTGGCGGACCGCTTGCTGCGGTCTCTCGGCGCCGATCAACCGAATCTCGACACCCTTCGCAAGGCCGATGTGCAGCACCTGGCCAAGGTGGTCGATCGCGAGCATCCGCAAACCATAGCTCTAATCCTGTGCCATCTCGGAGCGACCCGCGCCGCGGAACTACTGACTGCCCTTCCAGCAGAGCTTCGATCTCAGGTCACCAAACGCATGGCCGCCGTGGATCAGATCTCCCCGGATATCCTGAATCGCATCGCCAAATCGGTCAGCTCGAAACTACGAGTGCTGGGCGAGTCGAGCATGGAAGCCTACGGGGGCGTTCGTTCGGTCGCGGAGGTGCTCAATCGGGTGGATGGAGCGACGGCCGATGCTGTTCTGAAGGAAATCGAGGCGCAAGATCCGAATCTCACGCAGACCATCAGAAATCTCATGTTCGTCTTCGAAGATTTCCTGAACGTGGGGCCCGAAGCGATCCGCGTCATTCTGAGCAAGGTAGACAGAAAGGTGCTCACCATGGCCATGAAGGGCTGCCGGCCGCCCATCAAGAAGCACTTCACGGCTTTGATGTCCGCCCGCGCCACCGAGATGTTCGAGGAAGACATGCAGGCAATGGGACCGGTGAGGATCAAGGATGTCGAGGAGGCTCAGCAGATAATCGTCGGCATAGCGCGCCAACTGCAGGCCGATAATGTGATAAGCCTCAAGGCGTCCGCGGCCGAGGAATTCGTTCTTTAGGCGTTTCGCGGCGTAGGGTTCGGCGGGCGATGAGCCCTTTCATTCCCGATAAACCCGCGACGCCGCCGGGAGTCTTGGAGACATATCTCACACTCCCCCTCCGATGCGCCCATCCCGTCTTTGCGCTTCGGCATGAAATCATGCTATCCGTCGATCATGCGCGGCCCCTTTGTATCCACCATTCCGGCCCTGGCGGTTGTCATGTTATTTGGCGCAGCGGCGCTCGGAGCCGCCGACGCCTTGCCCAGAGTCGCCAAAACCAATGTCAGCGTTCCGGTGACCGTCACCGACAACGGCGGCGTATGGATCCTCGACAATGGCATCGTCAAGGCCACCATCAACAAGAACAACAGCAATATGCCGTCGCTCATTTATCACGGCATCAACACCATGGGCCCGGGCGGGTTCTGGGAACAGACGCCGACCGGCGCGGTGACCCAGTCTTTGACCATCGACCCGGCGAAAAACGGCGGCCAGCGCGCGGAGGTGGCCACCAAGGGCGTGAACGGCCGGATGGACATTGAAGTCCGCTACATGCTGGAACGCGGCCTCAGCGGCCTTTACACCTACGCCCAGTTTTCACATGAGGCCGGCTATCCCGCCGCGGGCGAGGGCGAAAGCCGTTTCATCCTCCAGCTCGATAACACCTTTGATTGGATCTCCGTCGACGCCGACCGCAACATGCTCATGCCCTTGGCTCAAGATCTGCGAAGCGGCGTGATGATTCACGCCAAGGAACAGCATATCCTTCTCGACGGCATTTACAAGAACTCGGTCGATCACAAATACAGCTACTGCGGCGTGATGTACAAGCTGCCCGCCTACGGCTGGTCCAGCACCAAGAATCACATCGGCGTTTATTTCATCAACCCCTCCACCGAGTACATCGGCGGTGGCGCGGAGAAGCTGGATCTGGTGGCCCACATGATGGCCACGCTGCTCGATTACTGGACCTCCGGCCACTATGCCGGCGGCGCGGGCAACAACATCCCCGCCGGCGAAACCTGGAAAAAAGTCATCGGCCCGATTTTTGTCTACTACAACGCGCTGGCCGATCCCAAGGAGCCGTCGAAGGCCGATCTGGACACTCTGCAGGCCACGGCTGGGAATCCTACCGTGCCCGCCGCATGGCGTGACGACGGCATCGCGCTCTGGCAGGATGCCCTGGCCCGCGCGAAAGTGGAGAGGGCCAATTGGCCCTACAAGTGGGTTAGCGGCGTGGACTATCCCCAGAAGGAGCAGCGCGGCATTGTCACCGGACAACTGGTCCTCAACGATCCCCAGGCTGCCGCAAAAACGCTTCCTCATCTGACGGTAGGACTGGCTCACCCGGATTACCAGGGTAATGGAAGCGCGTTTCAACTGCGGGCGGGCAACGGGGCGACGGTCACCTGGCCGCACGATGGGAATTACTATCAGTTTTGGATTGATGGCGCCCCGGACGGCAAATTCACCATCGCCAACGTCCGCCCCGGCTCGTACACCCTCCACGCGTTCGCCGACGGAGTGCTCGGGGAATACGCCAAGGCCAACATCGCCGTGGAAGCGGGCAAGAACCTGAATCTGGGCAAACTCGACTGGCAGCCGGTCCGGTACGGCAAGCAGATCTGGGAAATCGGCTATCCCGATCGAACCGCCGGCAAGTTCTACAAGGGCGACGGCGCCAATTACTGGCTGTGGGGCTGGCCTCTGCGCTACGGCGATCTGTTCCCCAACGACATCACCTACACCATTGGCAAGAGCGACTACCACAAAGACTGGTTTTTCGAGGAAGTGCCGCACGCGCTCTCCGACGACTGGAAGAACCCCGCCGCCAAGGACCCCTTAAACCAGCCGTTTGGCTGGGTCAATAGGCCAACCGGGACCCAGGACATGTGGCAAGCTTGGGGCCGCGGCCGGGCCACCACCTGGACCATCAAATTCAACATGAACAAGGCCGCGCCGGGCCAGGCCGTCTTGCGCCTGGCGCTGGCCGGCGCCGATGGCGGCGGCGGTTTGGCCATCGGGGTCAACGGACAGCCCGTCGGCGCCATCCGGCCGGTGGCCACCAACGCTCTCCGGTACAACACCGATACGGGCGTGTGGTATCAATACACCCAGAAGTTCGACGCCGCTCTGCTGAAAGCGGGCGAGAATTCCATGACCCTGACCGTTCCGGCCGGAGATCTCACCTCCGGCGTGGTTTGGGATTACCTGCGCCTCGAGCTCAACGACGGCAGCGCGGCCTTTCCGGCTCCTCCGCAATAAGCGCTTCTTGGCCGCCCTTTTCCGCCCTCCGCGGAATAACCCGGGATGGGCCACGCCAGGCCGCCAGGATTGGCGGCCTCTGGAGCTCTCCGGAGTTGTGGGACAGCGCTTCCGCCTGTCACTGGAGCTTCTACATTCGGCAGCGGTTCTCCGGAGTTGTGGGACAGGCGCTTCCGCCTGTCAAAGGCCGCCGGAATTGGCGGCCTGGGTTATACTGGACAGGAGTCTAAGATCCGAAATGGAGATCCCGGTTCACGCCCAGTGGCCGCCGGGCGCAGCCTTCGCCTTTTCGCTGCCAGCCGATCCGCACTTCGGCGAAGGAATCGGCCCCGAACTCTACAATCGCAGCCTGCGTGACGGACTCGCCTCGTCCGTTGATTCCCCGATCGATCCCGGCGACGCCTCTGTCTCCGATCCGGCGGAGCAAAATGGAAATCCCGGATGAACACCCGAAACCCCTGTGTGCTGGGAGGCGCATGTGAGCAAGCCAGCTAGGAATTCTTCAAAACGTTACATGTGGTTCAAGCAGGCGCTGGGCGTGGCTATGACGCTCGCGGGCTCGGCGCTGATGTCTTCCTGCTGTTGCAGTTCGTCCAATTCAACTTCAACGTCGAAGACAGAGAATTGTACGAACCTTTCCCAGGCTACCCTGGCATTGGCCATAGGCTCATTCAATCCGGTTGATTGCGGGATCGATCTGAAGCAGGCGGGGCTTTCCTCGCAGTCTTTAGAATGCAAGGCGGTCGGGGGTTCGAATGTCTCCGCTCTCGAGCGTCAATCGGACGGATCTTTCACCCAGTGGCAGTACCTCGCCAGTGCTCCGTATTCATTTGTCGGTTCCGCGCCAAATTACGAGACGAATTTTTCGAACGCTTCGGGCGCGGGCGCGCGGACGTTCAAAAACCTGCCGGGCTGGAAATTCCTGGCGGATCGCCTGGGAGTTTCGACGCAGTCCCTGGTTTTCGCCAATCTCCTCGGCAACGGAACCCCGGTGGGATTGTCTCTCGCGCCTGCGGGTTTCAATGGGGGACCAAATGCCACCAGCTTGATGGTGCAAGCCTTCAACCCGGATGGCAGCGCCAAATCCCCCAATTTCTATGCCGTTCCGGCCAGTCCGGTGGGCATCTTGGTAGCCGATTTCAACCGCGACGGCAAGGACGACGTGGTCGTCGTCGGTGAGAATTCCAATACTCCCACCGGTTGGACCAATAACAGCATCGCGGTCTACCTGGGCAACGGCGACGGGACCTTGAAAGCGCCGGTGTTTATTTCCGGCAACCAGGGCACATATAGCGCCACGGCTTACGATTTCAACGGCGACGGCAACCTCGACCTGGCCGTCGTCAACCTGTCTTCGGGAGATGTCTCGATTTTGCTGGGCAAAGGCGATGGCACGTTCGCCCCAGCCGTGAATTACACCGCCGTCTCCCACGGTTTTCTTATCGTAGCGGGGGATTTTAACGGAGACGGGAAGGCGGACCTGGCGGTCGCGAGCGCCACTTCCGTCGCCGTGCTGCTGGGCAAGGGCGATGGCAGCTTCAACGCCGCCGTCACCGCGCAGGCGACTTTCACCTCGATTTCCGCCCTGGCTACCGGCGACTTCAACAACGACCACAAACTCGACCTCGCCGTTAGCGACTCGACCAGCGGTATGTTGTCTATCCTTCTGGGAGAGACCTCAAAACGGGGGCCTACGACCTGGTCATCAAGGCGGGCAGCTTCGCCAGCACGGCGGGGCTGACGGTGGCGGTGAAATGAATGGAAGGGTCTCACACCTCTTGATTCCCGCGGCGCCCGGTTGCATCCTCGATTGACAGAGAGGACGCGTGGAGGAACGGATCGACAGTTCCTTCTCGATTCCTGGCCGCCGCCGTGTTCGCGGTTCTACGGGGATCTGCCGTAAGATGGAGGATCGTCATGAAACTTCGCACTCTTTTCTGCGCCACTCTCGTGTTCACTCTCGCCCCCGTCGCGGGTCAGGTGAAGAACCCTCCGGCCGCAGCCGCCGCCGTTACGGAAATCCCTCATTTACGAAAGCAGGGGACCGCCACGCAAATGATCGTGGACGGCAAGCCGTTCCTGTTGCTGGCGGGAGAATTGGGCAACAACACCCCCACCAGCCTGGAGTACATGAAGTCGGTGTGGCCCACGCTCCTCAAGACTAAGCTCAACACCGCCCTGGCGGCCGTTTCCTGGGCCCACATCGAACCCCAGGAAGGCAAGTTCGACTTCAGCGTGCTGGACGGCGTGATTCTGGGCGCCAGGGCTAACAACCTGCATCTGGTGCTCCTGTGGTTTGGAAGCTGGAAAAACGGCGAGTCCACCTACGCGCCGGACTGGGTCAAGCGGGATTTTAAGCGCTTTCCGCGCACCCAGCGCGCGGAGGGTGAGAGCGTCGAAGTGCTCAGCCCTTTCAGCGATGCCAACCGGGACGCCGATGCGCGCGCCTTCGCGGCCCTCATGCGCCACGTCAAGGCTGTTGACGGCCAGGGGCACACGGTCGTCATGATCCAGGTGGAGAACGAAATAGAAACCTGTGACCGCTCGCCCGTGGCACGGGAGGCCTTCGCGGCGCAGGCGCCCAAGGAGCTGATGGACTTCCTTCAGAGGCGCAAAGACGCCTTGGCTCCGGAGCTTCGCCAGGCGTGGGAGGCGGCCGGCTTCAAGACATCCGGGACATGGGAGGAAGTGTTCGGGCAGAGCGCCGCCGCGGGTGAGATAGCGATGGGCTGGACCTTCGCGCGTTACGTCGGCCGGGTAGCCGAGGCGGGCAAGGCCGAATACCCAATCCCCATGTACGTGAACAGCCCGGGGTCCGGGTTTCGGAGAGGCCCGCGCGCAACCAGTCCGTGCGGCGGCGCCCCGATGCCCGACCTGATCGACGTCTGGCAGGCCGGGGCCCCGAAGATCGATATTTTCTCGCCGGATATCTACGGCGGCGACTACCCGCTGATGTGCGCGCGATACACCCGCTCCGGGAACCCGCTGTTCATACCCGAGACGCGGGGATTCCCGCCCAACAATATGGCGGCCCGAGCGCTCTACGCCTTCGGACGCCACGATGCGATCGGTTTCTCGCTCATGGGGGTTGAGAGGCCGCCGGTTCCCGACATCGAGCTGACCAGCGTCTACGACATAATCCGGCAATTGGCGCCCCTGATTTCGGCTCACCAGGGCGACGGCACGATGTCCGCTGTCACCGTGGGCGCGAAGGACCCGCCGCAGAAAGTCAAGGTTGGAACCTGGACGCTGGAAGCCTCCTTTGTGATGCCCCGCACGCAGCCTCCGGAGCCGCCGCCGGCGACGCCTATCTGGAATGCGGCGGCGATCTTCATTCAGACCGGTCCCGAGGAGTTCTATGCCGCGGGCACGGGCGTCAACGTGCGCTTCATTCCCAACACGCCGGGTCCCGCGCTGGCCGGACTGGCCACCGTGGAAGAAGGCGTCTTCGTGAACGGCCGCTGGGTTCCCGGGCGGCGGATGGCGGGCGACGACACCGGTTCGCGCAGCCTGGTGCTGCCGAGGCTGCATGACGAGCCGGTTGAGCATCCAGCCCGGTTCGGGCCGAGTCAGAAGGGCGTCCAGCGCGTGACCCTGTACCGCTTCGAATAGCGCCCGCCGGCGGAGTCGATAAGCTTGATGCGCGCCGCGGGCGCGCAGGACTCCTGCGCCGACAGGAGGCGATCCGGTCGGCGCGGTCCACGTCGTTCGGATCGCTGTTCCCCCCGGCTTCGGAATACGAACACGCATCCGGAGAACGGACTTTCCGCCAGTTTCTCCAGGAGGGAGCAGCGTTCCATTATTTCAAATCGCCGAAATGCACCGCTTCGGGTACGCTCGGCGTATCGAGCAACTGAATCGTAGTCGAGGGCCCCAGGTTCACAGGGTTCCCCCACGCGCGCAACGCCCAGACGATCTTTTTGTCCGGGGTGACTTCCAGCGCCTGAACCGGAGCCGTGGCGGGATCCACGGCGCCGTTCCACTGGTTGAACCAGGTGTTGATGAGCGTGTTCCCGTTGGGCAGCCGCTTCGCGATCTGCATCGAGTTGAAAAGGTAGTCCGGCACGTCCGCCGGTGAGAATTGCCAGACGGTGGCCCCGGCCGGGCTCACCTCGCGCACCATTCCCGATCCGGCGATCAGGGTGTCGCCGTTCTTCAAACGCTCCGCCGACCAGACCGCGATTCCCGGCGTGTTCGACCACACTTCCTTGCCGTTCGAATCGTATTCGACCACCTTGCCCAGGTCCATGTGCGCCAACAGCAATGTGCCGGCCTCGGTGAGCCGCCCATGACGAAAATGGCCGTGTACGCTTTTCGGATTCTTAACCGGAACGGTAAACTCGCGCTCGGTCTTGCCAGTGACGATGTTCACCACCACAACTTTGGCCGGGTCGCTGTTCTGCACGTAGAGCACGCGGTCCTTGCCGATCGGCTGCGCGGTGTGAATTTCGGCGCCCTGGGGAGCGTCATAATTCCAGAGCGTCTTCTTGTCGCGGTCGATCAGCCTTACGCCAAACTGGTGCGCATAGAGTACACTGCCATTGGAAAGCAGCACGGCATCGCTGATTTCGCCCTTCCCATCGGGATCGTGATACTCCCAGACCACCTTGCCGCTGCGCACAATGTACATGTCCTCGGTCTTGGCCTCTCCGGCGTAGAAGAAATCGTGCTGCGCCAGACCTTTGCCGGGCAGGACGCTGGGGGCGCTCGGTTTGCTGGCGGGCGCCGGGCCGGCTTGCTGGCCCCACGCGAGCGTGACGGCGCACACCGCGCCGGCAGCCAGGATCAGGGTAACGAATCGTAGCTTCCGTCTGGTATTCATAATATGGAGTCCTTAACTCTTGTTCGTCCGGAAAACGTCACGTAATACGTTACCAGTTTTCTCCGGCCTTGTAAGAGCCGCGAATCGTAAAAAGGCGTGGGAAAAAGGTTGGCAGGCCAAAGCGCCTGCCCCACTAAGGATGAAGGACCCTTAGCTCGCGGGTGCGGGCGTGGGCTGCTGCACCGGGATGGACATCGGCGCGCTGCTCGACCCGTCCACCCATACCGCCATCGGGACGTTGTCGCCGCCCGGCGGCTGGACTAGCACGATCTGGATCTGGTAGACGCCGGCGTTCGTCGTCGCGGAGATCCCGCCCACCGTCATGCCGACGCCGCCCAGGGTCACGCTGACACGGGCGGGGTCGGAAAGCACCGTCGGGTCGAGGCCCGTAACCAGCACGTTGAGCACGTCCCCGTTGGCGGCCGGATGGCCGGCGTCGGGGCCCGGGCCCTCGAGATAAGCGATGCTCGAGATCGACGGCGGCGGCAAATCGATCTCCACCACGATGGGCAGCGCATCGTCCACCCCGTTATTGAGCTTGAGGGTGGCTGGTCCAATCGCGAATCCGGACGGAATCACGAAATTCACCTGGTTCGCCGAGGAGTAGGCAACCACTACCGGGTTGTCGTCCAGGGTGACCGCGGATGTCCCAACGGCGACCGCCAGGTTGGAGCCCCAGATCGTTCCATAGGCCCCGGGATAGAGCGTGGCTTGGCTCGGGAGCCCATTCGTCACCAGTGCTATAGCGGGCGATTTCGGGTTGGCCGGCACGGTCAGCATGGCCTGAGACTGGGTGGCTACCTGGAATCCGGAGATAAGGCTGATATCGGACGTCCCTAACGCCGCGTTGGAGGCTACCTGTACATTGGCCATGAGGTGGTTCCCGCTCAGCCAAACATGGCTGACCGTGACATCATCAGTCCCGAAACCGAGCGTCACTTGGCCATCCACGAGCGTCATGTTGTTGGCGGTCACATCCACTTCGGCGAACGCGCCGGCTGGCAATTGCGCCGGAGACACGCTGATCTGCGGCGCGGCCAAGGCCGGATACGCATAAGTCGGCGGCGGGTTCTGCAACGCCAACCCATTGGCCAGATTCCAACTATCCAGGGTCAGGGAACTCTGGCCATCCTGGTTGTACGCCACCACCGACGCATTCTGCCCGCCAAATCCGGGCGGCGGGGTCACCGTCACCGTTCCCTGCGTGTAATCGCCGGCGAACGGGGTGACCACGCCGGCTTCGAGCCCGTCAAAGAGTATCTGGCTGTTGGCATCCAGGTTGGAGCCGCTCACCGTCACGCTGCCGCCGCCGTTATCGCCCAGCGCCGAGATGGCCGGCGGGTTGTTCGTCGTCAGGACGACGCCGTCCGGCAGAATGTACATGTCATTGCCGTAAAAAAGGACCAGGTGGCGCGGCCCCGCCCCGGCGTTCGGCGGCATCCGGAAATACAAGGCTGCGGCCTGTCCGTCCGGTTCGACGTCCGCATCGGAAAAGCCTCCCAGCAGGGTAGCGGATTGCGGAACCGTGGTGCTCCCCGACGCCGACTGAATGGTGACGGTCCCCCAGCCCTCGGTGGCGTCCTGCGCGGAGTTCAGAAAAGCGGGCGTGACCGGGCTTCCTACCCAAGAATAGGTCTGGTTGGTGGAATCGAAATAACTGAACGTCACTATGTCATACGCGGGCACGGACGCTCGCGCCTGCACCGTGAAATCGAGTTTTGCGATAGCTGCGCCCGCCTGGACCGAAATCGGGGTCACCTGCTCCAAGTCGCGCGTTCCGGGGTAGAACAACGTCTCAAACGGGTTGCTGGCCGCGAACGCCTGCCCCGCGGCGTCCTCGGGGTTGCGGATATCCGCATCCGGAGGAAGCGGATGGACATACAACAAGTACTGGCCCGGAGGCACACCGTCGATCTCGTAAGTCCCATCCGGGTTGGTCAGCGTGCTGACAGGCTGGCCGGTCATCGGCAACGCCACTACCGAAGCCATCGAGACGGGCTGGCCGACCGAGGTCACTGTTCCGCTGAGAGAGCCGTATGCGGCGTTCCAGCCTGACTTGCCGTAAAGCACCGCCAGGCCGGCTACGTCGTCCGGCCCGAGCGCCCGCAAACGCGTGGTATTCCGAATCACGGCCTGGGACATCGCGCTCGCGGTGAACGTGTGTTGCAAGCCCAGCGCGTGTCCCAATTCATGCACCGCGGTGGTGAAGTAGGTCTCCGCGAAACTGGGGCCCGGCGGCTCGTCGACATTGACGTTCAGAAACATGGTGGACCGTGCGATGGGAACGAACTTGCTCCCGCCGACGGTCGTAACCGCGCCTGAAGCCACGGTCACGCCTGTCTCCGCCAGGATGCCCGGAGTCAGCTCGTCGGTGAAAACCACGTCGATCCCCGGCGTGTTGGGAGCCTGGGTGGCGGCTTCCAGTCCGCCGAACGTCACGCGCAGGTCCGATACGGTCAGCGCGTTCCATTGCGCCGCCGCTTCCTTCACCTGGCTGAGAACGGACGCGAAACTGTCGTTTCCGGAGGTGCTGGGGGCGACGTCCGTCACATAGATGGATACGGTCTTATTAGGCAGCGCGGTGAGATCGAATTTCTCGTAGAGCGCGGTGAACGGGCTGGTAGTGGTGAGGAAGTGGACGTAATGGTAGTAGGCTTCCGCGGGTGTGCCCAGCATCGCCGCCACGGCCGCGGCCGCCAGTATCCGGCCCCGGGTCATTGCGCGGCGCTCCCCGCGGCGGCCAGAGTGGCCGCGATGCGGCTCCGCAGCTCGCTCACCTTCATCACCAGGGTCTCGTTCTTCACCGGCGCCCCCGTGCCATGGGCGAGCATCAACTCACCGCTGGCCCGCCGCGTGGCCACCGGGTCGGCCGAGGCTCCCGGCGCAATCGCGAAAAGCCCCTGAGTCAGCCCGATCACCTGGGTCAAGCCGGACTTGCCGGTCCACAGGAAGAAGACGTATTCGTCGCCGGGTTGGAACTGGGGCGCCCCGGCGAAGGTCTGCCGTAAGTTGCTGACGGCTCCTCCGGGTACGGCCACGTCCACGAGGCCCTGGCTGCCGCCCTTAAATCGTTCCGCAATCCGGATTGAGTAATGGGTATAAATCACTCGGCCGGACCAAGCCGCGTAAGATCCGGTCACCTTCCCCCGCACGATAGCCGTGGACTTGGTGATCATATCGTCCAGCGAAAGCCTCTCCAGGGTGGCGCACTGGAGCGGCCAGGTGCAGAAGGCCAATACGAACGCAAGTAGGAGGGGACGCCTCACGGTCTTTAGCATGGCAATCGCCATGCCACCAAAAACTATTGATAACATTTGGGTTACACCCTATTGGCTGCCACGCCCTGTGTCTCTCCGACACGTTGTTGGGGCCAGGTGTCCCATCCCATCCTTGTGGGGGAGGCGCTTTCGCCAGCCAAGTGTCACCGCTTTCCGGCCCTCACAATCAGCATGGGCGCCGCCAGCTTATGGCGCACCGGGTTGATGGTGGTTCCGAAAATCAGGTCCTTCAGGCCGCCGTGGCCGTGCGCGCCCATAATCACCAGGTCGGGTTGGATTTCCCCGGCGTACTGCACGATGGCCTTCTTGGGCGAAGAGGAATGGGAGATCGCCGTTTCCACGGCGATCCCTTGAGCGCGCAAGGACTGGGCGATTCGCTCCAGGTACTGCTCGCCGGCTTCCACCTCGGCCGTGGAGGAGTCTTTCCCATATACTTGGCTGGTCACGCCCTCTTCCACGTGGAGCACGTAGAGCTTGGCGCCGTAGAGGCGCGCCATGGCGGCAGCCTGGGCCACCGCCAGCCGGTCGAGCGGCGTGTGGTCGAGGGTCAGCAGGATGCGCTCATACACCGGCGCGGCCTCGCTCGCGGCGCCGGCCGTCTCCGGCAGCGTCACGGGGGCCGTTCCCAGCCGCCGGCGCGTCAGCGCCGGCGCGAACGAAATCCAGAACAGGAGCGCCAGCAGCACCCCGGCCGTGGGAATCATGGCCAGCAGCACCAGCGGCCGCCACGCTCCCGAACCAGCCACCCACTGCGAGATCTCCATCCCGGCCAGGCGCAGGTTGAGGCCCACGATGATGGCCGCCGTGGTCCAGGCCAGCACGCGCACCCATGCGGGGCTGGCGAACGCTCCCATGCGCGAACGGTCGCTCGTGAAATGGATCAATGGGATCACCGCGAAGGGCAACTGCATGCTCAGAATCACCTGGCTCAGAATCAGCAGTCCGTAAGTGGATTTTTCCCCGGCGAAATAGATGGTCAGGGCCGCCGGCACGATGGCCAGCGTGCGGGTAATCAACCGGCGCAGCCAGGGCCGCATGCGGATATCCAGGAAACCCTCCATCACCACCTGCCCGGCCATGGTTCCGGTCAGCGTCGAGGATTGCCCCGAGCACAGCAGCGCGACGGCGAACATCACCCCGGCCGCTCCGGTTCCCAACAGTGGAACCAGCAACTCATGAGCCTGCTGGATCTCCGTCACCACCACGCCGCGCTTGAAGAACACCGCCGCCGCCAGCACCAGAATCGCGGCATTCACCAGCATGGCGCCGTTCAACGCCACCGCCGAATCAATCAGGTTGTAGCGGCATGCCGCGCGCTTGGCGGCATCCGTGTGGCTGATATGCCGCGTCTGCACCAGGGCCGAATGCAGGTACAGGTTGTGCGGCATCACCGTGGCGCCTATGATTCCGATGGCTACATAGAGGCTCTCCCGGTTGAGCCTCACGCCAAGCCCTTTGAGCATTTCCACCGCCGAGGGCTTGGCCCAGAAGATCTCGATGGCGAAGCAGATTCCGATCACCGTAATGAGCGACAAAACGAAGGCTTCAATCGTCCGTATGCCCAATCCCTGGAACCAGAGCAGCAGCAGGGTATCCGCCGCTGTGACCAATACTCCAATTAATAAAGGTATGTGAAACAATAGGTTAAGAGCGATTGCGGCGCCTAATACTTCAGCCAGGTCACAGGCTGCGATGGCGACTTCGCACAGCGCCCAGAGCGCCAGGTTGATGCGCCGCGGATACGTCTCGCGGCAGGCCTGGGCCAAGTCCCGGCCGCTGACGATTCCCAGGCGCGCGCTCAACGTCTGGAGCAGAACCGCCATGGCGTTGGACATCACCAGCACCCATAGCAACTGGTAGCCGAAGCGGGCGCCGCCCTCCAGGTCGGTAGCCCAGTTGCCGGGGTCCATGTAGCCCACGCTCACCAGGTATGCCGGCCCCGAGAAGGCGAACATGCGTCGCCAGAAGGTCACCTGCGCGGTGCCCACCGAGTCATGCACCTCGGCCAGCGAGCGAGCTCCCGGGTTGGCCTGTCCAGGGTTGCGGATCATGCTGTAACCAATATACTTGTCAAAGCAAGGAGGAACAACAAGAAGGCGCGGGAGCTATCCTATCAACTTCAGGCGCTTGAGATCCTCATCTCTCCAACGCGCCTGGACCTCCACCATGGTCGGCAATGTCTTGATCTCGAATGTCTTGCCGGGCCGGTGAAATGAGACCGTGACCCGTCCGTCGGCATGGAGGTATACCATCGATGCGCCTGAGACAACTACCGCAACCTGAGGTTCGGCGTACACCTGTTCTTCATCAGCCCCGACTGCTCTCAGTGTGGCACATCCCAGGCACATCCCAGCGCGGAAGGGGCGCCCTCACCTGCTAAAATTGAAGATATTCCATGTGCCTCGCGGTTCCCGGAAAGCTTACCGAACTCTATGACGCCGGCGGAATCGCCATGGCCCGCGTGGACTTCGGCGGCGTGACCCGCGAAGCCTGTCTGGCCTACCTCCCCGAGGCGGCTATCGGAGACTACGTGCTGGTCCACGCCGGCTTCGCCATCACCATGGTAGACCAGGCGGAAGCCCTGCAAACGCTCGACGATCTCCGCCAACTGGGCGAGCTCGCGGGTGAGGAAGACTCCGGGCCCGCATGAAGTACGTCGACGAGTTCCGCAACCACGCTCTGGCGCGGAGCTTGTTCGCCGAGATCCGCCGTGCGGTGACGCGCCCTTGGGTGATCATGGAAATCTGCGGCGGCCAGACCCATTCCATCGTGAAGTACGGGTTGGATCAGCTTCTGCCGCCGGAAATCGAGCTGGCGCACGGCCCCGGCTGCCCGGTATGCGTCACCTCGCTCGACCTGATCGATCGCGCCCACGCCATCGCGCGGCGCCCGGACGTCATCTTCTGCTCTTTCGGAGACATGCTGCGCGTCCCCGGCTCGGCGGGAGACTTGTTCCAGATCAAGGCTCTGGGCGGCGACGTGCGGGTGGTGTACTCACCGCTCGACTGCCTGAAGGTGGCGCGCGCCAATCCGGATAAACGGGTCGTGTTTTTCGCCATTGGTTTCGAAACCACCGCTCCGGCCAATGCCATGTCGGTGTGGCAGGCCCGCGCGCTGGGGATTGCCAACTACTCGGCGCTGGTTTCGCACGTCACCGTCCCGCCGGCCATGGTCGCCATTTTGGAATCGCCCACCAACCGCGTCCAGGCTTTCCTCGGCGCCGGCCACGTGTGCGCGGTCATGGGGTGGGAGGAATACGAACCGCTGGCCAGCCGTTACCGCGTTCCCATCGTGGTCACGGGATTCGAGCCGGTGGATCTGCTGGAAGGCATTCTGGCTGCCGTCCGGCAACTGGAAAGCGGGCGGTGCGAAGTGGAAAATCGTTACGCGCGCGCCGTGCGCCGGGAGGGCAACCTGGATGCCAAACGCATGGTGTTCCGGGTGTTCGAGCCGTGCGACCGCGCTTGGCGCGGCATCGGCGTGATTCCCGGCAGCGGCTACCGGCTGCGGGAGGAATTCGCGGCCTTCGACGCCGCGCGCATCTTCGACGTCGGCGACATCGTCTCCCAGGAGCCCGCGGAGTGCATCAGCGGCCTGGTGTTGCAGGGCGCGCGCCGGCCTCTCGATTGCCCCGCTTTCGGCACGCGCTGCACGCCCGAAACGCCCCTGGGGGCCACTATGGTTTCCGGTGAAGGCGCTTGCGCGGCGTATTACAACTACGGAAGGCGCCTGTCGCAATGAACGACTTTACGCTCTCCTGCCCGCTGCCCATCACGAACCGCAAGACCATCGTGCTGGGCCACGGCAGCGGCGGCAAACTCAGCGCCCAGCTTATCCGCCAGATGTTTCTGCCGGCTTTCGACAACCCGCTGCTGAACCGGCTCGACGACCAGGCGGTGCTCGCAGTGGGCGGCGCGCGCATAGCTTTCACCACGGATTCCTACGTGGTGACGCCGCTGTTCTTCCCGGGAGGCGATATCGGCAGGCTGGCGGTCCACGGAACCATCAACGATCTGGCCATGAGCGGCGCCCAGCCGCTGGCGCTGAGCGCGGCCTTCATCCTCGAGGAAGGCTTCGAAATGGAGGACTTGCGGCGCGTGGTGGACTCCATGGCGGAGGCTGCCCGCGCGGCTGGCGTTCCCATAGCCACCGGCGATACCAAAGTGGTCCCGCGAGGCGCGGCGGATCGCATGTTCATCACCACTTCCGGCGTGGGCCTGGTCCCGGAGGGCGTAAACATCTCGGCCGCCAATGCCCGGCCGGGCGACCAGATTCTGCTCAGCGGCTCCATCGCGGATCACGGCATGGCGGTGATGTCGAAACGCGAAAACATGGAATTCGAAGGGGCGCTCGAATCGGATACCGCCGCGCTACACCGCCTGGTGGCCGATATGATCGCCGCGGGGGAGATTCACGCTCTGCGCGACCCCACCCGCGGAGGGTTGGGGGCTACCCTGGTGGAGATCGCCGCCAGCGCGCGCATCGGCGTGGAGGCCGAGTCCGCCGCCATTCCGGTGCACGAGCCGGTCCGCGCGGCCTGCGAGTTGTTGGGGCTCGACCCATTGTTCGTGGCCAACGAAGGGAAACTGGTGGCCTTCGTGGCCCCGGAGAGCGCCGCCCGTGTGCTCGCGGCCATGCGCGCCAACCCGCTCGGCCGCGAAGCCGCGCGCATAGGCCAAGCAGTCGAGGCGCACGCTGGCCTGGTCCTGCTGAAAACCGAGATCGGCGGTTCGCGCGTGCTGGACCTGCCTTTTGGCGAGCAGTTGCCGCGCATCTGTTAAGAATCGCGTGCGCTTTGGAACATCGCTCCGCCGCTACCCGTTTCTCATTTTCGGACAGTACAATTCGGATTAAGGATTGCACGGGCCTGTAGGCCTCGCATTTCCTGGCATTGGCAGAGGCTTTTTTTTCGGGTGAGAAATGGACATACCGCGACAACATGCACGCAGGCACAAGATCGTCAGACGCATCGCGATCGGATTCGCCATCCTGGTTCCGGTGGCAGGGCTCACCTACTACGTAATGAAGTTGAAACCGGCCGCGCCTCCCGTGGATCGCGGGGCGGTATGGATGGACACCGTCAAGCGCGGGAACATGCTCCGCGAGGTGCGCGGGCTGGGATCGCTCGTGCCGGAAGAGATCCTCCATATACCGGCCCCTTACGGCGGGAGGGTGGAACGCATTCACGTGCTGCCCGGCATCATCGTGACGGAAGACACCGTGCTGGTGGACCTGCGCAACACGGATATGGAGCAGCAGGAGATGGACGCGCGCTGGAACCTGCAGCAGGCCGAATCGGAGCTGGCCAATCTGCGGGCCCAACTGGAGAGCCAGCGTCTCAATCAGAAGGCGGATCTGGCCAGCCTCGAGGCCCAGTTCAAGCGGGCCAAGGACAAGAACGACCACGACGAGATTCTGTTCCAACAAGGGCTGATGCTCGAACTCGACTACAAGCTTTCGAAGAGCGCGGCCGATGAGGCGGCCACCAAGTACAGCATCGAACAGGAGCGCGGAACGTCGCTGGCGGCGTCGCTCGCGGCGCAACTGGCGGCCAAGGAGACCTCCATCACGCAATTGCAGGCCATGCTGCAATTGCGGCGCGACCAGTTGGCTGCATTGAAGGTGCGGGCCGGAGTGGCCGGAACCCTGCAGCAGGTGCTGGTGCAGAGCGGGCAGCAGCTTGGGGCGGGGACGGACCTGGCGATCATTGTCCAACCCAAGAAGTTGAAGGCCGAGCTGAAGGTGCCGGAGACGCAGGCCAAGGACGTGCAGATTGGGCAGACGGCCTCGGTGGATACGCGCAATGGCGTGATTGCGGGCAAGGTTTCGCGCATCGATCCCTCGGTGCGCGAGGGTTCCGTGGTGGTGGATGTGCGCCTGGAGGGCGCGCTGCCTCAGGGCGCGCGGCCGGATTTGAGCGTGGATGGGACCATCCAGATCGAGAAGCTGGAAAACGTGGTGTACGTGGGCAAGCCCACCAACTCCGTCGAAAACGGCGTCACGGAGTTGTTCCGGGTGACTCCCGACGGCAAGGAAGCCGTGCGCGTCAAGGTGAGGTTGGGGCGCAGCTCGGTGAATGTGATCGAAGTGCTGGAGGGCCTGCAAGTGGGAGACCGCGTGATCCTGTCCGACATGTCCCAACAAGACGGCTATGACCGGGTGCGGCTGAATTAGGAGGGACGATCCCATGCGAGAGCGTATTCTGCTATTCCTGATTGCGGTGGCGCCGGCCTTCGCGGCGGAGCCGGTTTCCGCGTTTCCGCGGCCCTCCTGGTTCCGGCAGCACTTCGCGGCGCCGCGGACGAAAGTAGAGCTGCAGGCGCCGAGGCGGCTCTCCGATTATACGCTGGAAGGCAAGCTGGAGCTTTCCTTGCGCGCCTACATAGAACTGGTGCTGGCCAATAACACGGACATCGCGCTGGCGCGGCTTCAGGTGGAGACGCCCGCCAACGCCATCACGCGGGCTTTTGCGGCCTTCGATCCGAGCCTTTCGGCCAGCCTCGGCGGCACGCGGACCTCGCAGACTTCCATCAACGCGCTGCAAGGGGAGGCCACCATCAAGACGCTCGATGAGCCGTTGAGCGGAACTTACTCGCAATTGCTGCCTTCGGGGACCAGCCTGGCGGTGGGGTTCTATGCGGATCGCTTCAGCTCGAACTATGCCTATAACACTTACAATCCGGTGCTCAGCTCGGACCTGAGCGTGCAATTCCAACACCAGTTGCTGCGCGATCGCGGCGCTGCCATGGAGAAGATGAGCATCCTGGTGGCGCGGTCCGCGCTGAAGATGAGCCGGTACCAGTTGCGCGACCAGGTGACCGGCCTGATCGCCACCGCCGAGAACGCCTACTGGGATGTGGTGGAAGCGCGCGAGAACGTGAAATTGGCCTCCGAGTTCGTGGCCCTGCGGGAGGCGGCGCTCGAACGCGCGCAGAAGCAGGTGAATGCGGGCGCGCTGCTGCCGCTCGATATTTACCAGCCAAAGTCCGATTATGCTTCGGCGCGGCTCGTCGAAATCCAGAATCGACGCGTGCTGGCGCAGCGGGAGAACGCTCTGCGGCAACAAATCGGGGCGGACCTGGACCCGGCCATCCGGGAGCTGCCGATTTCGCTGACCGAGCCGCTGTCGATACCGGTGGCGCCGTCTCCCGATAAGACCGAGGC
>Ga0181517_10001155_pt1 | contig 30367 bp, 26 predicted proteins | sample PEATcosm2014_Bin_31_FD_119748 | JGI IMG/M metagenome (GOLD analysis project Ga0181517, IMG submission 119748) | Peatland microbial communities from MTU Mesocosm Facility, Houghton, MI, USA - PEATcosm2014_Bin01_30_metaG | ecosystem: Environmental > Terrestrial > Soil > Wetlands > Peat | place... | reverse complement strand
CCCCGGCATTCCCACCAAGTCCGGCTTGATGGTGGGGTTGGGTGAGACCTTTGAGGAAACCTGCGCGACGCTGAACGACCTGGCCGCCGCCGGCGTTGGTATTGTCACCATCGGCCAATACCTGCGTCCCTCGGGTGAACAGTTGCCGGTGGCGCGCTTCTACACACCGGAAGAATTTGCCTCCCTCAAAAAGCACGGCGAAAGCGCCGGGATTCGCCACGTGGAATCCGGGCCGCTCGTCCGCAGCTCCTACCACGCAGACCAATCGGCTCATCGGCTCATTGGTTCATCGGATCATTGAGAATCGGGTCATCGGACCATCGGTTCATCGGATCATCTAAGGGCTGTCCTTTGTCCCTGGTCCGTTGTCCGTTGCACGCAAATTGGCGGGATGGGAAGCGCGAGGACAAGGGTTACCGCTACTGACCACTGTCTACGGGAAGCCTTTCAATGGCCAGATGGCTCGATGATCCGAATCTCAATGATCCGATGACCCGATGATCCGATGGTCAGATGAACCGATGGACCGATTTCCTCACGGGAACTTTTGTTCCGGGTGGAGCCGTTGCAGCGCCTGGCTGGCGGCGCGGTGGGTTGCCTCTTCCACGATGGAATGCTTTCCTGCGGTTTTTTGATAGACCTCGCGGTAGATTTCCTCGCCTTTTTTCGGATTTCCCATGCGGTAATGCAGGCTTCCGATGAGCATCGGCCACAGAGGGTTGTGGGGAAATTCCTGTCGCAACTCACCGAAGAGTCGGGCTGATTTCTCAAACTGCCGTTCATTGGAGCGGGAGTAGTCCTTAGCCAGATAGAACTTCGCTTCCGCCCTCCCCAATTCGCCCTTCTCCGCGCACATCTGAAGCTGATGCAGGCCTTCCGTGCGGCTGCCGCCGGGGAGCCCGATGAAAATGCTCAGGAATTTGACGATGGAGGAAAGGGTATCGACAAAGTAGTTGTAGATGCCAAGGCCCAAGTCGGCGTCCGCAAGGTTGGGATCGAGTTCCAGCGCGCGGAGCAGGTGGGTGCGCATCTTCTTTCCGGCGCGGGCGGTGGGCAGATCCCGATCGTGCAAGCCTTCCAGCCGGGCGCGCAGGGCATACGCGAAACCCAGGTAGAGTTGGCTGCGGGCAACATCCTGTTGATTTTGAATGCGGGTTTCGGCTTTGCGGATTGCCACGTTGTCAAGGTCATCAAAGTGGGAGTCGTAGGGCGTGGCTTCCATGTTGGCGACGTCGAAAACATCCGGATCGACCAGGTTCGCGGAAACATAATAAATCTTCCACCACACCACATCGGCTTCCAGCATAAAGCCCAAAGGCGAGTCCGGATCTTTCTGCTCGATCTGCTGGAAGACGGCAATGGCGCCGTCCAGGTCGCCGTCCATCATCATGCTGAGACCGCGGCTGGCATAGCGACGGTCGTCATCTTCATTGGGAAGAGGGGACCCGGCAAGCGCGGGACGGGCGGCGGTGAGGGTCAACGCCAGAATGGATATCGCAAGCAGGAAGACTTTCTTCATCACCTTAGATTTTCGCACGAATCTGCCAACGTGCGAATGATTTTACGCAGGGTTACCCGAAGCCGTTTGCGGTGTCATTATCAACACGACCCCCTCACCCGTCCCGCCCCGCCTGATGAAAACGCCGGTTGCGGGCCACCCTCTCCCCCAAAGGGGCGAGGGAAGAGGGAGCATTTGTTTATTGGCACGATGGGTGGCGAGGGCGGTTCGCGAACCGTCCCTACGATATTCCCTGCCGACTCGTGAGATAATCGGTCGTCTTGTAGGAGCGGTTCGCGGACCACCGCTGCGATACTCAGTCAGGTCAAGGAACCATGCGCTTGAAAACTTTGAAGACTCTTGATGCGCAAACTCCGGAAGCGTGGCGGGAGTGGCTTGCCGATCACCACGACTCCGAATCCGAAGTTTGGCTGGTCTTTAGCAAACGCCACACCGGGCAGGCATCGATTGCTTACGCGGATGCGGTTGACGAAGCCCTCTGTTTCGGATGGATTGACAGCCTGGTCAGGCGCCTCGATGATGCGCGGTACGCCCGCAAATTCACTCCGCGGAAGCTTGATAGCAAGTGGTCCACCGCGAACCGCGAACGCTATGCGCAGCTTAAGGCCAGCGGCCGATTGATGCCGCCGGGGTTGAAACGGCCGCCGACAGATCGAAGCGGCGATGCGCCCCGGCCATCGCTCGCCACGGTTCCACAGTACATTCAAGATGCGCTGCGAAGTTCGCCCCAAGCATCAAGGTTCTTCGAAACCCTTGCGCCCTCCTACCGGCGGATGTACATTGCGTGGATCGATTCCGCCAAACAGCAAGAAACGAAAATGCGGCGCCTGAAGGAGGCCATTGGCCTGCTTGCGGCTGGGAAGAAGCTGGGATTGAAATGAGAGGTGCCTGTTCCCCCATCGCTTCTCAATAACTCTAGATGACAAAACAGGGTACGGCAAAGACCACGAGCGCAGCGGGAATCATCCACCCCAGTTGAAACCACCCTGTCGCTCGGCGCCCCACCCCCTCCTTGTCTGAGGAGAGGAGCATTGAAAACAGCACACCCCTCCTGATTCAGGAGGGGTGGCGCCTTATGGCGCCGGGGGGTACCGGTAGTAAGGCGTTTTCCCGCGCAGAGGAAAAGCGCAGGGCCGCCTCCTGCAGGAGAGGCGGCCTCGCGCGGTCGGAGGAGGGAACCCTACGAATCTTTCCGAATGGTCTTGAACTTATCCTGAAGCTTCTTAACTTCCTTTTCCCGGTCTTTATCCGGCGCGGCTTTCAACAGCGCCTGGGCAGCCTTCAGGGACTGTTCGCCTTCGTCGCACATTGCTATCAATTTTTGTGGGTCGCGGCCATGATGGCGATCGAAGACGATGGCGCCATCGGCAAGTTCCTTGGCGAGGAAGATGGCGAATGACGCGCCCGGAAGTTTATCCGAGCCGTTGGCGAGAGCCTGGCGGGCTTGCGCCCGGTCACCGGAAACCACATCGGCCAGTGCGTCGTCAATGCCTTTGCGGAGCGAATCCGTCGCTGCGCTTTCCTGCTTGTCAGGTTCCAGCCAGCCGCCCTGTTCCACCACCGCCAACTCGTTTACCTTCACGGGGCCTTCAGTGGTGGGGAGGCTTGCTTCCAGTGTCAACTCTTTGGGGATCTCCCCTTCAGGAATCAGTTGATGCGCGGTTTCGGCCACATTCAGCGCGGCCCGCGCGGCGATTGCAAGGCTGTCGTGTTGCAAACGCCGATACTCGGTTTGGAACCGCGGGTTCTTGGATTTCTCCACTCCTTTGGCGTACGTTTCCGCCAATTCCTTGGCACTCTTAAGCTCGCCCGTGTAGATCACGGCGCGCAGCACCTGGGCGCGTTCCGTGGAGTCGGCGGGCGGTTTGACGGTGGACAGCTTATCAGTGAGTTCCAGCGCTTTGTCCAGTTGGCCATTCTTGAAAGCTTCTTTGGCGCGGTCATACGGACTGGTTTGGACGGCGGGCTTATTGCTGCTGGGCCCGCAGCTTACCAAGATGATTACGGCGATAAAGATCAAACCGAGCAAGCGAAGACTTGGAAAGAAGGAACGAAAGGAAGGCAACATGACGAAACCTCCAGGAAGGATGGCACTGCGTTCGGATTCCATCACTACAGCGGTGCCGGCGCGATGGCTGTAGTGGATTTTGATCTAGGGGCGGCTTTACGCCGCTTGGTAGCGAGATAAACCCGCCGCTACAAAATCAAACCGCAGCACTACACCATGAACCGGTGCCACATGATTCGTCCTGACCGCTGTTCACGCGAGAGAGAGGTTATGCGGAACAGCAGGCCTCAGGGAAATAGCGGCGCAACTATAAGTCAAGCCGGGTGGGAATTCAAGGACTAGGTTACAGGGAATAGGTTACAGGGGACAGTGGCTAGGGGGAAGGGATTATGGTGCAGGTTGGGTTTCAGGTGTCAGGGACCAGGTGTCAGGAACTGCTGACCGTTGTCAGTGGTCCGTGGTCCATTGCAACCTGCCACGGAGCTTGGGATTCGAGTGCCGGTCTTGGGTGCGTGTGCCGGTTTCCCCAGCCCCCAATACCCGGCCCCTAGCCCCTGACACCTATCCCCTGAAACCGGCCTTTAAGATCCACCTTGAATAATCAGAATTGATCGGTGCTCGCCGCCGAAGCGCAGTTCCTCAAGACGCTGCTTGTTGTCTTTCTGGCCAAAGCGCGCTTCATTGCATGTATTCTTTTCCGGTTTCTCCACAATCTTGCATCCCGCGGTGGCAACGACCTTGTCGCCTTGCTTGAAGGTCACTTGCTTGGACGTTTCATTGACGTCCACCTGGTACTTGCCGGCTTTTAGTTCCTGTCCGCTGGGTAGTACCGAATCAGTATAGATATTGATGGTCTTGGCTTTTTCCGCGAAGGCGAATGCCGACATTAGCAGCACGGCCCCCGCCAGAAATAGCAAGATCTTGGTGACTTGCCTCGACATAGGATTCCTCCTCACGATTTTTCGGCCAGCGATATTCTCAGGCCTGTAAGCGGCTTTCCAACCCCCGCCGCGCACGTCTGGCAATAGTACGGTTGCCGGTGGGCAACTCTGGCCGCTGCACTGAATGCACCCGGCGTGCCATGGCCATGGCAAGATAGTTGTGTTTATTAAAGCGTGTATGTGCTTTCTGCAAATGGATTTAGAAGGAAACAAAGAGGATTCAGGGGAAAATTGTCACGATTGGAAACGACGCAGGTGAATTCTCACATTGCGAGAAAACCCACTATTGCCGTTGTGAATCAAGGTCAAATATGCCTAACTCCTGGGAAAGGTCCATTATGTCCCTTGATTTGTGTTGACCCATTTTACAAGCGCTGAGCGATGCGATCTGACTGCAGTAACTCGACGACTCCTTGGAATTTCGATGGAACGTGATTTGAATTTGAGTTTCAACCCAAAAGCGCACAACCCGCATACAGTTTGAGGTCTGAGTTGGTTCGGCGGAGCAGCAGCCAGAGGCGAAGGGACCAATGCGCCGTTCCGTGGCTGGACGCCATCCGATCTGCGAGACATGTACCACCCTGTGCTTATTCCACGCAAATTGCGGTTTGCCATGACGGCAACGCTGAGTGATAATAGAGAAAGGTAGACAACTATACAGAAAGGTAGAAAATGAGCCTGAATGTCAAAGACCCGGAAGCGCATCGCTTGGCTCAAGCCATTGCCAAAGCCACTGGAGAAACGCTGACGGGGGCCGTCGTCGCAGCTCTTCGGGAACGGCACGAACGCCTCCAGCGCCGCCAAAGGAAGGCCTCGGTCGAGGAACTCCTTGCCATCGCCAGGCGAGCCTCGGCACAGGTAAAGGGTCCTTATCTCGACCATGCCGAACTCCTCTATGACGAACGGGGACTCCCCAAATGATCCTCGACACTTCGGCCCTTGCCGCCATTTTCTTCGGGGAACCCGAAGCCGCGCTTTATACCCAACTCATCCACGGGGCCGACCGCTGCCTGATCAGTGCAGCAAACTTCGTCGAGCTCTCGATTGTTATTGAATGTCAAATCGGGCCGGACGCCGGCCGTCAATGCGACGCTTTTCTCCGCCGGGCCGGCATCGCCATCGAACCGGTCACCGCGGACCAGGCGCACATGGCGCGGCAGGCATTCCTCGACTTCGGCAAGGGCCGACATCCCGCCGGACTGAACTTCGGCGATTGCTTCGCCTATGCGCTCGCCAAGGTTACGGGAGAACCTCTTCTATTCAAAGGTGACGACTTTAAGAAGACCGACATTGCCGCTGCCGTCTAGTTGAAAAGTCGGCAGACAGCAAGTAGCGGCGGGGTGGCAACCAGAGGCGTGCCATGGCCATCCTGGCCATGCCCGGGCACGGGCGGGACGCCCATGGCACTTTTGCTTGTACCCTTCACAGCCAAGAGTGTCTGTGCCACGAGCATCGAAGAACCGTTGGGTGTATTCTATTAACATGGAACGCCGCGGGATTGCCTTGAGTAAAAGGCGCAGGGGAAAGGTTCTCCTCCTGTTTGTTGTTTCCACCGCCTTATTGCTGCTGAATCTTCTTCCCGCAGTTGCGCTGCCTCCAATCTCCCAAACCGCCCAATATGCCGCCGCAGTGCAGTCGTCAACAGGATCGGCCCAGGATTTCTTAAACCAGGGCAACATTGCTTCACGCCTGAACAAGTGGGACCAGGCGATTGCCGATTACAAGAAGGCTCTGGCCCTCAGGCCGGGGTATGTGGAGGCGCATTACAATCTGGGGAATGCCTACACGGCGGAGCAAAAAGCCAACGAAGCGATGAAAGAGTACCGGGAAGTGCTGCGCCTGCGCCCCGACTATCCCGGCGTCCACATGAACATCGGCGCGCTGGAAGAAGCCGGCGGGCAGATTCCCGAGGCCATTGCCGATTATCGTGCTGAACTCAGCGCCCACCCCAAGAACGCCGACGCGCACGTGAATCTCGCCAACGCCCTGACCGCGAACCGGGAATTCAGCGAGGCTGCCCTGGAGTACCGCGCCGCGCTGGAACTCGCTCCCCGCGATGCGGAAGTTCACGTGGCGCTGGCCAACGCCGTGCTGCAATCCGGCGATGCGCAGGGAGCGGGCCAGGAGTTTCGCCAGGCCATTGAACTCGATCCCAATAATGCCGACGCTCACGTTGGGCTTGCCGCTGCGCTGAACCAGGCCGGGGATTTTGCTGATTGCATCAATGAGTATCGCACCGCCGCCCGGCTGCGGCCGAGCGACCCGGAAATCCACATGAGCCTGGCCGCGACCCTGCGTGCCAGCGATGATTTGGGCCATGCCATTCAGGAATATCGAGTGGCAGTGCAACTGCGCCCCAATCAAGCCGACTACCACTATGCCTTGGCACAAACATTGCGCGCAGCCGGTGACTATGGAGGCGCCATCGAGGAGTTTCGCCGGCTCATTCGTCTGCGGCCCGACAATGCCGCCGCCCACACCGAACTCGCGTCCGCTTACCTTTCCATCAGCGACCATCCGGCGGCGGTTAGCGAGTACCATGAGGCGGTGCGGCTGAAGCCTGCCGACCCCACTTTGCACGAATCGCTGGGGCTGGTGCTGCGCAAAACCGGCGATTTGGCGGAGTCCGTTCGCGAATTGCGCAAGGCCACGGACCTCTCTCCCGATGAGGCCGACTACCACCGCAATCTGGCCGAAGCGCTGCAATCTTCCGGTGACGTTGCGGGCTTTGTGCAGGAATATCGCGAGGAAGTTCGCCTGCGCCCCGACGATGCGGACGCCCACGCCCACCTGGCCAACGCCTACCAGGCCGCCGCTGACCTGCCCAAATCACTGGGGGAATACAAGGTGGCGTTGGAGCTTCAACCGCAAAGTCCGGAATTTCATTTTCGTACCGCGCTGGTGCTAGAGGCGATGGGGAACACGGCGGAAGCGCAAACCCAGCTTGAGCAGGCCGTAAAACTGCGCCGCGACTACGCCGAAGCGCTGGTGGCTTTGGCGGATTTGCTGGCCCATGAACAGAATTACACCCTGGCCGTTCCTACTTACCGCGACGCCTTACGCCTGCGCCCGGATGATCCCAGCCTGCACGTCAGCCTGGCGGCGGCACTGCGGGCCAACGGGGACGCTCAGGGCGCGGCGGCCGAGGACCAGGAAGCAGTGCGCCTGAATCCCGCCAATTCCACATACCAGCGCGACCTTGGCAATACGCTGTTTGCCGGAGGCGATTATAAGGGCGCCGCGGCCGCCTATCACGCCAGCCTGACGCAACACGAAGATCCGCAAACGGAGGAGAACCTCGGCTTGGCGCTCACCCAGTTGGGAGATTGGCCCGGCGCGGCAGATGCATTTCGTGCGGCGGCAAAAGCCAAGCCTGAGTGGGGTGAGGCGCACCTGAATCTGTCAAATGCGCTGGCCCGCCAGAACGACTATGCGGGATCGGCGGCAGAGGCACAAGCGGTGCTGCGTATTACTCCCAACCTCCCCGAGGCGCATTTTGCTTTGGGCAATGATTGGGCTCACCTAGACAAGATGGATGACGCTGCCAGGGAATATCAAGAAGCTCTACTCAGCAAACCCGATTATGCCGATGCCCGCCTCGCCCTGGCCAATACGCTTCGGCAACAGGGCAAACTGGATGACGCCATCTCCGACTATCGCGATTACCTCAGGGCGCGGCCACAGGAATTCGGTGCGCACGTAAGTCTGGCCAATGCCTTGAAGGTCAAGAATGACACCGAGGGCGCGATTCAGGAATATGAAGAAGCCATCCGCTTGCGCCCGGATTATCCCAATGCTCATTACAATCTGGCAGTGACGCTGGAAGGTAAAGGACAACTTGAGCGCGCCCGCCAGGAGTACGAAACCTACCTCCATCTCGCTCCCAACTCTCCCGATGCCGAACAGACCCGCAAACACCTGAAGGAAATCGCGGCGCCACAAACCCGGAAGTGAACCGGAATCAGGGCTTATTAACATTTATTGCGCTGTTGCAAAGGCTCTGCGCGTCAGGGTAGGTCGCCCTCATGGGCGGGAACCCCATCAGTAAGGCGTCTGTCTTCCATGTCGGCGGAATTCCCGGCGGGGGTGATTTCGCTGAGCATTTTTAAGTCGAGCACCATTTCGCCCTGGGCGTCGGGCTCGAAGGCGGGAACGAAGCGGGCTCCCCAAGCCACTTCCTCATAGCGGTAGGAGTGGCGAACGTGGACCGTCTGGAAGAACGTATCGTCGAACGCCTTAATCGTAATCAGAAACTCGGCTTGGTGCTGCGCCAGGTATTCCGGTCCCTGACCCCACAACGGGCTTGACTCGTCAATGGGATGAACGATCGTCCAGGTGAGCGGCAGGAACTGGACGAGGTGGCGTTCCAGCGTCAGATATTTGTACTTTCGTAGCAGCCCCTGTTCCGTGGATTCCACCGTACTCATCATCACTCGCGCTTCCACTTCCATCAAATTATTGCTGCGGCGGTTGGCCACACGGAATTGCAGGCTGGTTCCGGATTGATAAGGCGCCACCACCATCTGTTGGCTGAAGGCCAGGCGCGCCGCGGGCCGTGAGAAACGTCCGAACAGCAGACCCGTGCCAATCGCCAATGCCATCAATCCCAACAGGGCTTGAAGCGATGCAACCAGACTGGTCAGAACGCCATCCGGGGAGATCCGGCCGTACCCCACCGTGGTAAAGGTTTGCGCGCTGAAGAAGAAGGCGCTCAGAAAGCGGCCAAGCGCGGTGGCGGTGTCTGCGCCCTGAAGGTGCTGCACGCCGATCTTCAGGTAGATCAGTGCAAATAGCACGTTGGCGACGACGTATCCGCCCAAAATCATCGCCAGGAAAACCGGCCACGAGGCGTTGATCATGAAAAGATACGGGTGAACGTCGCGCCATGTGGTCCCGCGACGGCGAACATTGAATTCGCCGCTGGGGTTGATGATTCGACGCAAGTCGCCGCGGTATTTTTCCGTGAAGCCAGGGTCAAACGAAGGCTTGTGCATATTTTACCGGTATTGAACGAGGAACCTGATTCTGCTCGAACCAGAATTGTGGCGCCACCAGCCCGTTAGAGTGGTTGTCCTTACTGTTCCCTGTAACCTGTGCCCTATCACTTGTTCTTCAGGAATGTTCCCTTTTCCAGCTCCGCAAATGCCTGACGTAGTTGCTCCTGCGTGTTCATGACGATAGGGCCGTACCACGCCACCGGTTCCTCCAAGGGCTTTCCTGAAACCAAAAGAAAGCGGATGCCTTCCTCCCCGGCCTGCACCATGACTTCATCGCCGCGATCAAAAAGGATCAGCGAGCGGTTACTCGCCTCCGTGGGAGGGTGCGTGTCAGCCCACGATACCGGTTCCGTGGGCACGGCCAGCGGTCCTGATGCATTGCAGAACTTTCCATCCCCAGCAAACACATAGGCGAAAGCATGGCGTGTAGTCTCAACTGGCAGAGTCTTGGTCCGGCCGGGCGGGACGGATACATCAAGATAGATCGGTTCAGCGGCAATGCCGTCCACGGGACCAGCCTTACCCCAGAAGTTGCCGCACACGATGCGCACTTTCGTGCCATCGTCGTCCTGGACTTCCGGGATGTCAGGCGATTTCACTTCCTGGTAACGCGGGGAGGTCATTTTAAGCGCGGCTGGCAGGTTCGCCCACAACTGGAATCCGTGCATACTGCCCGTCGCGTCGCCCTTCGGCATTTCCTGATGAATGATTCCGCTCCCCGCCGTCATCCACTGCACGTCACCCGCACCAATGGCGCCCGCGTTTCCCATGCTGTCGCCGTGCTCCACCGTTCCGGCAAGGACGTAGGTGATGGTCTCAATGCCGCGATGCGGGTGCCACGGGAAGCCGGCAAGATAATCCTGCGGGATGTCGTTGCGAAAGTCATCCAGAAGCAGGAACGGATCGAAATCCGAGGTGTTGCCGAACCCGAAGGCGCGGCGCAAGTGGACACCCGCACCTTCCAAAGTAGGCTTGGACGTGACAACGCGCTTTATAGGTCGAAGTGACATTTTAGCCTCCTGAAAGAAGTCTACCTCAGTTTGTGTGCCTTCTGCCACCGTCCTGCCGCCGGGCGCGCGCTGCCAGTGTTCTTAACGAAAGCCGCCGGCGACGAGCAGGGTTTCGCCGGTAATCCAAGCGGCGTCGGAGGAGGCAAAGAAGACCGCCGCGTGGGCAATGTCCTCCGGCTGGCCGATGCGCCCAAGGGGAGTTTGTGCCTCCACCTGCTTGCGCATATCGCTCTCGGCAAAGCCGGCGGCGTGCCACCCTTCGGTTTCCACCATGCCGGGATTGATGGCATTTACGCGAATCTTTCGCGGCCCCAGCTCCTTGGAAAGCGACTTGGTCACAGCATCCACGGCTGCCTTGGTGGCGCTGTACACCGAAGTGTTCGGAGGCGCAAAAGTGCTGACGACCGAACTGATATTCACGATGCTGCCGCCTTCGGGGCTGAAGTGTTTCGCCGCTTCCTGCGAAGTCAGGATCAGGCCAAGGACGTTGAGGTCAAACTGTTTGTCGAAGTGCCCTTCCGTGATTCCTTCCAGCGGAGAGAACTCGTAAATTCCCGCATTGTTGATAAGGATATCGAGTTTGCCAAAAGCCTTTTTGCTTTCGGCAAAGAGCCGTCCGATGTCCGCCTGTTTCGATACGTCTGCCTGCACCGCGATGGCCTTGCCCCCTTTGCCCGTGATCTCGGCCACGGCGCGGTCAGCTCCTTCCTTGCTGGTGGCGTAATTCACCACCACCGACGCCCCTTCCGCCGCCAGATGCTTGGCGATGGAAGCGCCGATCCCCTTGGATGCTCCCGTGACCACTGCCACTTTGCCTTCCAGTTTCTTTGCCATGATAATCCTCCTTGTCGGGTACTTTTGTACCGTACAGTAAAGATGTCGCTGCCCCGCCGAAGGATACAAAGTTTTTTACCAATCGGTACGAAAAGGGCTATTATGGGCGGGAATGATATCGAATAAGCCCCCTCGATCTCTCGGACGTCCCCGCGCTTTCGATCCTGATCAGGCGCTGGACCGCGCCCTGCGCGTGTTCCGGGAGAGAGGCTACGAGGGGGCTTCGCTCTCCGACCTGACCCGCGCCATGGGCATCAACCGGCCAAGCCTCTATGCAGCTTTTGGCGATAAGGAAGCCCTGTTCCGCAAGGCGCTGGATCGCTACTTTGAAGGTCCCTCGGCATACCTCCATGAGGCCTTGCAGGAACCAACGGCACGCGCCGTGGTGGAACGGTTGTTGGGCGAAGCTGCGAAATTGCAAACCGCCCCCGGCAGTCCTCCGGGATGTCTCACCGTGCAAGGCGCGCTGGCCTGCGGCAGGGTGGCGGAACCCATCCGGCAGGAGCTTGTCCTTCGCCGCAAAGAGATTGAATCCGCCCTGCGCCGGCGACTGAAACGAGCCAAGTCCGAAGGCGACCTGCCGGCCGATTCCAGCCCGGCCGATCTTGCCCGCTACGTCGCAACCGTAATCCTGGGAATGGCGGTGCAAGCATCCGGCGGAGCCAGCCGCAGCGAACTTGAGCGCGTTGTCCGGACGGCGCTGCGAGCCTGGCCAACGACCCATTCGGAGGCTTTAAACAGATGAAGGTAATTCTTTTTGGCGGGTCAGGGATGATAGGGCAAGGCGTTCTTCGTGAGTGCCTGCTTGATCCTGAGGTTACCGCTGTCCTCTCAATCGTACGCGGCAGCACCGGGCAGCAACACGCGAAGCTGCGGGAGATCGTCCACAAGGATTTCTTCGACTTTTCTTCAATTAAATCGGAGCTGACGGGAGTTGACGCCTGCTTCTTTTGCCTCGGCATCTCTTCCGCGGGAATGTCGGAAGAAAAATATCGGCACATTACTTACGATATTACGTTGGCCGCGGCACAGACGCTGGTGAAGCTCAACCCCAATATGACGTTTATTTTTGTTTCGGGTGCGGGCACGGACAGCTCTGAGCGCGGCAGCTCAATGTGGGCTCGCGTGAAAGGACAGACGGAAAACGCCTTGCGCCGGTTGCCGTTCAAGGCCGCGTACATGTTCCGCCCCGCCGTGATTGTGCCGCTCCACGGGATCAAATCAAGAACCACAATCTACCGGGTTTCCTACGCACTGATGTGGCCGCTGCTTCCTCTTTTGAAGTCCCGCTTCCCCAAATATGTCACCACCACGGAGAAACTGGGGCGGGCGATGCTGATCGCCGCCAAGGATGGGGCGCCGAAATCAGTGCTTGAATGTTCTGATATCAACAGTCTTTCGGATGCAGCGCCGGCTTCCAGTCGGCATTGAGCCGCTACGATGGCGGCACGACGCTCGAACCAGGACAGCACTCAGACGGGGGGTAGTGTCCTAAACTTGTGTTAATTCTTGGTGGCGGCTCAGTGACAATCAGTCAGGAATATTTCACGTTTGGAGCCTCAACGAGCTTATTGGGATATCTTAGAAACAGAGAAATAGGATAATTATTTTTTGTCATTCCAAACACATCCATCTCTTCGATCATTCCACATAAACCACGACGCCCCAAATCCTACTGCTAAATTACTAGGAAACGATTTGCGCTCAAATTGTAGCGGAATGGTTCTAAGATGCTCTGTAAGCGTACGGTCTTGGCCGTCTGGACGGGATTAGTGTTAGTGGGCATTCTTCCAAGTGGACACTCTAGTGGTGTCCACTTGGAGGTCAGATGGATGGTTCGAATTCCGCAGTGATTGATGCTGTTTCCTCCCGTAAGGCACTTCCCCCAGCCAAGCGACAGTACCGCAGTCCGGAACTGAAGCGCCAGATCGTAGAAGAGACCTTGGCACCGGGTGCATCGGTGGCCAGGGTAGCGCGAGCGCATGGGGTGAACGCCAACCAAGTGTTCGCTTGGCGGCGGCAGTACCAGCGAGGGCTGCTGAAATCCCGGAACCGTGCGACGCCCGGCTTGTTGGCGGTTCGCCTGGCAGAGGGGGGAGCGGGCCCGAGCGGTGCGCCGACGCCGCCAAGCCTCTCCGGGGTGATTCAGGTGGAGCTTCCCAAGGGGCAGTTGCGACTCACGGGCGCGGTGGATACCGAAGCGCTGCGCTTGGTGCTGAAAGAGTTGCTGGCATGATCGGGCTGGCGGCGGGGACGAGGATCTGGATCGTGGCGGGGGTGACGGACATGCGGCGCGGGTTTGGGGGACTGAGCGGCATGGTGCAAACGGCGTTGCAGGAGAATCCCTTTTCGGGACAGGTATTTATTTTTCGTGGGCGACGCGGTGATCTGGTGAAGTTGCTCTGGTGGGATGGCGACGGCCTGTGTCTTTTTGCCAAGCGGTTGGAGCGTGGGCGTTTCATCTGGCCGCAGGCCGCGGGGGGCGTGGTCTCGCTCACGCCGGCACAGCTTTCCATGCTGCTGGAAGGGATTGACTGGCGACGTCCCATCCGCACCTCGGCGCCGCAGATGGCGGTGTAAGCCGGGAAGTTCCTCGCCCTCAGATATTCTTATAATAGATATTGCATTATCGTGCGTTTTCTTCTTGCATATCACAGAATATCTGGCATACTGCGGTGGTGATGACCGCGCGCCCCGCCCTGCCGAATCTCGACACACTCCCCCCGGAAGCCTTAAAAGCTCTCCTCCGCGCCCAGCAGCAAACGCTCACCCTACAGGCGGAAGAACTCGTTGCTCAGCGCGAGCAGTTGCACGCCAAAGATGAACAATTGGCGGGCCGGCAAGCCGAGATCGAACGCTTGCAGTTGCTCATCGCCAAGTTGCGGCGGATGCAGTTCGGGCGCCGCTCGGAGAAGCTGGAACGACAGATCGAGCAATTGGAGTTACAACTGGACGAACTGGCCACCGCGTCGGCGGAGCCACCGGCGACTTCCCCCACCCCGGGGGCGGTTGCCCCGGCGGCCCCGGGCCGGAAGCCGGCGCGGCGACCGCTGCCGGGTCATCTGCCGCGTCAGAAACGGACGATTCTGCCCAAGGAAACGGCCTGTCCGGACTGCGGCGGCGCGCTGAAAGCTCTGGGCGAAGACGTCTCCGAAATCCTGGAGTACGTCCCGGCCCACTTCCAGGTAATTCAGCAGGTGCGGCCGAAGCTGGCCTGTACGCACTGCGACAAGATTGTGCAGGCGGAAGCGCCCAGTCGCCCGATCGCCCGGGGTCTGGCGGGACCGGGCTTGCTGGCGCACGTGCTGGTATCGAAATACTGCGACCACCTCCCTTTGTACCGCCAGGAAGAGATTTATGCGCGGGTGGGCATGGAACTGGAGCGCACCACGCTGGCGGACTGGGTGGGTGGGGCGAGCCAGTTGCTGGCGCCCTTGGTGGAGGCGTTACGGCGTCACGTGATGGGTGCGGCGAAGTTGCATGCCGACGACACCCCGGTGCCGGTCCTGGCACCCGGCCTGGGAAGAACGAAAACGGGGCGACTGTGGACCTATGTTCGTGACGACCGGCCCGCCGGGGACGCCACGCCGCCTGGGGTGTGGTTCGCGTACTCGCCCGATCGCAAGGGCGAGCATCCCCAAGGTCACTTGCGCCACTTCGCGGGTACGCTGCAGGCGGATGGCTACGCGGGGTTCGACCAGGTCTATGAAACGGGGCGCATTCGTGAGGCCGCATGCTGGGCGCACGTTAGAAGGAAATTCTACGATCTTCAGGTTGCTCATAAGTCACCGATTGCCCAGGAAGCTCTGGAGCGGATCGCGGCTCTGTACGCGATTGAAAAGGAGATCCGTGGCCGTCCCCCGGAGGAGCGGCGCGCGATCCGGCAAACCCGCGCTCGGCCCCTGCTGGAATCGTTCCGCGCGTGGCTCGAAAGTTGCTTGACCAAGCTGTCGCAGAAATCGGATACGACCGCAGCCGTGAAGTATGCGCTGGGACGTTGGGAGGCGCTGATGCGTTACGCGGAGGATGGGGGCCTGGAGATCGATAACAACGCCGCCGAAAGGGCGCTGCGTGCCGTCGCGTTGGGGCGCAAGAATTATCTCTTCGCCGGTTCCGATAGGGGCGGAAACCGCGCCGCCACCCTCTACAGTCTGATCGGTAGCGCGAAACTCAACGACCTCGATCCCGAGAGCTACCTGCGCGACGTGCTCTCCCGCCTCCCCGACCATCCGATTAGCCGCATTGAGGAGTTGCTACCCTGGAACATCGTCGCACCTGCCGCTGACCACAGTTCGGAACCGAAATAACTATCCAAGCTCCTTAAGTGTCCATAAACCTATAAGCGGACACCTATCGCCCCTTCACTTGTCAACACGGTCAGCTTCGGACGCTTACGGAGCTCTGTACGCTATTGAAAAGGAGATCCGCGGCCATCCGCCCCACGAGCGGCGCGAGGTCCGGCAAACCCGCGCACACCCCTTGCTGGAGTCTTTGCGCGAGTGCTTGGAAAACTGCCTGACCAAGCTGTCGCAGAAATCCGATACGACGGCGGCCGTGAAGTATGCGCTGGGACGCTGGGAAGCACTGACGCGCTACGCGGAGGATGGTGGTCTGGAGATCGACAACAACGCTGCCGAACGGGCCCTGCGTGCCGTCGCTCTGGGACGCAAGAACTACCTTTTTGCCGGCTCCGATACGGGCGGGGAGCGCGCCGCCATCCTCTACAGCCTGATCGGCACAGCGAAACTGAACGGCCTCGACCCCGAAAGCTACCTGCGCCACGTGCTCTCCCGCCTCCCCGACCATCCCATTAGCCGCATTGAGGAGTTGCTACCCTGGAATGTCGTCGCACCCGGAGCCGACCTCAGTTCGGAACCGAAATAACTATTCAAACCTCCTTAAGTGTCCACCAAGCCTATAAGTGGACACCTATCTCCCCTTCACTTGTCAACACGGTCAGCTTCGGACGCTTACGATGCTCTTCCCCTATGATTCTCACTTCCGCTCTGTCTCCCCACTGAGCCATCACTGGTACGACCCCAAATGAACACTTATTAACCATATAGAATTCAAATGGATGACCTTGGACTAACGGGTTGAATGGAACACCGTAAATATGCCTTTTCTTGTCGGACGTATCGACTATTAATTGTGCAGTGATTTCATCCAGACCGATACCATAATTACTGAGCACGCATCGAAATGCGTATGGGGACGCCAGAGAACCCGTGTTCTTAATCGCTTCCTTTATCTCAGCCGGTGTCATCCACCTGCCATCGCTCTTGTCAGGCCAAGCCATCCCTTTGTCATTTGTAGCTCTGATATCATCAAACGGGCCGACGAAAGGAACATTCATATTGCCGAGCAATATCGAGGGGTCCACCCACATCACATGAATGGCTGTTCCAGACTGAATACTTAATGGTATATGATCCCACCCGCATCCGATGTAAAGCGCGGTAAGAGGGACAGGACTAGGCGGAGGGATCCGTATTGGTAGTTGCCTGTACCCAAATATAGCTGACCAGACCCGTAGCAACTAGGGCAAAGCATATTCTGCGCCCCGGACTACCCTGATGGTGAAAAGATATGTACAATAATGCAAACCATGATATAGCGAGCATTGGGTACACAACCCAAGGATCGCTCGGATGGAGAGAAGCGAAAGCGAGGCATACGCCGATCAAGAGTATCCCCCACTCTTTTTTGCTGAGGCTAATAGGTCGGCCTGGGTCTCTAGAAAACACTGGGCGAATTTTACCATTTATTCAGCCTCTCCGAACAAACGAACATGCTTTTCACCTACTACTAAAACGGGAGTATCAACCTACCAAATTGTCATCAACACACTTTTAGGACACTTCCACATGGCGGTGTTGCTTGACAGGATAGGGGCTGGATGGCAAGATGAGGAATTGCGAAAGGCGCGACCCTGCTTGCTGTACGCTCCTGATCGCGAAAAAGCAACAAACACCGCATGTGCCGAAGTGGCGGAATTGGCAGACGCGCTACATTCAGGGTGTAGTTCCCGTCAGGGAGTGGAGGTTCGAGTCCTCTCTTCGGCACCATATTACTTAATCTCAACAGCTTACCCGATTAATGCCGAATTCAAGATTCGGCGCTCTCATTCGTACCAACCCTTCTGCACGTCAGCATCAAGGCAACATTCGACTGGGCGAACTTGTGCCCAGGAATTCAAGAAGATCACGTCGAAAATCCCAAGGAGCACTAATGGACCGCCGAGGATTCTTGCAGACAGCAATTATTAGCGCCGGGGGAGCTATTTCCGGCGTACCGGGCCGCATATTGGCCTCGCACGCGTCCGAAAGCGGTGGCGGTTATATCCGAAGCGAGCCCGGCCGATGGAGTATTGGAACCGCTGCGGTGGAAAAGGTCATTGCGTTGGACAATGGGCGGTTGGGGCTGTCGTCCTTTCGCAACAAGCTCACCGGCCGTGAGTACATTCAGGGCGGCCCACTGTCGAATGACCTCCGCCTGATTGTAGATGGCCATGAGATCACCGGGGTCGACGGGGGTTGGGTGCTGGCAGGAGAGAACTCGCACCGTCTACCACAAGGAGAATTGCAGTTAGACCTGAAGCTGAACCACGGACCTCTGAGTATCACCAGGCATTATGTTGTGTATCCGGAGAGCCCGCTCCTTCGCGAGTGGGTTACGATCACGAATGATTCTTCGAAGCCGATCCGCCTCAGCAACCCGGCCTTCCTGGAATCGCGCGTCATGTCGAAGGACTTGGAGAATCTCGACCTTTACTACATGACCGGCGGGGGCGCATTCAATGGCTCACAGATGCTGAAGAAGGAGAAGGTGCACGCCGCGTATGCGCGAAGCTTCGACTCTTATGACCCCTCGGACACGCGCTCCCACGAATCGAGCTACAGCGCTCAACTGCCGCTGCTGATCCTGCACAACCCCCAATTGCAAGAGGGAATTATGGTGGGCTGGGACTATCTGGGCCACTGGATTCTCAACGCGGGTAACTTTCATGGGAGCGCCTTCAACCTTTCGATTCAACTGGCCGGGTACGACAAGGAAATGCACCCGGGCGAGCGCATTGAAACCCCCAAGGCCTTTACCGGGGTTTTTGCCGGCGATCTCGACGCCATGGGAAACGCCCTCCTCGACTGGCAGTACCAGTATCTGTGGGACCTGACCAATCCCACTTATTTCGCCAAGACCCGCTGGGCGGTGGACTGGCCGTCGCCATGGGTCGGCGCGGGCGGCACTCCATGTGCCGACAATTGGGGAAGACGCCTGGCTCTCGATCTTCGCTATGTAAGTTTGCTGAGGGAAACTGGTGGCGACATCCTGTGGGATGACGCGGGCTGGTACGACCTGGAGGGAACTTGGAACGGTCCCGACTGGCGCCTCACCAATAATTACCTTGCCAAGCACGGTATGAATTGGGTCCTCTGGTTCCCTACTTTCTCCGCTACCCCCGAATCGGAGATCGGGCAGCAACACCCGGAGTGGCTGATCCCCCAGCAGGATGTGTTTGAGCAGTCCATAAAAGCCACCGCGGACTGGCAGGGGCAACTGCTCGGCAAAAGCGTGCAAGCCTGGGGCGACTTCCAATGGCGCTACGACATGGCTCCCGCAGTAAGCGCCACGGATACTGGATATCTGGCGTCTGACCAGAACTTTCGCAAATTGGCGGAGGATTTCAAAGAAGCCCACAAAGCCAGCGGTATTGATGCCTGTTATGGTGGTGGCCGATGGATCAGTTATGACCTCAGCCGCCTCGCCGAATCGGGAGAGTATACCGATGGCGGCGTCGGGCCTTACTCCAGCTACTACACTTCACTCCTGATCCCCCCCGACAAGTACCACAACGTCGTCGATTTCGACCATACGTTCTACAATGCCGCGAGCGACCGCACTCACCTGTGCATGGACCCTTGTTGGTACCGCGATCCCGGCGACGGGGCGGACCTGGAAGCCATCCGCAAAGACTGGGATCTCTACCATTACTTTGTCGCGCAGGGTGTTGCGGGGCGATGGAGCCATGTCTTTCGGCCCGCCGTGGAGAATGACGATCCGGTTTGGTATTTCCAGCGCATGGACCGCACGGGCTCAAGGGGCGCCATCATCGCCAGGCACGCCAAGCTCGGCTCCACTTACTACCTGATCTGCACGCCGAAGGAAGGCACGGCATCCGATTCTTATTTTGGCGGGACTGCGGTGATGTGCAGTATCTCCACCACTGGCGTTGCGCGTGTGGACACGGGAATTTACGAAGACCCGGTGGATCACGAGCATCGTTACTACGGCGTTCCGGGCGAAATCTACGGACCACTGAATTTCAAGTATGCGACTGCGGCAGGGCCCACGGCCTATGTCACTTCTGTCGATAGGCTGGGCAGACAGCAGGCCGTGAAGGACAAATTCTTTGGCATGGCGCTGCAACTCGGGGAAGCGCCCATCGCGATTACCCATTTAGGGCATTATGCGGGACGTAATGCCGCAGGTATTTACACCCTCTCGATTGTCCGTGCGGCGAATGGCGCCATCCTCGCGTCGGCGGACCTCGATACCAGCCAGGGAACCCCAGACGCAAGGGGATTCAAATACGCCGCGCTTTCTACCCCACTGCATCTCGATCCGCATCCCCGCCAGCCCATCATCGTCAAACCGCGCGGGCTCAAGCCGGGCGCGTCGTACGACATTCGATGCGCCAAGTCGGGCTACCACGCAACGCGGCAGGGCGAAGAGTTGATGCAAGTGGGCATCGAATTCGCAAGGGTCGAGCCGGGCGAACTGATTTTCCTCAACCTCCCCAACCATCCCGGTTCCGGCACGGACAAAACCCCGCCATCCTCTCCGCAGCACGTCTCCAAGCGCCTGGGAACGAACCTGGGCGTGCAGGGAGTGGAGATTGCCTGGCAGGGGGGCAGCGATAACAACTGGGTTTCGTACTTTGAAATCTTGAAAAATGGGTCGGTCATCGCCAAAGCTGCGAAAGGCTCTTTCTTCTTTGATCACAAAGGGAATCCCCTTCAGAACCTGGAGGCTCGCTACGAGGTGCGCACCGTGGATGGCGACGGTAACCGCAGTCCGGCGGTGGCTGCGGAGTTGATTGCCGGCGACGCAGAAACCTATACCCCGCTGGGCGGATTCAGCCCGACGCAGGGAGCGAATCAATGGCGATACGAAGAGGCCTTTGACGGAACATCCTTCCACGAGTTGGAGTGGGACCACGGCGGGTACGAAGGCCGATGGGTGGGCTCCGGGCGCGCCACTGTTGGGCGGATCTGGATGCAGCCGGGTGCGCAGTCCGACGTTGCGCGTACCTTCGTTACTCCCTCGGACGCAGAACTTTTGATTTCCGGGTCCATCCGCAAAGATCCCAGCGCGCAAAACGGGCAGGCCATTGGAGCTCGCATCCTGCACAACGACCGCCAGATTTGGCCGGCAAGCGGGTGGGCGGCAATTCAGCCGGACTTCTCGAAAGCGGTCGATTTCCGCTTGGAAAATGTGAGGGTGGCCAAGGGCGATTGCGTGCGCTTTGTGCTCCAGCACTCGGGAACCACCACACCCCAGCCGGTAATCTGGAATCCGACGGTCGTGGTAAACGGGCACGTGACCACGAAGTAATCCGATGCCGCCAGCAAGCCAGGCAAGTCTTCCGGGCCGCCAGGGAAGTCAACCCCCGGCTCTGTGCCAACGGTTGCGGGGAAAGGCCTGGTGAGACGCGGCTTAAACTTTGGAGTGAATGACGCGGACGGAAGGCATACCATCGGGCTCATCCACGAGCTCGATATCTTGAAATATATTCGGGGATTCTCTCTTGAAGACGCGGTAGACCTCAACTGCCAGCAAGCGGATTTCCGTATCGGCGTGGATGCTGCCGCGCAGCTCAAGGAAGTGCCGCCAGGCGCGGGAATTTCCCGTTACGAAGATCTTAGTTTCGGTGGCGTTGGGAAGAATGGAGCGGGCTGCCTGGCGCGCCCACTTGCGCCGGTCGCGCGGAGTCATTTCCGGGTGCTTCTGCTGCACGTAATCCGCAGTGGCCTCAGCGAGGTCCGTATAGGCCTTGCGCAGGGTTTCGATGGTCTGCTGCCACTTTTCCCGCAGTTCGGGATTTTCCTGGTAGAGCGGGGGAACCACGTAACGGGCGTCGCTCTCATCCACATAGCGTTGGGAAAGCTGGGAATAACCGAAGCCGGCGCGGTGGCGTACCAGTTCGTGGGTAAGGGCGCGGCTGACTCCGGTGATCAGCACGCACCACACGGCGTGTTCCAGCACGCTGCCGTGCTTGGAAGTAAGGATATTGTCCAGGTACTCCTGATTGCTTTTTCGCCCCTTGCCAAACGACATGTAACAAACACGCCCGGCGATTTCCGCCAGAGCCTCGCCCGCGGCGGGAGCGTCGGTGGAAAACACCATTCCCTCATCCGCAAGGAAGCGCGCCAGCTCGTCTTCGGCGACTTGCTGGCGGCCTACCAGGTAGACTTTCGGTTTGAAAATGTAGGGATCGAGAGGTGGAATTGTGGCCATCCGGCCCCCGTTATGCAAATTATGTAAATCCCTGGGTCCGATGCGCCCGCCAAACTCCCCCTGCGCTAAAGCCTTGCCCACGCCCAGTTACGAGCGGGACTAAGCCTTCGTTTCGGCAGCCGCAGGGGTAGCCTTCTTGAATCCGGCGTATTTCCGGTTGAACCGCTCGACGCGGCCGGCACTGTCAATAAGCTTCTGCTTGCCGGTAAAGAAAGGATGGCACTTGGAACAGATTTCCATGTGCAGGATGTCACTCTTGTAAGTCGAACGCGTTTTGAAAGTGCTGCCACACGCGCAGACCACGGTGACCTCATGATACTCAGGGTGGATCTTGTCCTTCATACAGACTCCTTGTTTGCCTCAAGAGCAAACCTTTATTCTAACGGCATCCTCCAAAACTTTCAATTTGTCTTTTGTGGGGACATTGCGGTAGACGTCCGCACTGGAAGCTCAGAACGCTAAATACCCGGCTGGCGATTGCATTCGGGAAGGCCCAAGTGTATGTTGCCAACGGGGCTGGAGTCCATACATAATGGAATTTCCCGTTAAGAGGCCATGCGAAGTTGGCATGGGGATAACTGTTGGCAGCGCCGGTTGAAGCCTGCGCTGACGCATGTGCGGTCTGTGCGGAAGCTCGCTTCAAAGGATGGCTGGGAAGCTGCGGGAGGAATCAACATGGCAAGCTGGAAGCTCAATGAATTGGGATTGCTCGTGCCAGACGGCCCTTACACTTCCGGTCCGCCGGTGGGTTTAAAGGGGCTGAGGAAGGTTCTGGGAAACAAATTCCTGCTTGCCAAGCCAAAAAGAGATAAGACCGCCGGCCCTACCAAACCTCCCGCCAACCTAAAATTCGACTCCCTGGATTTCCGCAACATCGAACCACACGTTCGAGGCCGGGGAGAGGAGAGCGTTCGAGTACTCGTGGGAGTGGCGTTTCTGAGGTCGAAAGGGTTGATTGGCAGAGATGCTGTGGTTAGCTACACCGGGGCGCGATACCAGCGCGGCAAAGGAAACGAAAGCTTTGTTGCCGCCCACCAATTTCCCTGCACTCCTACCATCAACTCCTTCCCATTACCAACCTATGCGCCGCACGGGCGGTTGAGGGCTGCGCTGGCTCATCCTTTGGCCACTACCGACTATCTCCCCAAACTGTTCAACTATGCTGACGGTCTGTTTGAGAGCGCCGGCGGTTGCGAGGCCGTCATTGAGCCCATCCGGCTGATCATGCATGACCAGAAACAAGGCCAACCGGTTTACGACAAACTCGTACAGCACGCCGCCTTGTCCAAGCTTCTTCCCAGTTATATCGAGGCGTACCTGACGGCGCACGACGCTGCCAGTGCGGATCAAATAGGCATCGACCTCCTTGATCCCGGTGCCATCGACCGCCTGACCGAGTCGGCCTTGTCCACCACTGCCGATCTGGATACTTCCAGACCGACGCAACAAATGGCCATGGTTGCGGACGTCTTATGGCACTCCATCAACGTTGCCAGAAGTAACACTCACCCGGCGGCTGCCACGACAAGTGAAATCACCCGCTACGCGGCGGAATTGGCGAGCTATACGTCCGCCCATGGTTGATCAGGCGGGAATTAAATCGCAGAAACAGTAGCGATCCTTACGCACGACTTCACCCACTGTATGGTTGATCCTGTGTTTGAAGATCGGGCCGTCGAAGGCGAAGGAATGGAACTCTCCGTTCTCACCGCAGGGATCGACGTTGGGAGGAAGGTCGCGGAGCAAATCCTGGTCGTAGGGCCTTCCGGCGAATGAAGGATCGAGAAACTTGGTATCGATGCACGCCAGCACCGCTTTAAATCCCAGATTGATGAATGTTTGCGCCAGTTCCGCCGAGTCCCGCTTCCATATGGGAAAAAGGCCCTTCATTCCGAGTTGTGCCAGGTTGTTCTCCCGGTACAGTTTGAGGTCTTCCAGAAAGATATCCCCGAATGCCACGGTGTCTATCCCCTCGCGCAAGCCCTCTTCCAGCAAAGCTCTCATGCGGGACTCGTAAATGTCGTTGGTGGCTTCTTTGGGAATCAAGACTTTCTTCAGCGGCAAACCCAGAGCCTCGGCTTGCTGCTCCAGTAGAGCGCGGCGAACTCCGTGCATGCTGATGCGGTCGTAGTCTTCCGTGATGGTGGTTAGCAACGCCGCCACGTTGTGGCTTTTTGCCTTCTGTACTTCGTAAAGCGCCAGGGAGCTGTCCTTCCCCCCACTCCAGCAAAACAAGATGTCTTTTGACATGATAGTTGGTTCCTCAAAGAAGTAGTTAGAAGCGAGAAGTTAAAATCGATGTCATGGGCTGACTTCCAATCCCTTCCGGTGTTTAGTTGCAGAAGTTCGCGATCCCATCTGTCGACGGATGGAAGGGCAGGGCTACACAGGCTGCGGAAAAGCTCGAGATCCTTTCAACGCCCTGCTAGGGCACAATATAGTAGCCGGGGACAACGCCCCATAAGCGCTAACTTAAGGCTTCCGTCTCAATTGATGTGCTCTCCTCCCAGGCCCGGAGGGCCGGAAGACCGTAGCCCACGGCGTAAGCCGTGGGGCAAGCACGCACGATGACCGCCAGCCCCAGAGGGGCGAAAGAAAGGGACCCTTCGCGTTGGCCGCGACAATCCTGGGGTTTCGCCCTAATCGCCGCGTTTTACTTCTTTCGCCCCGCTGGGGCTCATTGCGGGGGCGCTCCCTTGACCCACGGCTTACGCCGTGGGCTACGATCTTACGCCGCTACGCGGCTGGTGCCGTCGCGGTCTTAGGTCAACGCTTATGAGGCAACGCCCCCGGAAAGCGTGCCGCCAACAAGGCTCGACCCTGAAAGGGTCGAACTCGGGTGACATCTCGCATGTTTTGCGTCCCACATTAGCGGGGAATGCGACCCTTTCAGGGTCGGGACGATGGGCCGGGCTTTCCGGGGGCGTTGCCCCCGGCTACTATATTGTGCCCTTGCAGGGCGTCGAAAAGACCACGAGCTTTTCCGCAGCCTGCGTAGCCCTGCCCTTCCGAGGGCTATGAAGCAATCGCTTATTAACACTGCCTGCCACTTGTCTCTAACTTCATACTCATGGCTTTTAACTTCTCCCGCCTTTACCGCCCGGGGAAGCTAAACCTCACACCGGCGAGGAAATTGAATGGCAGCGACGGGTACCCGAAAACTTCCTCGTACTTCTGGTCAACGATGTTGTCGAGCCGGCCGTATATTTCCACACCGCGCGGCAAGCGGTAAGAGAACCCGCCATCCACGCGGACGTAACCCTTATTCGTGAACAGGCACGGCATGCCCAACGTGCAGGCATATGCTCCATAATTCGGCTCGATGTCCAGAACCGGTCCGCGAATATAAGCGTTGGTATTGAGCATCAGGTTGCCATGCCGCCAGGTGAGATTGTATGCGCCGGAATTGCGCGGCCGGCGAAACAATTCCTGCCCCACTTGCAACGGTGCAAGCACCTGTGATGTTCCGTTAAGAGCAAGGACCACCGTGTTGTCCAGTGTATATTCCGCCGACATTTGCAAAGACTTGATGGGATGGACCTGGAAAGAGATTTCCGCCCCCTGCGCTCGTGAGTTGCCAAGATTATCCGAGGCAAACGAACTCAGGTTTGTCAACGACCCCCCCAACGTCACAATCTGGTCCTTGAAATGATTGTTGAAGTAGGTGAAATCCAACACTGCCTTGTCCTGAAAGAACCGCTGCTCGATTCCAGTGTCAAAGCTGATGCTCTTTTCAGGCTTCAGATGGGGGTTGTTGGTAAAGGCCAGGTTGAAACCGTCTGGCGCGCGAATGCCCGTCCCGAAACTTGCGTGCAGACGGGTTCCATCCATTGAGCCGCCGTTCGATTCCCGCAGCATATACGCCGCTGAAACGCGGGGATTCACCTTGACGATCGTACTGGGGTCAAGCAGCGGGCGGCCGGCGGAACTGTCTGCCGGCAGCGAATGCGTGCGCAAATCATCCACGCGGAATCCCGTGGTGAGGTAGAGGCGGTGCGTGGGGCTCCAACGATTTTCCGCGAAGAAAGCCAGGCTGGTGCGGGGGAGTATAAACGGCACGCCATTGTTATCCGCGATGTAAGTGTCTTCCACCTGTTCGCGATTGTATTCAAATCCCGCCACGAAGAAGTCCTTGTTGGAGACTGCAATCTCGCTGCGCGTGTTCAGAACACCCCGCAGATTGTTGGAGTAGGAATCTCCATAGGGCGAGCGGAAGTAGGAATCATTAGTGGAAACGTTCCCCGTGGTGACTTGCTGGAACTTGGAGGTAATCTGTTCGGAGTAACTGCCTTCCCATCCGAACATGTTTTGCTTGTCACGAGAGATGGTGTCGATTCCCGCAAAAAGGCCGTCCGGATCGGATCCATAGGGGCCGGGCGCACCGGCGTTATTGGCGTTGCCGAAGAAATGGAAATCCAACCGCCGGCGCTGGCTGCGGTGATAGCCGAGGCTTAGAAATGCCGACTGGTTGCGGTATTGGTCGTTGGCGACGAGCCCCCCGGAGTCAAGCCGGGAAACATCAAAGCCCCAGTTCAGGCCGTGGGTCAGGCCGCTTCCGTCGGCAAGAAAACGGCGAGTGGTAAAGCTTCCACCCTCTGCCTGCAAGGTGAAATGCGGAGTGCCCTCACCCTGCAGCGTCACGATGTTGATAACGCTGGTGACGGCATTGGGACCATAGAGCGCGCTTTCCGGGCCGCGGGTTACTTCCACGCGCTGAACACCATCGGCCGGCAGCGGGGCAAAATCAAAGCTGCCGCCGAATTGGTTCAGCTCCATGCCATCGACCATTACCAGATTGTAATTGGACTCTCCACCGCGAACGAAGACGCCGGTGGCGCCTCCGTGGCGGCCGGCCTGGCTTGCCTCAACACCAGGGATTCCGGTGAGCACGTCCAGCACATTTTGAGCAGCGCGGTCGTTGATCTCCTGCCCCGAAACTACGGAGACCGAGGACCCAACTTCCGATGCCAACGAGCCTGCCAGCGAGGCCGATACCACCACTTGCTGTTGGACGGCACTCAATTGCAAATGTAGTTCCAGCGTTTGGATTTTAGCTCCGTAAATTTCCACCTCTGCTTGGGGGGATGCAAGCCCAGGCGCATCAACAGCCAGTGTGTACTTTCCATCGGCGAGAGGAGCAAACTTAAAGACTCCCTGGGAATCCGTCTGCTGCTGGTCTACAACGGCCAGCGACCTGAGCAGGGTTACGTGTGCTTGCGGAACCGGGCGGCCGCTGGGGTCCAGGACAGTCCCCTTCAGTGCTCCTGCCTGTACCGCGGTTGCGGAAAATAGAACTAAAAGTGCGCCCAGCAGAAAGGAGGGCCAAATTGCAAAGTTGTGAGGGGTATTGCTTTCCAAACGGCCGGCCGGGGCTCGCAATCGCGCGTCCCCGTCCTTCAAATTTTGCTGCATCACAGAAGACTCCTTCTCCCCGTTTCTCACGACGGGGGCATGCGGAAGGAATCCCAAGGAGGAGGCGAAAATAAAAAAGCCTTCCTGTTCCTAAAGGCGGAATCGGAAGGCTTCGCAGTCTTCCCCAGGACTCTTTCCGTCGAAGAGTTAGGTTGAATATGAGGTTCCCGGGCAGGTTTCCTGACTCTCGGGTCGTCACCACATCCTCAGCCTTCCCCTTCTGCGCAAGGCAGAACAGTGGCCGGCAACAATGCCTGGGAGGATGCGGCTCGCCGATCACAGTGGCGGGACCGCGGCCGATTTTAACGGCCTTTCCTTTTTCCCCGTTTTCAAGCGGGGCACCGCAGGAACACACGTTGTCAGATTACCAACAACGTTCTGGAAATTATCACCTGCGAAGCAAAGCTGTCAATGGGGGTTATTTCGGTTGGATGGGTCAATCTGCGTGGAGGCGGCTTTACGCCGCTATTGGCGGGGTAAACCCGCCTCTACAGCCATCTGGCGAGGCAAACTCGCCGCTACGTTCACTTTAGTTTACCCAGCGGCCGTGTTTGTCTTTCTTCTCCTGGTCGCGCATGTACACTTCAAATTTCTTGCGCAATTGGGCGCGCCGCCAGTCGTGATACTGAAGTTGCAGGCGATAAGGAAGAGCCCAACCTCGCAGGTAAATGTACCCGAAGAGCATGCCGCCCAGGTGCGCAACGTGGCTGACATTGGAACCGGGATCGCTGAAGGAACTTACGAACTCGATGACTCCCATAAGAGCCACGAACCACTTGGCCTTGAGGGGGACGATGAAGGCCCAGAGGATCATGCGCTCGGGGAAGAGCATTCCATAGGCCAGCAGTAACCCATACACCGCACCGGAACAACCGATGGTTACCGACGGGCCTGCCGGCCGGAAGAGTGTGCTCAGGGTCACATCCAGAATTCCAGCCCCAACGCCGGCCACAAAATAGAAGGTCAGGAATTTCTTCCCCCCCCACAGGCTTTCAAGGTCCGGTCCAAACATCCACAACGCGAACATGTTGAAGATAATGTGGAACCATCCCCCATGGAGGAACAGGTAAGTCACAAGTTGCCAAACGAAAAGCCTGTGCACTACCAGGTCTGGTCGAAGCCCGAACCAGGAAAGGTAGTCGAAGAAGTCGAAAAATCTCTCCCCGAATATTTGAGCGGGGATGTAAGTGAGAACAAAAGCCGCACTCGTGATAATGATCAACTTCTTGACCATCGGGGTGAGCGGTGGCCCAAATGAAAAACCGACTTGGCGATAAGACGACATCAATAGAAGCGTACCATAGAACTGACATTGTGGGCTGAAGCTGGTAAGCAGCCTCTCAGTGAGCCTCCACGAGCGCCTCGAACCGGAAATCTAACACTAATCCCCCAAACTCACCCCAAAGCTCCTGGTGTGGCGTCCCGTGTAATTCATTGCAATGAATCGATGGATGCCTCCTACCCTGGATCACTCGTGTCCAAAACAGATCGCGTCAGGTTGGGAATGAGGTGCAGCACAAGCGCTCGCTATGCGGGGAAGCTGGGGCTCTTTCGCACGCTGGCGGTCGAGCCAACCTGTTTCCAGCGAAGACCAAGGAAAGACAGATCCCTCGCCCCCTTGGGGGAGAGGGTGGCCCACAACCGGCGCTTTCATCAGCCGGGGCGGGACGGGTGAGGGGGTCAAAAACTCTGGGGCCTACTGAAATGCTGTCGACTCTGAGGCCATTTCACTTTTGCCTGGCTTTTGCGGCTCTCCCAAACGAATTCCATTTTGGTAAAGACCCCCTCACCCCCCGCCTTGCGGTCCCCCCTCTCCCCCAAGGGGGCGAGGGAAAATGTATTCTTAGTTTCGATGTCGAATTCATGATGGCTGAGCGCGGTCCCGCGTGGTCCACTGGAAGCGCATGCTAATTTGGACAGCAGTAGAGCTACATCGCCCCCGTTCTTTGCGATCAGATTTCCTCGTCAGTGTCCGGCGCTACCAATTCGGCAGGAAGAGCGCTAAGATAATTGCGCGCCAGGGGCACTTGGGAAGGCACTGGGGCAGGCATCCCTGCCGCCTGTTGGCACTTTGAACGGCGATGGTTTGATGGTGATGCTTCCCGACCTGGCAACAATGCCATCGGAGGTCATTCGCGAGTTCGATACCTGCCTTTGGAGGAGCCATGGACCTTAGGCGGCTGACAAAGTTTTTCGCCGGACCCTCACCGCATTTGAGCCGCGAAGATGCGATGAAGATTTTCAAGCGGGATAAATTCAAATGCTACTACTGTGGATTGGACGGTCTGCGCGATTTCGAAAGCTGGCTTATCCTTACCATTGATCACGTCCACCCGCACTCCAAAGGCGGCCAGCGGAGTATGGACAACCTGGTGACCGCCTGCCAACCGTGCAACCTGCTCAAGGGCAAGCGGGTATATAAATCGCACCAGGAAGCACGGGACTACGTCCTCGCCCAGCGTGAGCAATGGCGCCAGATTTACCGCAAGCAGGTTAAGGCGACGTAACCGGGCGGCCCGAACGCATTCGGCTGCATTGCGGGAACGGAGAATTCTTCCAGCCCTTGGGTGAACCTGCCTTGACACGTTTGCCCGCGAAAGTTTTAATGCTTGCCGCTGCCCAGCCATCAAGGGTGTTGTGCCACATTTGGCAGCGCTCGATCCAGAGAGATTTTGCGGGAGAGATGACCGATTGGACGCTGCCGAACGCCCCCCCCAACCAACCCGTTTCGTACCGCGCCGCCGAACTGAGACCGGCGCACTATCTCCCATCGAGTCTCTTTACCCGGCGTGGGACGAAACGCTGCGGCTGCTTTTTCGCCCTTTCGTCGGACACCGTTGGGTAGCCTTGAGTGTGGTTTGCCTGTTTCTGGGTGGCGGCACATCCACTGCCGCATTTCAGTGGGGCTTCGGCGCACTGCCGATTGACATTCATAGTTCCGAGCTTCTCTTCCGCATCCGCATGGTTATTGCCCAGCACCTTAGTTTGATCGTGCTGGCTGTAGTCCTAAGCCTTTGCCTGATTCTTGGCCTTATCTACGTGCGTTGTGTATTCCGGTTTGTATTGATCGATGCCGTCATCAAACATGACGTGGTGGTTGGCACGGCATGGAAAAACCTGAGGTCCCT
>Ga0181517_10001150_pt1 | contig 30429 bp, 20 predicted proteins | sample PEATcosm2014_Bin_31_FD_119748 | JGI IMG/M metagenome (GOLD analysis project Ga0181517, IMG submission 119748) | Peatland microbial communities from MTU Mesocosm Facility, Houghton, MI, USA - PEATcosm2014_Bin01_30_metaG | ecosystem: Environmental > Terrestrial > Soil > Wetlands > Peat | place... | reverse complement strand
GTGGGGTACCCATGCTTTGTTCATTCGATTGGACTTGCGCTTCGATGTTGTAGGCGATTTACATGTGAAATCAATGTTATCGGGATGATTTTCTGGTTAGCTCCTTGGCGATTCAGGAAATGGAATCAAGAATGGATAGCTGAAGTCCTTCCGTCACTTGCACATGTCCGGCTGCAGCGAAACCAGAGTTGCTGTATCCCGGAAGCACGGCGCCAAAGTTGACGCGACCATCAGGGAGCGGCGACATTGCACGAAGCTCAATGGGGTACGGGGACTCTGGTTTCGCTCTGAATGAAGGGCGCGAACTCTGAAAGAGGAAAAGATGCTCATGGAAGCAGAACCGAAGAGTGCGATGAACTCATCGACCAATCGCCGCGAGTTTCTGGCGGGGCTTGCAGCGCTGGGAGTGGCCAGTTGGGCCGGGACAGGCTTTGCGGCGCAAATGGACGCGGCCGCGTCGAACGGATTGCCCTTCCGCCCGGAAGAAAAGCCTTTGGACTTTCAGGCGTTGGCGAACGCATTCGATGCTTTCGTGATGGATCCCGCTCATGGCGCAAACCGGGTTGCCAAGGATGGCCGCCAGGTATTTCCTTCGGCACTGGAAGGCGAAGAAGACGGCGGGCTTACCACCTATGGACCCATGGCCATGGGCAAGGAACTGCGCGGCGAGGGACTGCCGGGGCTGGACAAATCGCTGCAGGGCTACTTCAGTGAGCCGTACGGGCTATTTCTGGACGGCGCTGGCGCAACCCTCTGTGAGTACTGGTATCTGATGAATGTGACCGCCATAGCCTTCGGGCTCATTCGTCTCCGCTTTGCCCAGGACCCGGTCTGGCTGGCGCGTGTGGAAAGAACTGCCACCAGCCTGAGAACCATGGCGCAGCAGCTCCACTACGACTTCAACAGCCAGGGCTACGATTTTGCGAAAGCTGCTGCATTTACGAATCAGGATATTTATCGCCAGCCCGATGCCGTGGGCGGATACAGCTACGTCATGCTTTTGGCGTGGAAGCTCACCGGCAAGGATTTCTGCCTGGCGGAAGCAAAGACGGCCATCGATCGCTACAACGCATTTGCCGTAAACCCCTGGTATGAAATTCCCAGCGGAGCCATGGCGGTGCTGGCGGCTGCACGCCTGGATGCGATGGGATACGCCACCAACACGAAGAAGGCGCTGGGGTTCGTGCTCGATGCCAAGCCGGGGCTGATGGCCACCGGGCGCTGGGGAGGGAAAGAGGTAAATGGGCTCCTGGCGGGATTCTGTACGGAGCCGGCAGGCCAGGTTTACAGCATGGAGTCGATGGTGGCGCTACCCTATGTTCTGCCCGCTGTTCGATTCCGCCCGGAGTTGGCGGCGGACGTCGCGCGTTGGGCTTTGAATGTCACAGCCAATCTCCGCTTGTTCTATCCGGAGTTCCTGCCGCGCGAGAACCAGAGCCGCCCTGACCTTCCCGCGATGATCCCCTATGAGCGTTTGAGCCGCGAAGAAAAGGGTCACAGCCCCTATGCGACCGGAGACTTCGCCGGACACCGCTCCATTTACGGGGGCGCCTATGTCATGTGGTTGGACAAGATGATTCAAGTCCAGGAAGATCCCCAGAAAGATCCCTGGCTGTTGCGCTGGGATCTGAATGCGACAAACTTCCTCGATCGCGATTTGCCCCCGGCGTTTCTCTACTACAACCCCTGGCCCAATGAGAGGCGAGTGGTTCTCAATGCGGGTTCGGCCAAGGCCCGTCCATACGATCTGACCGGCAATCGTGCGCTCCAAGTGCGTGCCAACAAGGTCGAACTGAGGCTGGCGGGGCATGAAGCGCGTGTGATCGAAATGCGCGGTTGAAATGCGCCTTGCATAGGAAGAGCGCTCTGAACCCAAAATGAGCCTGACGGGATTCCGCCAGGCTCATTTTTTACAGGAGTTTTGTGTGCGTTCCCGTCACCCATGAATCAGGCGTGTGGCAATAATCGTGGTGGCATTGGGCGCGCCCGAAACGGCGCTGGTGCGGATCAGGGCTTCGAAATAGACCGGCTGGTTTGATGAATCCGTGATCCCAAGAGCCTGCCGCAGCTTCTGCCGGTTGACGGCGTCTGCCAGAAAGATCCCTGCCGCTTCCGTCCCTTCCTGCTGCAAACCCTGCAAGATGAGCACGCTTCCCCGCCCATTCGCGAGCGGCAGCAGAGAGATCGTCGCGTAATCCTCGCCGGAACTGCCGGTGAAGGTCAATCCGTGATAAGTCTCTTGTTCGCCAGCCTTGGGATGGATGTTCTGGAAGAACTTCAGGCTCTCTCCGACCACCCCTTCGCGCTCCTGAAAATTGAGCCGGTCCTGGAAGTAGTAGACCCAGGGGTTGGAACTCGGGCTGCCGACAAAGACGAAATTGCCGTCTTCCAGATCGCGCGGCCGCAACTCCCGGGCCGATCGAATCGTGAACCAATCGCCGGAGTTGCCGCTCAATCGCGTGAATGCTTCCACAACCACCAGATCCGCATACGACGTTAAAAGCGATCCGGAAAGGTACTTCATCATCCGGGCTTCGCGGCCGGTGGGATGCGCGTTGTTGAATGCGCCCCCGCTGCGGTAGGAGGGGCTCAAATACTGTTCCAGAGTGACGGGCTGTTCGTCGACCAAACGCATCATGCCGTAGTTGATGTCCGCCACGACAATCTGCACGGGCCGGTTGTTCGGGCTGAATAAGGTCGATAGCGGCCACGGCGGCAGAGGGCTTGTCCCAGGCGCGGGGGTGCGAAACCACGCAACCAGCGTCGTGATCAGAAACAGCGCCGCGAGCGCCCAGGGCAGGCCCTTGATCCACGGTTTGGACGCAAAATGCTTCGCAACTACCGCGGGGACTGTTGGCGTGCGCTGTTTCACCGGACGAAAGAGCGTGGTGTAAGCGCCTTTCGGAATTTCGACAATCGATGTTTCTTCACGCCCTTCTCCATCGAAGTACTCATGGAGTTTCAGGCGGAGTTGCCGTACATGTACCCGAACGGAGCTGTCTTCTACGACGCTGTAATCCTGCGCTTTGCCGAAGACGGCCATCCCAATGCGATGTTCGCTGAGATCCTGCACTTGCCCATGCAGGGTCCTTTCCGCGAGGAAGCAGAGCAGGTCTCTAAGCCGCGCGGACTTCTGGAAAGGTGCGCTTGCGGTGATCCTTTCAATCAACTGCCAGCGACTGTCTTCCCGGAGTTCAGCTTCCACTTCTTTCATTTATGTACAGTCCCGTTCCTGAATTGAAGCAGCCATTCTTGAGCCCAGACGCGGGGAAACAGCATGGACTGCGTGATTATAGCGCATTGAAACATTCACGAGAAACCTGCCAGCCCAGGGCCGCAGGGCGAGCGCATGAAGCTCGTGAACCTCACGTAGCAATGGTTGTGAAGCGACATGACGAATGTCGAGCCCTTTCAAAGCTCACATTTCGCATCTTCAAAATGCTCTCGCGATTGCCCAGCCCAAGGGCGAAGCTTCTCCGGCTGGTATGCGAAAACAGGTGCGCGCAAAACGTTTAATCGTTTGAGGGTCCGTCCGGCCTCTGACCGAGCACAAGGATGTGCGATATAGAAGCCGGTCACCCCACGCGTTTACCTCCCGGAACATGTAAATTGCAGCGACTCACATGTGAATTGCAATGATTTTCGGCGTGAGTCCCTTTCGCATGGTTGCTCTCTTCCAGCACCGTTGCAACTGGCTTTAAAACCCTGTTTCAAACGGTCGCGAATTTTCATGCCACACGAAACCAAGGCGCGAAAGCCAAATCTTCAGGACCATCAAAGGATCTTTTGATGAATGACCTCGTACAACGCTTTGGCGAGAACCCGATTCTCCAGCCCAGGGATCTGAGCCCGAGCATGGAAGGCATGGAAATCACCTGCCTCCTCAATCCGGGAGTGTTCCGGTATCAAGACAAGATCTGGTTGCTCGTGAGGGTGGCCGAGCGTCCGAAACAGATTCCGGGCAAAACTTCGTTCCCCATCCTCAAACCGGATGGAACGCAGGAAATACTCGAGTTCGATTCGAGCGACCCGCGTCTCGACTTGAGCGATCCTCGCGTCATCAGCTTCGACGGGCAGGACTATCTCACGACGCTCTCGCATCTTCGACTGCTGGCGAGCGCGGATGGCAAATCCTTCGTTGAGCCAAGCGGAACTCCTCCCCTCATGGGATCGGGCGAGTTGGAGACCTACGGCATCGAGGATTGCCGTGTCGCGATGATCGACGGGGCCTACCACCTTACCTACACGCAGGTATCAAGTAATGGTGTGGGCGTGGGTTTGCGCCGCACCACCAACTGGAAGGATTTCGAGCACGAGGGGATGATCTTTCCCCCACACAATAAGGATTGCGCTCTTTTTGAGGAGAAGATTGGCGGCAAGTTTTATGCGCTCCATCGCCCCAGCAGTCCCGAATTGGGTGGCAACTACATCTGGATCGCGGAATCTCCCGACCTCGTGCACTGGGGACGGCACCGTTGTCTGGCAAAGACGCGCAGCGGCTATTGGGATAGCGCGCGGCTGGGAGCGGGAGCTGCTCCCATTCGCACCGCACAGGGTTGGCTGGAGGTCTATCACGGCGCAACCAAGCAGAATCGCTACTGCCTCGGAGCCCTGCTTCTCGATCTGGAAGAGCCCTGGCGCGTACTCGCCCGCTCGGAAGAGCCCATCATGGAGCCGAGCACACCCTACGAACTCGACGGCTTTTTCGGTCAGGTCATCTTCACCAACGGCCACCTGGTGGACGGCGACTGCCTGACACTCTATTACGGCGCAGCCGACAGCGTCATTTGTGGCGCGACCCTCTCGATTCAAGCCATCCTGGACAGTCTGACGCCCAGTCGCGGAGAGGACCTATGAGCCGCCTCCGCAAGGAGTTCGACGTATTCTTCGGCTGCCCGCGCGCCATGCAGGTATTGATGGTGTCGAACATGATTTATGCGCTTGTGCTGCCGGTCATCGAAGTCTTCGTAGCCGCCTATGTGATGCGGAATTCGCACGCGGTGGATAAGGTGGTTACCTACCAGCTTTCAATCTATGCAGCCACACCGCTCGCCTTCTTTCTAAATGGCAAATTACTCGGCAGGGTCGGGGCTAAACACCTCTACGCGCTGGGAATGCTGTTGTCCGGCGTAGCCATGATGCTGATGATGCAACTAAGCATCCTGACGCCCATCGGGGTGGCCACCTCCGGATTCACCATGGGGCTTGCCACGGGATTGTTCTGGGCCAATCGTGGCTTCCTGGCGCTCACCGCGACCAGCGATGAAAACAGAAACTACTACTACGGCCTGGAGAACTTTGTTGCTACCTTGGCCGCGGCGGCGGTCCCCGCAGCCATTGGCTGGTTCATCAGTGGCACAACGCTCTATGGATGGCTCGGCGGCATCGCCAACCGCGCCTATCACATCGTTGCAATGGTCGTGTTTGGGCTCACCATCCTCGCTGCCGCGATTCTGGAACAAGGCACTTTCCGCTCCCCGCGGCACACCCGCTTCGTGTTCTTCCACTTTCATCCATTGTGGCGGCGGATGCTGCAGCTGGCGTTGCTCAAAGGCCTCGCTCAGGGATACATCGTCACCGCGCCGGCCATGCTGATCATGTCGCTGGTGGGGCAGGAAGGGACGCTGGGCACCGTGCAGGCGATTGGCTGTGTTCTCTCCGCCTGCATGATGTATGTGGTTGGGCGGACGACAGAGCCGCGCCATCGCATTGTTGTCTTTGCCTTTGGCCTCACCCTGTTTCTTGTGGGCGCCGTCGTCAACACCGCGCTCTTCAATGCGATGGGCGTGCTGGTTTTTCTCGGCTGCCTGCTGGTCGCCAAGCCCTTGCTCGATCTTGCCTACTATCCAATCCAATTGCAAACGGTCGACATCGTTTCCGGATTGGAAGGACGTTCGGAGTACGCCTACATCTTTAACCACGAGTTCGGACTGTTCATCGGGCGATTCCTGGGATGCGGATTATTCCTGGGGATTGCCTATTTCTGGTCTGGAATTGCAGCGCTCAAATATGCCTTACCGGTGATCGCGCTGTTGCAGTTGTTGTCCATCCGGGTGGCTGGCCAGATCCTTCGGGGTTTGGGCAAGGCGAGAATCACCTCCAACGCCTGAGTCCAGCTGTCCCGGAATTATTTCGGAGGCTTGTGAACCAAATGTTGAAAAGGAGACACACAATGATTCACGCAACTCTTACAGCCCAACGACCAAGACATTTCGCGGCCTGGCTGTTGGTAGCGTTCTTCCTGTTGGCCGGCATTCCCTGCCTGGCCCAGTCGAGCCGAGGTACGTTGGCCGGCTCGGTAACGGACGCAACGGGGGCAGCCCTTCCCCATGCATCTCTCGTTCTGAAGGAAACAAACACCGGCAGCCGTTATGAAGTTGTGGCGAGTGCGCAGGGTCTGTTCGCTTTCCCCGAGCTTCAACCAGGAACTTACGCCCTTGCCGTCAACTCGCCGGGATTCGAATCCTACAACCAGAGCGGCATCATCGTGAACGTGGGCAGCACGACAACGGTTACGGCCGTCATGAAAATAGGTTCGTCTGCCGAGAGCATCACCGTGACCAGCGACGCCTCGCACCTGGCGACCGAATCCTCCGATGCCGGCTACACCATGACGCCACAGGTACTGGAAGCTCTGCCGCTGCCTTTCGGTGGTGAGATCCGCAATCCGCTGGAATTCGCGGCGCTCTCGCCCGGATTCGCGGGCACCATGAGCAACAACCCCTCCTCGCCACCCTCCGGAGCCTTCAAGATCAGCGGCGGACAGCAGGGCGGCGGCGACATTCTGCTGGACGGCACCACCACCGAACTGGCATCCGCAAATATGCAGGTGACCTATGGCTTCAGCGTCGAGGCCGTCTCCGAATTCAAGGTCATGACCAACACCTTCGACGCCCAGTATGGAAGCGCCAGCGGCGGCGTGATCAATCTCGCCTCCAAGCAAGGAACGAACAGCTTCCACGGCTCGGCTTACGATTTGCTCAAGAACCGCGTCATCGATGCCAACAGCTGGCTCAACAACTACCAAAACGCCAAAGCCGGGTCCGACAAATTCAAAACGCCGGTCGACACCCAGAACGACTTTGGCGCAAGCGTCGGAGGTCCGGTTCGCGTTCCCTGGCTCTACAACGGCAAGGACAAGACCTTCTTCTTCTTCAATTACGAAGGTTTCCGGCAAGAGAACGGAGGCACCTCGCTGCAATCGGGCCCCACCCAGGCCATGCTGGGCGGCGACTTCTCGGCTCTCTTGACCCCAACGACCGTCAACGGCCAGACCTTCCCGGCCCACATCCTTTACGACTACAGCACCTGCACAGGCGCCAACTCGGGACAGACCTGCCAGGCTTATCCCAACAACAAGATCACCGAGGCCGCGGATCCGGTCTTTGCTGCCGCTGTCAAGGTTATCCCCAACGCATCGTCCGCCACCAGCCCCTATTTCAACCTCCCAGTCAGCAGTTCCAATCACGAGAAAGCTGACATGTGGAATATCCGCATCGACGAGAACATCAACGAGCGCAACAAGATCTCAGTCAGTTACTTCACTGGCAACATGCCTTACATCGGCACTTCCAGCCTGGGGTCGCTTTACACCGGCGGCAACATCCAGGGCAACAAGTATGCGCGTGTGGGCTATGACTATTTCATCTCGCCCACCCTGCTCAACCACTTCAACGCCGGCTTTACGCGCCGCCATCGCCTTGAAACCTCGGGAGAGGGCGGATTTGGCGGCAACTGGGCCACCAAGTTCGGCCTCAAGGGCGTAGGCGACTCGGTCTTCCCTCGCTTCGACATCAACTATCCGGGCAGCGGCATTAACAGCCCCAGCGATGGCAACAGCGTCTTCGACGACAACGTCTTTCAATATGACGACGCGGTCTCATGGCAGAAGGGCCGTCACAGCATCCGGTTCGGCGGAGAATTCCGCGCCGCACAGTTCAACTTCGCAGCCCTGACCGGTAGCGCCGGCCATTTCAACTTCGAGCCGGGCCCCACCAGCACTCCGTCTGATCCCAACTCCGGCTTCGGCTACGCCAGCTTCTATCGGGGAGCCTTCACGAGTGTAAGCGGCGATCAGTCTGCCATTTCCATTCCCCAGGTCGACGGATTCCGCACCAAGTATTTTGCGATTTTTGTCGCGGACGACTGGAAGGTTAACAACAAACTGACCCTCAATCTTGGCTTGCGTTATGACATGCCAATTCCGGTGACCGAGCAGGCAAACCGCATGTCCTATGTGGATCCAACCTTGCCCAACCCTGGGGCGGGCGGCCTTCCCGGCGCTTACGTCTTCGAAGGCAGCGGCACCGGTCGCCTCGGCGGCAGTTCCCCGCAGTCGACCTTTAAAAAGGCCTTCGGCCCTCGCATCGGCCTCTCCTATTCGGTCGATCCCAACACCGTCATCCGCGCCGGATACGGCATTTACTTCTCTACCCAGCGCGTAGGCGGCTTCGCCTCGAACGACAGCCAGGGCTTTTCCTCCAGCTACACCTACGCTATCCCGTCCAGTCCTCAGACACCGGTTGGCGTGCTCTCGCAGATCTCCGCCTATCCTGGCAAAATGCCGCCCTTCATCGACCCCACGGTCATGAACAACCAGGGCAACGCTCTCTTCATCGAGTCGAAGGTTGACCGCCCCGGGACCATCCAAAACTGGACCCTCGATGTGCAGCGCCAACTGCCCTACAACACCATTGTTGACGTGGCCTATGTGGGCGCTCATGGCGACCACCTGCAGGCCTTCCTGCATGATCCCAACCAGGGCAGTCCGGCCAACATGGCACGCGGTGCGTGTCTGCAAGTCAACATTGCCAACCAGGCGACAAGCGCGGCTTGCGCGGGTCAAACTCCTGTTGCAGCGCCGTATGCCGGGTTCAGCGGCACCGTCTCTCAGGCTCTGCGCCCCTTCCCGCAGTATGGAACCGTCACGGTGGATTCAGCCACCATGGACGATCCCTTCGGCGACTACACCTACAACGCCATGCAGCTTCAGGTCACCAAGCGGACCAGCGCCGGACTGACCGTATTGGCCAGCTATAGCTGGTCAAAGAACATCACCAATGCCGACTCGGAGTATCCGGAAGAGGCCGCCTGGGAAGGCAACGGCAATGGCGGTGCACAAAACACCTACAATCTGAAGGCAGAAAAGGCCCTCAGCCAGTTCGACATCCCGCAGCGCGTCGTCCTCGCCTGGACTTACGAACTGCCCTTCGGAAAAGGCAAAAAGTTTGCCAATGAGGGCGGAGTTGTCAACGTACTGGCCGGTGGATGGCAGATTGCGGCCGTTCAGAAATATCAAAGCGGCACTCCACTCAGCGTAACCTCACCAGGATGGACCTCGGGCATCTTCGCTGGCAGCGAGGGTGCAACTTTTGCGCCTACGGGCCGTCCCAACATCGTTCCCGGGCAGAGCATTAATGGGCTGCACGGCAAGTTCATCTATGGCACGAGTGCTCGCCTCAACCCGGCCGCATTCACGACCGCTCCCAATTTCACCTTTGGCAACGCGCCCAAAGCCCTTGGCGTCCGCGAACTCTTCAATAAATCCGAAGACTTCAACGTCACCAAGGCAATCCCCATGTTCACCGAGAGAGTCAAAACCGACTTCCGCGTGGAGTTCTTCGACATCTTCAATCGCCACCGCTTCACCGGCTTCGACACATCAGTCGGCACTCCCGGCTTCGGTCAGGCATCTGGCCTTGCCTATGGCCCGAGAAACATTCAGGGCTCGCTGCGGGTGGCCTTCTAACGCCACCAGGCAAGCAAACCCGTCTATGTCTGACGGCTGAAACCAACCCAAGTCTCCCGGATCTCTTCAGTGAGATCCGGGAGACTTGTACTGTTGGGATCAACAAATCAGACCGCAACCAGACCGCAGGAAGAGCGTTCCACTAGAAAAACGCCCCATGGGATCGCGCAATGGCATTCAGAGACGTGAAGATAAACTACTATCAATCCATGTTTCGCATCCGCGGTCGACGGCTTCTGGTTTTCGCTGCAGCAATTCAGTTTGCATGCCTGCTCACGCCAGCCGGCGCGGCACAGGTTGACCATTCCCAGGTTCAGGAACAAATTCAGGCTCAAGTTCAGATTCACTTCCAGGCCGCCCAGCAGGCGCAGCAACAAGGGCAGCTCGACGACGCGATTGCCGAGTATCAACAGGTATTGCGGCTCCAGCCCCGATTGCCCGAAGTTTATGCGAACCTGGGGCTCGTCTACTACGCTCACGGAGAGTTCGAGAATTCCGCCGCGGCTTTTGCCTCGGCGGAAAAGCTGCGGCCCGGAATGCGCGGCGTGAGTCTTTGGCTTGGAATCAACGAAGTGAGACTTAACCATCCGGCGCAAGCCATAACTTACTTGCGCAACGCGATTCGCCTTGATCCGAAAGAAAAGCTGGCCCAGAGCTGGCTCGGGACCGCGCTGTGGGATGCAGGACAAACAGATGCGGCTCTGATTCAATTGCGCACGGCAGCCGCGCAGTTTCCCGACGATCCCGATCTGCTTTTCGCACTAGCCGAGGCATACGGCAAGGCCGCCAAGCAGCAGACAGAAGAACTTCTCGATGAGTCTTCAGGCACAGCGCTCTCCGACATGATTTACGGAGCCATCTATGCTGAAGAACGCGATTGGAACAAGGCCGAAGGCCATCTTCGCCGCGCGATCGAGCGCGATCCGCGCTCCCTCGACGTGCGCCTGCAATTGGTCGCGGCCTACTTCGCGCAAGCTCACCTGCCCGCGGCGCAGCAGCAATTGGACCAGGCTCTGCTTCTGGCTCCGCAATCCGCGGCCGCGCTCGCGCTCAGCGGAGAGTTACTGCTGCTCATGCAAAATCCAGTTGAGGGTCTCGCGCGTATCGATCGTGCTATCAAGATCGATAGAAGTGAAGCGCTGGATGCTTTGGGGCTTCCTGTCGAGGAGCGTATCAACCGCAGGGAAGCGGACGCCGGACTTGTCGCGCTATGTCACGATGCCGCGGATAAGTTGGAAGCGGGTGCTTCTTCCAGCCCCGCAACATCTGTTGCCCTAGCGGCTTTGAATGTCCTGGCCGGCGACGAGGCGGCGGCGTTGCGAAACTACCGGCGAATTGCTCCTGCGCGGCCCGTCCCGAGTCTCTCGGCAAACCTTGTTGCTCAGGCCATGACGGCCCTTCACCAGCACCGTTATGACCACGCAGAGGAGTTGTTCCTGCGCTGGTTGGCCACTCATCCTCAGGACCGCAACGCGCGCTACCATCTCGCGCTGTTGCGCCGCCAGGTTGCGATGGTTCAAATAGCCCGGCTGCTGGCCATCGCGCCGGATTCCTATCATGTGCACCAGTTGTTGGCCCAACTCTATGTGAGCCGCGAGGAGGACGACAAAGCATTGGCTGAGTACCAGGCTGTAGCCGCAGCACAACCCAATCTTCCCGGCATTCATTTCTGGCTTGGTCACCTTTATTGGACGCATGGCGATGCGGATCATGCGCTCGCCGAACTGGCGCGTGAACTCGAACTCGATCCCGGTCATCCCGAGGCCAATGCGGAACTCGGCGCAGTTCTAGTGGCCGAAGAGCGCGCCGCAGAGGCGATTCCCCATCTCGAGTCCGCCATCCGCAGCAAACCCGATCTGTGGCCGGCTTATGCGCAACTGGGACGCGCCTATGCCATGCAGAAGGACTATCCGCGCGCAGAGGCGATTTTGAAACGTGCCCTGACTCACGATCTTGACGCGGCTACCCACTATCAACTCGCCATGGTCTTGCGTGCTGAAGGAAAGACAGATCAGGCTGCTCAACTCTTCGCGCAGGTGCGCGCCATCAAGATCGAAAAGGCAGCGTCGGCCAATCTTGATCCGGGGACAAAGCAATGATCTTGCGCACATCTTTCTTATCCCTCTTTGTTGCCCTCCTGCTGGCATCCCATTCGTACGCGCAATCCACGGCGCTGGATGAGGCGATGAAGCTTTTTCGCCAGGGAGACTACACGCACGCCCTGGCCAAATTGCAAGAGGCGCACCGCGCGGCCCCGCGCAATGCGATCATCGAAAATCTGCTGGGGATTACCGAGACCCAGCTGGGACATACCGATCAAGCATGCGAGCATTACCGCAACGCCATTCGCCTCGATCCATCGCAGGCGGCGCCGCATCGAAACCTGGGCTTCAACCTGCTCAACGCGAAAGACTATGTCCATGCCGATCCCGAGTTGCGTGAAGCCTCGCGGTTGAATCCTGGCGACCCCTTTGCGCATGACTACAGGATGTTGCTGGCCCTAGCCACTGGCAGGGACGAGGAAGCGCTCGATGAGGCTTCGCGCGCGGGCAATCTGCCGGACAACGATCCCGAAGCGGGCGCGGGCCTCATTGAAGCAGCGGTGCGAACCGGCCATTTGGAGAGTGCTTCAGCGCAAATCAAGAAGATGGAAGACGCAGGCCAACTCTCGCCTGCGCGGGAATATCCGATCGCTGTTCTTCTCAGTCAACATGCGCTTCACGATCAAGCCATTCACTGCTTCCAGCGCATTGCCGAATTCGATCCGTCCTGGGCAAACCGCTACAACCTGGCACTTGAGTTTCTCTTTGCCGGAAAGGCGCCCGAGGCATCCCAACTGCTGACAGCCCTGCATACAGAGCGCCCGGCGCATGCGGATACGCTCATGTTCCTGGGGGAGGCTTTCGAAAAGCAGGAAAAGATCCCCGAGGCGCTGGAAGCCTATCGCGCTGCCGCTGAAGCGGAACCAGCCAATCCGGATCGAATACTGGATTACACCCGTCTGCTGATGGACCTGGATCGCTATGACGAGGCCATCCAATTCATCAAGACCGGCATGGAAGGCGCACCCGGCTCGTTTCCCCTGCAATTGCGCCTTGGTGCGGTTGAGATGATCAAAGGAAACTATGCCGCCGCACGCGACGCCTTCCACACTGCGCTCGCGCAGGACCCTGCACTCGACGCTGCCTATGTGGGAATCGCCCAGACCTACGCACGGGAAAGCAACGATGCGGAGGCGCTTCGTGTCCTTGAATCCGCGCGAGTGAAGATGCCGGATCACTATCTTCTTGAGTACTACTTCGGACTGCTGGCAAGCCGCCTGGACCGCGAAGCCGATGCCACGGTTGCGCTTGAAAATGCCGCCCACCTCGATCCCCATTCGCCAGACCCGCTGTTTGAATTGGGAAAGCTCTTTGCGGCTCATCAGGATTGGCCGCGCGCGCGCCAGTCGCTCGAACAAGTGATCGCAATCAATCCGCAATCACAGCCAGCGCATTACCAGTTGAGCCGCGTCTATGCGCATCTCGGCCTGAGCGACAAAGCTGCGCAGGAAGCGGCTCTGACACGCACGCTGGTAGATACACAGCGCGAGGATGCTTTTCGCAAACAACGAGAACGCGGGGCCAGCTTCCAGAAGGATGTGCTTCCATAGGATGTGCTCTGAACCCACCGAAAACGGATCGTTTTTGCCTGGTTTCGCGCCCCGCAACGAGCAGTGCGTGAGAACGGAAAGGGCATGCGCGGCGCGCGACAATACCGGATGGGTCGCTGCGCAAACTCGAAATTCTGCTGCGCTCAACCTGCATCGAGTCCAACCCTACCGGAACCGAAGTAATCGCCAGCAGAGTTTATTGACACTGCGCGTCTTTCCGGCGCCCGGGTCTTTCTTTCCAAGGATGCTTTAAGTCCTGCTGCCTTTTCACGCATGGCGTGAGCCGGTCGCCCGAGAGACGTTTCGCGTGCTGTCTTCAGGGGGACAGGGAAGCCCAATTTGGATCAAACACCCAACTGAACGGCTCGTTTCTGATTCCAGACGACACCGGTGTACTTGCTACTGCCAAATAAACTAGAATCCGGCAGACCCCTACAGGCCCTTATACAGTGAATAGGAAAAAATACGAGTTGCTTAAACGCAAGAGCCTGGGGGAAAAGAAAAACATTGGATGGTGAATCGCAACATGAGACTAGTTGGCCCAGGTTTTACGAAATGGATTACAGAAGAATCCGCAAGAATTGAATCGATTGCCAAAGGGGTGGAGTCGCTTGACGCCATCAGCCTTTCGCGTGCTCCGGGCATCGTCGCGCCGATGTTCCGCGCAATGTCAAGAATGACCGAGCGCATACGCAGCCTGATTGTGGCCGCGCGCGGCGTTTCGATTCGGCTTGCCATTGATACGGCCAAACTCTATCACCACGCAAAATCGGTCGCGGCCGATGCCGAGAACCAGCAGTTGGAAGTGGCTCATATTGCGACCGCGACCAACTCCGTGGCCGAACTGTCGGCTTCTGTCGCCCAGCAGGCCGCGGGGATGGAAGAGAATGCAAAGCGCAATCTGAATGCCGCCGAGACAACCCGGTCGGAACTGGCGCAAATGCAGGAGAAGATCGGGCACGTTCATGCGCAGATGGAACGATTCACCTCGGTTGTGGAAGATCTCTCCGAACGCGTGAAAGTCGTAGATCAGCTGGGACGGCTCATTCGCGGCATCGCGGATCAAACCAACCTGCTGGCCCTCAATGCGGCAATCGAAGCCGCACGCGCAGGGGAGCAAGGGCGGGGATTCGCGGTAGTAGCCGGCGAGGTGCGTCAACTGGCTGAGAATACGGGAGCGGCTACGGCAAAGATCGAAGAGCAGGCCGCGGTGATGATCTCCCTGGTCAACCAGACCGCGAGCGAAAACCAGGTCATTCGTACAGAGATCCAGGCTTCCAACGAAGCCGCGCAAAGGACAACCAACCAGTTTGCCGGTTTTGTCGCCGATTTCCAGGATCTGCTTTCCGCCATTGGATCGGTCAAGGAAACGGTAGAGAAGATGGACTCTACCACGCAGGACATTGCTTCGCGCACCCAGAAAGTTCGGGCCCAGTCCAGCCGCACCAGTGAAGCTGCTATCGAAATGAGCCAATCCATCCAGGCGCTGCGCGGCAACACCGAGATAGTGCAGGACGTGCTGGCCGACTTCCGTACCGGGGGAACGCTCTTCGACGAACTATTACAGAACACGCAAGACCTGGCGGACAGAGTGACAGATTGTCTGTCTTCGGCGCAGAGCGAAGGTTTGGACATATGGGACCGGAATTATCACCAGATCCCCAACTCCAACCCACCTCGTTACTCAACCAGTTACGATCAGCCGGTCGAGGGCCGCCTGCAGAATATCTACGACGAATCATTACGCACTGTAAAGGGCTGTTTCTATGCCATGGCGGTGGACGACAAGGGCTACGCGCCGGCACACAACAGCCGGTTTTCCAAGCCGCCGACAGGCGACCCAGCAGTTGATATGAACCTCAGCCGGCACAAGCGCATCTTCGACGACCCGGTCGGCAAGAAGCTGGCAACGAACAAGCGTCCCTACCTGTTTCAGACTTATCTGCGCGATACCGGCGATGTGATCAACGATCTTTCTGTTCCGATCGTGATCGGTGGACGGCACTGGGGCGCCGTGCGGGTCGGATTTGACTCGTCGCAATTGACGGATTGAGCTGAAGGGGTCGATGGCCGGGCAGGGTGCCCGGCCATCCATTTATTGGGCAGGGATCATTTACCCGGCGAGCACCGCTTTGAAGGCTTCTCGGGAAGCAGCGATGGTGGCTTCTACCTCGGCTTCGCCGTGGGCGGTCCCGAGGAACATTGCTTCGAACTGCGAAGGCGGAAGCCAAACCCCCTGGTTGAGCATGGAGGTGTGGAAGCGTCCGAATGCGGCCGTGTCGCTGGTGGCGGCCTGATCGTAGTTCGTGACGGGACCGGGAGTGAAGAACCAGGTCCACATGGCGCCGACCCGATTCAGCGTGAGCGCAATTCCAGCCTTTGCGGCTTCGGCAGCTATGCCTTCCGCCACGGCCTTTGAAGTGGTTTCGAGCTGGGCGTAAATCTGCTGCGCATTTGCCTGCAGATGGCTGATGGTTGCGATCCCCGCGGCCATGGCCAGCGGATTGCCGCTAAGGGTCCCCGCCTGGTAGACCGGGCCGAGCGGTGCAAGCAGATCCATGAAGCGGCGCTTGCCGCCGAAGACGCCCACCGGCAGGCCCCCGCCGACGATTTTGCCGAGCGTGACCAGATCGGCGTCGATTCCATAAAGCTCAAGCGCGCCGCCCAAGGCGACGCGGAAGCCGGTCATCACTTCGTCCACAATCAGCAACGCGCCTTCGCGGCTGGTGAGCGCGCGCAGGCCGGCCAGATATCCGGGCACCGGCGCGATGCAGCCAGCATTGCCCACTACCGGCTCCAGAATGATGGCGGCGATGGCGTCCTTGTGGGCGGCAAAGGCCGCCTCCACGGCCGCCAAGTCGTTATACGGCAGGGCAAGCGTCAGGTGCGCGATCTCTTCGGGGACGCCGGCGGACCCGGGAATGCCCAGCGTTGCAATACCCGAACCGGCCTTCACCAGCAGGCCGTCGGCGTGGCCGTGATAGCAGCCCTCGAACTTGACGACGATCTTGCGGCCGGTAGCGGCGCGCGCCAGCCGGATGGCCGACATGGTGGCTTCGGTGCCGGAGCTTACGAAGCGAAGCTTCTCGATGGCCGGGAAGCAGGCGACGATGCGTTCGGCGAGGTCCGCCTCGGCGGCTGTGGACGCGCCAAAGCTGGCGGAATTCCGGGCGGCCCGCTCGATGGCTTCCACGACCGGCGGAAAGGCATGGCCCAGGATCATGGGGCCCCAGGAGCCGAAGTAGTCGATAAAGCGGTTTCCGTCGGCATCGGTCAGCCATGCTCCCTGCGCGCTGGCAACAAAGGGCGGCGCAGAGCCGACGGCCCGGAATGCACGCACGGGCGAGTTGACTCCGCCGGGAAAAAACTGCTCGGCGCGCTGCTGAAGGGCCTGGGAACGGGTGCGAACGGGGGCGGTGGCTTGGGTGCTCATGATGGCTTCAGTATAGAAGGCAGGCCGGCGAACTCATGGAGTCAAAGATTGATGGTCGCGCCAGCCGGGGTTTTCATCCAATGAGCAGGCGGAGACAACGTGGGCGCAAACGAAGAGTGCGGCGGGCGGCTGCAGGTCATCTTTGACGGCGACTGCGGCCTTTGCAACAGACTTGTTCAGTGGCTGCTTCGGCGCGACCGGGATCGCCGGCTGTGCTTCGTGGCTGCCGGCTCCGCAGTTGGCGCTGCGCTCTTGGCGAAACACCGACGGGATTCCGCCGAAGCTTCGCGCACGATTCTGGTGGTTCGCGAAGCCAGTTCCGAGCCGGGAGATATGTTGGCCCGGTCGGAAGCTGTGGCGGCCGTGTTGACGGAGCTGGCCCCTCCATGGCCCTTGGTCGCGGGCGTACTGCGCCGGATTCCGCTGCCGGTGCGCGATACGGGCTACAGAATTGTTGCTCGCCTTCGTTACCGGCTTCTGGGGCCGGAAAGTTGTCGGATTCCGTCTGCGGGCGATCCGCGCAGTCTTCCATAGGCACACTGGTTTCGGTGGCTGTCTTGCCTACATGGCTTCGTCCAGATGGATTCACCCTGCAAAGCGAGATCCCTCAACCCTGCAAAGGCTGATAAAATCGAGCTTTCGGCGTCCTGCGCCGCGCGGTTATCTGGTCAAGAAATCCATCCGCAGAAAGTTCTCGCCGTGGCAGAGAAATCCAAGTCCAAACCCGTGACTTACGCCGATGCCGGCGTCGACATCAGCAGTGGCGACCGCGCCAAGGAACGCATCAAGTTTCTGGCGCAAAAGACCTTTAACCGCAATGTGCTGGGTGGGATCGGCGGCTTCGGCGCGCTTTTCCGGCTCGACTTGCAGCGCTGGAAGAGCCCCATTCTGGTGAGTTCCGCCGATGGCGTGGGCACCAAGCTGAAGCTCGCCTTCGAGATGGGCGTACACCACACGGTGGGCGCCGACCTGGTGAATCACTGCGTCAACGACATCGGCGTGCAGGGCGCGACGCCGCTCTTCTTTCTCGATTACCTGGCCAGCGGCAAGCTCGATCCGGAGGTGACCGAATCCGTGATCACCGGCATGGCCGAAGCCTGCAAGGCCAATGGCTGCGCGCTGATCGGCGGCGAGACGGCGCAGATGCCGGGCTTTTATGCCGATGGCGAGTACGATCTTGCCGGCTTCATTGTCGGTGCGGTCGATCGCGAGAAGATGGTCACCGGCGAGGGGATCAAAGTGGGCGACGTGCTGATCGGTCTACCCTCGACCGGGCTCCACACCAATGGCTATTCGCTGGCCCGCAAGCTCTTCTTTGAGGTAGCAGGCTACAAGCATTCGCAGTACGTGACGGCCATCAAGGACAAGGCCGGCACGGCGCTGATGAAGACCCATCGCAGCTATCTGCCGGTCATTCAGAAGATGGTAACCGCGGGCGTGACCACGGGCATGGCGCACATCACCGGCGGCGGCATCACCGAGAACCTGCCCCGCATTCTGCCCAAGAACGTTTCCGCGCAGATCGAGATGGGCTCCTGGCCGGTGTTGCCGATCTTTGAGCACCTCCGCGATCTGGGCCAGGTTTCGGACGAAGAGATGATGCGCACCTTCAATATGGGCGTTGGACTCATCGCGGCCATTCCCGCCGAGAAGTTCAAGAAGGCCAAGGCCCTGCTCGACCGCGCGGAAGAGAAGTTCTACGTCATCGGCCGCATCGTCAAGGGCAACCGCAAGGTGCAGTACACGTGATCGCGGCTGAACCTGAACCTGCGAAGTCTGGACCTGCTGGTGCGGGTCCCGTTCGCCTTGGCGTCCTGCTCTCCGGCCGAGGGTCGAACTTTCTGGCCATTGCCGAGTCGATCCGTGCTGGCCGCCTGAAGGGCGTGGAGATCGCCGTCGTGATCTCCAACGTGGCCGAAGCCGGAGGCCTGGAGGCGGCGCGCAAGCTGGACCTGCCCACCGCGCTCTTTGTCTCCAAGGGCCGCAAGCGTGCCGAGCACGATGCCGATGTGACCGCCTGCCTGCGCAAGCACGGGGCCGATCTGGTCGTTCTGGCCGGCTACATGCGCCTGCTGTCGCCGGAGTTCATCGTCGCCTTCAAAGACCGCATACTCAATATTCATCCGTCGCTGCTGCCGGCCTTTCCGGGCCTGGATGCGCAGACCCAGGCTTTCGACTACGGCGCGAAGGTTGCGGGCTGCACCGTGCATTTTGTCGATGAGCAACTGGACCACGGCGCAATCATCCTGCAGCGCGTGATTCCGGTGCTGGAGAACGACGACGCCCACACGCTCGCCAACCGGATTCTGGTGGAAGAGCACCAGGCGTACAGCGAAGCGATTGGCCGCGTGGTCAGCGGCGAGTATGAATTGCGCGGACGGCGTTTTGTAAAGCGTTCCATCTGACCTGTCAAGCGAATGACCCCGCCATCCACTCGCAAGTACATGATCCTTTGGTCATTGATCGGTTGCTTCGGCTTGCCGAATAAATCCAACAGATTGTCTAGGATCGTTACCAGCCAAACATAAGAGCGGATGTACCGGGTCCGGCGAATGAATTCGCCCTCTCTTGCGGAGGGCGCCGGGAGGCGGAGCCGTTTCTTGTTTGTTCCCTTGCATCAGAGGCGCGAGCGCAGTCCGCAACCACGGCGCGCTTGGAGCGGCTCCACAATTCACGTGCCCTTTTTAGTCCTTCGAAAGGTGGCCTTTTCTTGAGGAAAAGGCCACTCTAGGTCGGTAGTTTCTGGGTACAGCAATTGTGGAGCCGCTGTAGTGGCGGGGAGCTGTTTGCAAGGTGCAGGGCGGCCGGACCTGGAAGCGCCGGCCGCGTTCCCGCCAGACGCACCACGGTGATCGCCCGTCCCTTCATGGCTCCCAGCTCGTCCTGGGCTGGAGCACTCCACTTCCGAAAATCTCGAATCAACTCAAGGCGGCTACGGCCGCTTTTTTCTTTGCAAGGAGTTCCAAGCATGAATTCAGTTGCAAACATCTGGAATCACCCGAAGACGTCGGTCGCAGGCCTGCTGATTGCGATCGTCACCTGCGCCGGCATCCTGTCGCAACAGGGAGTCACACTCGGAACCGCAGGCAGCGGGACGGTGGTCTCGCTGATCGGCGCACTGGCGACGGCGCTGCTCGGCCTTTTGTCCAGGGACCCCGAAAGCCAGCCGGCCACCCCCTCAAACACCGCAAAGCTGGGCGCGTGGATGCTGATCGCGCTGCTGTTGCAGGCGACGCTCCTGACTGGCTGCTCGGAGGCGAAGGTTGCGCAGGAGATCGTCAACTGGACTCCGGCGCTGCAGAGCGCGGTGGCCGCCGTGGACTCGAGCGGAGCCATTCTCGACCCGGTTGCCGCGCCGGTTTTTGCGGCTGCGACGGCCGGATTCGATGCGGCCTCGAATCTTCTTGTGGCGCAGGCGCGAGCCTACCTGACCAACCCTTCCGCGAGTGTCCTCGCGCAACTGCAAACCGCGGTGGTGACATTGCAGCAGCAGGTGAATGCCTCCTTGCTGACGGCAGCCAGGATCACCAGCCCCGGCAGCCAGCAGCAGGCGCTCAACGCCATCAATGCGGTGGGAACGGTGGTGAATGCCATGCTGGCGCTGGTGCAGTCGGTTTCGAGCAAGACCGCGGTCGCACAGATGGCCGCGCAAGCGCCGATCAAGCTGGCGGCGGTCCGCATGCAGATGAGTCCAGGCCTAGCCGCGGAAATGGTGGCCGAGCACTACGGCGAGCCAACCGAAGTGGCGTATGCGCAGGTTGAGCGCGCCGAAGCCGTGGAGATCCGGAGCGGGTTTTAGCTCCAGGCCTAAAGGCCGGCCTTTCTTCGGGCTAGATTTCGTGGGGCTGAAGCCCCACACTCCCTCCCCAATATCCGAACAAATGTTCTTTGCGCCATTGGTAGAAATGCTCCAGACCCACATCGGAAAACCAGACGCGCTCGCTCGAATCAAATCCTACAAACAGCAATGACCGCTTCTGCGCGAAGCGGCCACGGCGCAAATCTATATTGCCCGTTCCCAACTAGGTGTTCACGCCCCGCGCTTCTCCCAGGATGAGCTTGAGGGTCATCTGCTTCCGTCCCCGGAAAATGGTGACGCTGATGGTGTCGCCGGCCTGGTGTTTGTCCATGACCGCGTTGATGTCTTGCGGATCGGCGACTTCCCGCCCATCGATGGCGACGATCAGGTCTCCACCCAGCATGATCGGCGTATTCCCCACATATGCCTGCTGGTTGCCACCGCGCAAGCCGGCGCGTTCGGCAGCGCCCCCCGGCACAACTTTCTGGATCAGCACGCCGGATTCTACGGCCAGATCCATCTGCGAGGCCAAATCTGGCCCGATGCCAAAGGAAACGATGCCGAGCGAGGGACGCTTTACCCGCCCAAAGCGGGTCAGATCGCTCAAAACAGCCTTGGCGGTGTTGATCGGAATGGCAAATCCGATGCCTGAGCTCTGGTCGGCGCCATTCGAGAAGATCGCGGTGTTGATGCCGATGACCTCGCCGCGAGAGTTGAGCAGCGGGCCGCCGGAGTTGCCGGGATTGATGGCGGCGTCGGTCTGAATCGCGTCTTCAATCGGCGATCCTTCGGAACCGCGAATGGAGCGGATCGAGCTGATGATGCCGCGGGTCATGGTGCCGGCAAGGCCGAATGGGTTGCCGATGGCGTAGACCTTCTGGCCGACCGCCAGGCCGGATGAGTCGGCCAGAGTCACAGGCTCCAGATTCGGCGCGTCGATCTGCAAAAGGGCCAGGTCGTGGACCTTGTCGGTCCCCACCACCTTGGCCGCGTAACGCCGCTTGTTGCTCAGCGCCACTTCGATGCCGCGATTTGCGCCCTCGATCACGTGGAAGTTGGTGAGCACGTGCCCAGCCTTGTCGAGCACGAAGCCCGAACCCTGTCCGTGCTGGGGAACCACTCCTTCAAAAAAGTTGAACACCAGCGTAGTCGAGGTGATGTTCACCACCGAGGGCAGCACGCGCTTGTAGACAGCGATGTTGTTCTGTTCCTCGGCATCGTAGGCAGGCGCGGCATTTGCCTCGGTCAGATCGAGCGCGGAACCCGCGCCGTGACTGCGAAACAAGGCAAGATGCGACAAACCCGACGGCAGGTGGGTGGTGACGAGCCAGAACCCGCTTACAAGAACAACAATCAGAAGAACCTGGCGCAGTTTCATAGTGATTGAACCTGTTGACCTTTCTTCGTTATACGTAAACAGCGCGCTTGAGTTCCGGGAAAGGGAGTGCGGCTGTTCTTCTCTATTGTAAAGACACGCCGGATTGAAAACTGTTGCTCAGCTTTTGCAACTGCTGCCACACCGCCTCAACCGCCCGGCGGAGCGACGGGATATCGGCCGAATTATCCAGCACGAAATCGGCGCGGGCGGCCTTTTCGGCGTCGGGAATCTGGTGGGCGAGGCGATTGCGGGCGTCGGCCTCGGCTGCGGCCCGATCACGCCAGGCAGATCCGCTCGCCTCCTGAAGGCGCTGAACATAGCGTGCGATCTTGAGCTCGTCGGGCGCGGTGACAACCACAATGCGGTCGATGCGCCGCCGCCAGTCCGCCAGAACGCCTTCGCTCTCGCCGCGCGCCCGCGCATCCCTTTCCACTTCAAAGATGAGCGCCGATTCGATGACGGCCACGGCCAGGGGACTGCGGGCAAAAACCTCTTCCATCCATCGCTGCTGGGCGGCAATCACCGCCGGGTGGATGAGGGCGTTCAACTCCTGCAGGCGGCCGCCCTGAAAGGCCAGCGCAGCCAGTTTCCCGCGGTCCAGACGGCCGGTGGAGGCAACCACGGACGGGCCGAAAACGCGCACAATCTCTGCGAAGACCTGCTGGCCGGGCTCCATGAGGGCGCGGCCGAGCTCATCGGCTTCGCAGACCTCGGCGCCCAGTTCGCGCAGCAAGCCGGCCACCGTGCTTTTGCCGGAGCCGAGACTGCCGGTAAGACCGACACGGAGCATGATGGGGTGACCTCGGTGGGACTGCCAGGATGAGGAAAGTATAGGTCATTCTATCGAAGCTAAAGTAGTATTGAGAGGCAGAACAGGAGGGGCGGCCAATGACCGGCCTGAATCCGCGCATTACGGTGGAAGCAGGAAAAATGGGGGGCAAGCCGTGCATCCGCGGGCTTCGCTTCACCGTTTACGATCTCGCCTCGTACCTCGCCTCGGGAATGACCGAAGAGGAAATTCTCAGGGAATTCCCCTACCTGGAGAAGGAAGATTTCCAGGCCGTCTACGAGTTCTTCGCCAGCATTCCCGAGAGGATTGCCGGCCTTGAAGCTTCTCGTTGACGAGAAGCTCCCGCCCCGGCTCGTCCATCATTTGGCCGATCTTTACCCCGGTTCTGTCCACGTGAATTCGATCTGTTTGGGAAGTACTCCGGATGAGCTGATCTGGGGGTACGCAAAAGCCAATGGGTTCACGTTCCTGACCAAGGACAAGGACTTTGCAAGCCTCAGCCTTGCTTGGGGCGCGCCGCCCAAAGTCATTTTGCTGCAAACCGGAAATTGCCCGACCGGCGAACTGCTGGCGGTTCTGCGCGGAAATGCGATTCGGCTGGCGGATTTTGAAGCCGACACGCAGAGAAGCCTGCTCATCCTCCGATGGCCGAAAAGGCAATCAACGCGCCGGTTCCAACAAGAGCCAAGCGAGTAGCCTCAGAGCCCCCGCCGCATCTTGGCGGCGCGCACGGTGTTGGCCATCAGCATGGCGATGGTCAGCGGACCTACGCCACCGGGGACGGGCGTATAGGCGCTGGACAGCTCAAAAGCCTTCGGGTCGATGTCGCCGATGAGCGTGGAACCCCGCTTGGCAAAAACGGCCTCGCGCTTTTCGTTGCCAGCGAAGAAACGTTCGAAGAGGCTGCGGTCGCTGATTCGGTTCATGCCCACGTCAATGAGTGTTGCTCCGGGCTTGACCATCCCGGCGGTGATGAATCCCGGCACGCCGATCGCGGCAACCAGAATGTCGGCCTGGCGGGTAATCGCGCCGAGATCGCGGGTCTTTGAGTGGCAGATGGTAACGGTCGCGTTCTGATGAAGCAGCAACATGGCTGCGGGCTTGCCGACAATGTCGCTGCGGCCCACCACCACGGCGTGTTGGCCTGCCATGGCGATCTCGCTGCGCTTGAGCAGTTCAATCACCCCAGCAGGGGTGCAGGGAGCCAGCGCCGGCCGGCCAGCCTGCAGACGCCCGGCGTTCACCGGATGAAAGCCGTCGACATCTTTTGCAGGGTCCACCGCGTCGAGCAAAGCCTTGGTGTCCACGTGGGCGGGCAGCGGCAGTTGAATCAGGATTCCGTCAATGTCTTCGCGCGCGTTGAGGCTCGCAACCAGCTCAAGCATCTCATCGGTTGTGACGGTGGTGGGTGGAGTAATCAGCTCGCTGCCCAGGCCGAGATCCAGACAGCTCTGCACCTTGCTGCGTACGTAGATCTGCGAGGCGGGATTGTCCCCCACCAGGATCACGGCCAGACCGGGCCGGACACCGAGGCCTGCCAGTCGCTTCACTTCCGCCGCGACTTCCTGCTTGATTGCGGCGGCAACGGCCGTACCGTCGAGAATTGTCGGCATCAAACGCTCCAGATCTCTATGGTATCGCCCGGCAAGGCTAAACCCGAAGACCGGGCTTCGGCGGTAGATCTTACTTGCCCGGAAAACAGGGAATCAGCGCGCAGCCATACGCCCGCTACCAGGCATTCCGCTGCGTTCGGGACCGGGCTCCGGCATCCACCGATGCCGTTATGTAGATTGCAAGCCAATAAACCAGGATGTCCCAAGGCGAATAGGTGTGCCCCAGGATCAACATGCCGGGGAGAGTATCCCGGAACGAATCGAGTGGGACGGAGTGGTAGAGCTTGAGGAATTCAATCGAAGTGGCCAGGGCTCCGGTCAGGGCGGTGATCAGAAACAGCCGCATCGAGGGCAGAATCGTAGACATGATCCAATAGAGCATCATGGCCCAAAGTGTTGATCCGCCATACTTTATAACAAGATGCGGCAAATCGAACGAGGCAAAACGAATGGCCAGGCCAGCGCCGACGGTGGCAAGAATGAGAACAATCGATAGCAAAAGAGGACGTGGACGCATCGATAAAGAGCCTAGCATGCATCCCGGAGGGCAGAGCGTGACTTCGACAAAGATCGCGGTCAGAGTTCCCGGATCAAGATCAAAGCCTTTGCTATTACCGCGATGGGAAAAATGAGCAGCCCGTGCAATCCATCATCCGGTGTTGCGCAACCCCGCCGAAATGCCGCTGATGGTGGCGGCAATGGCGCGGTTGACTTCGGGAGTGTCTTCCCCGGCGCGCTTCCGCCGCAGCATATCCACTTGGATCAGGTGCATGGGATCGACATACGGGTTGCGCAGGCGGATGGAGCGCGCCAGCACGGGGGTGTTTTGCAGCAACTCGGATTGCCTTGTGACGGCAAGCAGCGCGTTCACCGTGCGATGGAACTCACCCTCGAACATGGTGAAAACCCGCTCACGGAGCGCAGCGTCGTTGACCAGCGCGGCGTAAAGGCGCGCGGTCGACAGATCGACCTTGCCCAGCGCCAGTTCGACGTTGTGCAGCAGGTCGATGAAAAGAGGGAACTCTTCGACCATTCCCTGCAACAGCGCCAAACCTCCTGGCCGCTCGATGAATTCGCTCAGTGCGTATCCAACGCCAAACCAGGCCGGAATCAGCAGCCGCGACTGCGTCCATCCAAAGACCCAGGGGATGGCGCGCAGGTCGGAAAGGCTGCGCGAGGCGCTTCGCCGCGACGGCCTGGACCCGATCTTGGCGTGCTCCAGTTCGGCCACCGGCGTGGACTGCTCAAAGTAGGTCACCACGCCGGGATCTTCCAGAATGTGCTGCCGATAGAACTCAAAGGAGATTGCCGACAGCTCGTCGAGCGCGGCTTCCCACTCCGGACGCAGCGCGCCGGTCAGGTGGCCCTGGGGATCGCGCGCATTGGGGCGGGCCAGGGCATCGAGCGAAGCAGCGATCATCAGCTCGAGATTCCGCTCGGCCAGCACTTCGTCGGAGTACTTGAAGTTGAGCACTTCGCCCTGCTCGGTAATGCGGAACTGTCCGTCAAAAGACTTCATCGGCTGGGCATAGATGGCGCGGTGAGTAGGACCGCCACCGCGGCCGACAGTTCCGCCTCGACCGTGAAACAGCCGCAGCTTGACGCCACACTCTCGCGCAGCCACGTGCAGCTCGCGGTGGGCCCGGTAAATCTCCCAGGTGCTGGTCAGCATTCCCCCGTCCTTGTTGGAGTCGGAGTAGCCCAGCATGACCTCCTGCCAGTTGTCCCAAGTCTCCATCAGTTTGCGATAGTCGGGCCTGCTCCATAGTTCGCGGCAGACCGCCGGAGCCCGGCGCAGGTCTTCGATGGACTCGAAAAGCGGGACCGGCATCAGTCCAGGGTCGCCGCTTTGCGTGTCGCCGGTTCCGCAATCGCATCCTTTGCTTCTGGATCCCTCCACGCGAACGCCGCCCAGGCGGGCCAGCCGGACCACGGCCAGCACGTCGTCCACGGTGGATGCGCCGCTGATCACGTATTGCCGAATCGCTTCAGGAGAGCAGCCATTCTTGATTTCGGCCACGGCGCGGAAAGTGTCGAGCACGCTGGCAGTTTCTTCTGAGAGGCTGCCCGGCAGCGTCGGGGCAAGCGTATCCCCGATCGCCTCGCGCAGCGCCGCTGCGTGCACTTTGGCGTGCTGGCGAATGTCGAGCGTGTGCAGGTGAAGGCCGAAGGTGCGCACCTGGATCAGCAGCGGGTCAACCAGAACGCGGGCAATTCGCAACCCGCGATTCTCGGCAAGCGAGGAACGCAGAGCCTCAAGGTCCGAGATGAACTCGCCGACCGAGCAATAGGCGGGCAGAACCTGCGCCAGTTGGTCCTGACCCTGCGCAAGCGTGTAGGCCGTAACGGGTAGTGTTGCGCCAATGGAACCCGGATGTTCCATCGTCCGCTGAATCCTGGCTTTCAGGCAGAGGATAAAGCGCCGGTAGTACTCGAACTCGTATTGCTCGCCGAAGATCTGCGCCTCCGGGGTGCGGACCTGCGAAACGTAGCGCTCCAGGCGCTCCAGCAAGGCCGGACTCACCGGCATCTGCTGTGCGCTGGTGGTGAGCAGATCGACAATCTCACCGAGCTGGCGCTGGTAGTAGAGCAGCAGATGACCGCGGGCCAGTTGAATCGCATCGCGCGTCACCTGCGGCGTCACAAAGGGATTGCCGTCGCGGTCGCCGCCGATCCAGGAGCCGAAAATCAGCACCTGCGGCAGCTCATGCGGCTCCAGTTCGAGTCCATAGGCCGTTTGCAGGGCCTCGGCAATTTCGCGATAGAGGGTGGGCAGGGTCGCAAAGATGGAGACATCGTAGTAATCGAGGCCCATCTTGATTTCGTCGTAGACCGTGGGACGGCGCGAGCGAACCTCGTCGGTCTGCCACAATGCGGTAATCTCGGCGCGAATCTGCTCTTCAAGCCTGCCCAAATCCTGCGCGGGAATCGGAATGCGATCCAAAGTGGCCAGGAATTCACCAATGCGCCGCCGCTTGAACATCACCGACCGTCGCGCCACTTCCGTTGGATGCGCCGTGAAAACCGGCACAATCAGCACGCGCCGGAGCCAGTCCATGGCCTCGTCCGCGCCGATGCCCACGCGCCGCATCTCGCAAAGGGTTCCCGCCAGAGAACCGCGCTGACGTCCGGCGCCGCCGCTCAACTGCAAGGCGATGCGGCGGCGCTTGCGGTGGTTGGTCTCGGCGAGGTTGATCAGCTCAAAATAGAAGGCAAATGCGCGGGTGAGCAGAATGGCGCGCTCAACCGGCAGCGAGTGCACCAACTCAAGCGCCGAGGCAGCAAGCTGGGCGGCTTCCTCAGGCCGGTCCTTGGCTTCGGCGTCGCGGCGGCGGATGGTTTCCTGGCGCAGTGTCTCAACATGCGCAAAGAGTTCCTCTCCCGCCTGTTCACGCAAGACTTCACCGAGCAAAATGCCGAGCGAACGCACATCACGGCGCAAGGGCGCTTCCTTGCGGTCGCCGGACTGAGTCTCCAGCTCCGCAAGCCGTTCCGACCAGCTCTGGGGATTCCACAATAGGGCCATCGTGTCTTGATTATGCACGAATGCGCTACAACGGCCGCCTGTCAGGCTTCAGGAAAGCGCCGACTGCTCTTCCAGTTGCAGCATCAGGTCTTCCCACTCGGCGGTGGTGCTGGCCAGTTGCTGGCGCAGGCTTGCGGCCAAGTCGGTCAGGCGCTGCGTTTCCGTTGCGGAGACATACACACCCAACTGCTCTTCGGTATGGGCAAGCGAGGCTTCCAGGCGCGGAATCTCCTCCTCAACGAAAGCGTAGCGCTCTTCCATCTGCTTCAGCTTGATGGGATTGAGACGACGGGGGCGATCCTTCGCCGCTCCTTCTGAGTTGTTTGATCCATCCGATGAAGGAGCAGCCGACTCCGGTTGAACCGCAGGTCCTTCGACTCGCTCCGCTCGCTCAGGATGACATGCAGTTTGAGAAGGGGCGTTGGCCGCCAGCGCCTCTTTACGCCGCAGATAGTCCTCGTAATTGCCCTCGTGACAAGTCACCGATCCACCCTCGACCTCAAGAACCCGGGTCGCCAGCCGGTCGATGAAATAGCGGTCGTGGGAAACAAAGACCACCGTGCCGCTGAAGGCCGCGATGGCTTCCAGGAGCACGTCCTTGGCGCGCATATCGAGGTGGTTGGTCGGCTCGTCGAGAAGCAGAAAATTCGAGGGCGAAACCAGAATCCGTGCCAGCGCGAAGCGGTTGCGCTCACCGCCCGACAGCACGCCCAGCGGCTTGAAAACGTCGTCGCCGCGGAAGAGGAAACAGCCGAGCAGCGAGCGCAATTCCTGCTCTGGCACCTTGAGGGCGGCGCGGCTGATGTCGTCCAACATGCGCGCATCGCCATCGAGCACCTTGTACTGGTCCTGCGCAAAGTACTCGCTGACCACGTTGTGGCCGAGCTTTATCCGGCCGCCGGTGGGCAGTTCGTCGCCGGTGAGCAGCTTGATGAGCGTGGACTTGCCGGCCCCATTGACGCCCACCAGCGCCACGCGGTCACCGCGCTCGATGGTGAACTTCACGTTTTCCAGCACCCGCTTTTCGCCGTAGCTCTTGGAGAGTCCCTCGGCTTCGACAACGGTGCGGCCCGAAGGCGGCGGCTGCGGAAACTTGAAATGGATGACCGGCTCTTCTTCGGGAATCTCGATGCGCTCGATCTTTTCCAGTTCCTTGATGCGGCTCTGCACCTGCTTGGCCTTGGTGGCCTGGGCGCGGAAGCGGTTGATGAATGCCTCCAGGTGCTCGATCTGCTCACGCTGGTTGCGATAGGCGGACTCCAGTTGAATGCGCCTATCGTCCTTTTGGCTCAAATACTTGGTGTAGTTGCCCTGGTAAATGTTGAGGCGCTTGTTCCAGATCTCCACGGTGCGGTCGATGGTGACGTCGAGAAAATAGCGGTCGTGCGAGATGAGGATGTAGCCGAAGGGATAGTTCTTCAGGTAGTCCTCAAGCCAGTTGCGGGTTTCCAGATCGAGGTGGTTGGTGGGCTCGTCGAGCAGCAGCAGATTCGGCTTGGCGAGCAGCAGCTTGGCCAGCGCGATGCGCATCTGCCAGCCGCCGCTGAACTCATCGGTCAGGCGGGACCAGTCCTGTTTGCCAAACCCTAAACCGGTAAGGACTCCGCCTACCTGCGCGTCGAGGGCGTAGCCGTCGAGGGCGTGAAAGCGGTCCTGCAAGAGTGAAAATCTCTCCGCCGCGGATTCGTACTCCGCGCCCTCGTGGTCCAGCTCGGCCAACTGCCCGGCCAGGCGCTCGATTTCGCCTTCCATGTCGCGCAGTTCGTCGAAGACCGACAGGCACTCTTCAAAAACGGTGCGTCCGGTGAGGCGCAGGCCCTCCTGGGGAAGATAGCCGATGCTCATGCCGCGGGTTTGCTGCAGTCCGCCGTAGTCCAGGGTTTCCAGGCCGGCCAACACTTTCATCAGCGTGGACTTGCCGGTACCGTTTGCGCCCACCAGGGCAGTCTTTTCGCGGGTGCGGATCAGCCAGTTGGCTTCCATGAACAGTACGCGCGGACCGAACCGCTTACCGGCATTTTGCAGAGAGAGCATCTGTATCCATTTTCGCAGAACGAGGCAGGGCGCAAAACAAAGAGGCGCTTCCTGGGCAGGAAACGCCTCTGCTGAAAACTACCTGGTCTGCAAAACAGTCGGTGAGAAGCAAGCGTGGACCGGGAGGTCCACGCTACAGCCGGCCAGGAGGCCAGCTCTACAATTCCATCGACTGCGTCTCCACCAGGCCCTTGGCCTTGGCGATGAAATCGGCCAGCGGCATCGAGCCCAGATCGCCCTTGCCGCGGGCGCGCACGCTTACCGCTCCCGCTTCCGCTTCCTTGTCGCCGAAGACCAAAATGTACGGCGTCTTCTGGTTGGCAAAGTCGCGGATCTTGGCGTTCATCTTTTCGTTGCGGCTGTCGGTTTCTACCCTGAATCCGGCGGCTTTCAGTTCCTTCTCCAGCTTCTGGGCGTATTCCTGATGGCGCTCGCTGATGGGCACCAGTCCCAGCT
>Ga0181517_10001148_pt1 | contig 30451 bp, 27 predicted proteins | sample PEATcosm2014_Bin_31_FD_119748 | JGI IMG/M metagenome (GOLD analysis project Ga0181517, IMG submission 119748) | Peatland microbial communities from MTU Mesocosm Facility, Houghton, MI, USA - PEATcosm2014_Bin01_30_metaG | ecosystem: Environmental > Terrestrial > Soil > Wetlands > Peat | place... | reverse complement strand
TGGCCATCATCGTCGTCGGCGGCACTGGTAAAGACGTTGGAAAAACCTCGCTGGTTTGCGGCCTGATCGCTGCGCTTCCTGAATTCGCATGGACCGCGGTCAAAGTCACGCGTCACCAGCACGCTCCGGGTGCCCCATCCATGCGCCGCCTTTCAGGCGCATGGGTGGGAAACCTCGAAAGCTCCCAGGCCCATGTTTCTCATCATCCAATCTGGGAAGAGACAGTACCCGGGCAGGCAACCGACACCGCCCGCTACCTAGCCGCCGGCGCCCATCGCGCCTTACTCGTCGCCTCAGAAGACGGAAATTTACCGCTCGACGAGCTTTCGGCAGCAGTGGGGCCGCACACGAATCTGATCTTTGAGTCGAACACTATCGCAACCCAATTGAAGCCGGACCTTTGCCTTGGCGTGGTCGGTACGGAGGCGGAAGTCAAGCCTTCGTTCGAACCTTTCATGCGGTGGATGGATGCTGCAGTGGTTCTTGCGGGGGTGCAGGCTGTGTTTGCGGGGAGTGATGCAATGCCGGTGTTCCGGTTGGTGCAACTGGAACGGATTTCGCCGGAGATGCTGGGGTGGGTGCGGGGGAAGCTGCGGGTGGCTGGTTGAGGGAGCACATTGTGTGTTGTTCGAATTTCGGTTGAGATATCCCAGGTTTCGAAATCGAAACCTGGGCACCCAGCATTGTGGTTGGGAAAGAGGGCTGAAACGCAGGTCCTTCGACTCCCTTCGCTGCGCTACGGTCGCTCAGGATGACACTTCATTTTTGATTCGAACAGTTGTGGCATGCATTGGTGTGCTATGCCCTAGAAGGGTTTCTCCGTCAGAAACGCCTCCGGCTTCAGCGAGCCGTCACGCTGCTTCACCAGCATCTGAACCTTGCCCTCGGCGGCGTCAAGTTCCTGCTTGCAGGCGGCGGACAAGCCTACGCCCTCCTCGAAGAGCTTGAGCGAATCTTCCAGGGCCAGGTCGCCCTTTTCCAGTTGATCGACGATGGTTTCGAGCTTCTTGAGCGAGTCTTCAAACGACGGCATGGCAATTACTCCGTAACGGCTGGCGGCAGTACGCTGGCGATGACTTCCGCGGCGACGTTGTATTTCCCAAAGGGAGCGCTGACCTGCACGCCCTGCACATAGGGACGCACGGCTTCAAGCATCTCCTGGGCGATCAGGATGCCTTCCTTGCGGGCGGCGTCCGGTGTGTCGGCCTGGGCCATGCGCAGCATGATTTCCTCAGGCATTGAAACGCGCAGGTCGTTCTTCATAAACTCGGCGTTGCGCAAACTGGTCAACGGCCAGATGCCGGCGATGACCGGAATGCGGTGGTTCTTGATGCGCTCGAGGAAGGTCTCCAGCAGGCGCAGGTCGAAGACCGGCTGGGTGATGGCGTACTCGGCCCCGGCCTCAACTTTGAAGACGAAGCGCCGGAGCTCGTTTTCGATGTCCGGCGCGCCGGGGTTGGCGGCCACACCGATGGTGAAGTTGGTGGTGGCGCCGATGGAGTTGGCGCCGATATCGAGGCCATGATTAAGGCGCTGCACAATGTTGACCAGTCCGATGGAGTCAACATCAAAAACCGCTGTAGCGTCAGGATAGTTGCCCAGTTTGGGCGGGTCGCCGGTGACGCACAGGATATTGCGCAGTCCGATGGACGAGGCCCCCAGCAGATCAGACTGGATGGAGAGAATATTGCGGTCGCGGCAGGTGTAGTGCAGCACCGTCTCAATGTGCGTGAGCTGTTGAATTTGGATGCAGAGGCTCTGCGCGCTCATGCGAGCCGAGGCGCGCGGCGAGTCGGGCACGTTGATGGCGTGCACGCCAAGCTGGGCCAGCAACTGCGAGCCCTCGATCTCCTTGACGCAGTTGATGCCCCGCGGCGGAACGATTTCGACAAGGGTAACGAATGTGCCCTGCTCGATCAGGGAGCCGATGCGCGAACGCTCCCCGAGCGGGGCCGGCGGCGTCTCGGTGCTCAGGACCGGAGCCGCACCGGAAGTTACAACGCGCGCCTGGGCGTCAATGGCGCGCATCGCCGAGCGCATGGCGCGAATGTGATTGGGGGTGGTGCCGCAGCATCCGCCCACGATTTGCGCCCCGGCGGCGATCGCCTTGCGGGCAAAGCTGGCCATGTACTCCGGCGAGCAGAGGTAGATGTTGCGGCCTTCAACGGCGCGCGGCATGCCGGCATTGGGCATGGCGGCAATGGGCAGCGTGGTGGCCTTGCGCATGCACTCAATGGCGGTAAGCACGGTAGCCGGGCCCGTGGAGCAGTTGACGCCGATGGCTCCCGCGCCCCACTCGGTCAGCAGGGCGGCGGCCTGTTCGGGCGAGGCTCCGTCCAGGCAATTGCTCTCGTCATCCACCGTCACCATCACCAGGACGGGTAGGTCGGGGGCAATCTCCTGGGCTGCTGCCAGCGCTTCGTGGGCCTCGTTCAGCGCGGGCATGGTTTCGATCACCAGGAAGTCCACCCCGGCAGTGACCAGGGCCTGAATCTGCTCGGCAAAGGCGGCGCGAGCTTCGTCCAGGCCGGTCTTGCCCAAGGGCTCAAGGCGCACCCCGAGCGGGCCAACGGCTCCGGCCACCCAGGCCTCGCCGGCCTGTTTCTCTTTCAGATGCTCCACTGCCGCGCGGGCCACGCGGACGCCGGCCGCGTTGATTTCGGCAACTTTGCCTGCCAGGCCATGCCGGGCCAGCCGGAACCGGTTGGCGCCAAACGTGTTGGTCTCCAAAATCTCGGCGCCAGCCTGCAAATACTCCTCATGCACGGCAAGAATCAGGCCCGGGTCGGAGAGATTCAATTCGTCGTAGCAGCGGTTGATAAAAATGCCGCGGGCATAGAGGACGGTACCCATGGCGCCATCGGCGAGCAGGGGGCGGTTGGCGAAGATGTCGGAGAATTGGGGCATTCTCTTGCCATGCTAAGGCACCGGGGCTCCCGGCGCCAGCCTGCCGGGCTGCTTTGTTATACTTCGAGAGTCACAGACCCGAAAAATGAGCGGCCGTGACCGTTTTTTTTCGAGCTTGCAGCTTTCACCGGTAGCCGTTTTTTTTGATGGTTCCCGCTGCGCAGGTGGCTTTGGGCAGACGAGTTTTTGAGGGCAGGAGCGTTTTTTGAGGCGGGAGATTCGCCCCGCAGGCTGCCCTGCCACAGAGGCAATGCGGAGAAGCCGTTCCGCTCAGGGTTCAACCGGCACTGTATTCAAGGGATTGCCATTATCCGCGGTAAGATCCGCGCTGTTCGTCGAGGTAAGGGATTTTGAACAAGAGAAGTCTTTGGATGAGCGCCGCCGCGGCACTGGTGGTTGCGGCCGCGCTGGCTGGTTGTGGCACCACCACCTATTTTGCGGGCCGGACCTTGCCCCCCAGCGGGTTGAGAAACCGCGTTCTGATCGCCGTCCAGAACCCCAGCGCCGGCACCAAGGGCTCGCTGGTGTTTGTCGACGCATACTATGACACCCGGTATGCGTACAACAACATCGGGAAGACATTTTCAATTTCAGGTTTTGGGGGCGCATTGCCCACCACTATCCAGAATATGCCCGAGGAAGAGGCGGGAGCGGTTTACGGCTCCGGTGACGGCAGCTTGAGCCTCATCAGCTATGGGCAGGAGAAGCAATCCAGCGCACTGTCGGGCTTGTCCGGCTATTTATTTTCAAGCGTTTTTGTCACCCGGACTCAGTCTTATGCCTTTGGAGCCAGCGAGAAAAGCGGCGCATTTGTCATTGTCGACCAGACCTCGACCGGCGGAACGTTTGTCATGGGCCTTCCCGGCGTGTACCGGGTCAGTGTCAATCCCGGCGGCTCGGCGGCGCTGGCGTTTGTTGAGAATACCGATTACGTGTACTACCCGGTCAAACTGACCGCCGTGCAGTCTTCCAGCTACTCCGGTGGGCAAACCACCTGGCCCCCGGCCGCCGTAGACTGCGAGCCGCGGTCACTGCCCGTGTGGTGCCTCTTCCAGGCGCAAAGTCCCGACACGCTTGACTCCAAGACGCAAACCTATTTCGGAGCTCCGCTGCACTTCGATCGTCCCACCAAGGCGGTTTTTTCCTCCGACGGCGGAACGGCTTACATCCTGAACTGCGGACCGGAGTGCGGCGGCAAAACGGCCTCCGTCTCCCTGATGCCGGTAGCGCCGATGATCTATCTGCTCGGCCTGGGTTCTGGACAACTGCCGAGCAGCAGCACGCTCAGCAGCAGTTGCGGCCCGGCAGGCGTGGTCACTTCGTGCACCATACCCATACCCGGCGGAGCAAGCAATGCGCTGGTTTCCGGTTCCACCATGTACGTAGTGGGCCAGCAGTTGCAGCAGGATGGATTCTGGGGCGGCCAACTCACCCGGCTTGACCTTTCAGCCAACGCGGTGGTGGCCTCATCCGCCTCTTCACCCAACCCGGTGTCCATCAGCGATGGCGCGCCTGGGGCTGTGAGCCGCATGTTGCTTGCCGACGACAATACGCTCTGGATCGGGATGACCAAGTGCACCGGCGGTGAGCGGTATAACAATCCGGGAGCGTATCCGGGCGGTTATGGCTGCCTCACCATGTTCAACACCTCCACCAACACGGTGACCCTGCTTGAGCCGTATATTGGCGACGCCACCGGCATTGCCGCGGTCACCGGCCTCAACAAGATCTACGTGGCGCAGGGCGGTCAGGTGTATATCTACAAAACCGCCGACGGCACAGCCATCAACAATCAGTACGTCACCGTCACCGGCACAGCCTGGGACGTGGCGTATATGGACGCAACTTCGGACAGCGACAACACCGTCTATTGAGCCAATGACCGCCGACGCCGGGACCGATCCCTTTGTGGCCGATATCCTGGCCATCGCCGCGCACCGCGACGATGTGGAACAAACCTGCGGCGGGACCCTGTTACGAATGGCGGCGCGCGGTTTGCGCACCGCCATTCTTGACTTGACCCAGGGAGAAGCGGGAACCCGCGGCAGCGCGGAAGAGCGCGCCAACGAGGCCGACCAAGCCGCCCGCCTGCTGGGCGTTGGCTGGCGCCAGGCTCTCGACCTGCCCGACGGCGCAGTCGAAAACACCCTCGAAAACAGAATCAGGATTGCCCGCGTTCTGCGGCTGCTTCGGCCCCGCGTGGTGATTCTGCCCTATTGGCAGGCGCGCCACCCGGACCACGCTGCCGTGGCCACCCTGGGTTATGAAGCCTGCTTTCTCTCTGGACTTTCGAAAGTGGACACCGGTCAATCGCCGCATCGCCCTTTCAAAATTGTTTACGCCAGCCTTTACGCCGATGTGCGCCCCAGCTTCGTTGTGGACATTACCAACTTCATCGACCAGCGCCACCAGGCGCTGATGGCCTACCGCTCGCAGTACGCCAACCAGGCAGCCGGCAGCGGGCTGTTTGTGCCTGAAGAGGAGATTCGCGAACGCACCAACGCCGAGGCCCGCCACTATGGCCTGCTGGCCGGGGTGCGCTACGGCGAACCTTTCGTGCAGAAGGAAGTGGGCTTGGTGGACGATTTGACTTTGCTGCCTGTGCAATCGATTTGATTGCGATGCCTAAACCCTTCACGTAAGCCCGAAGGAGGCTTTCAATTGCGCAATTGCTCTTACTCTCTTTTATTGATGGCTGGGCTGCTTGGCTCCGCACTTGCCGCCGCCGCCCAAACGCCGTCTACCACAGTTGAAGCGCTGCCAGTCCTCGATGGCGTTCCAACGCCCCTGTCGTGGCAGCATCCGCCCGCACGGTGGAAGATCGATGCGGCAAAGACACTGTCGATAACCGCCGGCAAGGAGACCGACTGGTTTGTCTCTCCCATGGGAGACGGACGCAGGGACAATTCGACCCGGCTGATCTTCAAACCTGCGGACGACTTTGTACTCAGCGCCAAGGTCACGGTGGGTTTTCGCTCTCAGTGGGACTCCGGGGCGCTGGTTGTTTACGTAAACGATTCGGTATGGGCCAAGCTCTGCTTTGAGATGACCATCGACAAGCGCCCATCCATTGTTTCGGTGGTTACCAAGGGTCTTTCCGACGACAGCAATTCAATCGCGATCAATGGGACCTCGGTCTATTTGAAAGTGGCCAAGGCAGGCCAGGCGATCTTCTTCTACGCCTCGGAAGATGGCGAGAAATGGTCGATCATCCGCGCTTTCAGCTTGGGCGCGGTGCCGGATTTGCGGGTCGGGTTTTCTTCCCAATCGCCGGTCGGGGACGGTTGCACGTCTGAGTTTTCCCAGATTATGTATCTACCCAGACGCGTGGACCTCTGGTCGGGCAAATAGTGGTTGTTACGGGGGAGATTGCCCGGAGCGGCACCATAAGCATCCCTTATTACCAGCCAAAACAAAATAAACTCGCCTTATAGCCCCGCTTCCCCGAAACTGTATTGGGAGGCGACCAATGACCCAGACCTGGGACCCGCAAACCTACGAACAGAACGGCGCATTTGTCCACGGCCTGGCCGGCGGCGTGCTGGAGTGGCTGGCAGCCCAACCGGGCGAGCGCATTCTTGACCTCGGCTGCGGCAATGGGCAATTGACGCAGCGCATTCAGGTCGCCGGCGCCGCCGTCACCGGCGTGGATGCCTCCCCGGAGATGGTGGCTGCCGCGCGCCTGCGCGGCATTGCCGCCGACGAGGGCAGCGCCGAATCCCTGCCCTACCCCAAGGCCGCGTTCGATGCCGTCTTTTCCAACGCAACGTTGCATTGGGTCCGCGACCAGGACGCCATGATGCAGCAGGTGCGACGAGTACTCAAGCCCGGCGGCCGCTTTGTGGCCGAAATGGGAGGCCACGGCAATGTTGCAGCCATTCGCGTGGCCTTAATGGCTGTGCTGGCACGGCATGGTTTCGGTGATCGCGAGGATGGCGTCAACTACTATCCCACCCCGGAGGGCTATACGCGGCGCCTTGAGCGGCACGGCTTCAGCGTACAAGAAATGGCGCTGATTCCGCGGCCAACGCCCCTGCCGGAGACCGGCATGACCGGCTGGCTCAGGACCTTTCGAAAGGGTGTGCTGGATGGATTGCCTGAAAGCCTGCAGGCGACGGTTGTCGAGGAGACAGCCGCATTGCTCGAGCCCGCGCTCCGCGACGAAGACGGAAACTGGATTGCCGATTACGTGCGGCTGCGCTTTATTGCCATTGCCTGACCATTCTCAGCGGCTGAAGAACATGCGTCCGCCAATCACCACCAGCATCACGGCAAAGATGCGCCGCAGCCAGAGCTCCGGAATGTGCTGCGCCCCTACCGCGCCAAAATATCCGCCCACCAGAAATCCTGCGGCCAACAACAGTCCCACGCGCAGGTCGGCATTGCCGTTGCGGTAGTACTCCCAAAAGGCGAAGGCGCCCACCGGCGCCAGCAGCGCGGCCAGCGTTGTACCTTGCGCCCGGTGCTGATCCATCCCCAGCAGCCAGATAAGCGCGGGAATGAACAGCACGCCGCCGCCAATGCCCACGATTCCGGATACCACGCCAACCACCAAGCCGATCAGTAGAATCAACCAAGTCATGCAGCCTCCGTTGGGCAATGCGCAGAGCGAAATCGAGCACGAGGTTCCAGCGTAAACCATCGGTACGCGGGCAAAATTGCGCTGCCCATCCGGAGAACCGGCCAAACCGATGGCGGTTCTCCGGATAGTTAATGGCTGGATCTGCGCTCAGTCGGCCTCAAGCGCCCGGCTGCGGAACAGCAGGCCGGCCGCGATGCCGCCCAGGCTCGGCACCAGCAGGAAGAGCCACACCTGCGCCAGTGCATGCCCGCCCACCAGCAATGCGGGCCCAAGACTGCGAGCCGGGTTCACGCTGACGCCGGTGATGTGGATGCCAAAGATGTGAATCGCCACCAGCGTAATGCCTATGGCCAGGCCGGCAAAGCCGGCGGGCGCCTTCTTCTGCGTTGAGCCGAGAATCACGATGACGAAAATCAGCGTAGCCACAAACTCGAAGACGATGGCAGAAGCCAGGCTGTACTCGCCCTGGTAGCCTGCGCCCCACCCGTCCTGGCCAAGGCCGCTGGCCGAGATGTTGTAGCCGCCCCCCACGCCGCTGATGATCACCGAGAGCACCCAGGCGGCCAGAATGCCGCCTAGAAACTGGCCAACCCAGTAGCCAAACATATCTTTCCAGGTCATGCGGCCGGCCACGTAGACTCCGAGGCTCACTGCCGGGTTAATATGGCAGCCGGAGATGGGGCCGATTCCGTAGGCCGCGCCGATGAGCCCCAGGCCGAAGGCGAAGGCAATGCCCAGGATGCCCACTTTGTCGCCCGCAACTACCGCTGTTCCACAGCCAAAGAGCACCAGGATAAAGGTGCCCACAAGTTCCGCCAGGTATTTTTTCATAGTGCCTCCTGTTTGATTTGCTCAGGTTCAACGCGCCTTGCGACAGGCAGCGCTGCGCAATGCCTGCAGCGCAAGTTCGGCTCGCGGGACGGTGGGGAAATGCTCAAAAATCGCCGGACTGGGTAGATCGTGCCGCGGAGCGTTGCAAGATGCGCGCAGGGAGTTTCGCAGAGGGCCATGAACCAAGTCAAGCAGGAGAAGCAAGTTGCGGTCGGCATGGAACCGCTGTGCGGCGCTCTGACTCCAGGCCAAATTAACACAACGTTTGCATTCTGTTTGCCTCGCTGCATTACTCTGTTAATGGACCCGTGCGGCCCCAGTTGTTGCAGCTTAACGGCCGCCGGGCGAGGGCTGACCGGTTGAGCCAAACAGTTTTTGTACTGGAAGACGACACGGACATTGCGCGGCTGGTGCAACACCATCTGGAGGCAGCAGGCTTTCAGGCGCGCCTGTTCCACACCCCCACCAACCTGATTCCCGACGCCGAGCGGCAGGCGCCGGCGCTTTTCCTGCTGGACATCATGGTGCCCGGCGGCGATGGGCTCGATGTGTGCAAGCGCCTGCGCGCTCACCCGGCGCTCTCCACAATTCCAATTATTTTCCTCACCGCGCGTGCCGGCGAGAACGACCGGGTGCTGGGTCTTGAACTGGGTGCCGACGACTACATTACCAAGCCCTTCGCGACGCGCGAACTGGTGGCCCGGGTGAAGGCCGTGCTGCGCAGGTTTGAGCGGCCCACCACGCCTTCGGTCATCAGCTTTGAAGAGGTGATCATCGACGCCAACGCCATGCAGCTCAAGGTGCGCGGCGAGTTGACCACCACCACCGCAACGGAGTTTCGCCTCCTTGACTACCTGGCGCGGCATCCGGGGCGCGTCTTCAGCCGCGACCGGCTTCTGGATGCGGTGTGGGGCGATGCCCGTTTTGTCACGCCCCGTTCCGTGGACGTCTATGTGCGGCGCATCCGCGAGAAGATCGAAATCGATCCGGAAAACCCGCGCTACCTCAAGACCGTGCGCGGAGCCGGATATCGCTTCGAGCTCCCCAAAGGCGATTAGGCCAGCGGGTTCCCCAAAAGTTGGGTGCCCCACCCTCGCCGCGTCTTTGTTTTTGCGGCTAGGGTGGGATACCACCAACCTCGATCATTACGCAAAAGCTCCGTGCTCCATCCTTTCGCCTTTTTTCCGGCGAAAGGGTGGGAGACCACCAACCTCGATCACCATCCGCTCACGAGGAGCAGCGCCAACTTGAAGTCAAAAGTTTTCACCAAGCTGCTTGGCCTGTTTGTGTTGCTGCTGGTCTTCCAGGCCGCGGCGATGGAGTTCGCCTTCATTCCCCTCTTCGCGGGCAAAGTGCTGGAACTGCCCCCGGGCAGGGCCGACCTCTTACTTGGCAATGAGATTTTCTGGTCTGCCCTGATCGCGATGGCTGTGGCGTTGACCATCGCCATCGTGGTCGCTGGCCGCATTTCAGTCCGGCTCGAGCGGCTTCTCGTTTTTGCCAGGCAGATCGCGGACGGCGACCTGGGCGCACGGCTGCCCGTGAACAACGATGTGTTCTCAGCCCCGGAGGCCGCGCTAAACGTGGCCGCCGCGCGGCTGGCCAAGAGCTTTGCCGAAATCGAAAGCCGGCGGCAGGAGCTGGCGGCGATGCTCGACTCCATGCAGGAGGCGGTAGTCGCCGTCACTCCTGAAGGAACGGTGCGCTGGTCGAATGCCGTCATGCAGCGCATTGCCGGCACCCAGATTCACGCCGGCCGTCCTCTGGTGCTCTTTGTCCGCGACCCCGATTTGCTGGCCTGCGTGCGCGGGGCTCTGGCGCAAGGCGAGGTGCGTTATGGCCGCGCTAGTTCGCTGGTGCCGGGGCGCATCTTTGAGATCAACGCCGCCCCGCTGCCCAGCGGCGGAGCGCTGGCCGTGCTGCACGACGTCACCCGCATCGAGGCCGCAGAGAAGTCGCGCCGCGACTTTATCGCCAACGTGAGCCATGAACTGCGAACGCCGCTAACCTCCATCCAGGGCTACGTGGAGACGCTCATTGAGGAGCCGAGTTCCAACTCGGAAACCAGCCACGAGTTCCTGGGCATCATTCTCAAAAACGCCACGCGCATGAACAGGTTGACAGAGGACCTGCTGGCCCTGGCCGGCGTCGAGAGCCCCGACTACAAGCTGGCGCTGCAGCCCATGCGGGCCAGCGCGCTGGTCAAGGATGCCGTCGAAGGCTTGGGCGGGCTGGTGGTTGATTCCGGCGTCGTGCTCGAGTCGGCGGGCGCGCCGGACTGCGTTGTGATGGCCGACCCTGACGCCATGAATCAGGTCTTCGGCAACCTGGTTGAAAACGCGCTCAAGTACGGCAAGGCGGGCAAGCGGATTCGCGTCGGCGCGCGGGCCGTGGAGGGCGAGGTCGAGTTCAGCGTGCAGGACTTTGGCCCAGGCATCGCCTCCGAGCACCTGGAGCGCATCTTCGAGCGCTTCTACCGCATCGACAAAGCGCGTTCCCGCGAGTCCGGCGGCACCGGCCTCGGCCTCGCCATCGTCAAGCATGTGGTGCAGGCCCACGGCGGCCGCCTCTGGGCGGAGAGCGAATTGGGCAAAGGGGCGACATTCCGGTTTACCCTGCCGGCGGTCAAAGAAGCTTCCTCTGTCTAGGGTAACCGGAGCGGTTCCACGATTCATGGCGAGTCGGTCATGCCCCTACTACTCACATCAAGCCATGAAAACAGGTCCCGGGCAAGCGTCGCTGCTCCCGGAGGGAGCTGGCGATAGTAGCCCAGCATGGAGTCCGCCGCAGCGGACGGAATGCTGGGTACAGGGGCCTGAACCAACCGCGCCCCGGAGGGGCGCTGCGAATGTTGCGGTTCACCCCTTGCCCGGCAGCTTCAGACCAAGCTCTCGCATGGCAATCTGCAAATCGGCCCAGGCTTCCTTCTTCTGCCTCGGATCGCGAAGCAGGTAAGCCGGATGATACGTCACAATAAGCTGCGTCCCGCGCACGGCATGCACCCGCCCGCGCAATCCGGCCAGCGGCTGGCGCGAGCCCAGCAGATACGTCGCCGCGGTTGCTCCCAGCGCCACCAGCACCTGCGGCCGCACTACGTCGATTTGCTGGAACAGGAATGGCGAGCAGGTATTGCCCTCTTCCGGCTCCGGGGTGCGGTTGCCCGGCGGACGGCACTTCACCACGTTGGCAATGTAGACCTGTTCGCGCTTCAGCCCCATGGCGTTGATCATGTTGTTGAGCAGTTGGCCGGCGCGGCCCACGAAGGGCAGCCCTTGCGCGTCTTCGTCCGCGCCCGGCCCCTCACCCACAAACATCAGGCGGGCATTGGGATCGCCGTCGGCGAACACCAGCTTGTTGCGCCCCTTGTGCAGAGCGCAGCGGGTGCAGTCCCCAATCTCATCGCGAATGATTTGCAGTGCGGCGGCGTGGTCGGCAGCAGCAACAGCGGCTGCCACTTGCGGTGGTGCGGAAATCGGTCTGCGCGGTGGAATAGCTTCGTCCTCGTGAATGATCTGGGGTTGGGATGCCGCATCCCCGGTCTCAGAAGCGAGACCGGGGGCACCCGCGGTCTTGTCTTGAGTTGGAATCGGCAGCGGCTGCATGATCGGCTCGGCGGCTAGCTGGGCAAGCAAGGACGGATCTACGGGCCGGCGATAAAACTCCGTCAGTCCGAGATCGCGATAAAAGCGCACCCGCGCCAGCAGCGCGTCCTGGGTCGCCGCATCAAGTCGTGCCAAGGCTAGGTCTCCACGATCAATTTCCGGCCAGAGGGCAGCATTTCGGCCTCGTGCAGCACACGGTCCTGGCGGGCCTTTTCGTCCTCGCCGTCATCAAATTCCTGAACCACCGAGCGAGGGCGGCGCAGGGCCAGAATCTCGTCCAGAATGCGATCGGCCAACTGGCGCTTGGGCATCTCCGGCAATTCAATCGCCGTGGAAAGAGTCAGGAAGGTGGCTGCGTTCACGTCCGCATCAATGCCCACGCCCTCGCCGGAAACATCGTTCACCACAATGGCGTCCGCGCCCTTGCGCAGCAGCTTGGCGCGACCGTTCTCCATGCGGTTCTCAGTCTCGGCGGCAAAGCCCACGATCAACTGCCCCGGCCGGCGGCGGCGAACGACCTCAGCAAGAATGTCCTCAGTGGGCGCGAGTTCGAGCATCAGCGGGCCGGTGCGCTTGAGCTTTTGTTCGGATACCACCACCGGACGGTAGTCGGCCACGGCGGCAGCCTTCACAATGAGCGTGCATTCCTCCATCCGCTCCAGAACGGCCTGCCGCATCTGGTCGGCGGTGACCACTTTCACCACTTCGCAATGCGCGGGCGGATGCAGGGCCGTGGGTCCGCTGACCACGATGACTTTGGCGCCGCGGCTCTGCGCGGCTTCGGCAATAGCGTAGCCCATCTTTCCGCTGGAGCGATTGCCCAGGAAGCGGACTGGGTCGAGCGCCTCGCGCGTACCTCCCGCAGTCACCAGCAGAACCTCGCCTGCCAGGTCGTGGCGGCGGCCGAGGACAGCCAGGACCGCGTTGGCGATGGCCTCGGGCTCCGCCATGCGGCCAGCGCCAACCATCCCGCAAGCCAGATCGCCCGAGCCGGGCTCAATCACCCGCACACCGCGCTGGCGCAGAATCTCAAGGTTGGCCTGGGTCGCTGGATGCTCCCACATGTTCACATTCATGGCTGGCGCCACCAGAACGGGAGCCGTCGTGGCAAGATACATGGTCGTCAAAAAATCGTCGGCGATGCCGTGGGCAAACTTGGCCAGAATGTTGGCCGTGGCCGGGGCAACCACCAAGGCGTCGGACCATTGCGCCTCGCTTATATGCTCAATGCCGTTTTGCTCGCCCGATTCGCCATAGGCGGTGTCGCCCGTACCGGTATCGTCCCAAAGGCTGGTCAGGACCTTATGGCCGCTGAGTGCGGCAAAGGTTAGCGGCTGCACAAACTTGCAGGCCGCCTGGGTCATGACAACATGAACCTCAAGCGCCTGGCGTTGCAATGCACGCACCAATTCCGCCGCCTTGTAGGCGGCAATCCCCCCGGAGACGCCCACGGTGACTCTCATGGCTCGATTGTAGCCGGTTTCGATGCGAACTAGCTCAGCAGAATGGGAATGGCCGGCCCTTCAACCAGCGGCTTGACCACTTCTTTTTCGATCTTGACGTAGGAGATCTTGCCGGCGCTGATCTCTTCCTGGGCAATGCGGCAGGGCTTGGTCGACTGGCTATGAATCAACGCACCCGACCCGCTCTGCAACTGGCGGGCGCGGCGGGCGGCCACCAGAACCTTGCGGTAGTTCGAGTCGAATTCGGTCTCAATCGTCATCGGGGTCCTCCTCAAAGTTCAGTTGCTGCTGCTGGCCGTTCGAGCCAAGAATACCAAAAGCCTCCAGCACCGGTCTAAGGCGGTCTTGTGCATTGGTCTGGCGGCAGGCTGCCGCCACCTCTAACACCCGCGACGCACGGTACGCGATGGCCTCCCCATTCCGGTAAAATCGCTCCGCCTGCACAATGGCCTCCAATTGCGCCACTGCCTTGTCGAGAACATCGTTCACCAGAATATAGCCGTATCCGCGATAATTCTCAATCTCTTTGCTGGCTTCGCTCAGGCGGCGATAGAGTTCCGCCTCGTTCACCAAGCCCTCGGCACGGCTGCGATTGCGCAGGCGGGTCCTCAGCACCTTGGGGTTGGGCGGAAGAACGAAGATGCTCACCGCCTCCGGCATGGTGGCGCGTACCTGGGCTGCCCCCTGCACGTCGATGTCCAGCAGCAGGTCGTGACCGGCCGCCCTGGCCTCCTCAAGCGACCGCCGCGCCGTACCGTAATAGTGCCCGAATACCTCGGCATGCTCAAGGAACTCGCCCGCCGCGCACATGCGCTGAAATTCGTCGCGAGTGGTGAAGTTGTATTCGCGGCCATGTTCCTCTGAGCCGCGCGGAGGCCGAGTGGTCCAGGAAACTGAAAACTCAATCCCGCTCAACTGTTTGCGCACTTCGCTTACCAGAGTGCTTTTGCCTGAGCCCGACGGCGCCGAAATGATGAAGAGAATTCCTGCCACGTTTACCTTGTCCTTCAGGGGCCGTCCGGGCCCGGTTCTGTAACAGTCATCCACAGTCGTTGCCGACCGCGGGCTTTAGAAGCTTCGGGAAAACTTGCGATCACACCTTCCGGCCCTTGTTTTGCAACAGGGCACGACTTCAGTCGTGCCGAAACGACAGAAAAGCTACCTGGGCTTCAGCCCCTGCGGAACACTCTTCCGATGGCATGCATCCATGCCGCCCATTCAATTCCCGTCGCCCTCGCCTGCGTTCAGTGCGGCCAGTATCTGCGGCGCCAATTGGCTCACGCTGCCCGCGCCAAGTGTGAGAACCAGGTCGCCTTTGTGGGCTACGGCCAAAATAGCCTTCACTGCAGCGCCAAAATCAGGCGCGTACTCCACCCGCGGCCCTTCGATCCGTTCAGCCAGCCGTTCCGCCGTCACGCCGGGAATCGGTTCCTCGCTGGCCGCGTAAATAGGCAGCACCACGACAGTATCGGCGTCGGCAAATGCGCCCCTGAATTGCTCCAAAAGATCGAGAGTACGCGAGTACCGATGCGGCTGGAAGATAACGTGTATTTTGCCGTGGCCACACTCACGGGCCGCCGCCAGCGTCGCGCGAATCTCCGTGGGATGGTGCCCGTAGTCGTCCACCACAGTTATGCCACGCGCTTCGCCCCGGTGCTGGAATCGCCGGTCCACGCCGCGGAAGTGGTTCAACCCTTCCGCGATCTTCTCCGGAGTCACTCCAAGCTGGCGGGCAATGGCTACCGCGGCGGTCGCGTCCAGTACATTATGCCGCCCCGGAACATGGAGTTCAAAAGGCCCCAGCAACCCGTCCCTGGTGTAGATCTGGAAACGGGCAAAACGCCCCTCGCCGGCAGCCAGAAACTCCAGGCGAAAGTCGGCATCCGGGTGAACGCCGTAGGTAAATACGCGGCGGCGGACGCGGGGCAGAATGGCAGCCAACAGAGGATTGTCCAGGCAGGCGGTCACCGCGCCGTAAAACGGCACCTTGTCCATGAATTCCAGAAAGGCGCGCTCCACGTCGGCCATGTCCTTGTAGCAGTCCATGTGCTCGCGGTCCAGGTTGGTCACCACCGCCAGAATCGGCGACAACTTCAGAAACGAGCGGTCGCTCTCATCCGCTTCGGCCACCAGGTATTGAGTCGTCCCCAGTCGGGCATTCGATCCCAGGGCGTCCACCCGGCCGCCAACCACCACCGTCGGGTCGAGACCGCCAGCCGCCAGCAAACTGGCCACCATCGATGTAGTGGTCGTCTTTCCGTGCATGCCGGCAATGGCGATGCCGTACTTGAGGCGCATCAGTTCGGCCAGCATCTCTGCACGTTGAATCACGGGAATCTTGCGGGCGTGGGCCTCCACGACCTCTGGATTTGTCGAAGACACAGCCGAACTGGTGACAACCACGGTTGCCCCGTCGATGTGTCCTGCCTCGTGGCCTTCGTATACCGTCGCGCCCAACCGGGCTAGCCGGTCCGTGACCGGACCGCGCCGCAGATCGGAGCCGGAGACCTTCATGCCAAGGCTCAGCAGGATCTCGGCAATGCCGCTCATGCCGATGCCGCCGATACCGATAAAGTGCGCGTGCTGTTCCGTTGTGAACATGAATGAAACTCAACTTTAACATTCAAGGGAGGTGGGTTGCCGGAATGGCGCCAGGAGCAGGCAAACCCTCGCTTTCCAGAAGGCCGTGAATGCCTATTTTCTGCTTCCGCGCAGAATTTATCCCAGTTTTTCGCGGATACCGTCCTTCCCATCCCCAAGCGCAGAAATCCCTTGCTCTTTCTCCCCCTCTGAACGATTCTTTTTGAAAGGACCGCAACTTAACAGCGGGGTTGCTGTTTGAATGATCAGAAGCCGGTTGGGAACAGAAGCCCAGGAGCCGGCGGGTGCTGAAGACGGAATTCGACTCCAGGTCCAAATTCCCGGAACCGGGGACGGTGGAGCAGCACTAGGAGGATGTCATGCGGAATATGCGACTGGTTCTGTTAGCGATGCTTCTGGCCTTGCCGTTTGCGGCAACGGCCAATGCCCAGGTGGCGGTTGGGGTTGGCGTCGGCCCTGCGGTTGTGGCCGAGCCCATGGATTACGGTCCCCCGGTCTGCGAGTGGGGCTACTACTCTTACTACCCCTATGGCTGCGCTCCCTACGGCTATTACGGTCCTAGCTGGTTCTACGGCGGCGTCTTCATCGGCGCCGGACCCTGGTATCGCTATGGCTGGGGTCGTGGCGGCTGGGGCTACGGACGCGGTTACGGCTACGGACGCGGCGGCTATGCCTATGGCGCTCGCGGCGGATATGCATACGGCAACCGGGGCGGAGCTGTAGGCCGCGCTCCCTATGCGGGCGGCAGCCGTGGTTACGCTGGCGGAGCTCGTGGTTACTCTGGCGGTGCCCGTGGCTACTCTGGTGGCGGCGGTGGCGCTCGCGGCTTCAGCGGCGGTGGTGGACACGCCGGCGGCTTCGGTGGCGGCGGTGGACATGCCGGTGGTGGTGGTGGCCATGGTGGCGGCGGACACCGCTAAACCAGGAAACCGAACCGGCAATTCCGGCGAATGACACAAAAGGCCCGTCTGCTCTTCGCAGGCGGGCCTTTTTGCGTCCGGCCGTCTTTAGCGCGCTAAGCTGCGGATTTTCATACTTTTCGCTTCCGCCAGCGCCGCCAACCTGTCCGCAATGCGCTCGGCCGCGCCGGGATGGGCCTGGGTCCTGGCCGCAACCGCCATGGCCGCAAGCCGTTCCGGGTTGGTGAGTAGTTCCACTAGCGTGCGCAACAGCTTGCCCCTCTCATCCAGATCCCATTCGTTCAGCATCACGGCAGCGCCGGCAGTCACCATGGCCTCGCCATTGCGCTTCTGGTGGTTGTCCGTGGCGGCCGCAAAGGGCACCAGCAGGGCGGGCTTGCCCGCCGCAGCCAGTTCCGCCACCGTGGACGCGCCACTGCGGGCCATCACCAGGTGGGCCCGGGCAAAACGCGCCGGCATATCGTCAAAAAAAGGCCGCACCTCCCAGCGATTCGGATCGGCCCCGCTGGCGGCGTAGGCTGCCTGGGTGGTCGCCGCATGACGCACGCCGCTCTGGTGCAAAACCGTAAGTCCTGGAACCGCTTCCAGCAACTCCTTAATCACCAGGGGCAGATGGACATTGAAGATGCGCGCACCCTGTGAACCCCCAAAAACCAGCAAATGGGGCGCGTTGCCCATGGGCGGCTGCAAGTTGAAGAACTCGGGCCTCACCGGGATGCCCGTCACTTCAGCCGACTCGAAATACTTGAGCGCCGCAGGAAAATTGACCGCCGCGGCATCCACCTTCCTGCCGACCAAGCGGTTGGCCAGACCCGGAGCCGCATTGGGCTCAAAAACCATGGTCGGCAGATTCATTTGCAGAGCGGCCGCCATGGCCGGACCTGACGCATACCCGCCCACGCCGAAGACAACGTCCGGCTTGAACTCGCGGATCAGCCGCTTGCAGGCGAACAAGCTCCGCGGAAGGTTGAGCAGGGTTCTCAGCCGGGTTGCCAGGGAGACGCTCTTCAGCGGGCCCACATCGATCAACCGCAGGTTAAAGCCAGCCTCGGGAACCAGGCGGATTTCCATGCCCCGCGCGGTGCCCACAAACAGCACCTCCGCTCCATGCCGTCCAACCAACTCGTGCGCAACTGCAAGCGCTGGAATGATGTGGCCGCCGGTGCCGCCGCCGGCAATCAGTACGCGAAGCTCCGCCAATTGTGTGCCTTTCATGCCTATCAGACTCCAGTGTATCGAACCGTCTGCAAGCAGGCTTGCCGGTCCCGGCGGCGGTTGAACAAGCTGCGGAAAAACGCCCCTGAATCCACGAATCACGCCGTTTTGAGAGGGGCCGCTTCTTTGAAAGGGAACGGCTTCAGCCGTGCCACAAAACCCCCGAAATAGGAACCGGCTTTAGCCGCTGACGGAATGCAAATCATTGAAAATACATTCCCTCAGAGGCTAAAGCCCCAACATTTCTTTTTTGCGATCGTGCGGCACGGCTAAAGCCATGCCCTTTCAAAACAGCCGAATCTTTCCGCAGCCCCTTATGCCGCCCATTCGGAACCGCAAGGTAGACGCACCTGCGTCTGTTCACAACGCCCGTCCCTGAATGCAGGAACCGTCTGGTACTGGCAAGCCCAATGCTCTTCCACATCCTGATTGTTTTGACTCCGATGGCCGTGTGCGCGTATAAATTCGAAATAGTACTACGAATTCGCTCTAGTATTACGAATTGAGAACTCCGAACATGCCTCCCAAGAAAGCAGAGAAACCGGCCAACGCATACCATGCTCACCGTGAGCGTCAAACCCGCCGGATCCTCGACGCCGCCTGGAAGCTGTTGGATGAGCACGGAATCGACCGCGTCACCATGGCCGAAATCACTTCCGCCGCCGGCGTCCAGCCTTCCACGATGTATCAGTATTTCGCCAACAAGGACGACATTGTTTGGGCGTTCCTGCGCGAGTTGATCGAAGAGGCAAGTGAGCGCGCGAAACAAAGTGTCGACGCTGCGCCCAACGCCCTCGCCCGGCTCACCGCGCTGTTCGACTTCATGGCCGATGAACTGGTGAACAACCAGGCGAAGATCCGGTTTATGGCTCAATTTGACGCCATCTACGCACGCGACTGGCCGGCGGAACGGCTCATCACCCTGGAGTCGCAAATCAACCCCGCAGGGTTTCAGGTCTTCTCCGATCTGATCCGCGATGGCATCGCCGATGGCTCGCTCCGTTCCGATCTCGATCCCGACCTGACCATGCACGCGGTGATGAACGCGGTGATCGGAGCCCAGCGCCGTCTTGCCTCGTTGGGAAACAAAATTGAGCAGGAATACGGCAAGCCCATTGATCGCCTGTTCCGCGAAACCATCCGCATTCTCCTGCTGGGATTGCGCGCCCCGGAAACTCCGGTGCGCTAATTCCTGAAGGACGCAGCAATCCGGCCTCGGCCGAACCAGAGAAAGGTCCTCATGAAAGTTCAGTCCCGCACCCTTGTCGCTCTAGCCGCCACACTGGCGTGCCTGGCGCCCCTGTCAACCAGCGCTGCAAATGCCCGCTCGCCCAGGCAGCAACTGGTCGCCGATGCCGGGTGGAAGTTCACACTCGGCGATCCGAACGGAGCAGAAGCTTCTTCCTTTATCGATACGTCCTGGCGCCCCGTCGATCTGCCCCATGACTGGAGCATCGAGAACAAGCCGGACAAGAACAACCCGAGCGGTGTAGGCGGAGGGTTCTTCCCCGGTGGTATCGGTTGGTACCGCAAGGCATTTCACGCTCCGGCCGATTGGAAAGGGAAACTCGTCAGCGTTGAATTCGACGGCGTGTATCGCGATGCCACCGTCTATCTCAATGGCCACCAGCTGGGGACGCATCCTTACGGCTACACATCGTTCACCTTCGACCTGACGCCGGAGCTGAATTTTGCTGGCGCCAATGTGCTCGCCGTCCGCGTGGATAACTCGGCACAGCCCAACAGCCGCTGGTACAGCGGTTCAGGCATCTACCGGCATGTTCGCGTGGTGGTGACGGAGCCCGCGCACGTTGCGCATTGGGGAGTTTTTGTCACCACGCCAGAGGCAACGGCCACATCGGCCAAGGTTTCCGTTCGTACTCGTGTTGCAAACGAGTCCTCCAGTGCGGCTCAGCTAACCGTGGAGACCACTCTGCTCGACAAGGCAGGAAACAAAGTTGGCAGCGCACAAGCGCCCCTGAGCGTCGCGGCGGGAAAGGAAGACGAATCCGCGCAGGAAATCGCCGTAGCGAACCCCGCGCTCTGGTCGCCGGAGTCGCCCACCCTATACCGCGCAGTCTCTACGATTCGCCAGGATGGAAAGGTGATCGACGAGGTGACCACCCCATTCGGCATCCGCTCGCTTGCCTGGTCGGCAGAGAAGGGGCTGCTGCTGAACGGCAAGTCCATCAAGCTCACCGGCGGCAGTGTTCATCACGATAACGGGCCACTGGGCGCCGCTGCCTTCGACCGCGCTGAAGAGCGTAGGGTGGAACTGCTGAAAGCCGCGGGCATGAATGCGGTGCGCACGGCACACAACCCGCCGTCGCCCGCTTTTCTTGACGCATGCGACCGACTCGGCCTGCTGGTTCTCGATGAGCCCTTCGACGTGTGGGAAGCGCACAAGGTCAAGTTCGATTACGGTACCGACTTCGATGAATGGTGGAAGCAGGATATTTCGTCGATGGTGTTGCGGGACCGCAATCATCCATCGATCGTGATCTGGGGAATCGGCAACGAGATTCCGGAACTTGAAGTGGAACGCGGCGCCGCGCTCGGCAAGCAGCTTGCCGACCAGGTGCGCGCCCTCGATAACACGCGCCCGCTCACGCTGGCGTTTCCGGGCAATACGACCCAACCCACCGCGCAGGCGGTCCTCTCGCAACTCGACATCACAGGCTACAACTACAACATCCTCCCCACGTACAAAAAGGACCACGAGCAACTGCCTTCGCGCATGATGCTGACCACCGAGTCCTGGCCCACAAAGGCTTTTCCACTCTGGCAGGTATCGCAGGACAACCCGTACATCCTTGGCGACTTCACATGGACCGCAATGGATTACCTGGGCGAGTCCGGCGTCGGCGGGTGGCAATACGGCACTCCACAGTTGGCAAAGATGGCGGACGGGATGGCAGGCGCGATGGCCGGCACCGCGATGATTGACCAGATGTTCCTGGGAATGGCCAATGGAAAAGACATGATGGGGGACATGGAAAAAAATGATTCCGATCCAAGTGCCAAGGCCATGATGGAGCTCTTCATGCATCCTTATCCATGGCATGCGACAGCCTGCGGCGATCTCGATCTGACCGGCTTCCGCAAACCGCAGTCGTACTATCGCGACATCCTCTGGAACGGCGGCGACCGCGTCTACGCCACCGTACGGCTGCCCGAACCGGAAGACAAAAAGATCATTGCCATCATGTGGACAACCTATCCCACTCTTCCCACCTGGAACTGGCCGGGGCAGGAAGGCAAAGATCTGCAGGTTGAGGTCTACTCCGGTGCGGAGAAGGTGCAGCTCTTCCTGAACGGCAAGTTGATCGGCGAAAAGCCCACCGGCCGCGAGCAGGAGTTCAAGGCGGTGTTCTCAGTGCCCTACGCGCCGGGCTCGCTCAAGGCGGTGGGCCTGCGCGGGGACCGCGTCGTTGCCGAAAGCGTGCTTACAACAGCGGCAGCAGCGGCCAAGCTGCGTGTAACGGCAGATCGAACCGAGATCCAGGCCAATGGCGAGGATCTTTCCTTCGTAACCGTCGAGGCCGTAGATGCGAAAGGCCGTCCCGATCTGCACGCCGACCAGGAGGTTCAGTTTGAGGTAAGTGGACCTGGCACGATCGCAGCCGTTGGGAACGGCAATGGACAGGACCCGGATTCTTACCAGGGCGATCGGCGCAAGCTCTATCAGGGTCGCGCAGTTGTTGTGATTCGCACCGCGAAGCAGACCGGCCGCATCAAGCTAACCGCCAAAAGCGCCGGCCTAAGCAACGGCTCGTTGACCATCGACGTAAAGTCCGCTCAGCCGCACGACGAATTGCAGTAAGAGCCTGGGTATAAGTGCTCATGAGAAGATAGTGGCCCACACGTCCGGACAACTGCACCGGACGCGTGGGCCATTGCTTATCGCGCCACCAGATTTTGTAGCGCCACCTCAGTTTGTTGCGCAGATCTCCCTTTCGTGTGGAACAGTTTTGAAAGGGCGCGGCTTTAGCCGCGCCGCAAAATGCCAACAAAGAAGAGTGGGGCTTTAGCCCCTGAGGGCATGCCACTTTACACCATTCAGCGAGTTGCTTTAATCCACCTTGCGGGTAATGTTCAGCAAGATGCCGACACTGGCCAGGGTACAAAACAGCGATGTGCCCCCGGACGAAATCAGCGGCAGCGGAATGCCCTTGGTAGGCACCAGCGCCAGCACCACGCTGATGTTGAAGAAGGCCTGCAGCAGGATGGCGGTGGTAATGCCGAAGGCCACCAGCCGCGCAAACGAATCCTGCGAGCGAAAGGCCGCGCGCAACCCACGAATTCCCAGCACCACGAACAGCAGCACGATGCAGATGGAGCCGACAAACCCCAGCTCCTCGGCGATATTTGCAAAGATGAAGTCAGTGTGCGCCTCGGGCAGAAAGAAGAGCTTTTGCACGCCCTCCATGTATCCCCTGCCGCCCATGCCGCCGGCGCCCACCGCAATCAGCGACTGGTTAATGTGAAATCCGGCGCCCTGCGGGTCAGAATCGGGGTTGAGAAAGACCAGAACACGGTGCCAGCGCCAGGGCACAAAAAAGAGCAGCGCGCCCACGCAGGGCAGCGTAACGGCCAACGCGCCCGCCAGGTATTTCCAATCGATGCCCGCCAGAAAAAGCATCATCACCGTTACGCCAAACAGCACCAGCGCAGTCCCCAGGTCGGGCTCGCGCAACACCAGCACGATAAACACCAGCGGCACGCTCACGGCACGCACCAGGGTGCGTCTCCAGTCGTTGATTGCATCCAGCCGCGTGTGCAGAAACCATGCCAGGAACAGCACGGTAACCAGCTTGGCCAGTTCCGACGGCTGAAACGTGAAGAAGCCGCCAAAGCGAATCCAGCGATAGGTGGCGTGCGATGCGGGAAAAAAGAAGACCAGCACCAAAAGCAGGGTGGTCACGCAGAGGGCGGGATAGATAAAGCGCGGCGACTTGTAAACGCTGTAGTCCACGCGCATCAGGGCCAACAGCATCAACACGCCAAGCACGGCCCAGACTGCCTGCTTGCCCACAAACGTATACGGGGAGTGATACCGCTCCTGCGCCACTACGGCCGAAGCGGAAAAGACCATGACCAGCCCAACCACAACAAGGAGGAGAGTGGTAAAGAACATCCACTTGTCTACCCCAACCAGCTTGGCCATCGCACATCACCTTCCGGTTACGTATTCCAGTTTTGGCACTCACTCACAAGTTGTTTAAAGACCCGGCCCCGATGCTCGTAGCTTTCAAATTGATCGAAACTTGAACATGCCGGAGCCAGCAGCACCACTTCTCCGGGGCGGGCGGCCGCGGCCGCGGCGTTCACTGCTTTGTCCAGGGTCACGCAGGAGTGGATGGTGACCACTCCGCGCAGGTGCGACTCGATCTTGGCCGCCGCCGACCCGATGGTGTAGACCGCGGTCACCCGTTCGCGCAGCAGTTGGTTGAGCTGGGTGTAATCCGAGCCCTTGTCTTTGCCGCCCAGGATAAGGTGAATGCCCCCTGAGAAAGCGGCGATGGCCTTGGCTGTCGCGTCCACGTTGGTGGCCTTCGAATCGTTGTAGAACTCAACGCCGTTGAGCGTGGTCACGTATTCCAGCCGGTGCTCCACGGCGCGAAAGTCCTCGATCGAATTGGCGATAACGGCTGCCGGGGCCCCGGCCAGGCGTGCGGCGCACACCGCGGCCAGCACGTTCTCAACATTGTGCGCACCCTTCAGCGGGATTCCGCTCAGCGGCATAATGCTTTCCGTGGCCGCATCCTTGGCCGCGCGATAGACCACATAGCCCTGCTGCAGCCAGGCGCCCTGCTCCACCGGGTGCTCGACCGAGAACCAGTAGACCTTGGCCACCGAACGGACGGCGGCATCGGCGGCAGGCGGATTGTCGGCGTTCAGCACCAGGCAATCTTCTGCGGTTTGCGCGGCAAAGATGCGTTCCTTGGCCCGCGCGTAGTTCTCAAAGCTGCCGTGGCGATCAAGATGGTCGGGCGTGATGTTCAGGATTACGGCGATGGCCGGACGGAATTCCACCGTGCTCTCAAGCTGGAAGCTGGAGACCTCAAGCACTGACCAGCTCTCGTCCGTGCTCTCGTCAATCAACGCCACCACCGGCACGCCGATGTTGCCGCCAACCAGCGTGGGCAGGCCTGCCGCCGTGAGTATCTCGCCCAGCAGAGCAGTGGTGGTGGTCTTGCCGTTGGAGCCGGTGATGGCCAGCATTTTGCCCTTCAGGAAGCGGGCGGCCAGTTCCAATTCGCCGATCACCGGCAGGCCAAAGCTCTTCACCTGCGCCAGTTCGGGCGTATCCAGCGGCACTCCGGGACTCACCACAATCAGGTCCTGGCGACGGAAAGTCAGCAGCCCATGGCCGCCGGCTTCCACCATGATGCCGGCATCCAGCAACGCCGGAATGTCCTTGGCCAGGGCCTCGGCTGAGCGCACGTCGGAGACCGTAACCTGGGCGCCGCGGCGGCGCAGAAACAACGCTGCCGCCAGACCGGATTTGCCCAGTCCGACAACCAGAACTTTTTTGCCTTTGAGTTCCATCACAGGGTTTTTCCTCAGGCTTCCGCGACTTCTCTATTTTGCACCGCAGGTGCAACGCGCGGGTTGTTTCTAACGGAGTTTCAGAGTGGTGAGTGCAAACAGTGCAAACACCAGGGCGCCAATCCAGAAGCGCACAATGACTTTGGACTCATGCCAGCCTAGCTGCTCGAAATGATGATGCAAAGGGGCCATCCTGAAGATACGCTTCTTGTTGCGCAGCTTGTAGCTGCCCACCTGCAATATCACCGAAGCCGCTTCGATGATGAAGATGCCGCCGATGAAGGGCAACAGCAATTCCTGGCGGATGATGACCGCCACCGTGCCGATGGCCCCGCCCAGGGCAAGAGACCCAACGTCCCCCATGAAGACCTCGGCCGGATGGGCGTTATACCAGAGAAATCCAATGGAAGCGCCCACCATGGACCCGCAAAAGACGGTCAACTCGCCCACCATGGGCATGCGCTGCAGTTCGAGATAGTCGGCAAACACAACGTGACCGCTGACGTAGGTAAGCACGGCCAGCGCGCCGGCGGCGATGATGGTGCAGCCGATGGCCAGCCCGTCAAGACCGTCCGTCAGGTTGACTGCATTTGACGAGAACACCAGCACCAGCGTGACAAAGATGACGAACGGCACAAACGCCAGCAGACTTAGATACGGAACCGTGCTGGGCCACCAGTGCCACAGCAGATCGGGACGCCAGGCCTTGATGAAGGGCACCGTCAGCCGCGTTGAGAAAACGTGGAACTGCTGCAGGGCAACCAATGCAATGGCGACCGTGGCCCCAGCCAGCCCTTGCCACATCAATTTCGCTCGCGCCGTCAGTCCCAGGCTGCGCTTCTTCACCACCTTGATGTAGTCGTCCGCGAACCCGATGGCGCCGAAGGCGAGGGTCGAGAACACGGTAATCCAGACGTAGGGATTGGCAGGATCGGACCACAGCACCGTGGGCAAAAGAATGGCGATGGCGATGAGCACGCCGCCCATGGTCGGCGTGCCCGACTTCTTCAGGTGCGACTGCGGCCCGTCTTCACGGATGAACTGGCCGATCTGGAAATCGCGCAGCTTCTGGATCACGTAGGGCCCGATAAACAGCGCGATCAGCAGCGCCGTGCCGGAGGCAAACGCGGTGCGAAACGTCAGGTAGCGGAAGATCCGGAACGGGTGAAAGAACGGAAACAGCTTTTCGTAGAGCAGCCAGTAAAGCAAGTGGCCTCCAGAGCCGGTATAGCGAAACCAGAGTTGGCGTACGCCGGCACCGTGAATCTCAAGTCGACGCGACCATCGAGCAGCGGCGACCCGGCGCAGACGTTACCAAGGCACAGTCATTCTGGTTCCGCTCAAATGACGCGGGTTTCAGCTTGATTCTACAGGGCCGGGCGCTACGGGCGGCGAGGAAATCGCGCCGAAACAGCATCCAAAGCACCCTCTCGTTTCGGCCATTGGGAAGATATGGCTTGGATAAGGCGGAAGCCGATGTTTTGGCGCAAGCTCCAGTCGCTTAACAGGAACTTATTTCAGCGGTGTATCCTTAGGCAAAAGATCGATGGCCTTCCCCAAGGACGCTGATCCACATCCGGAGGAACCACCATGGTAATCATTCCCAAGCACGTTCAGGATTTTCTGCCCGGCAAGCTGGCCTGGGTAGCCACCGCATCCAGCCAAGGCGAGCCGAATGTCACCCCCAAGGGCACCGTTAGGGTTTTGGATCAGTTTCACGTGCTTTTCGCCGATCTCTTTTCTGAAAAGACAAGAAGGAATCTGTCGCAGAACAACAAGGTCGCCGTCACCGTGGTCGACCCGGCTACAGCCACTGGCTACCAGATCAAGGGAACCGCGGAGGTCATCGGCTCCGGCCCTCTATTTGAAGAAGAAGAAGTTCGCCTCAAGGCATCTCCCCGGGAGATGCCTGCGCTCAAGTATGTTGTGAAAATTGCGGTTGAATCGGTCTTCGACCAGTCGGTTGGCCCCTTCGCAGGCAGGCAGATCGCCTGAAGCGATTGCGGACCTCACCGGCAGCGCCAAAACTTCTGCATATCGCCCTCAGAGAGCCGGGAATCATGAGCCATCTGTGTCTTTGTTCGGAACTGGCCGGTCCGGGAGTTGCTCTTCACTCCAGTTGTTTTGGCCAAGCGTGGCTCTTCGAGGGCGTGCCGCAGGAGTCGTGGAACGATCTGGCAAGGAATTTCGTGCGAAAACGCCTGGCTGCGGGGGAGGATCTCTTCCGCCAGGGCAGCCGCGCGGACAGCATGCACCTGATCAAGGCGGGCTCGGTAAAGCTGTGGAAGATTACCGAGGAAGGACGCATGCTGACTCTCGACATCCGCAAGGCGGGGGATTTGCTGGGAGAAAACGTGCTCCTGGAGGAGGGCGAATACCCGGTTGGAGCCACCTGCCTTGAGCCCACGCTGACCTGCGGCATGGATCGAAAGGTCTTCGAAGACCTGGTCGTGAAGTATCCGCTGGTGGGGCTGGCGGTGATTCGCAATCTCTCCCGCCGTATTCAGCATCTCTCTGAAAAAGTGGGCGCCCTGTCAGAGCCCAACCTGGACCACCGCCTCTACGAGGTCCTGATGAACGTCGCACGGCAAACGGGTACGCGTGTCTCCGGCGGCTGGACCATTGCCTTTCCGCTGACCCATGAGGAGATAGGCTTCCTGGTGGGCGCGCACCGCGTAAGCGTCACCCGGGCGCTGGGAAAGCTGCGCGACACGGGAAAGGTGCGCACCGACGGCAAGGTCCTTTTCATCAGCGATCTTCTTGCCATCGGCTGATTTCCTGGCATTTCATCTCTGCCTCTGCCTCGGCGGCTTCCACCCGCCGGCCGTCACAGTCCGCGACGCTTTAACGGACAAAACGCAGACTCTGTAGCGTCTGCTACCGAGCTTGGCTGCCGGACGTGCCAGGATCGGAACAAGTCGGGATGCGGGCGCAGACGGCGCTGCAGCGGAACCAGAGTCGATGTATCCCGAAAACGAAGTTCGCCATGGCGGCCGATTTCACAAACCGCGTCTGGCTGCAATCAACTCTCACAACTCCCGCCGCGGAATCGTGGCTCGGACAATCAAATCTGGAAAGCAGGAAACAATGGTCAGCATTCCCAAGCATGTGCAAGATTTTCTGCCCGGCAAACTGGCGTGGGTGGCAACCGCATCCCTCGACGGGATGCCCAATGCGACTCCCAAAGGTTCCCTCAAATTATTGGACGAGCATCATGTCTCGTTTGCCGATCTGTTCTCGCTGAAAACCAGAAAGAACCTCCAGGAAAACAACAAGGTCGCTGTCACGCTCGTTGACCCCGGAACGGGCAAGGGATATCAGATCAAAGGAACGGCGGAGATCATAGATTCCGGCGCGCTCTTCGAGGAGACGAGCGAGCAAATGAAAGCGGCTCCCAAGGCGCTTCCGCCGGTGCATCACGTAGTCAAAATCACCGTGGAATCGGTCTTCGACCAGTCGGTAGGCCCTGACGCTGGTAAGCAAATCGCCTGAATTAGAGCAGTTCCAGGATTGCTGTGCCCCACCGCCGTGCCCATCCTTGCGAGTTTTTTCCGTCGTAAGGGTGGGAAACCACAGCCGCTGGGTACAGCATGTCTGGTTCCGGTCTAATTCGCAACCGGTTCGGCCAACAAGGCTTCAATCGCCCGTTCCAGGTGAACGCCGCGCGAGCCTTTGACCAGCACCACGTCGCCCGGCCGTAGCCTGGTGCGGAGCCAGCGGCCGGCGGCCTCGGCGTCGGGCAGAAAGATAGCCGCCACCCCGCCGGCGCAAGCGGCCGTCGCCAGGTGTTCCGCGTTGCCGCCCACGCCAGCCACCAGGTCAAGCCCGGCCTCGGCTGCAGCCTTGCCACAAGCTGCGTGCAGGGCGGGCCCGTGCTCGCCTTGCTCCAGCATCTCCCCGGCCACCAGGATGCGCCGCTGCGCCGGCCGCGAAGCCAGCGTGCGAATCATCGAGCGCAGCGCCTCGGGATTCGAGTTGTAGCTATCATCCAGAATGGTTGCGCCGCGGACTTCAATCACTTGTCCGCGCTTGTCGCCGGCAGCGAGAGAAGCAATCGCGGCCGCCGCCGCATCCAGGTCCACGCCTGCCTCCAGCGCCACGGCGAGCCCGGCCAGCGCGTTCGATGCGTTGTGCGCGCCCAGCAGGTGCAGCGTCAACTCGCCCTCGCGTTCGCCGGCACGGAACTTCACGAAAAGACCGTTCGCATCTTCTGAAGCAAATAAAAACTGGAGATCGGCACAGGGCCCGGCGCCAAAATAGACCACGCGGCCCACGAAATCCCGGCCAAACTGCGAGACATAGGGGTCATCGCAATTCAGAAACGCCACCCCATTGGCCGGCAGCGAGGCCACCAGTTCGAACTTCGCGCGGGCAATGCCCGCCTGTCCTTCTTCAAAGTTTTCAATGTGTGCGGTGCCTACGTTGGTCACCACGCCCCAGTCGGGAGCGGCAATGCGCGCCAGCGCGGCAATCTCGCCCGCGTGGTTCATGCCCATCTCCACCACCGCAACTTCGTGTTCGGGCTTCAGCCGCAGCAGTTGCAATGGCAGACCGAACCCGTTGTTCAAGTTGCCCTGCGATTTCAACACGTTGAACTTTGCGCCCAGCGCGGCGGCAATGGCTTCCTTGGTAGTGGTTTTACCCGCCGAGCCAGTAACAGCGATGACGCGCTTGCCCCACTGCCGGCGCACATGCCCGGCCAGAGCCTGCAAAGCCATCAGTGGATCCTCGGCAATCAGCAGCGGCACAGCCAGCGCCGCATCTGGCAGCGTAGCCACGCGCTCGCGCGAAACCACGGCTGCCAGCGCTCCCCGTGCAATGGCCGCGGCTACATAGTCGTGGCCATCGGCGTGCTCCCCGCGAACGGCAAAGAAAAGCTCGCCCTCTCCCACGGTGCGCGAGTCAATGGAGTAGCCGCTGACCATCAGCGCGCCGGCATTGGCAAAACTGGCTGGCGCCTCAAGCACCGCGCCCGCGCCTACAGCCGCCTCTGCCAGTGTCAACTTCATCGCACTCCACCGTATCCCAATTCGGCCAGCTTTGAAAGAGCAACTTCAGCATCGTCGAATGGAATTGTAGTAAAGCCGAGAATCTGTTCCTTCTCGTGGCCCTTGCCGGCGATGAGAACCACGTCGCCCGGCGCGGCAGCCTTCAGCGCTAACCCGATCGCCGTCGCCCGATCAGGTTCAATGACGAATTGGACCGGATGAGTCTTTTGGCTGGCCTTCAATCCCGGCTCAATCTCGCCGAGAATCGCCAGCGGCTCCTCTGAGCGGGGATTGTCGCTGGTGGCCACCACAAAGTCGCTGCCCTCGCCTGCCGCCTGGCCCATCTTGGGCCGCTTGGTGCGATCCCGGTCGCCGCCGCAGCCAAACACCGTGATCACCCGTTTCTCGGCATGCGCCGTCATCTGCCGCGCCAGTTCCGTAAGGTTGCGCAACGCGTCATCGGTGTGGGCGTAGTCCACAATCACCGTAAAGGGCTGGCCTGCATCCACCGCCTGAAAGCGCCCCGGAACCGGCCGCAGATGCGGAACATATCCAATCAGATCGGCAAATGGAACTCCGCGCGCAGAAGCGGCCGCGAGCGCTGCAAGCAGGTTAAGAATGTTCACCTCGCCGGCCAGGTGCGAGGTCACTTTCGCTGAGCCAGCCGGGGATTCCAGTTCCAACTCTGCGCCGCCGGGAGTGAGCGTGTGCCGGGCAACGCGCCAGTCGCCCTTGCCGATTCCGTAGGTCAGTACCTCTGCCCCCGCCCTCACTGCCGCCGTCGATAGCC
>Ga0181517_10001144_pt1 | contig 30520 bp, 35 predicted proteins | sample PEATcosm2014_Bin_31_FD_119748 | JGI IMG/M metagenome (GOLD analysis project Ga0181517, IMG submission 119748) | Peatland microbial communities from MTU Mesocosm Facility, Houghton, MI, USA - PEATcosm2014_Bin01_30_metaG | ecosystem: Environmental > Terrestrial > Soil > Wetlands > Peat | place... | reverse complement strand
ATGAATCCACCTTCGGTTCTCGGGAGTCGATATCCACGACGCAACGTACATCCAACTCGTCGTATAGAGGTCCTTCAGGGCCTCGGCGACCCCGCAGCGCTGCGCTTCCTTCCTTCGGCGCCCTATCTCGCGCTCCAACTGTTCCGGCGAAAGGGGAGCCTTTGGTCTCGAACCGAACAACCGCTCAAGCATCGGCTCGAATTATACCGCAGCCGTGAAACATTCGGCTGGCGTTCGCCGCAGTGAGAGACACTGCGATGGCTATCTCTGCCTCGTGAAACACGCCTCGCACGTTTCACCCTTTTCGGGAGGCGGCGAAAAGCACGCGGCCCGCAAAACGCCCTACCGTGACATCTGGCCATGCGTGGCCAAGGGCTGGCCGCGACCTAAGGACGGATCAGGAACGATAAGTCTTCTTGTAACCGCCAACCCTCCGCGTGCGCCCCCGCGCTTAGGTTAACGCCCATACGGCTCACGCCCTGGGCTACTTTCTCTCGCTCCTCCGGAGCTTCACCCGAGGGCATCACTTTTGTGCCGCGCCCTTCAAAACTCGCCCAGCGGCAAAAGCAGTTGTTCGTCGAACTCCATGGCGCGCCGGTACTCCAGGCGGCGCGCATCGTCGAGGCGGCCCCAGCTTTCGAGGATCCACACGATTTCCCTGGTAGCTTCGTCCTGAGCGTTGCGGTCTCCCCGCCGCTCGGCCTCGGCCCTCCATTGGTCCATGAGCTCATGGAGTTCGGCGATGCGGCCCTGCTCGCGCGCCACGCGGCGGCCCACGCGCGCCAGCCGGCATAGTTCGGTCCACTCGATGTGGTTCGCGGCCCAGGCGGCCTGCGCCGCGCGCAGCGAATCCGGCTCGATGACCTCGGGCGGCCCGGCTTCCGGGCAGTACAGCGTCGAACAGCGCCCTGCGATCGCCAACTCGCGGGCGGCCGGCGTGCGCGCGCCATCGAGCAGCAGCAGGAAGCGCCGCCCCGCGCAGAACTCGCGCAGGCGCTCGAGCACGCTCTCCGCATCGCCTTCGAGCCGGAGACTCAGCCGGGCGGCCAGCTCGCCCGCCAGCGCGGTCCGCGTCCGCTGGCCGCATTCCAGGCGCAAGACCTCGTCGAAATCGTCGCGGAACGCGCTGGCGAATTCGAACGCGAGGCTCGCTTCGGCCACGGTCTCCACGCCGGTCCGGTCCGCCAGCGCGATTCCCAGGATTCCCAGATCCGCTTTTTGTTGGGTGGCCGCCCGCGGAACGTACTCGCGATTCCGGATCCAGCGCTTCAACTCCCGCCGGCCCTCCGCCGTCCGCCCGTCGAAGCGGGGCGCCAGGACCCGCGGCGGAGCGCAGTCGTCGCAGGTCACGAAGCCGATTCGGACGCCTTCCTGGGCGGGTTCCTTCACCAGGGCGTCTTCCCATTGCGCCCGCCCCCAGCGCGGCGGAAGCGAAGCGCGCGAGAACAGCACGAGCGCCACGTCGGCCATGCGCGCCTCGCGGGCCTTGCCCGCCAGGTCCTCGCCGGGACGCAGCTCGCCTTCGTCCAGGAACACCCGCGCGTCGCCCACGCCTTCCACCAGCGCGGCGATGGCGGCGGCCGTCTGGCGGTCCGCCGGCGCGTAACACGGAAAAACCGTGGGGCTCAGAGCTTGCATGCCAGCATCAGCCCATCGCCCATGGTAGCCATGCTGATGGCCACGCGCGCATCCTCGCGCAGCTTGCGGTTGAACGCGCGGATGATTTCGGTGTCCGCATCGCGCGCGCCGGGGTCGGCCACTGCGCCGCGCCACAACACGTTGTCCGCGGCCACCAGGCCGCCCCGGCGCAACAGCGCCAGCGCCCGCTCGTAATAGTGCTCGTAATTCCCTTTGTCGGCGTCGATGAAGGCGAAATCGTATTCTCCGGCCTGCCCATTCGCCAACAGCGCGTCCAGCGTCTCGAGGGCCGGCCCGAGCCGCAGTTCGATCTTCCGCTCGACGCCCGCTTCGCGCCAGGTGCGCCGCGCCCGCGCGGTGTACTCCTCGCTGCAGTCGCACGCCACCAGCCGGCCGTCTTCAGGCAGCGCCAGCGCGACCCAGGTGGAACTGTAGCCCATGAACACTCCCACCTCTAACGCCCGCCGCGCTCCGGTGGCTAGCGCGAGCAGGTGCAGAAACTGTCCCTGCTCCGGCGCGATCTGGCAGGACGCCTGCGGGTGATCCTCCGTTTCGAGGCGCAGCCGCCGCAGCGCCTCCGGCTCGCGCAGCGTGGTTTCGCGGACATAGTCCGCCAGTTCCGGAGTTATGGGAGTGTGGATTCGAGACATGGCAAAGAATCCATTCTATCCGCCCCGCGGACAGGCCTGCTATGTCGGGCGGGGATATCCGGCGCGGCCGCGGTCCAGGTGGGACAGACTATCGGTTTTTGTGGTCTGTTGGAATGGGCCTTCGGCCCGCGAGATTTCATGAAATACCTGAAAGGCCGGCATCGCCAGGCGTGGCCGGACCGCTCCCTGACGGTCGCGGCTCGTGATCGGTCTGATGGCAGGCCCGAGGCGCCTTTTCGACCCTAGTCAGTCGCGAGGAGCGCCCGGAGTCGACAGACGACGAAAACCGATCGTCTGTCCCACAAGGCCCGGAGTTGACAGACGACGGAAACAGATCGTCTGTCCCACGAGGCCCGGAGTTGACAGACGACGAAAACCGATCGTCCGTCCCACAAGGCCGCGGCCTCCCGATTCCAGCGCCTAGGAACGCAGCCAGTTTTTGGAGCGCGGCTTCCCGCCTGCTTCGCTCTCACTCGCCAGAAATGCCAGCATGTGCTGTTCCGTCACCGAGTAGGGACTTTGCGGGCCGGCCGGCTCCGGGCCCAACGCGTGCGCCAGCAGGTGGAGGCACAATGCGGGGCCTTCCTGAAGTTTGATTTTATGCTGGCCAAACAGCACCACATCGGTATCCACCAGGAAGTGCTCCGTCAACTCGCCCGGGGCGAACCTCTCGAAACGGTAAGTTCGGATGTTCTTCTCCTGGTCAAACCCGAGGTACCTGAGGCGCCGCATCTCCTTGTACCGGTCGTCGGAGTAATGGATTGACGCCGGTGGCGTTACGGACACGTTGATCGCCTTGGGAGGCGAGCCGCCATCCGGTTCGAAGCTGACCACCTGGCCGGGGCTGAGCCCGGCGACATCGTACGCCAGTACCGCGGCCACGTCGAAATGGAAACGCCCGCCCTCGTCGGACTGGATTGCGCCAGACGAGCCCTTGCGACTGAATGCCGTGATTTTGCCGTTCACAATATGCTCCTATCGCTCATTCGCTTGCGCCTGACATCGCGTCCATACGCCGGTTGTGGACGGGGTCGAGCTCCCGCACCAGCCGGTTCTGGCGGGCGACTCGATCGGCGGAACCGCTAAGTTCATAGGTGAAGCCGGTGGGCGTCCGGGCGAGCGCTGGATCGCCGCCCCGCAGGTGCGTCAGTAAGCAGCCTTGGAGATTGGCGCTCTCTCCCACATAGATCCACTCGATCGCGTTCGACAGGCCGTATACGCCGGAAGCCGCGGGCGCATTCTTTAGGACGGAGGTGACTGTGAAAGCGCGGCTGCCGTGATGTTCAAACGGCATAGGGGGTTTCCTCCCGGGGCGGGGCGCTCGATCGACCCGCATCGGCTCCGAGTCCCGCGGCCCTCTGGGCGGCCGCGCCATCGGAGCGGCTTTTCCGGGGGCCATTCGGATAGAGCCGCAATGGAATGCGGCTGCCCGACGAATGATCGTGGCTTAAGACGACGCTGTCCGGCTCCCGCAACATATTCGGCCTTCCGTGACCAGCAGGCTAAGAAATGGGTCCAGATAACCTGACTTAGCTCAGGCGACCCGAAGAGGGAGTAAGAGGCTCGGCTCAGTTCCAAGGATAGCCCTTTTCGGGCGTAGTGTCAAAGAGGCGATGCGGCCTATGAGTACGCTGGACCCGCTGGAGAGCGGCCACGAGGAACCTCTCCGACACCCGGGTCAAGGCCGGGTGCCCCCGCATATGGAAAGCCTTCGACGCGCCAAAGCCGGCCGGGCCGCCCATCTCGCTCTTTAGGCGGTGGTCTTGGCGTTTAGCCCTTTGGCCGCTTCCAGGGCGTCTTGCAAAGCCTGAAGCGCAGCCTTGGAAGCGTCCAGTTTTCCCTGATTGCTGACGTAGCCGGGCATTTTGGGATCGATGTACTTCACGCGGAACATCTGATCCGAGGCCAAAGTCACCGCGGCCTGTAATTCCTCGAAGGTGAACTGAACCGAAATCTTCTTCATCTACACTCAGGTTACCACAATGAGGCGGCCGCTCTCTTGACCCCGCCCCGGCCGCTGCGCCGTGCGGGGAAATCGCATCCATGCTATACTAAAGAGGATTTGATGCTCCCGCAATTCTGCCGACTCTCTTAGCCTAACCGCTATCTTCGTCCACCTTCCAGACTGGCCGCCTTCAAATCGGAAAAGGAAACTCGGACCATGAAGAACATTTACGTCGGGAATCTCAGTTTTGGGACCACCGAAGATGGCGTACGATCCCTGTTTGCGGGTTATGGCGCGGTAGATCGCGTGAATATCTGCACGGATCGCGAAACGGGACAACCCAGAGGCTTCGGATTTGTCGAGATGGGTGACGACGGCGAAGGCGAAAAAGCCATCGCGGGCCTGAACGGTACGGATTGTGACGGCCGGACCCTCAACATCAGCGAAGCCAAGCCCAAGACGGAGCGCTCGGGCGGCGGCGGGTTTGGCCGGAAGCGCTGGTAGCGCGGCTGGATGGCGCCGCGGCGGCGCCATCCATCGTTTTTGGGAAGCGCGAGAGGAGCGCATCAAATGCATAACATTCGGATCGGGAACCTCGGCCCCGGGGTTACCGAAGATGAAGTTCGATCCGTATTCGCGAGTCATGGAACGGTGGCGCGTTTCAAAATGATGACTGACAGGTGGACGGGGCTGCGAAGAGGGATCGCGTTCGTCGAGATGGCCGATGACTCCGAAGCCGAAAAGGCGATCGTCGCTCTGGACGGCAGCGAGTTCAAAGGCAAAGTTCTCCGGGTGAGCCCGGCGCGTCCGCAGGTGCATCGCGGCGCACACCCAAAGAGGGATCGCGACAATCACGCTTCCCCCATGTGAGATAGCGCCGCCGGGCGCGTGGCAGCCTGGCCATTTTCCGAACGCCTCCCTTTGAATGTCCGCCCCAGCGCCGCCCCCCGCGGGACGGTTCGTCCGGCCCGCCCTCTTGACCCGCCGCGCGCAATAAGAGACAGTGAGTCGATAGAGGCGCCCACCCGGGGTTCCAAGCTAGGGCTTTTTGTGTCGGATTTATACGATGCGATTCTGAACGGCAGCGCGCCACAGGCGGCGGAAGCCACGCGCACCGCCATCGCGGACGGCGCCGCGGCGCTGGACCTGGTGCAGCGGGAGATGGTCCCGGCCATGGACGAAGTGGGGCGGCGCTTCGAGTGCGAGGAGTACTTCGTGCCGGAGTTGTTGCTGGCGGCGCGCGCCATGAAGGCCTCGCTGGCGCTGCTGCGGCCGCTGCTGGCGTCGAGCGGCGCGCAACCGGCGGGCCGCGTGGTGATCGGCGCCGTGAAAGGCGATCTCCACGATATCGGCAAGAACATCGTGGCTTCGATGCTGGAGGGCGGCGGTTTTGAAGTGACCGACCTGGGCGCCGACGTCGCGCCGGAGAAGTTCGTGGAAGCCGTGCTCGCCAACCGCGCCGGCCTGGTTTGCCTGTCGGCCCTGCTCACCGTGACCATGCCCGCCATGCGAACCACCATTCACGCTCTGGAGGCCGCCGGGCTCCGCGGGCGGGTCAAAGTGATGGTGGGCGGCGCGCCGGTGACGCAACGCTATGCCGATGAGATCGGGGCCGACGGCTACGGCGAAAATGCGGTGGCGGCGGTCGCCTTGGCCCGGAAACTGGTGGACGGGTGAATTTCTCCGACCTCTTCGCCGCCGGCCCGGCGCTGGCCGATGGCGCCTGGGGAACCGAATTGCAGAAACGCGGCCTGGCGGCCGGTGAGTGTCCCGACCGTTGGAACCTGCTCCATCCGGAACGGGTGGCCGATGTGGCCCGCTGTTACGTGGAGGCCGGCAGCCAGGTCATTCTCACGAACACCTTCCGCGCCAACCGCGTGGCCCTGGCGGAATACGGCCTGGCGGACGACGCCGCCGCGATTTGCCGCGCCGGCGCCCGGCTTTCACGTGAGTCGGCGGACGGGCGCGCGCTGATATTCGCCTCCATGGGCCCTACCGGCAAGATGCTGGCCGCGGAAGAAATCTCCCCCGAGCAAATGACGGCCGCGTTCCGCGAACAGGCCCTGGCGCTGGCGGAAGGCGGCGCGGATGCGCTGCTGATAGAGACCATGAGCGATCTGGTGGAAGCCTCCCTGGCGCTCCGGGCGGCCCGTGAGACCAACCTGCCCGTGTGGGTCTCCTTTGCCTACGATTCCGGTAGGAATAGGGACCGGACCATGATGGGCGTCACGCCCGAACAGGCGGCCCGTCGCATGACCGAAGACGGCGCCGCCGGCGTGGGCGCCAACTGCGGCGTGGGCATTGCCGAGTACGTTCCCGTCTGCCGCCGGCTGCGCGCCGCCACTCCGCTGCCGCTGTGGATCAAGCCCAACGCCGGGATACCGGAGCTGGTGGACGGACAGCCGGCGTATCGCTCCAGCGCCGAACAGTTCGCCGCCCGGATTCCGGCTCTGTTGGAAGCGGGCGCGAACATCGTGGGAGGCTGCTGCGGAGCCGGGCCCGAGTTCATCCGGGCGGCGGCGCGCGCCCTGGCAAGACCGTGCGTCTGAAGCTGATTGCCTGCGAAGTGCTGTACCGCGAGGTGTGCGCGACCGCGGCGCGGTCTCCGCACCAGGTGGATATCGAGTTCCTCCCCAAGGGCCTTCACGATCGGGGCGGCCCGGCTATGCGCGAGCATCTCCAGCAGGCGATCGGGCGGGCCGATGCGCAGCGCTGGGATGCCGTCCTGTTGGGCTACGGCTTGTGCGGAAACGGCGTGGCGGGTCTCGCCAGCGGAGCCTTGCCTCTGGTGATTCCCCGCGCGCACGATTGCATCGCGCTGCTCATGGGCGGACGCGAGCGCTATCAAAGCTATTTCGAGCGAAACTCCGGGGTCTACTTCCGCTCGACCGGCTGGTTGGAGCGCGGCGAAGACATGGAACAAGCCACCCGGCAAATAGTCCGGGACAAAACCGGCCTAGGCTACACTCTGGAAGAGCTGGTTGCCAGGTACGGCGAAGATGACGGAGCTTACCTGTTCGACCAGTTCACCGGATACCAGCGGAACTACCGGCAACTGACCTTCATTGCGACCGGCCTGGAATGCGACAGCCGGTTCGAGGACCGCGCCTGCGACGAGGCGCAACGCCGGGGCTGGCGGTTCGATTCCATTGCCGGCGATTTGCGCCTCTTCGAACAACTGGTTTCGGGCGTTTGGCCGGAAGAAGATTTTCTGGTTGTGCCGCCCGGCTGGCGCGTCAAGCCGGCCTATGACGGTGGCATCATCGACAAGGAACCGGCGTGGTGAAGCCGGCGGAAACAGCTCAGGGATATGCACGCGGGGGGTGATCCGCTTCCATGTCCATTACCCACTCCATTGATCTGATCCCGCTGGGTATCCACCTCCAGGTGGACGATGGCGGCTCGCTCGAGACCGCGCTGGCGGAGCATGGAGTCGAGTTTCCCTGCGGCGGCGCGGGGATCTGCCGGGGTTGCCGCGTCCGGGTGCTCGAGGGCCGCCTGCCGGTCACCCCGGAAATGGAGGAGGCGTTCACGCCCGCGGAACTCGCCGCCGGATGGCGGCTGGCGTGCCGCGCCCGGGCGGGTGGACCGCTGAGGCTCGAAATTGCGCAGTGGGCTTCGCCCGTGCTCACCGACGATTCGCGCCTGGTCTTCGAGCCGGGCGAAGGCTGCGCCATTGCCATCGACGTGGGGACGACTACGCTGGTGGCGCAAATGATCGACCGTTCCACGGGCGCGGTGGTGGCCGTGGAAACCGCTCTCAATCCGCAGATCGTGCACGGCGCGGACGTCATGAGCCGCATCCAATTCGCGGTCTCAGGCGGCGGGGCCCGGCTGGCCGGCCTGATTCGGGAGGCGCTCGGCCGCATGCTGGCCGGAATGCCCCGCCGGGAGTCCGTGCGCGCGGTGATGCTGGCCGGGAATACCGTGATGCACCATCTATTCTGCGGGTTGGAGGTAGGGCCGCTGGCGGGGGCGCCGTTTGAAACCCCGCACTCCGGCGAACGCTTCTTCACTCCGCGGGAGCTCGGCTGGGACCTGCCCGATTCGGCCAGCGTTCGTTTTCTGCCTTGCCTGGGGAGCTTCGTGGGCAGCGACATTCTGGCGGGAATCCTGGCTACGGGAATCCACGAACACGCCGGGCTGGCCGCTCTTATAGACTTGGGGACGAACGGGGAAATCGTGGTGGGCGGCGCGGGGAAGTTGCTGTGCGCTTCCACCGCGGCGGGTCCGGCCTTCGAGGCGGGAGGCATCCGTATGGGCATGCGCGCCGCTTCCGGGGCCATCGCCCATGTCGGGGTGCGGAACGGGTCGCTCGAATGCCGGGTGCTGGGCGGCGCCGCCCCGCGCGGCATCTGCGGCAGCGGGCTGGTGGATGCGGCCGCCGCCGGGCTGGCCACGGGTGCGATACTCCCCAGCGGCCGGATCGCGGGCGGCGCCGCCGAGCTGCGCCTCGATCCTCCGGTGTACCTGACCCAGGCCGACCTGCGGGAACTGCAACTCGCCAAAGGAGCCGTCGCCGCCGGAGTGCGCATCCTGGCGGCCCGCTGGAACGCCCGCCCCTCGGACCTCGATGCGGTGTGGCTGGCGGGCGCGTTCGGAAACTACCTGAACCTAACGAGCGCCCGCCGCATTGGCTTGCTCGAATCCCACCTCTCCCGCGTTGCGCCGGCCGGAAACACCGCCCTGCGCGGCGTGAAAATGCTGTTGCTGGCGCCGGCGCGCGCCGAGCAGTGGATCTCCGGCATCCGCTCCCGCGTGGAGCACGCGCCGCTGGCTTCCGACCCCGCGTTCCAGGATGTCTTCGTGGACTGCCTGGCGTTCCCTGATCAGACGGAGGCCTGATCTTCCGGCGCGAGCCGCCCTAAAGCGATCCCGTGGACCTGCCGATAAGAATACTGCGAAATGCTGTTCTGTCACGCGCCATGGAATCCGTAATGAACAGAGGCATCGACATCGAGATCAACGCGCTGGCGCAGCTCCCGGCGGTCAGAGCCTGCATGGCAAGCTGCGACAAGTGCCACTCGCACCGTCTGTACCGCGTGGAGCGGCGGTCCTACGAAAAGGCGTTACGATTCCTGGGCCTGCACCCATACATCTGCGACGGCTGCGGACGCCGGACGCTGATGGCCGGCCGCCGCCAGCCCTTCCATTGGCGCCGGGTGAGGATTCGCATTACCGTGCGCTCGCGCTTCCTGAGAAGCGCCACGTGAGCCGGCTCAACCGGCTGGCAGGAAGGCCGGGGCGTTTTCGATGGCAACGCGGGGCCGTGGCTGGGGAGCGGAGCGGACCCTCTTCCTCCAGCAGGCGCATCTGCTCGGACATGCCCCATTTGGCCTGATTGAGACAGCCTTCCATGGAATGTCCGACTGCCCAGTTTGTGTGAAATATAGTACAATTCTTGGAATGCGGGCGGTCTGCGCCATTCTCTTTATTGCCCTCGGTTGTTCCGCCACGACCCCTCTGGAATCGCGGCTGGACCGCCAGTTGAAGCTCTGGCAAAAGCGTCTGGGTCTGAAGGAGTGGAACCTCGCCTTGAAGGTGGTTCGCCAGTCGGAAATCGACCGGAACTCCTGGGGCGCCGCGGAGTGGGACCCGGTGGCCAAGACCGGCATCATCAGCGTTCTGGACCCGCGCGACTATAACTTGAAGGGCGAGGACCTGCGGCTCGACATGGAGTGCACCATCGTGCACGAGCTGGTGCATATCCAGGTGGCGCCCTTGGGCGCGCGCGACGATGGGCAGAGGGAAAAAGTGGTCAACACGATCATGGGAGCTCTGCTGAACCGCCCGTGCCCGAATTGAGCCGCGATTTCGGTTAATAGACTCCTAATATCGCGTCCACCTTCCTACCAGCCGCTCCCCGACCCGGCAGAGCCGGAACCAAACAGGACACCTTTTTGACGCGGAGACGCGGAGACGCCGAGAAAACCGTGTAGATCGGGAGTTGGAGTGATTTCCGGGGTGCAGCCGAGGGCCCATGAAGATGGGCCGAAATGCACATCGTAGGAAATATTCTTGCCGAAGCGACAAGAATTCCACTCGGTAGGCACTAACAGCGCGGCTCGATGACAGCCTGGCGAGCCGCGACCGTGAGGGAGCGCTTGGCGGCGATTTCCCGGCCCGCTCCTACGTGGCCGGCTCGACCACCGCCGACATCGATCCCTTGGACCGCTGCAGGCGCCAATCGGGACCGTAGGACAGTATCTGGTCGCGCGCGTACTCGGCCTGGGGCAGCTCGCAGGTGATCAACACGGTTCGGCCCTGGCGGTCCACTTCCTCGGCATGTCGATAGGCCTGCTCTAGGGTGAAGATGAAAATCTTCTGGAGCATTTCGATGACGTAGTCGTAGGTGTGATCGTTGTCGTCGAGGAGCACCACGCGGTACAGCGGCACGAGTTCCTCGCGTTCCGCGGTTTCGGTTTCGGGAGATGCCGAAGGCTTCGCCATCGAGGCCGGCTGGACCGGCTTTGACCAGTATCCGCCATTCGGCGCCGTGCGACAACCGCGTGGGAAAATGAAATCGTTCCGGCCGGCCGCGGCGCTCGGACACCATGCAAAAGCCGATCTACCTGGACCACCACGCCACCACCCCGGTGGATGCGCGGGTGCTCGAAGCCATGCTGCCGTTTCTGGGGGCCAAGTTCGGCAACGCCGCCAGCCGCTCTCACCGTTTCGGATGGGAGGCCGAGAAGGCCGTGGAGCTGGCCCGCAAACGGGTGGCCGGCCTGGCCGGCGCGGCCCCGCGCGAAATCGTTTTCACGAGCGGCGCAACGGAATCGGACAACCTCGCCATCAAGGGCGCCATGGAGGCGTACCGCTCGCACGGCGCGCACATCGTCACCATGGCCACCGAGCACCAGGCGGTGCTCGACCCCATCCGCCGCCTGGTGAGATCCGGGTCCGAGGCTTCCATTCTGGCGCCCGATGGCGATGGCCTGCTCGATCTAGACGCCCTGCGCGCGGCCATTCGCCCCGACACCGTGCTGGTGAGCGTGATGGCCGCCAACAATGAAATCGGCGCGCTTCAGCCGATTCGCGAAATCGGCGCCATATGCCGCCAGCGGGGCGCGTTGTTCCATTGCGACGCCGCGCAGGCCTTCGGCAAGGTTCCCATCGACGTCGGCGAAGACAATATCGACCTGATGTCCGTGAGCGCCCACAAAATGTACGGCCCCAAAGGAGTTGGCGCGTTGTACGTTCGGCGGGGGAACCCGCGCGTGGATTTGCGGCCCCAGATGGATGGCGGCGGCCACGAGTTCGGCCTGCGCTCGGGCACTCTCAACGTGCCCGGCATAGTGGGTTTCGGCGAGGCCTGCGCCATCTCCCAGGCTGAAATGGCGGAGGAGGCCGCCCGCCTGGCGGCGCTGCGCGACCTTCTGAAGCTGCGCCTGGAATCCGCTTTGGAGGGGACACGGGTCAACGGCTCCATGGAACGCCGCCTTCCCGGCAACCTGAACATGAGCTTCGCCGGGGTGGACGCCGAAGCGCTGCTCATGGGTCTTCCGGATGTAGCTCTTTCCACGGGCTCGGCTTGCTCCTCCGCGACCGCGGAGCCGAGCCACGTCTTGCGCGCGCTGGGGGTGGGAGAGGAGGGCGCGCGTTCCTCAGTGCGCTTCGGCCTGGGCCGCTTCACCACCGGAGAAGAGGTGGAATACGCCGCCGGGCGGGTGATCGAAGCCGTGCGCAGACTGCGGGCACTGGCGCCCCGGTGACGGTGAGACGGGCGATCGGGTTTTGTCGTCTGTCACCCAGCCCCGAGCCGCGCTCCGTTGACAGGCGGAAGCGCCTGTCCCACCCCGCCCGAGCGTTCCCAGGGCGGCCGTCTTCTCGGGACATGCTATAATCGAAAAGTCTTTCCCGTAAAGATCCAGTGAATATCTATGCCGAAGTTGAAGACACACAAAGGCGCCTCCAAGCGGTTCCGGAAGACGGGCACGGGCAAAGTGGTTCGCAATCACGCCTTTGCGCGGCACATCATGACTTCCAAACCGCACAAGCGGAAGAAGAAGCTGCATGAGAGCGTGGTGGCCGACAAGGCCGATCAGCCCGTTTTGCGGCGCATGATTCCCTACAAGAAGTAGGGGAATTTGAGCGGACGGTGCGCGTGGCACGTGCCCGATCCGCCAACTGAAAAGGAGAAACAAACGTGCCCCGAGTCAAACGAGGAACCCACCGCCGGGCGTCCCGCAAGAAGGTGCTGCACCGGGCATCCGGGTACTTTCTCACCAAGAGCAAACTATATCGAGCCGCGCAGGAGGCCGTGGACCGTGGGCTGAAGTTCGCCTACATCGGCCGGAAGCAGAAGAAGCGCGATTTCCGCGCCCTGTGGATCACGCGCATTAATGCGGCCTGCCGCGCAGCCGATATTTCCTACAGCAAATTCGTCCATGGCCTGAAGGTGGCGGGCCTGGATTTGAACCGCAACGCGCTGGCGGATGTGGCCGTGCACGACGAAGCCGCGTTCCGGCAGTTGGTGGACGCCGCCAAGGCGGCCCTGGAAAAGGCATGAGCCCGGTGGAGCAGGATGTGGATGCCCTGGGCAGCCTGGAGGAGCGCATCCAGCAGGCGGTGCAGCTTGTGGCCCGCCTGCGGCAGGAGCGCGACGCCGCGCTGGAGCAGGCCGCGCAGGCCAGGGCCGAGGCCGCCCGTGCGGCCGGCGAAGCCAGGACCCTGCAAGCGGAGCGAAAGCAGGTCCGCACGCGCATCGAAAAGTTGTTGGGGCAGATCGATCAGTTGAGCGGCAGTTAGGGCTCGCAGTGACTTTGGCGAGCCGCGACCGTGAGAGGGAGCGGTTGCCGACGATTGAACTGGTATGGAAAACGGGGCCCCCGAGAAACAGGCCGTTCGCGTGACGATTCTGAGCCGGCCATACACGCTGCTGGCCGCCGGAGACCCACGCGAAGTCGAGGAGGTGGCGGCCGGGGTCAATGACCTGATGCTCTCCATCGCCGCCAAGGCGCCCAACGCCGATTCCACCCGCATCGCCGTGCTCGCCTGCCTGCACCTGGCTGACCGCCTGCGCGCCATGGAGCGCGATCTGGGGCGTCTGAAAGAACGGGTGGACCGCAAGAGCGTGGAATTCGCCGGCATGCTGGAGCAGTTGATGGCCGCGGAGGAAGAAGCCGGCGAAAGGAAGTACGGGCGCTAACCCCAATACTGTTCACTGAATCGCTGCTCTCTTCCGTGGCGCAGCCTCCTTCTCAACGCCTGGTGGCGGACCGGGCGCCAGACTCGACACGAGTGTCGAGTCGGCAGGCTGAGAGCCTGCGCCACGGAGGAGCAGACGTGCTAAGTGAACAGCATTGGGGCTAAGGCCGGCCTCTCTCACTCTTCCCGCAGCGCAGCCACTGGATCGATCCGGGTGGCCCGCCGCGCGGGCAGGTAACAGGCCAGCATCGCCAGGCCAGCCAGCGCCAGCGGCGCTCCTACCAGCAGAATTAGATTGTTTTCGCGCTGGCCGAAGCTACGCGCCAACACGTCGCTATAAGCGGCGAAGACACGCGCCAGGGCAAACGCGCCGCTGACGCCGAGCACCGAGCCCACCGCCACCAGCGCCGTCCCTTCTCTAAGCACCAGACCCTGCACCTGGCTTGCGCGCGCGCCGAGCGCCATGCGGATGCCGATCTCCTTGCGCCGCCTCACCACCGCGTACGCCGTGACTCCGCCCAGGCCGATGCATGCCAGGAGCAGCGCGAAAAAGCCCAGAATCACGTACATTGCGGAAGTCCATCGGGCGAACGAATTGATCCGGTCGAGATCCTCTTGCATGGTGTGCACGTCGAAAACCGTGAGGTCGGGATGAAGCGATTCCATGTGGTCGCGCACGGCCGCCATGGTGTTCCGGCCCGCCGTGCCGCGTACCAGGACGGTAACGGGCCGCGCCGCACTCTTGCCAATCCACTCGGCCGTGAGGGGCAGAAACACCGTGGCCACGGGTTTTGATACCAGGAATCCGGCCCGCATATCGCGCGCCAGGCCAACCACCGTGTAGTTCTCTTCCCCCTCGCGAATGCGGCGGCCAATTGGGTCCTCGGCGCCGAACAACGTGCGCGCGGCGGTTTGATTGAGGATGGCCGGCGTCGCAGGGACGCCCTTTGAACCGGGCGCATCCTGTTCCCGGTCGCGCGGGTCGAACTCGCGCCCGCCTACCAGAGGCGCCCCGACCGTGGCGAAGTAATTTGCCCCGATGCGCTCGCGGTAGGCAGAGGCCAGCACAACCTTCCCGTCGCCGGCGGGAGCCGACAAGTGGGTAGCGTCCCCGTGGGAGGGCACAGCGCTGCCGGTCAAGGCCACATCGCGAACCCCGTCGACGCGCAGGAGCTCGTCGGGCAGGTCAGTGAACAGCGCCGCCGCTCGCTCCGCGGAAAAGCCGTCCCGCACCGGGTCGAGTGAAACCAGGTCGAGATTGGCGGCTTCGACGCCGGTATCGAGGCGGGCAGTGCCCAGGAACGCCAGAGCCACAAACCAGGTGATCAGCAGAAGCATCAGGGATGCCGCTATCTGGCCCACCACGAAGAGATTGCGCAAGCCGAAGCGGCGATAGCCGCGCAGCGGCGCCTGCGCGCCCTCTTTCAAAGTGACGCCGATGTCGGCGCGTGTGGACGATAGCGCCGGCGCCAGCCCGAAGCCTACGCCCGCCGCCAGCGCAATTGCCAGCGTGATGGCGATCACATGGAGATCGAGCTGGCAGTTGAACTCGAGCGGGATCTGCGAAGGCAGTGGCAGAGACGAGAGTACATGGGTGATCCCATAGGCCAGCACGATGCCGGCCAGCCCTCCGGCGAGAGACAGAAGTACGCTTTCGGTCAGGAACTGCCGGACCAGGCGCGCACGGCCGGCGCCCACTGAAAGACGAATGGCGATCTCCCGCCTCCTCTGGCTGCCGCGGGCCAGCAGCAGGCCGGCCAGGTTGGCGCATACCAGCGAGAGGACCAGCGCCCATAGCACCACGTTGAAGGTGTCGACCAGCGCGTGCTGCTCCGGTGTGGCGTAACCAACCGTGCCGGCCGGCATGAGCCGCACCACGTGGCCTTTGCGATCGCGGTCGCGCCGGGCTCCGCTTTCCTGGTCGATATTGCGCGTCATGGCATCGAGAGCGGCTTCCGCCGCGGGCAGCGTCACGCCGGGCGCCAAACGGAACACAACGCGAAAAACCTCGCGGTCGCTGCGATGGAGCGGCTCGCCGCTCAGTTCCGGAGCCAACGAAACGCCGCACGTCACGGGCACAAACAGATCCGCCGGACTCTGCGGCCAGATGCCCAGAAAGTTCCTGGGACCGATGCCCACGATGGTGGCCATGGAACCATTCAGCCGCAGCCCGCGTCCCACCGCGTGCGGATCCGAGCCAAGGCGAGTGCGCCAGAAGCGGTCGCTCACCACCACCACGGGAGCCATCCCCGGCTTCTCCGTTTCCGGCCCGAAAACTCGTCCCGCGGCCGGCGTCACACCCAAGGTGGTGAAATACTCGGGCGAAACCAGGTGTCCGGAAACCCGTTCCGCCTGCTTGCCTTTGTCGCCGGGGAACGCCACCGCGAACGGTACTGGTCCCAGCACAGCCGCGGCTGCGGTCACCGTCTGGCGGGCATCCCGGTAGCGCTCGAAATACGGGTAGGAAACCGTGGTCCAAATGAAGGTCGCCAGCGTCGCGGGGTCGCGCAAGCCGGGAGCCGGTCCTACAATGGCCCGGCATTCACTGAGAACCGCGCTGCACATCCCGATGCCGACGGCGAGGGAAAGCACCGCCACCGAGGTGAACCCCGGCGCCTTGGCCAGTACCCGCAGGGCATAGGTCACGTCCTGGCGGATCTCGTCGAGATACTCAGCGGGCAAGCGGAGGGCAATATCGGCGAGCAGCCTTACCAAGCCAAACAGACCGTACCGCCCCCAGGCTTCCGGAACGGCGTCTTCACCGAGCCGGTCCAGGTCCTCTCCGTAGACCATTCGGAATTCGTGAGGATAGGCGTTGGCCAGCCGCCGATAGAGCGATAGGCAGAGATTCAATCGGTGGCTCATCCGTAGGCCTCCAGCTTGCGTTTCTTTCGCGCCATCCGCACCATCGCTTCCAGGCGTTCGCATTCCAGCTCGAGCGCGCGCCTTCCCAGCCGGGTCAGTTTGTAGTACCGCCGGCGCGCGTCATCCAACTCCGGCGCCGGCCGTTCATCGGACTCTTCGATCAGCCCGTCGGCGATGAGCCGTTTCAGCGAGCCGTAGAGAGTGGCGGGCCAAAGACGCACGGCCCCATCCGTCCGCTGCAAAACCTCCTGCATAATGCCGTAACCGTGCTGCTCGCACCCCACCAGGGAGAGCAGGATGTGGAACCAGTTGGTATGCAGAGGAAGGAAGTCCCGGGGATCTGTCGACGTCATGATATATATATGCATCATTATATAGTCGACGTCAAGCCGATGCAGCAAGAGCGTGGAATTCGCCGGCATGCTGGAGCAGTTGATGACGGCGGAGGAAGAAGCCGGCGAAAAGAAGTACGGCCCCTAAGACGGCCGGCCTCTCTCACTCTTCCCGCAGCGCCCGTGACGCCGCGCCGCCATTACGGCTTCTCTTGCGCCGCCTCGGGCCGCGGCCGCGTGGCCGGCAACTGGATGCCGTCGCCATAGTTGGCCAGGCCCGGGATCGACACCGGCATGTGGCCGCTGATGGCCGCCTCGCCGAACAGGCCCTTGACGGCCGCGATCTCCGACGGCGGTACGTTGCTGAACGTGGCCAGGTACGCCGCCACATCCGGAAAATCCCGCAGCAGGTACGGATTCCCCAAGGCCACGAGGGTGACCGGCTTGCGGGTAGCCTCGAGCGCCTCCACGGCCCGCGGCAACTCGCCCGCCAGTCCCACCGCGCCCCTGCCCGCGCTCACCGAGGCGAACGCGGCCACCACGTAGCTCTCGCAGGGCGTCAACTGCGCCAGGGCGTTGTCCACCACCTGGCGCGGCATGCTCGGGTCCACCACCGCCAGCGCCGCCTTCGGCGCCCGCTTGCGAACCTCCTCGGTGAAGACCTGCCCCTGCGCCGTATAGCGGGTCTCGGGCATCACCACGAAGCAGGCTCGCTCGGGCGCCGCCAGAGGAACCGCGCCAGAAGTGTTGCGTACCAGCGTCACCGCGCGCCCGGCGATTTCCTGCGCCTTCTGGTTGGCTTCCGGGGAGTCCACGCTATCCCCGATCGCTTCCAGGTCCACGGTCCGTTTGCGGTCCAGCCCCAGGCGCTCCTTGGCGGCCAGCAGCCTGACCATGCTTTCCTCGATCCGCCGGCGCGTCAGCCGTCCATCCTCCACCGCGCCCACCACGGCCCGGATCGCGGCCTCGGGATCGGCCGGCATCAGCAGCGCATCGGCCCCGGCTGCGATAGCCCGCACGGCGGCTTCGCCCGAGTTGAAACCCCGTGCGATTCCGCCCATATCGAGCGCATCGGTTACCACCAGACCCTTGAAGCCAAGCTGGTCGCGCAGCAGATCCGTCAGAATCGCGGGCGAAAGCGTGGCCGGAAGATCCGGCGGCGAAAGCGCCGGCACCGCCAGGTGAGCGGTCATGACGGAATCCACTCCCGCTTCGATGGCCGCCCGGAATGGAACCAGTTCCACGCGTTCCAGCCTCTCGCGGTCCGCCGTTATGGTGGCGATGTCGATATGGGTATCCACCGACGTGTCGCCATGCCCTGGAAAATGCTTAGCCGTCGCCAGCACCAGGTTCTTCTTGTCCGAGTGCGCCCCCTCGATGAAGGCCCTGACGTGCGCCGCCACGTCGCGCGGGTTCTCCCCGAAGGAGCGGATGTTGATAATCGGGTTGTCGGGGTTATTGTTCACATCGGCCACCGGGTAGTAGACCCAGTGCACGCCCAGCGCGCGGGCTTCACGCGCCGTCACCTCGCCCTCGAAGCGCGAGAATGCGGCGTCGCCCGCGGCCCCGAACGCCATGGCCTGCGGGAATACCGTGGTTCCGCTCACCCGCATGGAGGCGCCGCGTTCGAAATCGGCGCCCACCAGAAGCGGAACCGCCGCCAGTTTCTGCATGCGGTTCAGAAACGCCGCCAGCGCGTAGGGCTCGGCTTTCCGGGTGACGCGCCCGTCGGACCAGTTCACCAGGATCAGGCCGCCCACCTTCAACTCGCGGATCATGCGCAAGAACTTCCGGCCCTCCCGCGAGCGCGCATTGGGCGCTTCGCCGTGAAAGGGAATGAAGACCAACTGGGCCACTTCGTCGCGCAGGCTCATGCCCTTCGCCCAGCGTCGCACCGCGGCCGAGCCCTTGATGGCGGAGACCCGCGCCGGGGCGGCCGTTTTGGCGCGGGCCGGGGGCGTGGAGGACGCCGCGGCCGACGCCGCACACGCGGCGATTGCAACCAGAAGGGTACGCACTGCTCTACAGTGTGCCAGAATCAACGCGCCATTGCGCGCGCCCTCGGCGCGCCGCCCTTCTGTCTCCCGGGCGGTTTGCGCAACGGCGCGCGGTTCAGCAATCGCTTGATCGAGCGCGCCAGGTGGGTGGGCTCGGCGGCGTTCTTGGCGATCACCACGTCCGCTCCGGTATTCTCCTCGGTGAGTCCCAGCGGTTCCACTACGCTGGAGAGCAGGATAATGCGCGCGGTCGCGTCCTTCGCCCGCACGCGCGCGATCATCTCCACGCCGTTCATGCGCGGCATCCGGTAATCCACCACCACCACGTCGAAGTTGGACGATTCGAAAAGCTTCAGACCCTCTTCGCCGTCGACCGCAACCTCAACGCGACATCCCATCTCCTCGAGCAGCAGCCGGCGCACAAGCAGCCCGTCGCGATTGTCGTCGACCAGCAAAATGTGAGGGACAGAAGTGGAAGGTGTTTTCATGCCGGACTGTGCGAGAGTAACAGAGGCGTAACGCGGCTGTCAACGAGTTTTTATAGTGTTGCAACGCCGCCAGATCGAGTGCTTGACAAACCCCGCGAAAACGATGCCGGGCGCTCGAGGGCGCCGCCATCGAATGCCGCCGGAGCTTTACTCCACCGCGCGCGGCGCCGTGTAGCCGGCTTTGGCCACAATCTGGTACTTGATCGGCTTGCCCTTCTCGTCCTTCACCGGCAACGGTTCGTTGGTGGCCGGGTTCACCAGGTCCACCTTGATCTTCCGGAACGTCCCGTCGTGCGCCGCGTTGCTGGGCTGATAAGAGAGCACGTACTGGCTGCGCAGAGCCTGGTGCACCTGCTGGAAGATATCCCCGTACTCCCCCGCGAAGCGCGGGAAAAACGCCATCCCTCCGGTCTCCTTCGCGAAGGTGCGCATCTGGCTGTCGGCCATCAGAAAACTCATTTCGTTCATGCCGCTCAGCCTTCCGCGCGCCTCGGCCATATCGCGCGCCATCTGCAGAATGCCGATCGCATAAATGGGCACGCCGGCTTCCTGCAGTACCTTCCGCGTCTTGTCGAAGGTGAGATGGCTCAGGGTGTCGATCCCCGAGGCGATCAGCACAATCGCCTTGCGCCCCTGGATGCCCGACATGCGGTCGGCGGTGTCGGTGATGGCGTCGAACAGGTTGGATTCCGACCACGCCGCCATCCTCAGCCGCGACAGACCCTCCTGCACCTTCGTCTTGTCGGTTGTGAAATCGGTCAGAATCTCGGGCTTGACGTCGAAAGCCACCACGGCGCAGTAGTCCTCCGGCTTCAGCGTCGAGGCGAACCCCCAGGCCAGTTGCAGGGTCTGGTATTGACCGTAACTATAGAAAGACTGGAACAGGTTGTTAAACTCGATCACCAGAGCAACCGTCATGGGCGCCTGGCCCAGATCGACCTTGGTAACCTTCTGCGGCACGTTGTCTTCGAGAATCCGGAAATTCCCCGCGGGGATTCCCGGTATGAAATGACCCTTATTGTCGAGCACCGCCACGTCTACGGTCACCATATCGACGTTGCTATGGAAGGTGGGGAGATTCGCGGGGTCTTCTTTTTCCTTCTTTAGCTTTGAGGGAATCTTCGGCAGGTCGGGCTCGGCGGGTCCGCTGTCGGCCTGCTTGGGCCGCGCCACCGCCGGGCCCGAGTCCCGCATGGGGCCTTGCTCCTGCGCGATCGCGAAGCCGGCCACCACCAGTGCGGCCGCGCAAGGCAAATAAAGTTTCCAGGAATGCATAGGCGTGCTCCCGAGGTAACTATATCAAAGAAGACGCCCCACGCGCTGCCCCGGTTGCTAATTCACCCACGGACCGCGGCCATCGCGCTTGCGCAGGTAGACCTGGAACTTCTTCTTGGCCCGCGCCATGCGCCACCGGTTGTAAGCTCCTTGGACGTCCAGCCCGGGCAGCCGCAAAACCGGCAGACGGCGCTTGAGGTAGAGGTACCCAAAGGCCATCCCGCCCAGGTGCGCAATGTTGCTCACGCCCGTGCTGGGGCCAAGGATGAAGAGCAGTTCCACCGCGGCCAGGATCATCACCATGTACTTGGCCTTTATGGGGAACAGAATGAACAGCACGGTCTGGTCCGGATACAGGACGCCAAAAGCCGTCAGCACGCCGAAGATGGCCCCCGAAGCGCCCAACGTCTGCACGTTCCACCATTCGGGATTACCCGTGAGCGCGGCCGCGGCGATATTGAAGCCCAGCACGCAGACCCCCGCCGCCATGCCGCAATAGAAGTAGTACTTCAGGAACTGCCGGGTCCCCCAGTCCTGCTCCAGTTGCACCCCGAGAAACCACAAGGTCAGCATGTTGAACAGCAGGTGCATCGTCCCGCCATGCAGGAACATGTAGGTGAAGAGCTGCCATATGTAGAGGTTGTGTACCGCCGCTTCGGGCCACAGAGCCAGCAGGGTCAGCATGTGGCTCTGCAAGCTCCGCCCGCCCAGGTAGAACAAGACGTACACCAGCGTGTTGACAATCAGAAGCCATTTGACCCCGCGCGGAAAATACCCGTAGAAGGTGGAAGTTCTGTAACGGTATCTGGGCTGGGCCATGGCGGGCTCTACAGCTTAGAATATCAGAAGCTCCCGGGAGCTTCAGAAAGGTATTACAATCCCGCAGTTCCCTTCGTAGAGCGGGCCTTCGGCCTGCCACGTCGACGTCCCCGTCGACGTTCTTCTGGCCCCACTTTCAGGAAGTCCGCGCGTCTTCGTCCTTCCCGTAACGGTTCAAGATCCGCGAGCACGACTGCAGGACGGCCGCGGCGCCGAGCCACACCTGCCAGTGGGAAAACAGCCCCGAGGAAATAGCGAAGCTGCTGGTCCAGCTCAGGTCGGCCGCCAGCCCCCAGCATCCCAGCACGAGCGCCATGGCCGCCGCCGGGGTGAGCAGCACTGCCAGCGCCAGCGCCGCGCGCCGGTTCTTTCGCCGTCCCTTGGCCACCTTGGGACCGGGGCCGAAGCGTATGCGGATCACCATGCGGCTTCGATACCAATCTACCAGCTTTTGCGCTAGATTAGACGTTCGGAACACTGAGGTCCGCACATGAGAACATACAAGACAGCGCTATTCGGCACAGGCTTCGTCGGCCGCGTTCACCTGGAGGGCATTCGCAGGCTCGGCTTCGTCCAGATCTACGCCATCGGCGAGCCGCAAATCGAAAAGGCGCGCCAGTTAGGCGCCGAGTTCGGCGCCGAAAAGATCGAGGCCGACTACCGCAAGATCCTGGAAGACAAAGCCCTGGACGCCGTGCACGTGTGCACCCCCAACGCCCTCCACTTCCCCATCGTCAAGGACGCCATCGAGGCCGGCAAGCACGTGATTTGCGAAAAGCCGCTGACCACCTCCGTCAAGCTGGCCACCGAGATGGCCGCCATGGCGCAAAAAGCCAAGCTCCGCAATTGCACCTTCCACAATCTACGCTTCTATCCCCAGGTGCAGCAAATGCGCCGCATGATCGAAGACGGCGACCTGGGAGAAATCCTGGTGGTGCAAGGCACGTATTCGCAGGACTGGCTGCTCTTCGACACCGACTACAACTGGCGCATCGAATCCAAGGACAACGGACCCTCGCGCTGCCTGGCCGATATCGGCTCCCACTGGTGCGACATGGCCGAGCACATCACCGGCCAGCGCATCGCCTCGGTGTGCGCCGATGTCAACATCTTCCATAAGACGCGCCGCAAACCCAAGGGACCCATCGAGACCTTCGCCGGCAAGATGCTTACCGCCGAGGATTACGTGCCGTATCAAAGCGATACCGAAGACTACGGCGGCGTGATCTTCCGCATGGGCAACGGCGCCCGCGGCGTCTTCACCGCCAGCCAGGTTTCGGCGGGCCGCAAGAACCGGCTCAGCATCGAAGTCTACGGAACGAAGGCCGGCGTGGCCTGGGATCAGGAGCAACCCGACCAGCTTTGGATCGGCCAGCGCAACAGCCCCAACCAGATCATCGTCAAGGATCCGTCGCTGCTTAAGGACCGCGCCCGCTCCTACGCCGACCTGCCCGGCGGCCACAGCGAAGGCTACGACGACACCTTCAAGCAGGTCTTCCGCCGCTTCTACAATTCCATCGGCGACCCCTCCATGACGCCAGAGTACCCGCAGTTCGTGGACGGCCTGCGCCAGTTGAACATCCTCGAAGCCGAGCTGGAGAGCAGCCGCACCCGCGCCTGGGTGGACGTTCCTCCCTTCCAGGCCGCGGTATAGTAATCGGCGTAACAAATCGGCAGGCCGGACGGCCGCCGGTTCCCGGCGGCCGGGGTATGATCTACGCTATGCCGAAAGCCGCCGCTCAAGTTGCCATCTGGGCCGGAACCCGAAAGGGGGCCTTCGTGTTCCGCTCCCGCGACCGCCGGACATGGAAGATGGAAGGCCCGTTCTTCCGCGGATGGGAAGTCCATCATATGGCTCAGGACCCCCGCGAGCCCAACCGCATCTACGCCGCCGTCAACAGCGCCTGGTTCGGCGCGCACATCCACGCCAGCGAGGACGGCGGCAAATCCTGGAAGCTCTCCGAAGCGGGTCTGGAGGTGAAGTGCCTGCCGGAGACCTCCCTGAAGCGCATCTGGCACATTGAGCCCGGCGCGGCCGACGAGCCCGGCGTGGTCTACGCCGGCGGCGACCCCGGCGTATTGTCCCGCAGCGGCGACTGGGGCCGCACGTGGGAAGAGGTGAGATCGCTCACCGCCCACCCCACCCGTTCGCGGTGGAATCCCGGCGCCGGGGGCATGTGTCTGCATTCCATCCAGTGCCTTGGCGGCGGACGAATGATAGTGGCCATCTCCGCCGCGGGCGCCTTTCGCACCACGGATGGCGGCGCTACCTGGGAGCCCTTCAACCAGAACGTGCGGGCCGATTTCCAGCCGAACAAGTATCCCGAAGTCGGCCAGTGCGTGCACAAACTGCTGGCCCACCCCCGCCATCCCGAAGCGCTGTATCAGCAGAACCACTGCGGCATCTACCGCGCGCGCTTCAACGCCAGGAGGTGGACCGACATCTCGCGCGGGCTGCCCTCCCGCTTCGGCTTCGGACTGGCGGTTCCCGCCGCCGAGCCCGACACCCTTTTCACCGTGCCCATCGAGGGCTCCGAGTACCGCTGCGCGCCGGAAGGCAAGCTCCGCGTGGCCCGCAGCCGCGACGGCGGAAAGAACTGGAAGCTGCTCTCGCGCGGCCTGCCGCAACGCAACGCGCACCTGCTGGTCCTGCGCGAGGGCATGGCCGCCGACGCGCTCTCCCCGGCCGGGGTCTACGTGGGCACTACCAACGGCCAGGTTTTCCACACCCGCGACGCCGGAGAAACCTGGAGCGCCATGGCGGAATACCTGCCGGGAGTGCTCTCGGTGGCGGTGGCGAATCCATAGCCTGGAGCGTTGCGTACAGGCGGTTCAGCGAGTTTCCGGCGCACTGCGGTTGGGACGAGGACTCTGCCGGAGTTCTCAACCCGTTGGCAGACTGCGGACGTGGGGCCAAGCCTTCTGGCTTGCCGCTGGCCTTTTGGCCGGCGTCTCTTGAGCCGGCGCGAGACGCCGGGCAGAAGCCGGCGGCTAGCGCGAAGGCTTGGCCCCACCTTGCAGTCCATTCCGTAAGAAAACCCGACGTCGTGGCAGCGAAGGATCGAATGCACTACAATGTAGTGCATGAAGAACGAAGTTTATAGTTGGCGCGTTTCCACCGACCTCAAGACCGGGTTGGAGCGCGAAGCGCGCCGGCGGAGGACGTCGCTTTCCGCGGTTCTCGACCTGGCCGCCCGCGACTGGCTGAACAAAGGCGGCGCGGAATCAGAAGGCGATGAGGAGCAACTTCGCCTTCGGGAGGCCGCATCGAAGTGCCTTGGGGCTCTCGCCAGCGGCGACGCTCATCGCTCGGAGAACGCAAGCCAGGCCGTGCGTCAGCGTCTGCGGCGGCGCCATGGCCGCTAACGCTTTGATCGATACAGGCGCCATTCTGGCGCTGCTCGACAGAACCGATCGTTGGCACCGGATCTGCGTGGATGCGTTCGCGCAGCTCAGGTTGCCTCTGCTTACCTGCGAAGCCGTGCTGACGGAGCTGTTTCACCTGGTTGGCGACAGTCGTCATGAGATGGAAGCCGCCTGGCGGCTGGTGCGCTCCGGCGCCATCGCGCTGGCAAAAATCGAGGATGCGGAACTCCCGCAAATACAAGCGCTGATGTCGCGGTATGCGAATCGCCCCATGGATTTCGCGGATGCGACGCTCGTGTATCTCGCCAAGCGCGAGGCCCTATCGACCATCTTCACCGTGGATCGTGCGGACTTCGACACCTATCGGATAGAAGGCCGCCGCCGGTTCCGCGTAATTCCGGGTTGCAGGCCGTGACGGGCCGCACGCAAGAGAAGGACGCTAGAATCGGCCACGTGCGCCCCTACGCCAATGTGACCGTCCGTTGGGAAGAAGCTGGAGACGCTCAGGAGCGGGCGGTGGTCCGCTCCATCAACGAAGCGGCTTTTGGCCGGCCGGACGAAGCCGACCTGATCGAGGGCTTGCGAGCCGAAGGCGCCGTACTCCTCTCGCTTGTCGCCGAACTGGAGAGGCGAATCGTCGGGCACATCCTGTTCAGCCGGATGTGGATCGACACAAGCGACGGCCCGTTTCCGGCCGCGGCATTGGCTCCCATGGCAGTGCTACCCGAGCATCAGCGCCGAGGGATCGGCGGACGTTTGATCCGGCGCGGACTCGATTTGTTGCACACGCGGGGCGAGGGAGCCGTCATCGTCCTGGGGCACGCCGGCTACTACCCGCGCTTTGGCTTTTCGAGCGGGAAGGCGGGTGCGCTCGAGAGCCCTTTCCCTCCCGAAGCATTCATGGCGTTGGAACTCCGCCCCGGCGCTCTCGACGGCATCCGCGGCAAGGTCCGATATGCCGCCGCATTCGGACTCTGAAATCGCGCTGGGCCGACCCGCCAGCCGCGCTTGACATCCGGTAGCTTATAAGTAGACTGGCGTCCAGGGTGGTCTGGACCGGGAATCACGGCTTCACCGTCACCCATTCCGTTTTAAACCCGGGTTCGAGGACCTTGCGCGTTCCGGAGAAGCGCAGGACGTTGAGTTCGCCTTCGGGCGCCGGCGGGTGGTCCGTGATGGTAATGCCGCTGGCTGAGCCGCCGCTATGGCTGCCACCCCCTCCGATGGTGAGGGACGAGAGGATCTCGCGGAGCCACTCGCCGCCGCGCGACGAGGGAGTTCGTCCAGCCACGTGGAAGGCGGTCTCGGCGCCATCGATCCGCACGGTTTCCACGTTGAGCACGATCGCTACCTCTCGCGGCTGCATACGGACTGCGACCTCGATCAGCCGCCCGGCGACAACCGATCCCTCTGGCACAAGCATCTTCTTCCGGTCGTCCAGGATCGGCTTGGCCAGCCTCCCGGTGAAGCGGTCGCCACCCGCGGCCGTCGCGCTGTCGATGCCGGCGCTCAACTCGATAGTGACCGGTAGGCCAGCGGGCAGATCCAGACCCCGCGCGGGAACTGGCTTCGCCGGTCCCGCGGGCGCATCTTCGGGCGTGGCGCCGAAGCTGACGCGCGATTCCGCCTGGTAGGCGCGGCAGGCCGAGAAAGTTACGATGTTCTCTACTTCATCTCCGGAGCGGTCGATGAACCGTTGGCGCGTCTCCCGGGAGAGCGGGAACTCCCGCCCGCCCAGACTCACACGGCCGTAGTCGGAAGCAGTGGTGAGCTCGCAGGCCAGCGCCTCGGGGGGCAATTCGCTTGTCCGGGTGGTCATCCGCGCGAGTTCGGACGTCTCCGGATCGATGAGAAGGGTTCCGTCCCAGGCGGTGGCAACGGCCCCTTGCGGCATGTAGATGAAGTAGTGGCTTCTCTCCGCCGGCACACGGAAGGAGTACTGGAGCAGCTTCCGGCCGCCGGCCTCGGTTTCATCGAGAAATGCGAAATCGGTGGCGTCGCCCTGGACCACCTCCAACAACGACGCGGCGAAGGGGCCGCTGGCGGCGGGCCCATAGCCGATGATGTCCCACAGATCGCGGTCGTCGAAGCGATTGGCCCCGGGCCAGGAGTACATCTCGGCTGTAATGCCGGCGCGAACGTCAAGACGCAGCCGGTCGGCGCTCTCCAGAGTGAGCTTGTAGCCGCGTTTCTTCTTCTCGGCGGCCAGATCGTCGCAGTTGCGCGGAGCCGTGGAGAGCCTGGCTCGATAATACTGGCGCTCGATGGTCTCCACGCAGGTGAAGTTGGGAATGTGGGAGGCGTTCCCCCGCACCATTTCGCCGAAGCGCGCGAGTACGTTCACCGCGTCTCGTTCGGCCGCGGCGCACGCCGCGATGAGCAGAAGCATCCATCCTTGACGCGCCATACTCATGGCTGCCCCACGGTGACCCATTCGGTGCGGAACCCATCGCGAATCACGCAGCGCTTTCCGTTGCACTGCACCGCGGCATAGCCCGTCGGGGTCCGCCGTGGGAGCTCGCCTATGGGAACGCCGCGCGAAAGCAGGCTCGCAAAAGGAGGCTTGCGAACCGCCGGATCGTTCTTGCCGGTCAGACGGACCGGAACTTCGAGTCCACCGATTTCGACTGTTTCAATCCTGAGGTCGATCGTCACAAGGGCGGGTTCCAGTATGCGCACGACTCGCGCGACCCGGCCGCTCACGAAGGCGCCCTGCGGCGCAATCACGTTTTTGAGCTTGTCCAGAACGGGCGTCGCAAGCCGGCCGGAGAAGGGGTCGCCGGCCGCCGCCACTGCGCTGTCGATCCTGGTGGTCAACGCGATGGTGACCGGCAAGCCTGCCGGAGCGTCCCAGGAGGGCGGCGGGGCGGCATCGGCGCTGGCGGCCGGACCGGGAGTGGAGCCGCTTCCGTACGTGACGGTCGATTGCGCCCTGTATTCACGGCACGCGGAGAAGGTAACCGTGTTTTCCACCTCCGCCCCGCCGGGCATTACAAACCTCTGGAGGGCTTCAAACGGAAGCAGAAATTCAGCCGCGCCGATGCTTACGTGGCGATATTCCAAGGCGGTGGTGAACCGGCAGCAATTCGCCTCCGGCGGCAGCTCGCCGGCGAGGATGGTGAGCTGGACCGGCGCGCCGGTCTCGCGATCGGCAAGGATCGTCCCCTCGTAGGCAACGGGGGTGTCCGAGCCATCCTGTATGGCGAAGGAGTGATGACTGCGCGCCACGGGGACGTGGAACGAATAGGCGTAGACCCCTCGGCCGTTGAACGTCTTCTCGCCCTCGAACTTGAATTCCGCGGCGTCTTCGACTATGTCCATCAGTGCGGGGCCGAAGGACCCCGTGCTGCTTGGCGGGGAGCCGATCAGCTCGCGCAGAGGGCGGTCCTCGAAGCGGCTGTCGCCTACCCAGGAGTACATTTCGGCCCCCGGACCGACTCGTACGTCCAGCCGGAACCGGTCGGCGCCGTGCGGAATCAGACGGTAGCCGCCCTTGCGCTTGAGGGCGTCAAGTTCGCGGCAGGGCCAGGGGAGTCTGGCGCCCCCGCTGCTGGTCCGAAAGAACAGACGGTCGATGGTTTGAACGCACGTGTAGTTTGGGATTTGCGCCGCTTGGCCGCGGACGATTTCGCGCAACCGCGCCAGCGCCTGGTCCGGGTCGAGCTCCGCTCCGGCGCAGGCAGCGGCAACCAGCAGCATTAGCCCCCAACGCACCACCATAGTATATGCCAGGATTGTCCAGGTTCCAGGTCTCGTGGCGCCAAGTTCTGAGAGAGCCGTCTGGTCAGCGCGGCGGCGCTTCGAGCGCGGCCACATCGATTTCGGCGGCGCAGGCGGCAATCTTCTGTTTACCGATTGAACCGCGTGGCGCGCCGCTCCTCGATCATATGACGGAGTTCGTCGAACACTTCATCTCCGTCGAGCGACTCGCCGCGCTCGGCTTGGCTGGCCCCGTGCTCCAGTCTTGCCTTAAGCCGATGGAACGCATGCTCTCGTTCCTTCTTCAGACGCTCGAGCATCAGCGGGGCTGCGCTTCCACCGCCAGGGCGAAAGTCACGATGGTCTGCCCGCTCTCCTCGAACCCGCGCAGCAGCGGGGCTTCCAGAGCGTCCACGTCGATTTCGGCGGCGCAGGCGGCTATCTCCTCTTCGCCGGCTCCCTGAAAGCACAACTCGCAGACCCCTACCGCCGCTCCCACGCGCACGGGCTGTCCGAAGGTGCGGCAGGCCAGAGGTCGCGCGGCGTAGAGATCGCATAACCCGCTTTCGGGGTCGAGCGCCGGGCAAGGCTCGCTGTCGGCGAAGTCGGCGAATCGTTCTTCCGCGTCGCCGCCTTCGTCGAGCGTGCCCGTGCTGGCATCTCCGGGATAATCCGGCGCCAGCCGCAACGCCGATTCCCGCACGCGCCGCCGCACGCGCTCGGCCCTGGCGGCATCCTGTTCCCCAAGCTGCGCCAGGCCCTCGCGCAATCGCCACGCGTCCAATTGGCTGATGGGAAACGGCCCCATGCAGCACTCCGTGCAGCCGGGCCGGCATGCCAGCCGGTCGCCGCTCTTGCGCGTGGCCTCGGCCAGAGCCGCATCCACGATTTGAATCAGGGTCTCCGAAGAGCCCTCCAGCCCGCGGTGTTCATCCGGTGGCGCCACGCGGCCATTGTACCAATGGCCCCACTATCCGGGGCTTTGCGCCGCGAACCAGCCGCGGAGCCGTGGCCGCGGCTCGCCGTGATACCGTGAATCCTTAAGGATTCCCCACCGCGGACATGCCATCTTCACCACTGCGCAACCGGCTGCTACTGGTGGCGGCGGCCGTTTTGTTCTCCACCGGCGGAGCGGCCATCAAGGCAGCCACTCTCACGCCCTGGCAGGTGGCCAGTTTCCGGTCCGCCGTAGCCGCGCTGGTCCTGCTGCTGGTTGTGCCGGAAGCCCGCAAAGGCTGGTCCTGGCGGGTTGCGCCGGTGGGGGCCGCTTATGCCGCCACCTTGATCCTGTTCGTGCTGGCAACGCGGCTCACCACCGCCGCCAACGCCATCTTCCTGCAATCCACCGCGCCGCTCTACCTACTGTTGTTGGGACCGTGGCTGCTGCGGGAGCCGCTCCGCCGCTCGGACGTAGTCTACATCCTGGCCATCGCGGCCGGCATGTGCTGCTTCGCGTTCGGAGGCGGGCGGGCCATGGCCACTTCGCCCGATCCGCGCACCGGCAACGCCTGCGCGTTGGCCGGCGGGTTCTTCTGGGCCCTGACGCTGGCCGGACTTCGCTGGTTGTCGCGCGGACAGGGCGGCGGCGCCGGCATGGCGGCGGTGGCGGCGGGCAATATCATCGCCTTCCTGGCGGCGCTTCCGCTGGCCCTGCCCGTGGCCGCCTGGGGGCTGGCCGGCGTCACGGTAATCGTTTACCTCGGCGCATTCCAGATCGGCCTGGCTTATTGGTTCCTCACCCGCGCCATGCGGCGCGTGACCGCCTTTGAGGCCACCACGATTCTGCTCCTCGAGCCGGCCCTGAACCCCATCTGGGTGTGGCTCGTCCACGGAGAACGCCCCGGCGGATGGCCGCTCGCGGGCGGCGCGGTAATCCTCTCCGCCACCCTGGTGAGCGCCTGGAGGCATACGCGGGCCGCCGGTGCGTCGTGACTGCGCCGTTGCGGACGCCTGCACGCCCTATGCCTATGCCGCGTCCCGAATTTCCACGGTGAGGTGTTTGCCGAGTGCAGCCAGCGCGGCCTGGATCTTCGCCGTCTTGGTGGCGTGCTTCGGGTCCAGCATGCGCCGGACCACCTTCTCGTGGACGCCTAGTTGCCGGGCCAGGCCGGTGTTCGTGATTTGCCGGTCGCGCATGGCGATATACAAGGCCAGCTTCGGCGCCAGCCATAGCGGAACCGGGACCAGACGCTGGCCGCGCTTGGCCGGCGAGGGGCTGGGGATGTCTTCCTTTCGCGAGAGCCGGATGGAGAGATCGGAGCCCAGGGCATCGGCAGCCTCTTCCGAGGCTTCGGAT
>Ga0181517_10001142_pt1 | contig 30549 bp, 25 predicted proteins | sample PEATcosm2014_Bin_31_FD_119748 | JGI IMG/M metagenome (GOLD analysis project Ga0181517, IMG submission 119748) | Peatland microbial communities from MTU Mesocosm Facility, Houghton, MI, USA - PEATcosm2014_Bin01_30_metaG | ecosystem: Environmental > Terrestrial > Soil > Wetlands > Peat | place... | reverse complement strand
GTGATGTCCAAGGTCGCGCATTTTGGCCTGCACAGCTACGCCAGCGACGGTGGTGGTTCCGCGGGCGTCGCCAGCTACGTTCAGAGCACCGCTTATTCCAACGTCACCGTCTGGATGACCGAATTCAATGTGTGGTGCCCGCAGTGCGATGCCGGAGTGACCGGCACCAATACCTGGAGCTATGCCAGCGGGGCCGTCGCCTACCTCTGCGCCCACCTGGCAAACGGCGTTTCGGGCGGGCTGGTCTGGGAGGGCTATGACAGCCAATACAACTATTACAACCCGCTCGAATGGAGCTTTTGGGGATTGTTCGCGGTGGACGACACCAACGCCGTGAACAAGACCTACACCGCGCGCAAAATCTTCTACACTCTCTCGCAGATCACCAAATGGGTCCGCCCCGGCGCGCAGCGGATTGGCGTGACTGGCTCGACTTCTTCGTTCTCCCCATTGATGGCGTTCCATCACCCAGTCTCCGGGCAGGTGACGATCGTTGGCATCAATACCGCGGGCAACTCGGTATTGAATGGGACCCTCTCGGCGCTGGCACCCGTGCAATCGTTTGACTTGTACTATACGTCGGCCACCACCAACTTGGCCTACGCGGGCCCGGTGCCGGTTACCAACGCGAGCTTCAGCGCAGCCGTGCCGGGGGACTGCGTTTTCACCCTCGTCAGTTCCGGCGTCACCAACCCACTCGTTCAAATTGACATTACCCCGGCCGACCCGGCCATTCTGACAGGAGGCCCGCTGCAATTTGCCGCCACGGGAACCTATTCCAACGGCACCACAGGGGACGTCACCAGCCAGGCGGCCTGGAGTTCGTCAATCAGTTCCGTTGCCACGGTCGACGCTGGCGGTCTGGCTTTGGGTGTTTCGACGGGTATGACGACGATCTCGGCGGCCGTCGGGCCGATAAGCGGCTCGACGCTTCTCACAGTACAGCCCGGCCCGCTCTCGATCGGCACAAATCCTCTGCCCAATGCCATAGCCAACGAGGCTTACTCGGCGTCTCTAACCGCGTTTGGGGGCACCGCGCCCTTAAGTTGGTCGATTCTCAGCGGAGGTCTTCCTCCGGGCTTGAGTCTCAACTCGAACAGCGGGGCTATCACGGGCACCACTGAGGCCACAGGAACCTTCGCCTTCACCGCCCAGGTTGAAGACTCATCCGTTCCGCCTGAAACCGCGACCGGCTCTTTCACCATCACCGTGCCGTCCACCATGACCATTTGGCCGAGCACGGCCGTGCCAGGGTTGGTGGACGGCGGCCCGGACAGCGCGGTGGAGCTGGGGGTGAAGTTCCGCTCGGATGTGGCCGGGAACCTCATGGGCATCCGGTTCTACAAAGCCAGCGCCAATACGGGCGCTCACGTGGGCAACCTCTGGTCGAGCGCCGGCAAACTCCTGGCCTCGGCTGCGTTTACCAACGAGAGCGCGTCGGGGTGGCAACAAGTGACTTTTGCCTCGCCGGTGGCCATCTCCGCCAACACCGTCTATGTGGCCTCTTACCACGCTAACAATGGGCACTATAGCGCCGACGTCAATTATTTCGCGACTGCGGGTGTCGACGCCCCGCCGCTCCACGCGCTCGCCAACGGTGTGTCCGGGGGAGACGGCGTTTATGCCTACGGCGCCAGCAGCGACTTTCCGAACCAGACTTGGGAATCGGCCAATTATTGGGTGGATGTCGTGCTGCGGACCGCGCCGCTACCCACCCTGAACTCGATTGCCGTCACACCGCCAAACCCGACTATCGTTGCCGGAACGACGCAGCAATTTGCGGCTACCGGCACCTACTCTGACGGAAGCTCTCAGAACCTCAGCGGCCTGGCGGTGTGGACCTCGTCAAATACGGTGGTCGCGACGGTTTCCGGCAGCGGCCTGGCGACGGCGGCATCCGCTGGGGTGACTGCCATTTCGGCTGCGGTGGGCACCGTGAGCGGCAGCACCCTGCTGACGGTTCAAGCGGCTCCGCTGGCTCTTACCACCAACTCACTCCCCACCGGGGTCGTGAATACCGCCTATTCCACCACCCTCACAGCCACGGGCGGCACTGCCCCGTACACCTGGTCGGTTACCGGCGGTGCGCTGCCGGCAGGGTTGACCCTCAACGCCACCAACGGCGTTATCAGCGGAACGCCCACCAACACGGGAACCTTCAGCTTTAGCGCCGGAGTAAGCGATTCCAGCAACCCGGCTCAGACCGCAACCGGAGCTTTGACCATCACCATTGCGTCCGCACCCTCGGTAGTGACCCTCTGGCCAAGCACGACCGTGCCCAGGCTTGTGGACGGCGGCCCCGACAGCCCAGTGGAACTGGGCGTGAAATTCCGTTCCGACGTGGCGGGGAACCTCACCGGCATCCGCTTCTACAAAGCGACGGCCAACACCGGCACGCATGTCGGGAACTTGTGGTCCAGTAGCGGCACGTTGCTGGCGTCAGCCACCTTCAGCAACGAAACCGCCTCGGGCTGGCAGCAGGTGAGCTTTGCCTCGGCGGTGCCGATCACGTCGAATACGATCTACGTGGCCTCTTACCACGCAAAAAATGGGCACTACAGCGCCGATACCAACTACTTCCTCACCAACGGCGTGAACTCTCCTCCGCTCCACGCGCTGACCAACAGTGTATCGGGTGGTAACGGTGTCTATACCTATGGCTCCGCCAGCAGCTTTCCCAAGCTGACCTGGGAGGCGTGCAACTATTGGGTGGATGTGACGTTCCAGCCCGCGGTGGCGCCACCTCCGAGCGGCACACAGGAAAGTCTTTCTGGCAACCGGGTACCGATCGCGGTCGGGGCGCCCGGCAGCAGCCATACGACCACGCCCTCCACCTCAATGCTCGCCGTGGCGAACACGCCAAACGTATTCAGCGTCCGTTGGTGATCCGTCCCCCCTTTTTCGTTGCCGCCGGCTGGGCCGGGCGTAAAATCGCCCACAGAGTCGAACCATCATAAAAGCTGATTGAGCGCCTCTCGGAAGATTTGAGCCAACGTTTTGGGCGCGGCTTTGGTCAGCGGAATATCGAGACGATGCGGCAGTTTATCACACCGAAGCCCTGCGTGGCGGGTGGTCCGTGCGCCAGCTCCAGCGGCAGATGGGCAGCCAGTTTTACGAACGTACCGCCCTCTCGCGCAACAAGGGCGCCATGCTCGCCAAGGGCGCCAAGCCCCAGCCCGGCGACGCCGTCAGCGCCGACGAGGAAATCCGCCATCCGTGAGCTGATCGTCGTTAGCTGCCACGACCTGTAATCTATGCCAATCATGTTTGCAGACTATGACCCTGGCACGCTTACTGGATTCTATCTTCTGGTGCTCGGTGGAGTAGGCGTTGCTTTCTGCTTGGCTTTGGCAGGCGTGACGGCGTTGTTCAAAGAGAGGCGCGTTGCGCGAGGGTTTCTGATTGCAGGGGGAGTTGTTCTAGGCTTGGTGATATTGCTTTTTTGTTTCGCCATAGGTTTTGGTAAGAGGCTTCATTGGGTATGAACCTATGGCCTAACGAGCGCACTACGGGCAACGGCGCGATCGCGCTCTGCCGTCATATTCGTCGCCTCAGACGCGCCGTGCCTGAGTGCGAGCGTTCGCCTTCCATGCGAGCGGAGCGAGCCAAGCGGAAGTCCCGTAGGGACGATAGGATAGTAGCCCAGGGCAAGCGCAGCGCCGCCCTGGGTTGCGGACCCAAAATGATCTCCTCTCCTTTTTTTCCACTCCGGTTTGGCGCGCCGCTGGCGCGCCAAACCGGAGTGAAAAAAAAGAGAGGCCGGGTGGAGTGGCTTTTTACCCAGGGCGGCGGCCTCGGCGGCCTTGCCCTGGGCTACTATCAGGCCGCCCCTCTGGGGCTCCGGAAAGGCGAACCAGACGATCGGACCGACAGCCCCCGCCCCTTCTGGTTGCGGTCGTGGTGGGAGATTCGCTGCTCCCCCGTTCCGTCGGCGCTCAGTCTCGGGCGGCTGCCTCTCAGCATTGCGTTGGGGAACTAAGAGCGGCCTACATGGCCTTGACAAGTGTAGCCAGTTGGCTACAATCGTGTAGTGATTGAAATCCGTAAAACGGAGATCTTCGCTCAATGGCTTGACGGCCTGCATGACCTTCAAGCGAGGGCGCGCGTCCAAGCAAGGCTCGAGCGGCTTGCAAGGGGAAACCCTGGAGATGTCCAGCCGGTTGGCGAAGGCGTTTCGGAATTGCGAATCAACTACGGTCCCGGCTGCCGGGTATACTTCAAGCAGCGAGGGCGGGAGTTGGTTGTTCTTCTGGCCGGCGGGGACAAGCGTACCCAAGCCAAGGACATCAAGACCGCCCTGCGGCTCGCCCGTAATCTCTCGGAGTAATTATGAAAAAAACGGTTACCACTCGCTATGACGTCGCTGAACACCTCAGAACCCCAACAGAGATGGCAGCTTATCTGGAAGCGTGCCTCGAAGAGGCTGACGGAGATGCCGCATTTATCGCCAAAGCGCTAGGAGATATTGCTCGCGCCAAGGGCATGTCACAGATCGCGCGCGATACGGGACTGTCTCGCGAAAGCCTCTACAAGGCCCTTTCCGGCGAGCGTAGTCCCGGGTTCGATACTATCCTGAAAGTTATCGACGCGCTTGGGCTAAGGTTGCACGCCGAGGCCAGTAAAAGCTGAGCGAGGTGCCCAACCCGGCGATTGCGGTGGACGGCGGCAAATCGACGAGGCCTCCGAGGGGGGGGAGTTTCGGGACGGCGATCCGGGGGTGCGGCTTTCTGGCATCCCTCCAGGATGCAAAACAAACTTAAAACCCGCTACCGGGGGTCTCCGCCAAGGGCTCCGACCCCCGGCTACCTTCTTCCAACCCTCTGGGTTGGTTAGGAGGAGAGGCTCCCTCCTATTGGCCGCCTACGTCCAGGCAGATCAGGCGCGTGAGGTCGCGGGCCAGGAGGCGGTTGGCAGCCAACGCGAAAGGACCCCACGATTCGCGACCGTGCAGGACCTGGGCATCGGCCAGCAGATGGTATTTGTCGGGCGTGGCTTCCAGCAGGCGCAACCGGCCGGAGTCGTTCATGGCGAAGATGAGGCCATCGGCCACCAGGAATGGACCCAGGCCGAATTGCTGGCCGGCGTCGCCGACCCATGCAGGTTTGCCGTCCAGCCCGAGACAAACGAACCGGCCATCAGGCCGCACGCCATAGAGGTGGTCGCCGTAGAGAATGGGCGAGTGCTGGGTGGCGCCGAAGATCTGCGGGGCCAACCGGAAAGCGCTTTGTGCCGTAAAGCGGCCTCCTTCTTTCTTGAGCTGAAGCATTAGGCTGCCGGCGTCGTAGCCACCCGAAAGGAATATCCGTCCCCCATCCAGAATCACCGGCGAGGGAACGGTGGCGATGCTGATTTTCCAATCGAGAGTCTCCCACAACAGGGAGCCGTCTTTGGCCGAGACGCCCACCACGCCATTGTTGGCGCAATAGACATACATGCGCTCCCCCTCGAACTCCATCGGCACGATGGAGGAATGGGTCATCTTCCAACCGCGCGGGTTGGGGGTTTGCCAGCGCACCGCGCCGGTCTGCTCGTCGAGGGCCAGCAGCAAGGCGTCTTTGCCCCCGGGCGCCAGGATGACCGAGCCGCGATCGATGAGCGGGCATTGGCCGGCATACCAGGGCGGAACGGTCGATCCGTATTGTCGCACCAAGTCCGCGCCCCAGCGCAGCGTGCCCGCAACAGCATCGACGCAAAGCACATGGCACTTGGGACCAAGACCGACGACGAGATTGTCGCCGACAGCCGGCACGGTGCGGGACATGCCGTGATTGCGTTTGATCGCCACCGGATAGGCATAACGCCAAAGCTCGGCTCCATCCGCCAGCGACAGGCAGCGAAGCGCATCCTGTTTCTTCTCCCGATCGTAGTCCATCAGATAGACCCGGCCGTTGAGCACGGCGGCCCCGGCGTAACCTTCGCCGACATCCACCCCCCAGAGTTCGCGCGGGCCCGAAGCGGGCCAGGCGCGCGCAAGCCGGCAGGTCTCGGGGCTCAGGCCGTCACGGTTGGGGCCGCGGAATTGCGGCCAGGCGCCCGGGAGATTTCCGGCTTGGCCGCCCGAGCGTGTGAGCGCGCCGGCCAGGACGGGATTGGTGGTGCCCAGTTCAGCGCCGGGCGCCTGGTCGGTGCCCGGGACGCGAAGCGGCAACGGTTTGCCGGCGCCATGGAGAAACCAAAAGAGGAGAGCCGCCACCGCCGCGAGCGCCAGCAGGCCCGGCCATAAGAACGCGAGAGGACTGGGTTGCGGCTTTACGGGCCCCGGTGTGGTCATTGGGCAGAGACTTCCGGCTTAGTGGACCACTTAGGCCTTGGCGACGGGACGTTTTCGCGTCTTGACCCGCGGGGCGTCGCCCCACAGCGTTTCCAGATCATACCGCTTCCGGACATCCCGGCGCATGACGTGAACGATGACGTCGAAATAGTCCAGCACGATCCAGGCGGTCTGGAGGGTGCCGTCGATGGCTTTGGGCCGCAGGTGATAGTCCTCGCCGAGCTTGTCGCTAATCTCATCGACAATCGCCCGCAGGTGCGGCTCGCTCGTGCCCGAGGCGACCACAAAATAATCGGTCACCGACGAAAGCTTGCGCACGTCCAGAATGACGATGTCTTCCGCTTTCCGGTTGTCCGCCAACTCGCGACAGAGTAAAGCCAGTTTTCTCGAATCCATCTAGTGCAACAATGACCCAAGCCAGTCTAAAGATAAAGCCCATTATTGCGGATAGCCTCCGCCACCGGCCCGGGCGTCAGCCCCTCGATCGGCAAGCCGGCCTTGACTCGCTCGCGGATTTGGGAGGAAGAGACCCCCAAGGGAAACCCGGCCAGCATCCGCCCGCGAAACGGATGCGGCAGGGGGGTCTCCGCCCGCCCCGGGCGCGGAATGACAACAAACTGCGCCAGCCGCGCCAGTTCGCCGGCGTCGCGCCACTCTGGAAGCTGCGCGACATTATCCGCTCCCACCAGGTAGAAGAGTTCCGCCTCCGGAAAGCGGCGCGCATAATCCCGGAGCGTGTCGATGGTGTAGGAAACTCCGCCGCGCTGAATCTCCTGGCAATCGACTTCGCACCACTCGGCTCCGGCCAAAGCCAGACGCAGCAGGCGCGCCCGCTCCGCCGCCGGGGCCGGCTGCCGCCCCGGCTTGAATGGGGAATGCGCCGCCGGAATAAAAAACAACCGATCCAACGCCAACTCCTCCCGCGCCGCCCGTGCCACCAACAGATGGCCTAGATGAACGGGATCAAACGAACCGCCGTATAAACCGATGCGAGACATCGCGCTCAGGATGAAGCCAACGGGTGCGGGATGCAATGTTTTGAAAACGCGAAGGCGAAAGGTGTCACATACCGTGGCTACCGAGCTGGCGCAGGCATACCCAAATCCGCAGGTAAGGAACGGAATCCAAGGGAGCTCATATGGAAGAGAAGGCCAATCGGCGCGTCCCCTGCAGCAGCAAGGTTGGGCGATTATTTGCGTCTCTGCTTTTTCCATCGCATTAGATCAATCCACTCCAGCACAAGCGCCCAAACAAAAGCCACTCCTCCAGCGATCAAAACGATCGATTGGAGGCGCGAATCACCGCCTCCGCCAAGCGCTCGACCAATGCCCTCCGCCATATACCAGCAACCGCCTTGCGCTAGCAGCGCGAAAAAGGTCAGCCAATAGAGTGTGCGCCGAAACCCCTCACTGTCCCACGCCAGTGAAGCGATTACCATGAATATCAGAGCCAGAACGATACCCCCTCCCCATAGCAATCCAATAACCAAAGCGCTACCCATATTATATGTTGTGCCTGCGACCGGCCCAACCCAGGGGGTCAGGCGCGCCGGGCCGCTGACCCAGAAATGATTCACAGGCGTAACCCGGTGTCGCCTGCACCCAAACGTTAGCCCTTATGGTCATCGCCTCTTTCCCTTCTGCTCCTGTGTAATCAAGCGCAGCTCAGTGACGACGCGCTGGGCCGCCTCATACAGATCCGAACACTTGTCCCTTCCTGTCCTCGCCGATTCCAGATCCCCTTCAATCACTCGAACGCCATCAAAGCAAACAAGGTAAAACCGAACACGTCCTACCTTCGGATATGGATAATCTTTCGTCGAGGTCGCGTCCTCAAAATGTCTCTCCCCAACGCTGACGCAACTCTTGGCTGCCCTGCGGACTGACTCGTGCCCGATGCCCCCGAAAACGCCAAACGTCCCTGTGGTGTAAACACTCGCGTCACCGGTAGTTCGTGCAACGACGGTAACTGTCCCGGCCTCAATGGGCCAATCCATCAGAACGCCGCAGACTCGTGGAAACTCCGGTGTCGGCTTCTGGGCAAACTCGCTTGGCAGCGTGGTCAACTGCTTCAGGCGCATTTCGCGCATCAACTCGGCTGGACTCTTCTTTGGTGGTTCGTTTGTCTGTGGCATAGCTGCGGAGCATCCGACGATCAAAAACGTAATGAGTACCAACGGGCGCGTGGTGTGGGCTAAAGTTCGTCATCACCAACTCCGCGCCAGTGATCTCGGATATGAAATCTCAACGTCAGCGCGGACATCTCCTGGGAGGGAGCGCCACATCGATACGTCGCCGCGGACCATGAGGCGAGACGCTCCAACCACAGCGGAGGCAGGTCCCCGCCCAACCCCACAATTCCGGCCGCTTCACGTTTTCCGTGAACCAACTCATGCAAGTTCAACTATTTATTCTCCAGACCATTGGTCTGGATATTGAGCTCGTCAAGACTCCGGGGCAACTCTTTTCCAGGGAGCGGCTTGCACGCCGGGTCAAGTCTGTCTCCACCCTACAAAGGAAGCATTCCAGTTTATGCCAACCGCTCTAATCAGCACCTCGCTTATGGGCTTTTACTCAAGAATCGGGTAATGCCCTGGACGAGGATAGGGGCCCTCGGCATTACCCGTGTACCAATTTAAAATCCATCAGCGCTGGGGCTGGAGGGCTGGAGTTTGGACATCTTTGTTGCTGGACATTCAGCGCCAAAGGCGCGACGTTCCTTAGCCCAGGCCACCGGCCTGGGAACAAAGACCGTAAACCTCGATGCGACCTGTAGGGTCGCGATAATTGCCGACAACGATATGCCTCAATCCTTATCTTGCATCCTGGTTCATCTGGTATTCAGCACGAAAAACCGGGAGCGATTTCTCACTCCCAGCCTCCAGCGCGAACTGCATCCCTATTTGGCCGTCACTCTGGACAACATCGATTGTCCTTCCTTGCAAGTTGGCGGGGTGGAAGATCACGTTCATTTATTCTTCGGGCTTTCCCGAACCCGAACGATCGCAGATCTGGTCGAGACCGTAAAAACCAGTTCCTCCAAATGGATCAAGACGAAAGTGCCGGGGCTGACTGCCTTCCGCTGGCAATCCGGTTACGCTGCCTTTTCGGTCAGCCACTCGGATGCGCCCAAGGCGATTGCCTATGTTCAGCAGCAGACCCGACATCATCAAACCCGCTCCTTCGAGGACGAATACCGGCTGCTATTGCGGAGGTATCAGGTGGCCTTTGACGAGCGTTACGTTTGGGACTGATGCGGTATCGCGCCCCGTTGGGGCGCTTCTGACTTTTGTGGCGCTCACCCAGGCCGGTGGCCTGGGCTAAGGAATTGCGCGCCTTTGGCGCTAAATCACCAGCAACAAAGATATCTAAACCCAGACCCAGCGCTGATGGGTTTTTAGTCAAAGATCGGGTAATGCCCCGGACGAGAATAGGGGCCCTCGGCATTACCCGTGTACCAATTTAAAATCCATCAGCGAGGTGACCGTCGAGGAACGAGAGGCACCAATCGCTTCAGCGGTTTCCCGGCATGTGCCATAAAGTGAATTGCGCCCTCTTACAAAGATAATGGGGGTATAGTGAGGGTCGGCTTGCGAAGCGAAAAGTCACAGGCTTTACGAGGTGGCACTCGGGTTGCCCGTTTTTATCCGTGCCACAGCCTCCTGGTAAAACATGCGCACCGGGGCGCCGCCCATGGCGACAGCGCACCAGGCGGCTTCCTCCAGTTCGTCGGGTGTGAGGCCCAAGGCACGCGCCTTCGCATAGTGCGTCTCGAAGCAGGGCTGGCAGCGGCTGTGCACCACCAGGCTGAACAGGACCAGTTCCTTCGCCTTTTCGCTCAGCGCGCCAGGGCCGGCCACGGAGCGCATCAGCGCGGCAAAGGCCTTCTGAGTCTCGGCGGCGGAACTGGCGGCGCTTTTGGCGTCGAACAGGTCGGCACAGCAGCCGGGTTGGTGCGCGCCGGTTTCGGATGACGGTTCCATAATTGAAGGAGCGCGGACGGTTGCGTCCGCAAGCTGGATTGAATGGGGTTGGGAGAAAAGCGAGCCGCTCCCGACTTCCGCTGCGGAATTGGTGACCACGATTTTCCCGTCGGACGATCCGGTGAACTTGCCGATAAGAAAACAACCTGCGCCGCGCTGGGCCAGGGCCTGGCGCAAGCGCTCGAATCGCCCGGGCGAAATAGCGATGAGCAAGCCGCCGGAGGTTTGGGGATCGCAGCCCAGTTGGGTCGCGGCCTCTTCCACACCCGGCGCGACCTGCAGCGCGTCGCCCACAAACTCGCGGTTGCGTTCAACGGCCCCGGAAATAACCCCGTCCCGAAACGCTTCCAGCGCTCCAGGGAAAGCAGGCAGGGCGGAGGCGGAGATTTCGGCGGTGAGCTTGCACTGGCGCACCATGCGGCGGAGATGGCCGAAGAGGCCAAAGCCGGTGATATCCGTGCAAGCCGAGGCGCCGGCTTCTTTCATCGCTTCGGCGGCGGCCTTGTTGAGGGTGGCCATCGAGGCGGTTGCGGCCGACATGCCGGCCTCGTACCCGCGTCCGATCTGGTGGCAAAAAGCCAATACCCCCGTGCCGAGCGGCTTGGTCAGGACCAGCAGGTCGCCGGAACGCGGCGTGTCCAGCGCCGCGGCCAGGACCGGATCAATGAGGCCGGTGATGGCGAAGCCGAGTTTGATCTCCTCGTCTTTGATGCTGTGGCCGCCGATGAGCGCGACGCCGGCCTGGCCTAGCGTTTCCATCGCGCCCGCCAGCATTTGATACATGATCTCTCCGTCGAGCGTCTCGGAAGGGAAGGCGAGAATACTCAAAGCCGTGCGCGGCTCGCCGCCCATGGCGTAGATGTCGGACAGGCAATTGGCGGCGCAGATCCGGCCGAAGAGCCGCGGGTCGTCAACGCACGGGGTAAAGACATCCACGGTTTGGACCAGGCAGAGATTATCGGCAATGCGGTAGATTGCCGCGTCGTCCGCCGCGGCCAGGCCGGAGAGCACAGCGGGGTCCTTGACTTCCGGCAGCCGCCCCAGCACCGATTCCAGGTCGGAAGGCGCGATCTTCGAAGCACAGCCCGCGTTATGGACCAACTGAGTCAGCCGCACTTGGGAGGCGTCAACCGGCTCGGGCCGCTCCCCGGCGCACGGACAGATTCCGTCGCCGCGGAAAACGTCGCACGGGCAGGGCCGGCGCGGGTCGCAGATGCAATGCCCGAGCCTCTGCGACCGTTCCATCACCCGCCGCCGTTTGGCCAAATCGATTTTCATTCTAAAGACCGTTCCAACCTTCCACCGTTTTAACGTTCTAACGTTCTAACGTTTCAACGACTTACCGCTTTAACGCCTTCAACGCTTCCACCCCAGGCGTCCGATTATTACCTGAGCGAACCGTGAAGCGGATTTTATCGAGATAATCCACCAGCGGCACGGCATATTTACGGCTGACTCCCAATGCATCGCGGAAGTCCATGGTTGAGAAAGAGGGTTTCTGGCCAAACAGCCGCAGGGCCACTTGTTTGGCGGACTCGAGAGCGTCGCGGTGGATGAACAGATGCGGATCGAGCCGCACCAACACGGCGCGCTCGGCAAGCAGACGCATCAACTTTTCAATCCGCTCGACCGACTGGCCCAGCGAGGCCCCAAGCTCGGCGGCGTTGGGACCGGCCCAGCCGGCCTTTTGGAAGGCGGCGCTGATTCGGTCGCCGAGTTGCTGGTCGGGATCGGATAGCCGGGCGCTCCAGCCTGGCTGGGCGAAGACCGTGCCGGAGCGCTCGAGTTGCTTCCGGCTGAGCAACGAGCCGGCGGCCAGATCGCCTATCTCGGCGCCGGCGCCGGCTGCCGCAAACAATTCCTCCCGGCTCATGCCGGCCCGCTGCGGATTGGCGGCATGGAACGCGGCCAACGCGCCGAGCATTTTTGCCCCGGCCGCCTCAATCACCGAAACGTGCGCCAACAGGCCGCCCGGCAGGTTCACCACCCGGCCCGAGGCGCGCAGTTTTTCGAGAATGGCAGCGGCTTCGTCAGCGTGGAGAAAGGCCCGCCGCTGCAAGTCGCGCGGAGTCAGGGGCTCGGCGTTCTCGCGAAGAATCAGCTCGCACCAGCGCGCCGGGTCATCCAGGGCCTCGCTCCGGGCCGCCAAGGCTTCCAGCGTCCAGAGTTTCTTGCGTCGCAGGCGGGTGTTGCTGACACCGAGGATGCGTCCCCCGCCGATGGTCGTGAGCCCAGCCTGGTTTTGCCCTTGGCCGGGCAGGTTGGCGCGCAGCACGAAGCGCTCGCCCGGCGCCAGCGGCAGCGGCTCGGCCAGGCGCAACTGCACCATCTGTTTTTGCCCGGCGCCCATCTCCGTGAATTCCAACATGGCAACCCGCGCCAGCACCGAGGCGGTGCCGACGTGCAGGTGCGCCTCAAGGTAGTCTTCGACCTTTCCCTTGACGGATTCGAGGATGCGCAATTCCGCCTCGGCCATGGTGACCGGCGCGAGCGCATCGGAAGCGCAGAGAACCATGCCCCGGCGCACCGCCTGGTGATCGATCTCGGGCAGGTTCAGCGCCACGCACTCCCCGGCACGCGCTTCGGTGGCGTCCTGCCCATAGACTTGCATCCGGCGCACATGCCCCTCCAACCCCGGCGGCAGCAGTGTCAAAGTATCGCCTGCCCGGACGATGCCATTCGTGGGAATGCCGGTTATCACGGTACCGGGCCCGCGAATGGTGAACACATCCTCGACCCATACCCGAAAAATGCCCGAGCTGGGCCGATCCTCGCAGGCGGCGACCACGCTGTTGAGCGCGTCAAAGAAATCTCCATAGCCCTCGCCGGTGATATTGGAAATGGGACAGATCGGGGCGCCGGCCAGAAACGTGCCGGCCAGGAGGCGGCGCAGTTCATCGATGACTTCCTGGCGTCTCCCGGGCTCGACCAGATCGATTTTGGTCAGCGCCACCAGACCATGGCGCAAGCCCATCAGGGTGAGGATATGCAGGTGCTCGTGGGTTTGCGGCATGATGCCGTCGTCCGCCGCCACCACAAAAATGACCACATCCACTCCATGCGCCCCGGCCACCATGTTGCGGATGAAATCGACATGTCCTGGCACATCGACAACTCCCACAATGCGATCATCGGCCAGGCGGCAGGGGGCGAACCCGAGATCGATGGTCAACCCGCGCTGTTTCTCCTCGGCCAGCGTATCGGTCTCACAGCCGGTCAGCAGCTTGACCAGAGCCGTCTTGCCATGGTCCACATGGCCGGCGGTGCCGAGCATGATATTGCGGCGGGAGGAGGTCATCGAATTGCTAAGCAATCCGTCCCAAAGCCCCCGCAATGGCGGTCACCTGTTCATCGGTGATAGTCCGCATGTCCAGCCGCAGGCGGTCGTCCTCGATTCGGCCGAACACGCAGGCGTCATCCAGGCGCAATCGTTTGGCCAGATCGGAAGCGCTCAAGCCCGGCATGGATACACCGACCATGAAGCTGGGGATGGCTTCCGTCGGCAGCGAGCCGCTGCCCAGGTAGGCCACGCTCGGCTCGATATCGGCGCGGGCATGCGGGGCGGTTTCGGCCAGGGCTTTCACCAGGGTTTCGGCGCGGCGACGCAGCGCCCCGACGGGCACGCAGATCATGCGGTAGGTCGGATGCTCGTGCCGCAGCCGTTCCGGGTTGCGGAACAGGTGCAAGGTCCGCTCCAGCACCATGAGGCAGGTTTTGTCGGCGCGCACCGCGCGCATCAGCGGATGTTTGCGCAGCCGGTCGATGAGCTCTCGGCGCCCCACGATGATGCCCGCCTGGCTCGCGCCGATCAGTTTGTCGCCGCTGAACAGCACGACGTCCGCGCCTGCCTCGATCGATTCGCGCACAGTCGGCTCGTGCGGCAGCCCGAACTGCTCCAGGCCGACCAGGGCCCCGGCCCCCAGATCATCCATCAGCATCAGCCCCCGCTGATGGGCCAGGTCCGCCAGGTCCTTGAGCGCCGGCTCGCTGGTGAACCCCACCACCCGATAGTTGCTCGGATGGACCCGCATCAGGGCGGCGGTCGTCGGGGTGATGGCGTTTTGATAATCCTTGAGATGGGTGCGGTTGGTGGCGCCGACCTCCACCAGGCGCGCCTGGCTCTGGGCCATGACTTCCGGCAGGCGAAAGGAGCCGCCGATCTCGATGAGCTGGCCGCGCGAGACGATGACCTCCTTTTGCGCCGCCAGCGCCGCCAAAACCAGCATGGTCGCGGCGGCGTTATTGTTGACCACCGTCGCCGCCTCCGCGCCGGTCAGCTCCCTCAGGATGTATTCCACCAGCGTATCGCGTTCGAGCCGCTCGCCGCTGGCGCGGTCCACCGCCAGGGTGGTGTAGCCCTTCAGCTCTCCCAGCATCGAATCCACCACCCCGCCGGGAAACACAGCGCGGCCGAGGCCGGTATGAAGGATGATGCCGGTGGCGTTAATCGCCGCCCGCAGATGCGGGTGAACCGCCTCGGCAAGCAAGGCCGCCGCCCGGGCGAGCAAGGCCTCGGCAGTGATGTCGGCGGGGTTTGCGCCATCGGGATCTTCAAGCACCCGCTGCCGAGCTCGCGCCGCCGCCTCGCGCAGGCAATCGGTCACCAGCGCCAGCGGCTGCGTCTTCAGCCAGTCCGCCACCAGCGCGCTCTTGAGCAATTCGGTGATGGGAGGAATCCGTTTGAGCAACTCCGTTTTGGGTTCGGGCGGCATCATTCACCCGAGGTTCAACCATGGATCGGAACGGATGTCGATAGCAAAAAAAGCGCCGGTGACAGACGCCAAGGAGGTAGGGGTGGGGAACCCCGTGGGAAGAAAAAACGTACTGTCACCGACGGGCGTCATCGTGGCAGAATAGCTTAAGCGTTACAAGACTTTTGTTGCGATTCACTGAACTTTTTTTGCGTTCGTTTGCTCAAGAGATGCTTCGAGGAGCCGCTTTGGAACGCGGTGGGTGCCGATCCGCTATCCTGACGGGCGCCCCCTACGATGGTCTATGGCACCGTTTCCCTGGCCCTCTCGTTTCTCGGTTGCCCGTTTCCGCCGCCAAGCCAGGAGAAGCTGCAAAAATACAATCCCCAAGACGGCGAGCAGTGCGGTGATCGCTAGCGGCTGGAACCAGGGGTATGCCAAAAGCCAGTTATACAGTCTGTCCAGCCCTGAATATGTTTCGCCTTGCATCATGATGCTGTGGCACTACCCCCTTTAAAGTTCAGGCCATCGCTGGCGGCTCCTCGGGACCCTCCGGATTGCCGGATCGCTCAACGTGGCCGAGTGAAGCACGGTCAACATGTGCCGATTTCTTCATAACGAAAGTCCTGGAACCAATTCCGCGTGCCAAGCCGGAGGATCCCGTGCTTGTGCAAAACACGGTGGTCCGGCCCGTACACAATCTGCAATCTCCACAGGGCCAGGGGCAATTTGTAGAAGCAAAAGTCTCCTTTTATGTCCTGAAGGTTCTGGACGACAGCAGGCCACTTGGCGCAAACCTGCTCCGGCGTGTCGCCGATATGAATCTGCCGCCACTCCCGGGGCGGCGTCGCGTAGTTACACACCAGAACGACTGCGATTAGAAGGCAAGCCGCTGCTCCCGCGATACCTTTCCATCTAGCGCACATAACCATAGCCGACGTCAGGAGGCTCCATCGGCCGCGCTGAAAGCGCAAGACTATTGTAGCCCGGGGCAAGGCCGCCGAGGCCGCCGCCCCGGGTAAGCGATCCCACAGCCACCCTCTCTTTTTTCAATCCGGTTTGGCGCGCTTCCAGCGCGCCAAACCGGATTGAAAAAAGAGAGGGAATTATTCTTGGCCGCCGTACCTGGGGCTGCGGCCTCCCGCCTTCGCTATGCTTCGGCGCGGCGAGTCGGCCTTTCCCCAGGCTATCATATTTCGTCCTTACAGGACTCTGCTTTCAGGCTCGCTACGCTCGCAGGCTGGCGAGGTCGCGCGCTGAATGGCACCCAGGCAAAAAGGAGCCCCGGCTCCGTACTTCGCGAACGAAATCTCCTGGCGCTTGCGCGCCGGCAGGAGAGGAGCTATCGACATAAATGCAGAAACCAGCTCATGAACATCTTCATCACAGGAGCGACCGGCTTTGTCGGCCGTGAGATTGTCCGGCAGGCGCATGCGGCCGGGCATTCGGTGCGGATTCTCGCGCGCCATCCGGACGCGGCGTCGGTTCGGGACCTGGTTTCCCGCTATGGCGTCGAGGTGAGCCGGGGCGACGTGACACAGCCCGGGACGCTAAGCCCGGCGTTAGACGGCGTCGAAGGAGTGCTGAACCTGGTGGGGATCATCAGCGAGGCGGGGCAAAGCACCTTCGAGAACATCCACACCCGTGGCACTGGAAATGTGGTGGCGGCGGGCCGCCAAGCGGGAATCAGGCGTTTCATCCAGATGAGCGCGCTGGGGGTCCGGCCCAAGGCCGCTTCCCGGTATCACCAAACCAAGTGGGCGGCGGAGGAGATCGTCCGCGGCAGCGGATTGGAGTTCACCATTTTCCGGCCTTCGCTGATCTTCGGGCCGGGGGATCATTTCGTGAATCTGTTCGAGAAGATCAGCCGTTTCTCGCCCCTGCTGCCGGTCATGGGAAGCGGCCGATCCCGGTTCCAACCGGTCGCCGTTGAAGCCGTTGCGGCCGCCTTCATCGGGGCGCTCCGGGAGCCGGGCTCGATGGGCCAAACTTATGATCTTTGCGGCCCGGACACGCTGACGCTGCCGCAGATGCTGGATGCCATTCTTGCGGCCGCGGGACGGAGGCGGTTTAAGCTACGAGTGCCGCTTGGCCTGGCTCGCTGCCAGGCTGCCATGCTGGAATTCGCTTTCCCGCGGCTGCTCGGAAAGGCCCCGCCCCTCAACCGGGATCAGCTCACAATGCTCGAGGAAGACAATGTCGGAAATGCCGCGCCCGCGAACGAACTCTTTGGCCTGCCGCAGGTCGGATTCCGAGAGGGGATTGGCTACGTGAAACGTGAAACGTGAAACGTGATGCGTGAAACGTGATGCGTGGGGGAAAGTTATCAGACTGCCGGACCTACACGTTCTAACGTTCTAACGTTTTAACGTTCCAACGCTTTCACGCATCACGCTAAACCTCAATCCCGTAAGCCTTGATCTTATTGTAAAGGGTCTGGCGGCCGATGCCGAGGCGTTTGGCGGTTTCGAGTTTATTGCCGCCGGTTTCTTTGAGCATCTGCACGATGGCGTTGCGCTCAACCCCTTCGAGGAGGGTGAAATTGGTGTCCTGGGATTCGTCGCCCTGGACGCGGCTCTTAGTGATGGATAGGTCGGTGGCGTCGATCTGCTCGCCTTCGCAGAGGAGGACGGCGCGCTGGACCTCGTTTTGGAGTTGGCGCACGTTGCCAGGCCAATCGAAGCCAGTGAGCCGCTCGACGGCCGCGGCGGTGAAGCCCTTGATGACGCGGTTGGCCTGAGCGGAGAAGCGCTTCAAAAAGGCGTTGGTCAGCGGCATGATGTCCTCGCGCCGCTCTCGCAAAGGCGGCAGATGGACGGAAATGGCGCTGATGCGGTAGAAGAGATCCTCGCGCAGCTTGCCGTCCTGGATGGCCTCTTCAGGCTTGCGGTTGGTGGCCGCCACCAACCGGCAGTTGGTCTTGTAAGCGGTCTTGCCGCCGACCGGGCGAACTTCCTGGTCCTGAAGCACGCGCAGAAGCTTGCTCTGAGTATCGACAGGCATCTCGGAGATTTCGTCCAACAGGAGGGTGCCGCCTTCGGCCTGCCGGAAGAGGCCTTCGCGATCGCTGTGAGCGCCCGTGAAGGCGCCTTTGACGGAGCCGAACAGCTCGCTTTCGATGAGCTCGCGCGGCAAGGCGGCGCAATTGATTTTAATAATGCGGTTTTTGCTGCGCGGACTGAAAGAGTGGATCAGATCGGCAATGACTTCCTTGCCGGTGCCGCTTTCGCCAGTAATCAGAACGGCGACGTCGCTGGGGGCAATGCGCTCGACGGTGCGCACCACCTCGCGCATGGCAGCGCTCTGGAAAATGGGGGAAGGGGTGCCGCTCATGGTCTCGAGGGCGCGGCGCAAGGTGCCCGCCTCCTCGTTCTGACGCTTGTGCTCGACGGCGTTTTTGACGTCCGCCATGAGCTTTTCGCCGTCGAAATAGGCGCCTTTGCGCAGAAAATTGAAAGCGCCGAGCTTGGTGGCCTCAACCGCCCAGGAGACAGCCTCCTGGTCGTCCGGAGCTCCCGTCAAAATGATGACTTCGGTCTCGGGCCAGCGTTTCTTCACGGTCGGCAGGAGTTCCAAACCGTTGGCGTCGGGCAACCGCACATCCAGCAAGACCACGTCGGGCTGTTCCCCGGCAAAGGCCTTTTGCAGTGCTTCCCCATTCTCCGCCTCGGTGATTTCGTGGTCGTCCTCCAGCCGGAGCTTGAGCATCTCGCGAAACTCGGCCAGGTCATCGACTATCAGAATTTTGCCCTTCATAACTTGTAATTGCGGCTAGCCACAGGCTTGCGCGAACACCCGGAAAATCGCCCGGTGTTCCGGGTAGCGGTCCTCGAGCCGCTCCGGGTGAAACTGCACGCTCACCAGGAACGGCAGCCAGCGGGCCGCCTGTGGTTTCAACTCCATCGCCTCTACCACCCCATCCTGGCTGATGGCGGCCACGGTCAAAGGTTCGGCCACTCGTCCAACAGCCTGATGATGGGTACTGCTCACACCCAATTTCTGCACGCCCGTTATTCTGGCCAGTAATGACTCAGGTGTCAACCGCACTTCATGCACCGGATCGTCCCGTTTGTCAAATCGCCGATGGTTGAGCCCCTTGGGGGTATGGCTGGGAAGATCGGCTATTAGCGTGCCTCCCAGGGCCACATTGAGCAGTTGGTGCCCGCGGCAGATGGCCAGCAACGGTTTGCGCTGGCGGAAAACCTCATCCAGCAGCAACAGCTCCCGAAAATCGCGCGCTCCACCGTCGGGCGACACCCCCACCGTGCGGCGGATCCGCGCCGGCAGGTCGTTCCCGTAAAGGCGCGGCTCGATATCGTCACCGCCCGTCAGCAACACCCCGTCGCAGCGGCCGACGGCTTCGGCAATGACCTCGCGCGCGGTCGTCGCCCCCAGCGTCAGGGGCAATCCCCCCGCGTTAATGACTGCCTGATCGTAACAGCGGGAGAGACTATTTGACAGATCCCCGAATTCCGGGCCTTTCCGTTCCACACTGGCTGAAACCAAAATCAGCGGTCGTCTGCGCATCTCACGCTGACTCTAAGAGACCAAACCGGGTCTGTCAGCCCAAAACCGCGCGTAACGCATAAGGGAGAGGACCACTAAATACGGGAAATACGTCAAAACTGGCCTTCTTTCGCGTATTTTGAGTTTCGTGGTTATACACGTCCCGCTCCTACGAACCCTCGGATTCCGTTCCTTGCGTGCGGATTTGGGGTCAGCGAAAATGGTGGCCCTGGCCTTACGTCCTCCCCTCGGAGGCTTCCGGGAAGCGTTTGCGGATCGATTGCCTCACCCGTCCCTCTTCCTCGGGGCGCAGCAGCCGGCGGTTGATGCGGCGCAAGACGGAATCCAGCAATGATAGCCAATCTTCCAGCGGCGGTTCCTCAATCGCCTGCCACTGGTCATAGCGCTTCTCTCTCCTGAAAAACCGCCATTCATCCCCCACGTGCCGAGCGTAAACCTGGATTTTGACCCCCTCCTCGGTCACCCGCTTCCAACTAATCTCGGCCTTCGGCATAATCAACACGCTCTCACGCGCCACGCTCGGCGCTCACGCCGGCAAATCCACGCTGGCCACTGCCATGGCGGCAATGCCTTCCTCCCGCCCGACGAACCCCAGACCCTCGTTCGTGGTCGCCTTGATGCCGACCTGCTGAACCTTGAGCCCGAGGGCCTCAGCGATGTTGATCTTCATTTTCTGAATATAGGGGAAGATTTTGGGCTCCTGGGCGATCACCGTGGCATCGATGTTGACGAGGGTTCCACGGCGGACGGCGACCAGGCGCGCAGCTTCATTGAGAAAAATCTTGCTGGGGGCTCCTTTCCAGCGCGGATTGGTGTTGGGAAAGAAATGGCCGATGTCGGCCTCGCCAAGAGCCCCGAGCACCGCGTCGCAGATGGCGTGCATCAGCACGTCAGCGTCCGAATGCCCTTCCAATCCCCGCGGGTGGGGGATCTCCACCCCACCCAGGATAAGCTTCCGCTCCTCGGCCAGAGCGTGCACATCATAACCTATTCCAACGTGGACCATGGCCGAGCTATATTCTTCGGGTCAGAGGGCGCCCGCCACCAGGTCGCCGACCTGAGAGGTGCTGTAGCCCATCTTGCCGGCGGCCAGGCTCTTGATCTTTTCGCGGACGATCTTGATGACCGCCGCTTCGATGGCCTGGGCCGCTTTGGTTTCGCCGAGAAAATCCAGCATCATCTGCCCGGCGCAAATGGCTGCCAGCGGGTTGATCACACCCTGGCCGGTGTATTTCGGCGCGCTGCCGCCAATCGGCTCGAACATGCTCGTGCCCTGGGGATTGATGTTGCCGCCCGCCGCGATTCCCATGCCCCCTTGGATCATCGCCCCAATGTCGGTGATGATATCCCCAAACATGTTGTCGGTGACGATCACATCGAACCATTCCGGGTTCTTCACGAACCACATGGTGGTCGCGTCCACGTGGGCATACTCGCGCTTGATGTCCGGAAAATCCTTCTGGCCGATCTCGTGAAACGCCCGCTCCCAGAGATCGAAAGCGTAGGTCAGCACGTTGGTCTTGCCGCAGAGCATCAGCTTCTTCTCCTTGTTGCGCTTGCGGGCGAACTCGAAGGAATACCGCAGGCAACGCTCCACCCCCCGGCGCGTGTTGACGCTCTCCTGCAACGCAACCTCGTTCGGCGTCCCCTTGAACACGAAGCCGCCGGCTCCCGTGTAGAGCCCTTCGTTGTTTTCGCGCACCACGACAAAATCGATGTGCTCGGGCCCTTTGTCTTTCAGCGGACAGAACCGCGCGTCATAGAGCTTGACCGGGCGCAGGTTGATGTACTGTTCGAGCTCGAAGCGGGTGCGCAGCAGAATGCCCTTCTCCAGGATGCCCGGCTTGACCTCCGGATGGCCGATAGCCCCCAGAAGGATGGCGGGGAACTTGCGCAGTTCCGCCAGCACGCTGTCGGGCAGGGCCTCCCCGGTGCGCAGATAGCGCGCTCCGCCCAGGTCATAATCGGTATAATTGAGCTTGAGCCCGAATTTCCCGGCCGCCACATCCAGCACTTTCACCGCCTCGCGCACCACTTCCGGACCCGTGCCGTCGCCGCCGATAACCGCTATCTCGTAACTTTTCATGAGTAATCGCTTTTTGTGTCACCTGCGCTTGAAGCAGGGATGGGAGATGCTAATGGTTCCCCATCCGGTGGCAACGGAAAACTGCGAAATTCACGCCTTACTTGGCCTTCGGTGGCCCTTGTGGCCGCCGGGAGTCCAGAAGGTCGAGCTGGCGAATCGTGTCGGCGGCAAGACGGCGCTGGGTCGCTTTCTTGTGCAGAGCGAAGAGTTTGTTGACCTGGGAGCAGTGTTCCAGGTAGTCGCTGACCACTTGGTGATACCCGTCAGCCAGCGGGAGCAGCTCGGGCGCCAGGCGGGGGCGAAGGGATTGGAGGGTGCGGAGCGTGAAGTCAAGAGCCCCGGTTTGGGCCGTCGGGTCCCAATCGCGGATGATGGCCTGAAGCGCGACCGGCGGGCCGGCTCGCACGATATTGGTTCCCGCAATGATCTCGATAGTCGGGCTGAGGGCCTCCGCGAGTTTTACGGCGCTTTCTTCCGGCGTCCAGGGCGGGAGGATGTCGTGGCCGGTGAACAGCAGCACGCGTTGCGCCCACCAGCTCTCCACCTGGGCCGGACGCTGGAAACGGTCCGGGAACGCGCGCACGAAGGCAAACTGCCAATTGTAGTACTGGGGCAGGCCGGCAAGCAAACCGCGCAAGCCCGCCCGGCCCTCGGGCAAGGCCAGCAACTCGTAAACGAAGAGCTGCGCGCTGCGGCGATACACCTCGGCGTCCTCCCCAAAAAGCTCATCCGTGGCGGGCCAGCTCAACTGGTCGAAAGTCAGGGGGCGGCAATTTCGAAAGAGCTTTTGAACGGCGGCCAGCGCGCTGTCGGTGCGGGTATTGGTCAGAGCAAGGGGCATCCCCTGGTGTTGGGGATCGGCCTTGGGCGGAGCCAGGATGATCTGCAGCTCGCTGAACGCAAGCAGACGCTGGGCCAGGCCTTCGCTGAGCCACAGGGGGATTTCAACCAGCCGGTCCGGGGAGTTGCGGTTGGCGATTTCAATCAGCACGACCTGCACGATGGCCGCGACATAGCGCGAGCGTTCCATGATATTCGGCAGTTCGAGGCCGTATTGCCAGCCGCCGGAAAACTGTGTCGAAGAGACGGTGATCGGGTCCTCCGGCGAGCATGCAGGATAGAGCCGGACATGGATCCGGCCCTGCCACCGGCTCCCATCCTGGAGTTCGCGCAACAGCAGGTCTTTGATCCGTTCGCACGAGATGGTCAGCAGGGCGGGCTCCAGCCGCACAAAGGCGTGGTTGGCCGCAAAAGCGGGCTCCCGAGCCGGAGCCTCCGCGGAGGCCGCCTGCACCACGAACTGGCCCGAATGGCTGTATTCCGTCGAGGCCAGAGCGTCGGATAGCGTGGTCTGGGCCGGCGCCGCCTGCAGGCTCAGGACCAACAGCAGGATCCCGATAATCTTCGCAACTCTCGACTCCGCTCGGCTCATGGGTTTGGTAGGGAGATTAGCCCGCGCTCAGACCGGCTTGGGTTTAGGCTTGGCCGGCGCCGGTTTGGATTCGGTGCTCGCGGGTTTGGACGCGGAGCTGGAAGCGGCAACGGGAGCGGAATCCTTCTTGGCCGCTTCTTTATATTTGTCACTGCGATAGTCGGTGGTGTAGAAGCCGCTGCCTTTGAAAATAAGGCCGCCGCCAGCGCTGATGGCGCGCTTGACTTTGCCCCGGCCCCAGGTCTTCTTGCCGCAAAGGGCTTCCGGGCAGACGCTCAGCGGCTTGGCCGAGATCGACTGAACCTGCTCGAACTGATGGCCGCATTTCTCACAGATGTACTCGTACGTTGGCATAATCCATCCTTTTAATAAACAGCGCGGGAGCCGGGGTCAAGAGTGGGGAATCTTCTCCGTTCTTGAATCCTGCGGGCCGGGCACTAAGGTGTTGCGCCGTTGGGCCGATTGATGGCCGCGCAACCAAGCAGATTATGAGCAAAAAGATCGATGAGAACCTGAGTTTTATTCTCGGCCGGCGCAGTGTCCGGGTCTATTCTCCCGGGGAAATCAGCCCCGAGAGCGTGACCAAACTGCTGGAAGCCGCCATGGCAGCCCCCTCGGCCATGACCAAGGATCCGTGGCGCTTCGTGGTGATCCGGGAGGCGCCGACGCTCGCGAAGCTGGCTGGCGCGCTGCCGGGGGGCAAGATGCTGGCCACGGCCTCCGTGGCGATTGTGGTGGCGGGAGACCTGGAGGTGGCGTTTGAACGCCAGCTCAGCTACCTGCTGCAGGACTGCTCGGCGTGCATCGAAAATCTCTTGCTCGCAGCCCACGCTCTTGGACTGGGGGCCTGCTGGGTCGGGGTGCACCCGGAGGAAAACTCGATCCGGCGCGTCAAGGAATTGGTTGGGCTGCCGGCCCCCGTGGTCCCCGTTGCCGTCATCTCTCTGGGCCATCCGGGAGAGCAGTTGGAGGCGCGCACCCGCTTCAGCGCGGCGAATGTCCACGTTGAAAAGTGGTGAGGCAACGCCCTCTCGATCCCCCTGCCGGGCTACTTCGTGAGAACGGCTTCGGTGCCGTCCACGATAACGGTGGCGGAGGTCGCGGTTAGTTTTTGAAGGCTGACAGTGGCGCGGCCATGCAGGGTGTCCATGCGAAGCGCCTCGCCCACATCAATGCTGTAGGTTTGCACACCGGTATCGATGATCGCCGTTGACACTCGCAAGGTCCGGATGATGCCTTTCAGGCTGAAGCCCTTCGCCGCCTTGGGATCGGGAGGGGGAGATGGCGGCGCTGGGGCAGGAGTGGCTGCGGGTGGGGCCTGCGGCAGCGTGGGCTTGGCCTCCGGCGGCGTGGGTGCGGCCTGTGGAGGCGTGGATTTGGCCTCCGGCGGCCTGACAACGGGTGTGGAAACAGCTTTGCCGGCTTGGGGTGGCGAGTTTGTCGGAGCGCTGGGCGCCTTCTCCGCGCTTGGGGACGGAGGCGGGTTTGCGTCCGAGTCCGGCTCATCCTCCGTGTCGGTCTCGATCTGTTCCGCCGCCGGCTGCGGGGCCATCCGGGCAAGAACCGGCGTGCGCAAGTCGCCGATCAAACAGCTGAAGAGGATGAATTTTGCGGCAAAGCTCAGGACCCAGGCAATAGCAATGGTGAAGCGAATCTCGACGAAATCCTCCCGCGTAATCTTTCTCAGGCACACGGTCAGGACGATGACAGAGAGGGCCCGCCCAATAAGAGGGACTTGATTCACCGCGCCGGCCAACACGGCCGTCCCGGCTATTCCCCAGAATTCATATTGAAACTTCTGGGCGCGAACCAGGCCCCAGAGCGCGAGGAATAAGACGACAGTCTCAAAGAGGAATTTGAGCAACAACAGAGTGACAACGCCCGTCAGCATGGTGATGGAAGGCTATTAAGCTGTAGCGCTCACGCTGCCGGGGGCTGGGCAGGTGCTTGCGTCCCGGACGACGACGTTGGTGAGGGCGATGCCGGAGGCGTCAGGGGAAGGTCCAGGGTGAAGGTGGCCCCATGGCCGACGCCCTCGCTCTGGGCGCTCAAGGAGCCTCCCAGTTCCGTGGCCGCCAGAGCCCCGCTATGCAGGCCAAAACCGTGGCCGCCGCGGCGGGTGGTGAAGCCCTGGGAAAAGATTCGGGTGATGTTCTCGGCGGCAATGCCGACGCCGTTGTCGGCAATTTGGATCCGGATCCGGTTGGCGCCATTGGGCTCGATCCGCACCGTAACCTGCTTTTTCTCCTGGCTGCTGGCGTCGCAGGCGTATTTGGCATTGCTCAGCAGGTTGACCAGGATCTGGAGCACCTTGTGCTTGTCCACAACGATGGCGGGCAGCGGGTGGTAGTCCCGCACGAGGCCCACCCCGTGGCGCTGATACGCCCCGGCGTTGATCTTCACCGCATCTTCCACCAGCTCAGGCATCACAACCGTCTCGGCCACGCCCAGGATGCGGGCGTAGTTCTGCTGCATGGCCACGATTTCCTTGATGTGTTCGATGTTGTGGGTCAGCTCGGCCAGTTCGCTGCAAATCTCGGTTCGTTCCTGGGAGAGATGTTCCGCCAACTGGTCCAGGTACGCCGGCACCTGGCGGCCGCGCTCATCCTGGGTGAGAAAAACCCCCAGGTCCGCGCGATGCTCCTGCACGAGGACGGCCAGCTTGGAAACACCGTCGATCTTGGAATGCTTCAGCCGCTGGGAAACCAGCGCCGCCGAGACATTCACGCTGTTCAGGACGTTGCCCACGTTGTGCAGCACGCCGGTGGCCACTTCAGCCATGCCCGCCTGGCGGGAGGCAGCCAACAGTTCCTTGTGCAGGGCTTCGAGCTTCTCTCCGGTCTCCTTCAACGAGGTGATGTTCTTGCCGATGCCCACCAGCCCGACGATCTTGCCGCCCTCGTCGCGCATGGGGACTTTGCTGGTCAGGAGCCACTGTTTGACCCCGCCCGCTTCCAGGATGTATTCCTCCCGCTGGAGCACCGGCTCGCCGGTCTGCAGCACGACCTGGTCGTCAGCCCAGAACTTGGCGGCTATCTCCGCGGGGAACATCTCGAAATCAGTCTTTCCCACCGCCTCGGCTTCGTCCTTGCAGCGCATGTTCCTGACATCCGCCGGGTTGGCCAGAATCTTGCGCCCGGCAGAGTCCTTCGCGTAAATGGGGTCGGGCAGGTTGTCGATCAACGTGCGCAGCAGCAATTGCTCCCGCCGCAGACGAGTTTCGCTGGTGCGCAGCTCGTCCTGAGCGCGAATCCTCTCGGCTATCTGCTCTTCCAGCGCCTCGTTGGCCGCCGCCAGCTCGTCGTTCTTCTGCGTCAGTTCTGAAATCCGGTCCGCAATCCGTTGTTCAAGCTCGTCGTGGGTCCGCCGCAATTCCTCCTCCGTCCGCTTGGCCTGCGTAATGTCCCGGCTGATGCCGATCACTCCGATGATCTTGTCGGCCTCGTCCCGCAAGGGCATCTTGGTGGTCAAAAGCCAACGGTGTTCCCCGGATTGATTGTGCTCGGCAGGCTCTTCCTTGGTGAGCGTCTGCCCCGTTTCCATCAGAACCTCATCGTCCGCGCGATACCGCGCCGCCAGGTCTTCCGAAAAGAAATCGGCGTCCGTTTTGCCGATGGCTTCTTCGGGCTTGTTGGCCCCGAGCAGTTGGGCGAAGGCCTCATTGAGGATAAGAAAGCGGCTCTGCCGGTCTTTGACGTAGATGCAATCCGGCAGGCTGGCGATCAGCGCTCGAAAAAGCGCCTTCTCTGCCCCAGGGGCGTCACCGGCCAATGTTTCATAAGAATCCATACAGTCCCTTCTGTAACATGGGTGCTGAGCCAAAGCATCACTCCTGGTCAACGCCGTAATCCCCGCCGTTGGCACAGCCGCCATAGAGATAATCGGCATTACAACTAAAAGCTTGAGAGGAATTTCGCGACCTCGCTTATAATCACCCGCGCAATGTGTAATTGCCGTACGCACCCGGATCGTCGATCCTCTCTGGCAAGAAACGGATGAACTATGACACCTATCCAAAAAGACGAACTGTTCGGACATCTAAGCGGCTTCCTCAAGGACAAAGGAATCGAACTCAAGGAAGGAAGCTATTCAAATGGGATTCGGAAGAGTTGCGGTATCCTGGCTGATATGATCAACCTCGGCCAGCACGGTCTCAAACGGGCAAAAACCGAGCTGGACCACCAGGCCGATCAACTCCGGCAGGTCATCCACGAAAAAACCGCCCCCAAGACTGCCCCCAAGCCCGCAAGCGCCTCACCGGAGCCGCCAAAAACTCCTCCCAAGGCCAAGAAAACCCCAAAATCCGCCCCGCGGAAGAAAGGCAGCGGCAGGAAATAAGTGTTATTACTCCGTAAATCAAGTCATCTTGGCAACTCCTGACAACACGCAAGCGCCAACAGGCTTCGTTCGTGGAGTACCGAGGCGGGGCTCCCTCGTCACGCGGTGCTATTCAGCGCGAAACCCATCAACCATGCGAGCGTAGCGAGCCTAAAACCAGAGTCCTGAAGGGACAAAATATCTTAGCCTGGGGCAAGGCCGAAGGCCGCCGCCCCAGGTACGACGCCCAAAAACAATTCCCTCTCTTTTTTTCCATCCGGTTTGGCGCGCCCCGCCCTCTGCGCGCCAAACCGGATGGAAAAAAAGGAGAGGCCGGCCCCAAAAGACTCCGTTTACGCAGTACTAACGGACGGAGCGTCAACGCTCTCACGCTCCACACTCTCACGCTCCCCGCCCCCCCTCACCCTCCCCGCTCCAAACGAGCGATACGCTCCTCCAGCGGGGGATGGGTGGCAAAGAGAAGAGCCAACCCGCCGGCGCGTCCGGAAATTTTCAGCGCCTGGAAGGCGGAGGATTGCTGGGCGGCCGCAGCTTCGGCTTCAGGATCATGAAGCCGCTGCAAGGCCTGAAGCGCTCCAATCATGTTGGCGCGCCCAGCTAGCCGCGCGCCTCCGGCGTCGGCGCGGAACTCCCGCCAGCGCGAAAACCAGCACACGACAATAAAGCCAAGGATGGAGAAGAGGATCTGAAAGACCTGGATGAGGAGAAACTCCATCCAGCCGCCGCCCGTGTCCCGATCGTCGCGAGAACGCAAGGCCTGGCCGACAATAAAGGCCAGCACCCGGGCCAGGAACATAACGAATGCGTTGATAATCCCCTGGATGAGAGTCATGGTCACCATGTCCCCGTTGGCGATGTGGGTCACCTCGTGGCCCAGCACCCCTTCGATTTCACGCCGACCCATGCGCCGCAGCAGCCCGCTTGAAACCGCCACCAGCGCCCGGGACCGGGTCGGGCCCGTCGCAAAGGCGTTAACCTCGTCCGACTGGTAAATTCCGACTTCGGGCATGGGCAACCCGGCGCCACGAGCCAGGCCGTGGACGATCTCGACCAGTTCACGGAGTTCCGGATCGGAGGTTTCCGGAGGGATGACTTGGACGCCCATCATCCACTTGGCCATCACCCGCGACAGGCCCAGCGAAATAAAGGCCCCGGCAAAGCCCCAGATCAGGCAAAAAACCGCCAAGCCGGCCAGCCCGTTGCTGGGAAAGTAATTCCCGACGTGGAGCAGGCCAAGAATAATGGTGATGGTGGTGACCACCAATATATTCACCACCACCAGCAGGAAAACCCGTTTTGCTATCTGTGCGAACTTCATAGTTCTTTCAATCTCAAATATAGGACGGTCCATGGGGACGGAGGATTCAAAAAATGACCGTGGTGTGCCGCGGCGGATCCTGTTTGCGCGCCCCAGATACCTTGACCATAAGATACCAATCCAGCGCCGGGATGCAATAGCCTCCTGATTTCAGTGCCGCGCGAGGGCGCAGATCACTTTTTTGAGCCTCAGCGGCTTTCGACCTCCCTCACCCCACCCTCTCCCAAAGGAGAGGGAGAATTCTCGTCTGTCGGCTGGCGAATCGGACGCGGCTGGAATGGTCGAGGGCCAGCCCCTGCTACGCCCTCTCCTTTGGGAGAGGGTAGGGTGAGGGGGATTCCTCGTCTGTCGGCTGGCGAATCCCACGCGGCTGGAATGGTCGAGAGCCAACCTCCGCCATGCCCTCTCCTTTGGGAGAGGGTGGGGTGAGGGGGATTCCTTCCATTCACTCTGGTGTCCAAAAACTGATCTGCTCCCTCTTAGGATTTTCGTGAGAAATCTGTTGGACGTCGTGTCCCTGCGGGCCTAGGGTACAAATGGCTATGGCGAAAACTCATCGCCCATCTTCGAGCTTCACGCGGCACGGACCGACTAACGGATTACCGGCCAGTCTATTGAAACTCTCCGAAGCCTGCCCCTTCGACCAAACCAATCCGGAGGATTGCCCTTTGTTCACCCTCAGGAAGATGCGCCCCAAAAATCGTTCGCAGTGGTTAAGCGCCTTGACCGAGGATGATTTGGAGTTTCTGGCCGCTTACCATCGCGTCTGCCTTCACCTCAAACACGCTTCGTAGAAAGCGCCAAACCCTGGCGCCTTAGGCCGCCTCTGCCCCGGAGGGCCGAACTCCGCGAGGCCCAAACATAGAGGACTCGCAGGAATAGAAGACTCGCAGGATCTCCTCCCACCGGTCTCTGGCTGCGGCATTATCCGGCCCCGCATGCCGGCTTGTCACAGAGAACCAACCCCCACTCACAAAAAAAAGCGCGTCTCCCTCTTGACAAGAATCCCATAGTGGTATATTATACGAATGACGTTATGGATATCACATCCAACGGAGCCGGAAAGCGCGAAAAACACGCGAGCCAACCCGCGCGCGTGAAAGAGCCCGTGGCCTGGACCGCGGCGCTCTCTTACACTTCACTTCTTGGGTTCACGCATCACGCATCAACCCATTGTCGCCTCAAAATTGCACCATTCCTGCACCGTTTCTGCACCGATTTTCGATTTCACTTTTCATTACCCGTTGCCCTGCAATAACTTAATTCTCACCTCCTCAAAAATGGTGCAATTCCTGATTGACATTGCCCAAATCGGCACCGACGTCCAGACGGTGATGCAGCCTGCCAGAACCACCGTAGCGCCGACTGGTAGTCGGCTGTATCGCCGGTTGGCAACCGGCGGACCAAGCGTTGGTGGGTGGACCAGCCTTCGCCGATTACCAATCGGCGCTGCTCGTCGGACCCTGGCGGCGGTGTCCAACCGCGCCCTCCCGGCGGTCACCCAACGGTCACCGATGGTCACCAACGGTAGGCTGCGGTAACCTACGGTAACCAGATTTTTTTTCGCAAGCCAAACCACACGGCAAGAGAACGAGGGGTGCGCCCGTCCCCGGGCGCAGCGGGCGCCGGATACCGGCTGACTTGAGACTCTTCTATAGCCTCCGCCCATTGGATCGCCCTGGCACCCAGGAGAACGAACAGCGGACTCTGATTGGGCTAGGCCATTCAAACATCCGAAGTCAGGCGCTAATCGTTACCCGCCGCGCCCGGGGACGGGCGCACCCCATAGGCATAACTCTTTTTATTTCATGTATAGGAACCACAACACAATGCAGACTAATCATAAATGTGCGAATTTATTGGCATTTGCTGGATATCGTCCCAAGTCGGGTATGCGCATGCCC
>Ga0181517_10001141_pt1 | contig 30554 bp, 25 predicted proteins | sample PEATcosm2014_Bin_31_FD_119748 | JGI IMG/M metagenome (GOLD analysis project Ga0181517, IMG submission 119748) | Peatland microbial communities from MTU Mesocosm Facility, Houghton, MI, USA - PEATcosm2014_Bin01_30_metaG | ecosystem: Environmental > Terrestrial > Soil > Wetlands > Peat | place... | reverse complement strand
AACTGGCCCGCAAAACCGGCCCCGCCCACATCGAGGCCATCGCCTACCAGCACATCCCGGTATTCCACACCGAGCACTGCGTCTTCTGCCGCTTCCTTTCCACCGGCTCGAGCTACCGCGATTGCGGCCGCCCGTGCGAAAGCCACCGCGTAGCGCTGCGCGACCAGGCCGGGCGCGCCCACCCCGTGCTGGCCGACGTGGGCTGCCGTAACACCGTGTTCGGGGCCGAAGCCCAGCACGCGGCCGCGCATCTGGAGGACTGGCTGGGCGCCGGCATCCGCCATTTCCGCCTAGAGTTCGCCCACGAATCGCCTGAGCAGGTGGAGGGAGTCGCGCACGCATTTGAGGTCGCCCTCGCCGGTAGCCTGCCGGCGCGCGAGCTGGCGCGGCGTTTGCGGCGGCTCTCTCCGGAAGGCATCACCGAGGGCAGCCTGTATGTGCCGCCGGACTTCCCTGCCCTGCCGGTGTTGCAGTAGAAACGAGTGGGTCGGCAGGCGATTGCGCCTGCCTTTTTCAACCCTGCCGGGGCGTCATTCCCCTACGCACCGTATGCCGAAGTTATAGTTACGGTCGCCCGGCGCGCTGGTGCCACGGTATGACACGCGCGCGATCTTGGCAACGTTATCCCATGACCCGCCGCGCACCATTCTAAGCTGGCCGCTGGCGGGCCCGGTCGGATCGGTCTGCTCGCCGGCCGAATAATCCCCGTACCAGTCCGCAACCCATTCAAACACGTCCCCCAGCATATCGTACAACCCAAAAGCGTTGGCCCGCTTTTGCGCCACTTCGTGAGTCTTGAATCCGGCGTTGTCATAATGCCAGGCGATGTCATCCAGATTGCCGTAGCGGGCGCCCATGGAGCCGGCCCGCGCCGCGTATTCCCATTCCGCTTCGGTTGGCAGCCGCCCTCCCGCCGCCGCGCAGTATGCCTTGGCTTCATTCCAGTTCACCATCTCGACGGGACGCTGGGGGCCCTTGAAAAAGCTCGGGTTCTTCCCTGTCACCCGCTGATAGGCCTGCTGGGTGACGGGCGTCCGGCTCAGCCAAAAACCTTGGCTGATAGTGACCTCGTGCGCCGGCTGTTCGTGGGGCGCGCATTCCGTATCGCCCGCCGAGCAGCCCATCAGAAACTTCCCTGGCGGAATCCAGACGTAGGTCAGCCCGTCTTTGGGGTTCACCCGCGTTTCACCCGCCCGGCGCGCCACCGCCGTTTCCTGCTTGGAAGCCGCCTGGGGTTGCTGCGCTCCGGTCAACACCGGAAGCGACAATAGCATCAATATCGACACGAATTCCGCACTCATTCGCATGTCACTCTTCAAATGAACGTTCCACGAACCGGCGCGCAGCGCTTCGGCTTTGGTCCTATTCCTGGATTTTCGCAAAAAAACGGGCCGCGGGCCGCGCCCTGGCCATGTGTCTGTCGAAGAATAATGTGTTCCACCGGGTGAACTTCATGGTCCCATAGTTCCATTCTCCCTGGGAACCTCGATAGCTCATTCGGCTGTTCCACCTTGGCGCGGGGAGCCATGCTACAAAGACTCTGTGATTACTCGCAGGCGAATGAGATGAACGAAGTCCGCGTCAACCGCAAAGCCGCCGATCGCGTCGCCTCCGGGCACCCGTGGATTTTCGCGAGCGATGTCTCCGCCACCAACGGCGCCCAGCCCGGGCAGGCGGTGAAGGTCTGCGATCCTCGGGGCCGCCCTTTGGGAACCGCGCACTTCAGCTCCAGTTCGGAAATCGCCCTGCGCATGCTTTCGCGGCAAGTGGAGGAGATCGATCGCGATTTCTTCCAGCGCCGGCTGCGCGCCGCCGAGGACCACCGGCGGTGGCTCGCGCCGGAGAGCGACGCCTACCGCGTGGTCCACGCCGAGGCCGACTTCCTCCCCGCCTTGATCGTGGATCGCTATGGCGATTACCTGGTCGTGCAAACCCTCAACCAGGGCATGAACGCCGCGCGCGGCGACATCGTCTCCTGCCTGGATGAGATTTTTCATCCGCAAGGCATCGTGGCGCGCAATGACGCCGCAGTCCGCGCCAAGGAGCAGTTGCCGCTCGAATCGGGCGTGGCGCTGGGCGCCGTCCCCGATGTCGTCACCGTGACGATGAACGGTTATGCCATGCGGGCGGACCTGCTGCGCGGACAGAAGACCGGCATCTTCCTCGACCAGCGCGAAAACTACCGCGCCGCCGCCCGCTATGCCCGCGGCGGCGCGGCCCTCGATTGCTTCACCTCCACCGGCGGCTTCGCGTTGCACCTGGCCGGCCGCTCGGAATCCGTCGAGGCGGTCGATAGCTCCGCCGCCGCGCTCGCTACCGCCCGCGCCAACGCCGACGCCAACCGTATCGGAAACATCGCCTTCCAGGAGGCCGATATCTTCGAGTTGCTGGCCGGGTACGCTTCGGCCCGCCGGCGCTTCTCGATGGTGGTGCTCGACCCTCCCGCCTTCGCCAAGTCGCGCAAGAGCGTGGCCGCCGCCGCCAGCGGCTATAAGGAAATCAACCGCCGCGCCCTCGGCCTGCTGGGCTCCGGCGGCATTCTGGTCACTTGCTCCTGCTCCCACCACATGAGCGAAGCCATGCTCCTCGAAGTGGTCGCCCAAGCCTCACTCGACGCCGGCCGCACCCTCCGCGTCCTGGAGCGCCGCACCCAAAGCCAGGATCACCCCATTCTTCTGACCGTGGCCGAAACCCTCTACTTGAAGTGCCTCATCCTCCAAGTGGCGTAGCGGCGGAGAGAGCCCGCTCCAGCTTCTTACGCCGGCCTCTGTTTCTTCAAGACCTCCACCATCTCCCGCACCGAGTCGGCGCTCTTGCCGAGCATCACGCGCTCCTCCTCGGTGAGCTTGACTTCGTAAATCTGTTCGATTCCGCCGGCGCCCAGTTTCACCGGTACGCCCACGAATATGCCGTGGATGCCGTACTCGCCCTCCAGGTACGCCGCGCACGGCAACACCTTCTTCTTGTCCTTCAGAATCGACTCCACCATCTCGACCGCGGACGCCGAAGGGGCGTAATAAGCGCTTCCGGTCTTCAAGTGCCTGACGATTTCCGCTCCGCCGCTGCGCGTGCGGTCCACGATGCGGTCGATAGTCGCCTGATCCATCAGCTCGGTCAACGGAATCCCGGCTACGTTGCTGAGGCGCACCAGTGGGACCATGGTGTCCCCGTGGCCGCCCAGCACTACGCAATTGACGTTTTCCACCGAGACCTTGAGTTCCTGCGCCACGAACGTGCGGAAACGGGCGCTATCCAGCACGCCCGCCATCCCCACCACGCGGTTCCTGGGAAAACGCGAAGACCAATACGCCGCCTGGCACATGGCGTCCAGCGGGTTGGTCACCACGATAATGATGCAGTTGGGCGAGTAGCGCGCCACCGCTTCGGCGGCCGTACGCACGATTTCGCCGTTCCCCAGAAGCAGATCGTCGCGGCTCATGCCAGGCTTCCGCGGAAAACCCGCGGTGATAATGGCGATGTCGGAATTGGAGGTTTGATCGTAAATGTTGGTGCCTGTGACCACCACATCCGACCTCAGGACCGGTCCCGTCTGCAGCAGATCGAGGCCTTTACCCTGCGGAATTCCCTCCACAACGTCCACCAGAACGACGTCCGCCAGCTCTCTGTCGACAATCCAAGTCGCACAATTGGCGCCTACGTTCCCGGCGCCGACCACCGTAACTTTCCTTTTCAAGGCTCACTCCTTGGAGATGGATTTTTCGATTATACCGAGAGCGATGGCCTTTGAAGCGAGATTCGCAATAGAAATTACTCACATATTGATGAATTAGTTGTTGAAAGAATCAACATACTGATGCATTACTCACACATTAGGCCGCCTGATGCTCACCCGGTCGCGTAGATGATATAGTCCTCGAACACCGGCCCGGCGATGCGAATCCTATCCCGGCGGACCTCCAGGCAGTTAATGGAATGCACGTGTCTTCCCGGCCCCGCGAAGCGCTCCAGGACAGCGTTGACGGGAATGGCGGCGCTCACGCGCGCCGTCCGGGCGTTGCCCTCCTCCACCCAATCCCTCACCAGCCGCAGGCCGCGCGCCAGCAGGAACTCGAGAACCAGCGAGGCGGCTTCCAGTCCGGTCTGGCCCGGCGCCGCTTCCAGACCCAGCCAGTCCGAAATCAGCCGGTACGTGAAACCCCACAGCGGACCTCCGTTCAACTCGATTCCGGGGTATCGCATCTCACCCGGGAGGCCGGGGACGGGAAGCAGCAGGTGGCGGGCCGGATCCCGCGGCGCCGCCAGCGGCAACCACATCGCCTCGACCGCCTCGCGCGCATCCGGAACGGCGGCCAGTTCGGCCTCGGTTCGGAACACGAAGGGCGTGACCAGGACGTATGCACCCGCTTTCCTCCGCGCGTGCCGGGCAGGCAGTTCGGCCTCCAGATCCGCGCGCGTGAGCCGCACGCCGCACTCCTCCTCGAGTTCCCGCAGAGCCGTGCGCAGCAGGTCGGCGTCGCCCGGGTCGCGCCGGCCGCCCGGAAAAGCCCAGTGGCCCGACCAGGAATCGCTCTCCCGCTCCGCGCGGCGCATAAGCAATACCGATTCCCGCGGTCCGCGCGCGTGAACGATGGCTACTGCCGCCTCGGCTTCCGTCATATCGTTTTCCCGAACCCGCGAATCCGGCGGAAATGGTGGGGCCGCCCACCATCGGTCCATGCGCCCGGAGACGGCCCAACTAGTATAGTGCGGCCGAAGTTCTGCATGTTTTGTGGGGCAGGCAATCTTGCCTGCAGCCGCCTTTCTAGGCGGCTTTTTCGCATCCGCGGAGCCCCCTCACACAGGAAACGCCGGCTGAAAGCCGGCGGCAGCCAGGATTGGCTGCCCCACGGGTATCTGCGTACTCGTCATTCTGTTCGCCGCAGCCCAACTAGGTGGTATCAGGCACGTTGCCGGCGATCTTCCCTCCGTTCCCTACAGCTTCAACCCCTTCAGATATTCCCGGAACGGTCCCCCCAGGTCGGGACGGCGCAGGGCGAACTCCACCGTGGCTTCCAGGAACCCGAGCTTGTCCCCCGCGTCGTAACGTTTGCCTTCAAAGCGGACAGCGTAGATCGGGCGGCTGCGCAGCAGGTGCTTCAGAGCGTCGGTGAGCTGCAACTCCCCGCCCGCGCCGGGCTCGATCGATTGCAGCGAACGAAATATCTCCGGCGTGAGCACATATCGTCCGATAATCGCCAGGTTCGAGGGCGCTTCGCTGGCCTTAGGCTTCTCCACCATGTCGCGGATCCGGTAGACCCGGTCGTTCGAGCCGTTGTGATGCACCGCCTCGGCCTCGATGGCCCCATAGGAGGAGATCATCTCGGGCGGCACCTCCATCACTGCCAGCACCGGCGAACAAAAGAAGTCGTACACGTCGAGCAGTTGGCGCAGGCAGGGCGTTTCGGCTTCGATCACGTCGTCGGCCAGCACCACCGCGAACGGCTCCTCGCCAACCAGTTCCATTGCCCGCAGCACCGCATGCCCCAGGCCCAGCGCCTCTTTCTGCCTCACGTAGGAAACGCTGATCATGTCCGATATGCCGCGCACGATGGCCAGCAGGTTCTTCTTGCCGCGCGTTTCCAGCAGGTTTTCCAACTCGAAGCTGACGTCGAAGTGGTCCTCGATAGCCGTTTTCCCGCGGCCCGTCACCATGATGATGTTCTGGATGCCCGAATGCAGCGCCTCCTCCACTCCATACTGGATGATGGGCTTGTCCACAATGGGCAGCATCTCTTTCGGCTGGGCCTTGGTAGCCGGAAGAAACCGGGTGCCGAGCCCGGCGGCGGGAAAAACGGCTTTTCTTACTTTTGCAGGCATCTCCTCCAGTTTCGTGCCACTACGTCCGAATTGGCAACCCCGAAATTGTGTTTCGCGTTCGGCTGTGATATTTATGGGTACCTGGGTAGATACATAAATGGCATACGTTATTGCTGAACCCTGCATCGGCACCAAGGACACCGCCTGCGTCGACGCTTGCCCCGTGGATTGCATCCACCCCAAGAAAGACGAGGCCAACTTCGCGGAAGCCGAACTGCTCTACATCGACCCCGTGGAGTGCATAGACTGCGGCGCCTGCGTGCCCGTCTGCCCCGTCTCCGCGATCTTCGCCCTCGACGATCTGCCCGAAAAATGGGCGGAATTCACGGCCAAGAACGCGGCCTACTACGGCCGATAGTGGTCTGCGGCGCAAATGATGCGCATTATCGAGCGCGCCGTAGAGCGGGCGTCCCGCCTGCCATGCCGGTATTCCTACCGGCATTCCTCGAAGAACGCCGGCAAGGATGCCGACGTGGCAGCCTGGAAGGCCGCTCTACGGATCGATCCCGATGACCGGCCGGGAGGGGATAGGGGGCAGTTCTTGCGCCGCAGCACACAGTGGGGCATGCTTCGCTACGTCACGTTGAACAGCAGTTTGAACCCGTAATCCATGTGCAACTGCTGATGGCAATGGAACAGCGTCAATCCCTCCATGGCGGGCGTGACGTCCGCCTCGATCTTCTTGAAGCCCTTTAGGAGAACCACGTCCTTCAGCACGCCCGCCGTCGGTTTGCCATCGACGCTGGCGAGTTCAAAGCTGTTCCGGTGCAGGTGAATGGGATGCGCGTCGTCGGTATGGTTGTCAAAAACCAGCCGGTACCGCCTGCCCTTCTGAAGAACGCGCGGCCCGGCCTTCTCGTCATAGCTCGCGCCATTGATGGTCCACCGGTTGAAGCCTCCGGTTCCACCGTTGATCTTGCCGATTACCAGCGGAATCACTTCGTCGGGATTGGGCGCCGGACGGTTTTCACCGAAGATGGCGTAGTCCCAAGGCTTCTTCGGGGGCTTGATCCAGCGGGGTTGTCCACTCTTGTTGGCGTATTCGACCACGATCCCCATGCCATTCTTGCGATCATCGTCCATGGGAGTTCCCAAGGCCCACACGCCCGGGCTCTTCATCTCCACCACGGCGTCTATGCGCTCGGCCGTACCGAGCTCGAGCACTTCGACGCGCTGCGGATGGGGCACGGGATTCCCATCCAGGGCCGTGACCTCAAAGACATGCCCCGGCAGTGCCAACCGTATGTTTTCCGTGGCGCTCGCATTGAGGAAGTGGAACAGGACGCGTTGTCCTTCCTTGACGCGAACCGGCTCACCAAAGCCGAGGCACTTGCCGTTTATGGTGAACCTCTGATACCCGATCTCCCAGCCATTGGGCTTCTCGTCCTTCTTCTGCGCCGCCATCCTGGCGAGCTGCTCGGGGTCGGGTTCCTCCTCCATCTCGGCGGTGGTGTAAAAAGGCTCCCATTCATGCGTCGCCAGAAAGACCTCCTGGTCGTACTGCCCGGGATTTGTCTTGGGCTCGATGTAGACGAAGCCGAACTGGCCGGTATAGGTCCCGCGGTTCACATCCGACATGGACATGGCGTGAGAGTGCACCCAGCGCGCGCCGGCGGGCCGCGGGGTGAGCCGGTACCGCAACCGTCCGTGGGGCGGCGCCACGAGGCTCTTTTCTTCTTCGACGCCGTCGACATCGGCCGGAATGATCTGTCCGTGCCAGTGGACGTACTCCGGGGTATCCGTCTCGTTGAAGATATCGACCGTCACTGGGACGCCCTCGCGCAGGCGAATCAGCGGACCCGGAACACCGCCGTTGTACCCGACCGTGCTGATGGTGTGGTCCTTGGCGATATCCACAAGCACGGGACCGATGCGCAGCGTAACGTCGGCCGGGCCGCCCGGCGTGGCGCCGTTGGGCGATTCCGCCGGTTGACCGGCGCGCCGGCAGCCGCCCGTCAGCAGCCCGGTTCCCATGGCCAACCCGGACAAAAAGCTGCGGCGCGTGCGCCGCGACTGGTGCATCACCTGCGTAACCTCCTCATGTCTACGGTTTCATTGTCGCGTCCGCTCGGCCACACCCATCGGCAGGTCCGCCCCGCAAGGTACGCGATATCACAGTGGGAAACCAGTTCCATCGCCAGCCGTGTCGGATTCACATGCGAAAGCGCCTGTCCCACCCGGCTGTGAAATGGCCTCCATTGCTGGGTGGTGCAGGCGGTTCCGCCTGCTAACCGAGGGAGCGGCGGCTGCTCTTAGCCGCCGTCGATCACTTGCCGCAGCTTGAGCGTCAGTTGGTCGGCGGTGAACGGCTTCGGCAAATAGGCCATGCCCGGATCGAGCACGCCCTGGGTTCCGAGGGCGCCGGCCGGGTATCCGGAAGTAAAGAGCACCTTGACGAGCGGCCGCTTTTGGAGGAGGCGGACAGCCAGCTCGGGTCCATTCATGCCGGGCATTACGACGTCGGTCACCAAGGCGTCGATGGGCCCGGCATACCCGGCCGCGACGGTCAATGCCTCGGCCCCGTTGCAGGCCTCCAGCAACCGGTAGCCCTTCTGCCGGAGGATCTCGCGGGTGAGGCGGAGCACCTCGGGGTGGTCCTCCACCAGCAACACCGTTTCCGAGCCGTGGCCATCGCGGGCATCAGCGTCCTGGGCGGGCGCGGGCGCGCGCTCCGCGGGGCAGCCGGCGGCGGGCAGATATACGCGGAAACAGGCGCCGTGGCCGGGTTCGCTCGAAACCGTGACCCAGCCGCCGCTCTGCTGGACGATTCCATAGACCGTGGCGAGGCCGAGGCCGGTGCCGGCGCCGGTCTTTTTGGTGGTGAAGAACGGCTCAAAGATTCTCTGCAGGACCTCCCGGTCCATGCCGACGCCCGTATCGCTCACCGAGAGGACTACAAACCGGCCCGGCCGGGCGTCGGGATGGAACGAGGCGCCCAGGTCTCCGATCTCCGCAATCTCGGTTTCGACGACCAGTTTGCCCCCTTCGGGCATGGCGTCCCGGGCGTTGACCGCCAGGTTCATGAGGACCTGATTCATCTGCCCCAGATCGGCGATCACCACGGCCGGTTCGGCGGCGAGATGGGTTACGATCTCGATATCCTCGCCGATGAGGCGGCGGAGCATTCGGCCGGCGTCGGCGACCACCTCGTTGAGGGAAATCGGTTTGGGCTCGGCGATCTGTTTCCGGCTGAACGCCAGCAACTGTGCGGTGAGGGCCGCGGCGCGCTCGCCGGCGGCGCGGATTTCATCGAGAGACTCGCGGACGGGATGCCCCTCCGGAAAATCGGCCAGCAGCATATCGCAGTAGCCGTTGATCACGGTCAGGTGATTGTTGAAATCGTGGGCCACCCCGCCGGCCAGGCGGCCCACGCTCTCCATCTTCTGGGCCTGGCGCAACTGGGCTTCCAGAAAGGCGTGTTCCGCCTCGATGCGTTTGCGGTCGGAGAGGTCGTGGAGAAACACCAGGATCGTGGGACGCCGGTCGTATTCGATGTGCGTAATCGAAGTATCCGACACGAACTCACCGCCGTCGAGCCGCAGGAAGCGGCGCTCGGCGGGCGGGACCCATTCGCCTCGATCCACCAACGCGGCGCGCCTTTCGCCCGCCTCGCGTTCGTCCGGGTGGATGATCGAGCGTACCGAATGGCCCAGCAGTTGGCTGGCGGAGTGGGCGCCCAGCAGGCGCAGGGCCACCGGATTCAGGTACTGAATCCGCCGGTCGCTCTCCACGATAATGCCTTCCGGGGCGCTCTCTACCACTTGGCGGAAGCGTTCCTCGCTCTCCCGCAAGGCAGCCTGGGCGCGTTTGCGTTCGGAGATGTCGTGGAAGAAGACCATGGTGGCGGGCCTTCCGTCGTATTCGAGGCGCGTCACCGAGACAATTCCCACCGTCTCACTGCCATCGACTCGCAGGAAACGCCGCTCGGCGGCGGGGACCGGTTCGCCCCGAGCCAGCGACTCATTGAGCCGGATTACTTCCTCGCGCTCCTCCGGGTGAACGTTATCGAGTAGCGGACGGCCCACAAGTTGGCTGGCGGAGTGGGCCCCCATCAGGCGCAGGGCCGCCGGGTTGACATACTGAACCCGGCCGCCGCTTTCGACCATTATGCCTTCCGGCGCGCATTCCACCACCTGGCGGAAGCGGTTCTCGCTTTCCCGCAAGGCCGCCTGGGCGCGGCGGCGCTCGGTGATATCGCGGATGATGCTCTGGCGGAACACCTTCCCTTCCACTTCGATGATCCGCGCGCTGACTTCCACCGGCAGGGCCGACCCGTCCCGGCGGGCGTGGACCTTTTCGAAGAGCAGCGACTTGCGGGCTTTGATAGCGTTCCATTGGTCATCGAAGTTAGCCAGCTCGCTGGGATGAACGAGGTCGCGAAGGCTCAGGGTGAGGAACTCGTCGCGGGTGTAGCCGTAGACCTCCAGGGCGCGATCATTGGCCTCAATGATATGGCCGGCTTCATCCGTAAGCAGGATGACGTCGTTGGCGAAACGGCTGAGGTAATCGTAGTGCCCGATGAGGGCGCGGCGCTCCACCTCGGCGCGATACCGGTCGCGGTAGAAGCGAGCCTGCTGGCGGCGCCACAGAAACACCGCCCCTGCGGCCACGGCCAAAATCAGATCGATGGCGGCGATGGCTTCGGGGAGGGTTTGCCGGGCGATGGGTCCGCGCACCTCTTCCGCATCGATTTTGGCGACCAGGAACCACGGCGTTCCGGGGACTGGGCGGGCGGCCGCGAAGACCGGTACGCCGCTGTAATCGGGTCCCTCGAAGTTGCCTTGGGCGCCCAGGACCGCGCGCACGGCGGGCACGTCGGAGCGAGTCAAGGGCACCCGCATATTCAATGCCATGCCCGTGTGGCCGCGCACGTCGCTCAAATGGAGGATATACTGGCCGTCGCGCCGCACCAGGAAGCTCTCAGCGGAACGGCTGGGCGTGGGCCAATTGCGAATCAAGGGATACAGGAAGTTTTCCGGATCGATGTCGAACAGCAAGGCTCCAAACGGCGCCCCGGAGCCGAGGCGCAAGGGGATATCCACGCCGAGGTGCACGGGGCCGCTGGGGACGTCGCGCTGGAAGTCGCGCCAAACCGGCTCATTGCTTTGCAATACCCCGGCCACCAGGCCGGGCACGTCCTGTTCGTCCCCCATGACGCGGCCCACGGAGAGCGCGACCCGCCCCTGGGCATCCGTCAGCGCGGCATGAACACAGGCCCCATGGGTGCATAGGGACTCGAGCCAAGTGAGGATCTGGGCGCGATCCGAAACGCCGCCTCGCGCCAGGAAGCGCCGCATCACCGCCAGGCTCATCGCGTCGGCCATGATGGATTGGCCGGAGCGCACACGCGCCTGCCGCCACCCCACGACCTGCTCGACTTTCATGTCCGCGACAGCCAGCAATTCCTTGCCGGCCTCGCGCTCGATAGCCGCCGTCTGGGAGTGGTGGTAAGTGGCAAAAACGCCCGCCACGGCCAGCGTGAAAACCAAGAAAAGGAAAAGCAGCGCGTAAGGCGCAGCCGGCGCGGGGCGGGCGATCGGATCTTTTTCGGTTCGAGAGACCATGACAAGCTCGCGGGAGCCCGAAAACGCCGCCCGAGCACGGCGTCAGGCGCTCCGGCGGCGCCGGAGTTAAGCTTCAGAGTACCAGAAGTGGATGCCGGCGGAACGTCGGGGGGCTCTCGCATTGTCTCTACATTGTGGAGCAGGCGCTTTCGCCTGCCGACCATGCACCCGACCACGGCGAAGGCACGCTCGTGTCTCTCTTCGCGGCGCGGCCAATACGGAGGCCGGCGTTCCCGGGCACGGCGCGGTGATAAACTCGGTGCATCGGGAACTTTTCGCTGACGAGTGGGTTAAGAAGAATATGATTGAGGTTACGGGTCTCCTCAGAGGGCTGACCGGCGCTCCGATTCGGAAACGCGCCATCACCAACCACCGGGCTTTGAACGAGGCGTACCATTATCCCAAGCCGAGCTCGTTTTCGCGCGGCATGCGCGTCGATTTGGGCGGGGTGGTCATGTTGCTGATCTCCGGCACGGCCAGCATCGACGAGAATGGCCGGAGCGTTCACATTGGCGATTTTCGAGCCCAGACGCGCAGGACCTACCAAAACATAACGCTGCTCCTCGAATCGGAAGGCGCAACCTGGAAGGACGTGGTCCGCACCACCTGTTACCTGCGCGACATCGAGCGCGACTACGCCGCCTTCAACGAGGAGCGCACCGTCTTCTTCAAAGAGCAGGGCCTCGATCCCTTGCCGGCGTCGACCGGGATTCAGGCGATTCTGTGCCGGCCCGAGCTGCTGGTGGAGATCGAGGCCATGGCCATCTTCCGCACGGAGAGCCAGGGTTGACGGGAGAAAGCGCCTGTCCCGCGATGCCTTATCAATTCCGCTAATGGCCGGATAAGCTGTGTCTGGTTTCCCTGAACGGCGCCGCGCACTACACTTAGGCTTCGTGCCTACAACCATAGTCGCCGAAGCCCTCGCGCTTAGCCATTCACGAGGGGCGGATGTGCCCCTCATTGAAAAGACCATATCCGAATTGCTCGCCCATACGGCGCGGAAGTTTCCCGACCGCGACGCCCTGATTGTATGCCACCAGGACGTCCGCCTGACGTGGAGCGAGTTGGACCGGGAGGCCACCCGAACCGCCCGCGGGCTGGCCGGCCTGGGCCTCAAGGCCGGCGACCGCGCGGGCATCTGGGCCAGCAATTACCTGGAGTGGCTGCTGCTGTTCTACGGCGCGGCGCGGGCGGGGGTGGTTCTGGTGACGGTGAACCCGGCATACCGCTCGCACGAGCTACGCTACGTGCTGAAAAAGTCCCACATCAAGGCGCTCTTCCTGAAGGAAAAGGACGCGCGCGCGAATTACCGCGAAATCCTGGCGGAATCGCGCAACGGCGACGATCTTCCGCTCGAGCACGTGGTGTGGATCGGCGACAGCTCCTGGGACCAGATGATCGAGGCCGGAACGGATGTCCGATGGAGCGGCGGCGCGCCGGGCGACGTGGCCAATATCCAGTACACATCCGGCACCACCGGCTCGCCCAAAGGCGCGCTGCTGACGCACCGCGGGCTGGTGAACAATGGCATGGCCATCGGTCTGGCGCTGAAGGCGACCGAGGAAGACCGCATTTGCGCGCCGGTTCCGCTGTACCACTGCTTCGGTTCGGTGATCGGGGCGCTGGTGTGCTGCGTGAACGGCGCCGCGCTGATTCTGCCCTCGCCGCAGTTCGAGGCCCTGGCCACCCTCCAGGCCGTCGAGCGCGAGCGGGCCACCGCGTTATACGGCGTCCCCACCATGTACGTGGCCGAGCTCGAGCACCCGCTGTTCGCGAGCTTCGATCTCCGCTCGCTGCGCAAAGGCGTGATGTCGGGCGCGCCCTGCCCCATCGAGCTGATGAAGCACGTGGGCGAGCGCATGCACATGGAGCGGATGACCATACCTTACGGCCAGACGGAATCGTCGCCGGTCATCACCATGGCGAGCGTGGACGATCCCTTCGAGCGCCGCGTCATGACGGTGGGGGCCGCGCTGGCCAATACCGAAGTGCGCATCGTCGATCCCAAGACCCGCGAAACGCTGCCGGTGGGCGAACAGGGAGAGTTGTGCACCCGCGGGTACCTGGTGATGAAGGGCTACGACGGCGACCCCAAGGCCACCGCCAAGGTCATCGACGACCAGGGATGGCTGTGCACCGGCGACCTGGCGATCATGCGTCCCGACGGCTATGTGAGCTTCAAGGGCCGGGCCAAGGATACCATCATCCGGGGAGGCGAGAATATCTACCCGCGCGAGGTGGAGGACTTCCTGCACACCCACCCCAAGGTCGCCGATGTCCAGGTGGTGGGGCTGCCGCATGACAAGCTGGGCGAGACGGTGCTGGCGTGGATTCAGTTAAAGACCGGCCAGGAAGCCACGGCGGAGGAAATCCAGGCCTTCTGCCGGGGCAAGATCGCGTATTTCAAGATTCCTCAGTACATCCGCTTCGTGGACGGCTTCCCCATGACGGTCAGCAAGAAGGTACAGAAGTTCCTGATCCGCGAGCAGGAAATCAAGGAACGCGGACTGGAAGAGATCGCGCGGAGAGCCACGGCGTAGGGGGCATCTCTCACCCTCCAGCCTGCGTTGTGGCGCAGGCACTCATGAGCGCCGGCGAGCCCTCACATGGCGCAGCCGTATCGCTGCGCCGCTTCGGCGCGGAATGTGCGAGCCTGCGCGGGGTTCCGCGCTTCCATGAAGGCCTGCGCCAGATCCGATGCGGCCAGGCACAGATCGCTCTTCACCTTCGGACAGTTCAGATTGATTTGCGGTCCTGCGCCCCTCGATTCCACCGCGCAGGCCGCGTCGGGTATTCTCGCGTAGATCCGCGCGATGGCGGTCAAGGTAGCGGGCGCGAAGCCTTCGAGCATGCCCTTGGTTTCGAGCGAGATCGCGGCGCTGTCGTACTCGCCCTTGGCCCAATAGACGTCGGCCAGCCCATCATAGAACATCGTCATGCCCGGGTTCAGGCTTCTTCCCTGGAGGAAAGCCTCCAGGGCTTCCGGATATCGCGCCAGGCTGTAGTAATCGCTGCCCAGCGCGAGATACAGCTCCGGCATGCCGATGCGCCCGCCCAGCGGCTTGCCGTGCGCGAGTTGCGCCTCGTCGAAAGCCCTGGCCGCCGCCTGCGAGATGGCGCGGGCGCGCAACAGCATGGCGATCGATTTCTCGTACCACGCGCGACCTTGCGGATTCGATGCGCCGCCCATGAGGTCCGCCTTGAAGGAGTAATAGATGCCCAGGTACGTAGGAGGCAACTCCGTGGACCACTCGATGGGCAGCGGCTCGACTATGGCCCAGGAGACTTCCTCCTCCCGAATGGCGGCGTCGATGTTGCGGCGGCTATCCTGCTCCCACAGCGCCTTGGCCAGGGTGTCGCGCAGCCGGACGCTGCGCGGGCTGGTTCCAACGTCGGCCGAGGCCAGGGTGAGGTTGTCCCGCCAGTCCAGGTTACGCGCGAACGTGCGCCCGGCGTAAAGCGCCAGCAGGACGCCCATCGCCACCGGGGCCCGCCGCCCGCTCCCGAGCCGGTACAGAAGACCCACCACCGCAAAGGCGAACGCCAGGGCCGGAAGATACAGGAACCGCTCCGCCATCATCGACCGGATGGGGAATATCAGGTTCGATACCGGGAGCAACGCGATTCCGAAGAGCCCGGCCAGAAAGAACATCAGCGGGTCCCTCCGCCGCCGCGCCACCGCAGCAACCAGAATGGCGGCCACCGCGGCAGCCGCCAGCCATGCGCCCCAGTCCCCCCAGCCGGACAGCGGAATCTGGTTGTAGGAATAGTCGCTCGACAGGCGCAGCGGGCAGACCAGCAGCCACAAGTACTTTCCGATTGCTTTGATGGCCGTGAAACGCGCGGTCCAGAAGCCGGCCGATTGCAGCGGGTTATCGATGTACACGAATTGCGGCCACGCCGCCTGGTTGAAGATCCGCGCGCGCACCAGCCACAAGACCGCGAGCGAAGCCGCCACCGTGGCATAAGCCGGAATGCGCCGGCGCAGACCTGCAAGCGCCGGGAAGCTGAGGTCCCACAGCAGCATCAGCCCCGCCAGCACGGCCGCGCTCTCCTTGGAGAACACGCCCGCGCAGGCAATCGCGAACAGCCCAACCGCGCGTAGGCCCCGGCGCGGCCCGGAGTAAGACGTGAACCGGACGTAGTACAGAAGCCCGCCCAGAACGGCCATGCTGGCCAGCAGGTCCGCCCGCCCGACAATGTTATCGACCGACTCCGTGACCACCGGGTGCACCCCCCACAGCGCGGCGGCGAGGAAAGCCGGCCCGGCGCGCCGGAACAGCAGCAGCGCCAACTCATACGCCAGCAGGATGTTCCCGGCGTGCAGAAGGAAATTGATCCAGTGATATCCCGCCCCGTCCCCCGCGTTGCCCAGGACGGCATAGTTAAACAGCAGCGACGCCGTGGTGATAGGGCGGTACAGGCGGTCGCCGGGGAGTGGCCACCAATAGTCTTTCTGGAGGATGAGCGCGAGGTTGCGCGCGCTCGCTTCCCGGATGCGCGTATCCTGAGCCACGATCACCCGCGAATCCTGGGCCAGCTTCAGCCCGAACGAATCCGAGTAAGCCAGCAGCGCAATTGCGACCAGGGCCGCGCGCACCAGCCAAGCGGCCCGGCGGTTCTTGGGCCGTTCGTCGTGTTTGGGCGTGGGACGTTTGGAGGAGCGCATGGGGCGTAGGGTAGAAACGCCACAAGTGTAACATCGTGTGGGGCCAGGCTTTCATCCTGCCGCCGGCTTTTGCCGGCGGCTTTTCAGCCGTCGTTCTTCGGATCGTCGTGAGACGCTATTCCTTATTACATTCTAACCGGTAGTGGGTCGGCTTGATGTGAGGGTCAATGCCGATGGATGCTTCGGCTGGTAGAGACCTACCTCGCCTCCGCCGGGAAGCCGGATCCTGGTGATCGAACCCCATCTTGCTTCTTGCGCTTCCGAACATCGGACGCCCTTCTTGCCGAGCGCCAGTATCGCGGTTTTCAGGTCGTCGCACATGAAATAGAGTTCGTGCCGGTCATTCTCTTCGGCGGGATGAACCGCTACCTCCGCCGGGGGCAGCGCGAAGATCAACCATCCGCCGCCAGCGTCCACGGATGAAAACCCGAGAACCTCCCGGAAGAAGGCGCGATCAGCCCCCGCATCCTTGCTGTATACGATTACATGGGTGCCAAAGATCATCGGCTTTGCTCCTCTTCGCTCCGATCCTCTCTTGCAAGCCGGTCGCCGCCCTGCCGCGGCGCCGCAAGAAAAAACCCGGCGGAAGGGTTTCTCCCGCCGGGCCACGTCGATCCAAATTGACCCTGTATTGGTAACTTCCTGGTCCCCTTCTCGTCGGGGCTACTCCACTATATCACTGAACCACGGCTTTGTTGATATAGTCCAGGCGAGGAAATCCGGCGTCCAGGTAGTCGTTTCCCTGGCTCGCTATCCGGGACGGGTCGGGACCCTGCCCGCGCGGCGCCATCTCGCCGTAGGCGCCGTAGAACCGCTCCACCACGTCCATCCCCGAGGCGACCTTTCCAACCGGCGCGAATCCCTGCTTGTCCAGCGTCTTGTTGTCCTTCAGGTTGATGAACAACTGGGTGGTGCGCGAACGGGGCCCGTCTTTGGCGTAGGTGACCGTTCCCCTGACGTTGCTCTGCTTCGCGGGATCGTCCGGCAGATAAGCGTTGGACCACAGGCGGTTGGCGCCCACATCGCCGCTTACGCCAAATTGCACCACGAAATTGCGTACCACCCGAAAGAAGCGGTTGCCATCGTAATACCCGGTCTTGACCAGCGAATAAAAGTGGTCGGCCCCCGCCGGCGCCCAGTCGCGATGCACTTCGATGACCACCGGCCCCTTGGAAGTGTCCAGCCTCACGCTGAAGACATCCGGGGTCTTCTCATTCCTGGCGGCCGGCGCGGCCTCCTTCTTGCTTTCGTTCGACGACGAACACCCCGCCAAGGCCAGCAGCGCCGCCGCGCCCAGCGCAATCCCGCACGCTCTTCGCATCGATACCCCAGTATGCCATGCTGGAAAGGGTGGGGCAGATGGCCGCCTACGACGATTTCGCCTGGTTCTACAACCGCTACTGGAACGAAGAGTTCCACGACGCGGCGTTTCCCATCCTGGAGCGCATCTGGCTGGCGCGGTTTGCCCCTGGCGCCAGCATTCTGGACGTGTGCTGCGGAACCGGACGCCTGGCCGCGCTGCTGGGGGCGCGCGGCTATGTGGTGACGGGCCTGGACGCTTCCCAGGAAATGATCCGGCACGCCCGCGAAAACGCGCCCACCGCCCGGTTCCACGTGGCCGACGCCGGCCAATTCCAGTTCCCCGCCCGCTTTGACGCGGCGGTCTCCACGTTCGACAGCCTCAACCACCTGGCGACCAGGGACGCCCTCGAATCCGCCTTCCGAAATACCGCCGCTGCGCTCAAGCCGGGCGCTCCGTTCGCCTTCGACATGCTGCTCGAGGACGGCTATCGGACCCACTGGGGAGAGTCCTTCGCGCTGGTGCGCGACGACCACGCGTTGATCATCACCGGCGGGGCTTACGATTCGCGCAGCCGCGCGGCGCGCTGCACCGTCACTATGTTCCGGCTGGTGGAAGGCGAATGGCGGCGGTCCGACGTGACCATCGAGGAGCGCTGCTTCACCGCCGCCGAGATCTCCTCGGCGCTGGGCGCCGCCGGCTTTGGCGAGATTTCGTGCTATGACGCGGGCGACCTCGGCATGGCCGGCCAACTGGGCGAGGGCCGCACCTTCTTCGTGGCCGCCAGGATGTAACGGCCGCCGATGTGGGGCCGCCGGTTTTTCAGCCGGCGTTCTTCGCATCCTGCCGCCGGCCGCGCCCCTACGACGGGAGCTGCCCGCCTTCCCGCTGGTAATCGCGCAGGTACGCGGTCATCATGCGGTCGTGCAGGCCGGTGTGGTCCCTCAGCCAGCTCTTGCAGAAACCCACCAGCGCGGAGACTCCGGCGGCGTCCCCGGCCTGCACCCGTTCCGCCACCAGCCGCATGCGCTTGCGCGCCGCGTCGTGCGATTGCATGTGCCAGGCATAGCCGGAGTACCGGCTGGCGCGCATCAGGCGCTCCTCGTGCGCGAAGTGCGCGCCCACGTGCTCCGCCAGTTGTCGGGCGGCCGCTTGCACGTGCTCCGCCGGCGCGCCAGCGGCCACCGCCAGGCGCAAGGCCTCCATGGCGTCGAAGACTTCCATATGTTCCGCGTCGAACGCGGCGAAGTAGACCGGACTCACGTTTTTTCGGTTGTACGTCCGCATGGGCTTGCCTCCGAATGTCAGTCTATTCTAGCGCAATCCGGAGTTTTGGAGCTTAATGGCGATTAATGGCCGGCTGGAACTGTGAGCGTTCGCCCACGGGGCGCGGGGAGGGCGCCCGTGCCGGCGGCGCGACAGACGCCGATCGTCTGTCCCACTGCCGGGCTGGGCGACAGGCGGCGAAAAGCCTCAGCGCGCCAGGGCTTCCGCCGGCGGCGGCGGCGGTTGCTTGTGCTTGCACTCGGCGTTGGGGCACTGCCAGAACACCCCGGCCTTGAGCCACTTCTCCACCAGGTAGGGGCTGCCGCACTTCGGGCACTTTTCCGCCACCGGCTTGCCCCAGGCCACGAACTTGCATTCCGGATAGCGGTTGCACCCGTAAAACGTCTTGCCGCGCTTGGAACGGCGCTCCACCACCGCGCCCTCCGTGCACTCCGGGCATTTCACCCCAATGGTTTTCTGCTTGACGTACTTGCAGGCGGGATAGTTCCCGCAGGCGGTGAACTCGCCGAAACGCCCCGTTTTCAGCGCCAGGTTGGAGCCGCACTGCGGGCACTTCTCCTCCAGCTTCTGATCGGGCTTCCTCTGCTGGCCGCCCACCGGCTTGGTGGTCTTGCAGTCGGGGTATCCGGTGCAGGCGTAAAAGGCGCCGAAGCGTCCCTTTTTGAGCACCATCGAGCGCCCGCAATTCTCGCAGTACTCCTCGTCGCCCTGCTCGGCCAGGTCCGATTTGTCCACGTCCGGCAGGTCCACCGTGAGCTCGCGCGTGTAGGTGCACTCGGGATAGCCGGTGCAGGCGATGAAGCTGCCGTGCTTGCCCCATTTGATCACCAGCGGCCTGCCGCACTTCTCGCACTTCAAGTCGGTGGGTTTCTCCATCCGCTTGATGTCGGTCATGTGCTCTTCGGCGTGCTTCAGGTCGCGCTCGAACTTGTCGTAGAACTCAGCCAGCGCCGCGCGCCAGTCGAGCTTGCCTTCCTCAATCTCGTCCAGCTCCTCTTCCATGCGCGCGGTGTACTTCACCTCGAAGATGTCGTCGAAGCTCTCGAGCAGCAGGTCGGTCACCACCATACCCAGTTCGGTGGGCTTGAAGCGGCCGCCTTCCTTGGTCACGTATTCCCGCTCCAGAATGGTGGACAGAATCGAGGCGTATGTGGAGGGACGGCCCACGCCGTCCGATTCCAGCTTCTTCACCAGCGTGGCTTCGTTATAGCGCGGCGGCGGTTCGGTGAAATGCTGTTCCGGCTGAAGGGCGCGCAGACGCAGGCGCTCGCCTTCGGAAACCACCGGCAGGCGGTGCTTCAACTCCTCGTCTTCTTCGTCCGCCTGGTCCTTGCCCTCCTGGTAGACCTTGAGGTAGCCTTCGAACTTCAGCACCGAGCCGGTGGCGCGGAACAGGTGCTCCACCCCATTGTTCCCCTTGGCCGCCACATCGATGGTGGTCTGGTCGTACAGCGCGGGCATCATCTGGGAAGCCACAAACCGGTTCCATATGAGCCGGTACAGCTTCATCTCGTCTTCGGCCAGAAAGCGTTCCACCACTTCCGGCGCGAACGCCATGGAGGTGGGACGGACGGCTTCGTGCGCGTCTTGCGCATCCTTCTTGGTGCGGTAGATGTTGGGCGAATCCGGGAGAAACTCCCGGCCGAAACGCTCGGCGATGAAATCGCGCGCGTCGGCCACCGCATCCTGCCCCACGCGCGTGGAATCCGTGCGCATGTAGGTGATCAGGCCGACTGCCCCTTCCTTGCCCACCTCGATGCCTTCATACAGCCGCTGCGCCAGCATCATGGTGCGCTTCACGCTGAAGCGCAGCTTGCGCGCGGCCTCCTGCTGCAACGTGGAAGTGATGAACGGGGCCACCGGGTTGCGCTTCTTTTCGCGCGTCCCCACGGATTTGACCACGTACTCGGCGCCATCGAGAGCGGCCAGCAGGGCGTCGGAGGCGGCCTGCGAGGCGATCTCCGCCGGCCCGTCGTCCAGCTTGAACAAGCGCGCCGAAAGCAGCGGCGCCTTCCTGGCCTGAAGCTCCGCGTCGATGGTCCAGTATTCCCGCGGCGTGAAGGCGCGAATCTCGCGCTCCCGCTCCACCACCACCCGCAGCGCCACCGTCTGCACGCGCCCCGCCGAAAGGCCGCGCCGGACCTTGTCCCATAGCAGCGGCGAGATCTTATAGCCCACCAGCCGGTCCAGTACGCGGCGCGCCTGCTGCGCGTCCACCAGGTTGACATTCACCTGCCCGGGCTTCTCGAAAGCCTTCTCCACGGCCTTCTTGGTGATCTCGTTGAACATCACGCGATAGATCCGCGGAGCGTTCTTGCGGCTGTCCCGAAGCTCCTCCTGGAGGTGATAGCAGATGGCCTCGCCCTCGCGGTCCGGATCGGCCGCCAGGTATACGCTTTCCACGCCCTTGGCAGCCTGCTTCAGTTCGCCGATGAGCTTCTTCTTGCCTTCGATGACTTCGTACCGCGGCTCGAAACCGTGGTCGACGTCCACCGCCAGATCTCTCTTGGGGAGGTCCTTGATATGACCGAGCGAAGCCTTGACGATGTACTGCTTTCCGAGGTATTTGTTGATGGTTTTCGCCTTCGCGGGCGATTCCACGATTACAAGAGCCTTTGCCATAATGAATTGTTCTGAAAACGGCGCCCCTCGCCGCATCGGAGATAATTGCGTTTACCCAGACGACCTTACCACACTTTGACAAAACTCTTGCCGGGGAGTTGTTTCACCAGACCCAGCATCTCCAGCTCGAATAACGCGGCGATCATCTCCGAGGCCGAGGTATCTTCCACTTTCTCAAGCAGATCGTCCAAATGTATGGCTGCGTCCACTTGCAGAATCTGGAGGGCCTTGCGCGCCGCCGCCCCCAGCTCCGATGCCGGATCGTCGAGCAGCGATGCCGGCGCCCCGCCTGCGCCCTGCTCGCCTTCAATCCGTTTTCGCCCTTCCTCTATTAGATGGCGGCGGGATTCGGCGGATAGCTCGGCGATCACGTCATTCCAGTCCTGCACCAGCTTGGCGCCCTGTTTTATCAATAGATTGGGCCCCCAACTCGGCTTCGAAGTGATGTTGCCGGGCACCGCGAAAACCTCGCGACCCTGGTCCAGCGCCAGCTTGGCCGTGATGGCCGATCCGCTGTATTGCGCGCCTTCCACCACCAGCACTCCCGCGCTCACCCCGCTGATAATTCGATTGCGGATGGGAAAATTCTGCGGGAAAGCCGTGGCCCCCATGGGAAATTCCGAAATAATCAACCCCTTGGCCGCGATCTCCGCCGCCAGCTTGCGATTCTCCGAGGGGTATACGACGTCCACGCCGCACCCCAGCACGGCGATGGTGTTGCCACCCGCCGCCAGCGCGCCCTTGTGGGCGGCGCTGTCGATGCCGCGCGCCATGCCGCTGGCGATGTTCAGCCCGGCGTGCGCCAGGTCCGCTGATAGACGCTCCGCCACGGCCAGCCCGTAAGGCGTCGGCCGCCGCGTTCCCACCACCCCCAGGGTCACCGACTGCAACAACTCCACCCGCCCGCGCGCGAACAACAGAATGGGCGGGTCGTAGATTTCGCGCAATGCCCGCGGATAACGCGGATCGCCCAGCGCCACTAGCGCCGCGCCCGCCTGCGCCATCTTCTCGTGCTGCCCGGCGGCGTCGTCGAAGGCGCATCCGCTGGCGATGGATTGCGCCACCGACCCGCTCACGCCCGCGCCCTCCAGCTCCGAACGCGAGGCGCGAAAAATGCCCTGCGGCGTGCGAAAGCGCTCCAGCAGCTTCCCCGCCGTCCTCGATCCAAGCCCCGGAACCAGCCGCAAGGCGAGCCAGTGCAGCTCTTCTTCGCGGCTAAGGACGGGGCATTCCATGCGAAGCTCCAAACTAGCAGCAGCAGACCGGACCGCGCAACTTCATGGGACAGGCGCTTCCGCCTGTCAACCCGTGGTGGGACAGGCGCTACCGCCTGTCAACCGCGCACTCGACCGCGGCCACTCATCCTCATGGGCTGCCTGCGCCAGCCCCACAATACAGTGCGCCGAAGGCCGGATATGTCGCGAGAATATTCAGACGCCGGCTCTGAGGGCCTGACAGGAAGAGACCAGTCCAATTGCCGGCAGCCGCTCCCTAACGGTCGCGGCTCGTCACGCGCCTGGCGAGACGCGACCGTTAAGGAGCGGTTAGGAAGGTTATTTCATGACAGGCTTTTAGCGGCGGTCCCCCGGAATGGTGTGGCAGTCTCTTCCGCCTGTCAGCGCTTTGGTAAAGACACGGCCCTTTCCGAACAATCCAGGTCCGCGTTTACCGGTATGAATACGCCCGTGCGCCGGTCATATGCCCTTGACTCCGCGCGAATAGGGTCCACAATTTAAGAGGAGGGAATATGATCGTCCTTTTCGTGTCCCTGGCTTGTATCGCCCTGTTTGCGGCCATTTTTGCGGCCACTTTTGCTATGGACCATTTCGCCTCGAAGTGGGAAGAGGCGGACCCCGCCAGCCGGCGAGGCCGTTTCAGTCGCTGGGCGGACAACAACAAAACACTCGATGTCGTACAGGGTCTATCGGCCATGGCGTCGGCGCTGGCGTTCCTGGTGTTCTTCGTCGGGCTCTTCTATACGCTGACGTTCGTCGGCGTGGGCGGCGAGAGGCGTTTCTCGGTCTACGTCACCGACCGCGGCGCCAGTCAGAATCTCCGCGAATTTCGCGCCACCAGGGGCGAGCTGAACCAGTTGCCCATGTTCGACTACGTGGACAGCCGCCGCATCGTAAAGGGACGCGTTTCCAGCCTGACGCCGATCGGCGGCGGATTGGCGCATGTCTGCGTCGCTAATGGCGACGTCTGCGGACTGGCCGACTCGTCCTTGGAACTGAAGGCCGGCGACACCGCCTATATTCGCGTCGGCAGACCCCCAACCGGTCCGAGACGCCCCCCCGGCTGGAGCATAACCGCCGCCGAGGCGCAGTCCCTGGCCGCGACCGACAAGTTCACCATTGAGAACAGGTGAAACGGATTGCAGCCACATCCGGCGCCGATGTTATGATCTTCCGATGAAACTCTATGACTGGAACGCGCTTGAGGACGAGCCGCTGAATCCGCTCATGTCGCGCAAGGTGATTCACGGCGGCTCCCTCACCGTGGCGAACCTGCATCTGCTCGCATCGGCCGTGGTTCCCGAGCACAGCCACGCCCACGAGCAGCTATCCATGGTGGAGCGCGGCGTCCTCAAATTCCACATCGCCGGGCGGGAGCAGATCGTGCGCGCCGGCGAGGCGTTGCTGATCGCTCCCCACGAGCCGCACGGCGTCGAGGCGCTCGAAGAAACCTTCGTGACCGACGTTTTCTCCCCCGCCAGGGAGGACTGGATCCGCGGCGACGACGCCTATCTGAGGCGGTAGGCGGCGCAACCGCGCGGGCGAGGCCCACTGACAGCTTGGGTAGGCTGTGCAACCGCTCCCTTACGGTCGCGGCTCGCCAAGCTGTCATCGAGCCGCGACCGTAAGGGAGCGGCCGGCTGGGTCGCTTTGATCCCTTACAGCTTCATCCGCTCCAGCTTCCGGTAGAGCGTCTTCCGCTCGATCCCCAGCAACTGGGCGGCCTTGCTCTTATTCCCTCCGGTGGCCGCCAGCACGCGGCGGATCTGGTCCTCTTCGGCGTCGGCCAGGGTGTCTACCGGCTTCTCCCGCGATTCCATGATGGTCAGCGCATCGCGCACCGCCTCGGCGTCGATCCGCTCCGCCAGCACGGTGAGCCGCTCGATCAGGTGCTGCAACTGGCGCACATTGCCGGGCCAGGTATAGTCCTGGAGCGCCTTCACGCCCGAATCCATCAGCTTGACCGTCCGGTTGTACCGCCCGTTGTACTTGTTGACGAAGAACCAGGCCAATTGCGGGATATCGGAACGCCGGTCGCGCAATGGCGGCAGCGTGACGCGCACCGTATTCAGGCGATACCACAGATCGGAGCGGAACTTGCCGTCGTCCACCATGCGCTGCAAGTCGCGGTTGGTGGCGGCGATCACGCGCGCATCCACTTCCTTGGCGCGCGATGCGCCCACCGGCCGGATCTCGTGGCTTTCGAGAAAGCGCAGCAGCGCCAACTGAAAGCTGGGCTCTATATCGCCGATCTCGTCCAGGAACACGGTGCCGTGGTTGGCTGCCTCGAACACGCCCACGCGGTCCCGGTCGGCCCCCGTGTAGGCCCCCCGCATGGCCCCGAACAGCTCGCTTTCGAGCAGCGAGGGCGCGATGGAACCGCAGTCCACGGGCACAAACGGGTGGCTCGCGCGCCGGCTGAAACGGTGCACCATGCGCGCCACCAGGTCTTTCCCCGTACCGGTTTCGCCTTCGATAATCACAGTGGCATCGGTGGGCGCGGCGCGCGCCACCGTTTTGTAAATCTCCACCATGGCCGGATGGTTGCCGATCAATTCCGTCTCGAGTGGCTCTTCCTCTTCGGCCTCGTCTCCGCCGCCCGCGCGCGACGCTTCGGCGCGCTCCACCGCGTCGATGATGACGTCCAGCGCGAAGGGTTTGGCGAGGTAATCGAAGGCCCCGCCGCGCGTGGCCGCCACCGTCGTCTCGATGCTCCCGCGCCCGGTCATCAGAATCACCGAGCAGAGCGGGTCCTTGCGCCGCGCCGCGTCCAGAATATCCAGACCCGTGCGCTCGTCGATGTAGATATCGGATATGACGATGGGGTAAGCCTGGCCACCCAGGCGCTCGATGGCGTCGCCGGTGGTGGACACCGCGTCCACTTCGTGCCCTTCGGCCTCTAGCGCGGTCTGGATAGTGAATTGAAGAGCCGGATCGTCTTCCACCAACAGTAGTCTGCTCATGCGTTTCGTTCGGCCGGCAGCGCCAGCGTGAAGCAGGAACCCGCGCCCGGCTGGCTGGTCACGTCGATCCGCCCGCCATGCTGCTCCACGATTTGTTGGACGATGGAAAGCCCGATCCCGCTGCCCGCCTCTCCGGATTCTTCCGCTTTCTTTGTGCGGTAGAACTTCTGGAAGATCCGCTTGACTTCCTTCCGGTCCATGCCCATCCCCTGGTCTTTCACCGCAATGCGAACGCTACCGTCCTCACTCCATCCGGAGATTGCCACTTCGGTCCGTTGGGGCGAGTACTTGACTGCGTTCGTAAGCAAATTGTAGCAGGCGTACTCCATCAGCTCGTTATCGCCCGCCATGCGGACGTCCTCGCCGATGGGGTGGAGCACTATCGCGATGTGCTTGCGTTCCGCCAGCGGCCGCACCCGCTCCACGCAGATTTCCACCAGCCGCGCCACCGGGATAATCTCGTGCCTCAACTCCATCTGCCCCGCCGATAACCGCTCCACGTTGAGGAAGATTTCCACCATGCGGGCCAGGCGCTTGGATTCCGAATTGATGAGCAGCGCGATCTGCTTGCGTTTCTCCTCGGTGAGCGCGTAGCGCGAGATGATTTCGCTCGACCCCTGGATGGCGGAAAGCGGCGTGCGCATTTCGTGCGTCACAAAGTGCATGGCCTGCTGGTAGCGCGCGCGGGCGGCCTGCTCCGTCTGCCAGTCGCGGCGGGTAACCAAGTGATACCAGGCGGCCGCCGAAAGGAAAACAAGCCACGACGAAAGGAACGGCATCGCAAACGAGAAAAAGCGTTGATGCAGGAAGAAGAAATACGGCGCCCCCTGCGCGGCGGCCAGCGCCAGCGCGGCGGCGGCATAAGCCCGCCATCCCGGCAGATAGCGGAAAGCAAGTCCGATGATGGCCGCCACGCCCAGGCTGAAAACGACCACCCAAAGGCTGGTCACGTCGGTGATGAACAGGCCCTGCGCCAGAGTTTCGAAGGCGGCGGCGTGTATCTCCACCCCGTTGATCTGGCGGCCCAGGGAATACGGGGTCAGCGGACGGTCACTGGCCGCCGCCGCAGTGGCCCCGATGAACACCACGCGCCCCGTAAGCCGGCTCGCCAGAGCGGGATTGTCGAGCAGGCCCTGCATCGAGATGCGCGGCGCGGAGGCGGTCTCGGAATCTACGAACCGCACGCGCAGGAAACGCTCCAGCGGCGCACCCGGCCGCCGTTCGAAGGCCGGCGGGATGAGTTTGTCTCCCACGCGCAGTTCTCCGTCCGACGTTTCCACTATCTGCGCCACGCGGCTGATCCGGTACGCCTCCAGCGCCAGCGCCCAATAGCGTTCCCGCCCGGAATGCACTTCGAGCGGAATCGACCGCGTAATTCCATCGAGATCGGGCGGCGCCTGGACGTGCCCTAGCGCCGCTCCCGCCGGAAGGAACTCGGAGCGCGGATGGTCCCATCCGGAGTCCGTCAAATCTATGGGCAGAACCAGGTTGGGCGTCGCCCGTAAGGCGTCCGCCAGCGCGGCATCGGCTTTGGAATCCTGGCCCTGGCTGGCCAGAATCACGTCGTCAGCCACCGCCGCGGGCCGAGCGCCGGCCACCAGGCGCAACGCCGTAGCCAATGGTCCGCGTATGCCGTTCATGCCGCCCGGGGTGGCCCGCAGGGTGGCGTCGTCTATGGCCAGAATCACCGCTTGCGGGGTCCAAGGGTGGGGCTTGTGCCGCCGCAGCAGGATGTCATAGGCGTAGTTATTCAACTGCTCGCCGAAGGCCCAGCTCGCCGCCACTCCCACCGCCAACGCAGCCGCCAGCAGCCCCACGTACCATACCGCGCCTTTGGGCTTTGCCGCCATATCGGTGACCAGCTTCTCGACTTCAGTATAAGGTGGGGTCGGGCCTTCAGGCCTGCCGCCGGCTTTCCAGCCGGCATTGTTCGGGTTGCCGCCCCACGCCTGGCGCGCCGCCAAAAGTCGGAGGCAGGATGAAATCCCGACCCCACTAAGCCCCGTGATACGATTAGGTCAAGAGTCAAGCCCGGGGCATTCCCATGCGTCAAAGCTGTCTTATTCGCTTTCTTACCACGCTTTTTTATGCCTGCGCGGTCTTCGCCCAAGGCCCCCCCACTATCTACAACGTCGTGAATGCGGCGTCCCAGGACAATCGCCTCTCCCCCGCCTGCCTGGCGGACATTATCGGCTCCAACCTGGGGACCGACCCCACCGTCGCGGTCATGGTCGGCGGCCAGACGCCCGCCACGGTTGTCTCCGCCACTTCCACCAAATGGCGAGTGTGGATTCCGGATTCCGTTCCGGTTGGGCAGACTAGCATCCAACTCGGCGCATCCCAGAGCTTTCTCATCACCCTGACCCAGTATTCGCCGGCCCTCTTCAGCGCGGATGGAACGGGGACCGGGATCGTCAACGCCATGGGATATCGCCTGGCCTCCAACGACGCGTTGATCACCCCGGGCTACCAGTTGAGCGAGACTACTCCAGCGCGGCTGGGAGACATCCTGATCCTGGACGTCACCGGCCTGGGAGCGCCCGACTGGTCCAACCAGGGCGTGCCCATGGATCCGCCCACCGTGACCATCGGCGGCGAGCCGGCTCTGGTCTCGTGGGCCTTCGTCGTCACCGACCAGACCGATCCCGACTTATGCTACGGCGCCTGCCAGGTCTGGCATTGGGAGGTGATGGTCACCCTGCCGGATTCCATGGCGGTCCATGACCAGCACATCATGCTCGCTATCGGCGGCGTCAGCAGCCAGACGCTGACGGTTCCCATCAACGCCACTCCCATCGTGAACGCGGCCGTGAACGGCGCCAGCTTCGCCGCCGCCGCGCCCCTGGCGCCAGGCTCCCTGGCCAGCGTCTTCGGGACCACCTTCGGCGTCACCGATCAAATCGCCGGACTGCCCGCCCAAAACACCACCGGAGTGTCGGTGACCTTCAACAGCGCGCAGGCGCCGCTGCTGGCGGTGCTGGCTTCCGTGGGATTGATCAACCTGCAGGTTCCCGCCGAGTTGCCCGACGCCGGATCCGCGACCATGGTAGTCACCACCTCCTATGGCGTCAGCGCCAATTACACGGTGCAACTGTCCGCCGCCGCCCCCGGGGTGTTTCGCATTCCGTCGTCGCTGGCCGGCCGGCCGCCCGTGGCCGCCGTGCTGTTCAACAACACAGTGTGGTTGGCGATGCCCAACGATTTTGCGCAGGAATTGAACATCGCGGGCAACTGCCACGCATCGGGGATCGGCGCGGCGACCATCTGCGGCGAACCCGCCCAGCCGGGCGACTACCTCCAGATCTACGTCACCGGCCTGGGCAAGGCCTATCCGAACGGCGACTCGTCCCAACCCGTGCTCGGAACCGGCGAGATCGCGCCCGCCAGCGGGATTCCTCTGTACAAAACCCTTTTGCAGCCCACCGCCGTGACGGTAGGCGGCGCGCCAGCCAATGTGCTGTTCTGCGGCGTCGCGCCCGGCTTCTTCGGCCTCTACCAGATCAATATCCAGGTTCCCGCGGCCGCGCCCACCGGGGATTACATCCCGCTCGTCATCACCATGCCCAACGGCGCCCAGGACGCCGCCACCACCATCGCCATCCGGTAAGGTGGGGCAGGCGCTTCCGCCTGCCAACAGGCAAAGCACAGACCCGGGCTTGACAGGCGAAAGCGCCTGTCCCACATGTTCCGTCCCTATTTCGCCCCCATGCCCACCAGCGTCACGCCGATGAGGATCAGCGTCAGACCCGCCAGCTTCTGGCGCGTGAACCGTTCCTTGAAGAAGATCCTCGCCCAGATCATGGTCCACACGTAGCCGAGGGAAACCACGGGGTAGAGAATCGAGAGCTGGCCGCCGCGAATGCCGAACGCATAGAACACCGACGAGCCCAGGTACAGGAGCACGCCCAGGGCCAGTTGCGGGTTCAAAAAGCTCAAAGGGTTCTTGGTGACCTTGGTCGATCCCAGCTTGAGGAACGCGGCCCCGAAGGAGCCCACCACCGATGCGCCCAGCACCAGCAGCATCGATTTTATGAGTGCGGGGGTCATTTCTTTCGGCCCCGCCCCAGCACCGCAACGCCGATCATGATGGTGGCGATTCCGATGTTCTTGAATGCGTTGGGCGGCTCCCGAAGCAGGGTGTAGCAAAGCAGGGTGACCCATACATAGGTCAACGCGATGATCGGATAGAGCATCGAAAGCTCGCCGTCGCGCAACGCCACAACCAGCAGCAGGGTGTTGAGCCCGTACAGCGCGTAGCCCGCCAGCAGCCAGAAGTTGGTGAGAATCGCCCACACGTCCGGATGGAAGTGCGTCATCCCTACCTTCATCAGAATCTGGGCGGCCGCTCCGGTGACCGTGCAGCAACAAACCAGAATAACGGCGCGGCGGCGCGCGGCGGCATCGCGAACGGGGTTGGCTGTGGGGGCGCTCAAATGGGTTCCTCGAAGATCTCTCGCCAGGATAGCAGGCTTTCCGGTTAGAATGAGTGTCTGTGGATCAAGACAACCTAACCGTGGGTGGAGACAGCGCGCCGGTGAACCAGCAAGGCGCGGAGACCGTTGCCGCGGCCGAGCGGGAAATTGCCCCGGGCCCCGCACATCGCCAGGAGCGCCCGCGCGGGTTCATCGCCGAGTGGACCGTAACGATTATTCTGCTGCTGTTCGGCACTACTACTCTGGTTCAGGCGTTCGTCATTCCCACCGGCTCGATGGAGGATACTCTGCTCATCGGCGACCACCTGCTGGTGGATAAGCTGGCCTATGCGCCCACGGGCCCGGTTTCCAGATACCTGCTGCCGTATAGTGAGGTCAAGCGCGGCGACATCATCGTGTTCCGCTATCCGGTGGACATCACCCAGACTTTCGTCAAGCGCGCCATCGGCATCCCGGGCGACCACATCCGCCTGGTCAACAAGCAGCTCATCCTGAATGGGGCGGCGGTGAAGGAACCGTACGTCTACCATAAGACCGACTACATCGATTCCTACCGCGACAACTTTCCCAGCGACCCGAACCTGCCGGTGGTCGAGAGCGCGCACGACATGCTGGCCTACCACATGCAGAACGGCGAAGTCGTGGTGCCGCCGGACAGCGTGTT